>Ga0179591_1220091_pt1 | contig 10781 bp, 7 predicted proteins | sample CZOMad2_1_08_16f_FD_182891 | JGI IMG/M metagenome (GOLD analysis project Ga0179591, IMG submission 182891) | Vadose zone soil fungal communities from Angelo Coast Range Reserve, California, USA - CZOMad2_1_08_16fungal (PacBio error correction) | ecosystem: Environmental > Terrestrial > Soil >... | reverse complement strand
GCCTGTCTCTCCGCGAACTACCGGCTCCCTTCTCTCTTTTTCACGCAGAAGCGATATCCGCTGTCACTTGTTGCGGATTGCCCGCTCCAAATTTCTCCCGGGCCACTTTCTTCCTCCATGCAGTCACCCGTTCCCTTTGTCCCCTAATTCTTTTACTCCCTGAATCTTCCTCGAAGCCTTCCCCCCTCCCCCCCTCCGATGGAAACAGATACCCCTTTAGATCGTCAACACTTCCCCTCCAACTCTCAGGTAAGGGCGGTAAATGTTTTAGCCACTTTTAATCAGGAATAGACTCAACTGCCCCAACCTGGTAGTCCCCTCTCTCCTTTTCTTTCTTCAAAGATAGTCTTCCCGTTCTGCCATTCGTCATAAGGTACCTTCCAAACTGGGGTGTGATTCATTCACTCAACTTTTTTTTTCTCCTGGTTTTTGAGTCCCTAACAGCCTTAGGGCTCCCCGGCGCAAGGACTCCCTCCTCCTCTTTCGAGGAGTAGCGGTCCCTTCTCCGATCATGCCCCACGTCTTCTCCTTGCGTCCCTCTGTTCTAAGAGAGGTCTACATCACCCTCGGCCTGTCTATTGAACTCTTTCGAACTGCGGACACACGTGGTCGGCAACCTCCCTCTGAACAGCAGAAGAAAGCTAAACTTTTTTCGCGCCCCGGGATGTTCTTGTCGCATTGTCTCTTTCTCCCCCCCCCTTATGATTAAAGCGACTGTTCGAGGAGAGTCATGCACCCGCGTTTTGTGTCAAGTAGTGGTCTTTATCCCGCTTCATCCCTTTCACCCCAAAAAGCTTAGCGTAGATCTTTTTCCCCCTCCCAAGGCCTTTTTCTTCTATGGAATCCTGCGCACGGTCCGATTTGGTTCTGGTGAGAGTAAATTCTTCTTCCCCTTTCCTCATCATCCTTTGTTTGTTGTGTGTCTTCTCTCTTTCCCTTCCCCAATTAAAAAAAAGTAGTCTCGGTCGAGACTTATCCCCTCCGGTTGGTCTCTGCTATGAAGCGACGCTTCGGACGCCTCTTTTTTGTTTAAGTGACTTCCATCGCCCCGAACCTGAACGTGACCCACCGCGGAGTGCCTTTTTTCTTCTCCCTCCTAACATCGCGAGAGAGAATATCGTTTTTCTTCCTCCAAATGGCTACAAGCCCCCTCTTGTGATTCCTTTCTTTGGAGATGTCGTCGTTGAGCTTTGGACGAAACCCGTTTCCGCCGGTAGCCAAAGAGCGTCACGTCCCCCCAACGTTCGGCCCCTCTTTCTCTTTACAACCAGTAGACAAATTCTTGCTTGGTCTGAAGACTGCGCTCTCGTTCGCCGTCCTCTGGACCTCGCCGACCCCCCCCTCTCCCTCTCCGTCCCGGCCGCCTGGAGAAGACGATGAGGTTCTTTTCCTCACCTTTCTCTTCTTCCCCTAACCATTGAGATCTACAATAACAGCCCAAGTTTTTTTTTCCCGTAGACCCGGATGACGACCCCTTCCTCTTCTTAGATAGAAGGGAGATCCTCTCCCCCTAATTTCTGACCATTTTTGGTCATTTTTCCAGTTCCTTTAGACACTCTTTGTACCAACATGACCTCCGACTTCCCTTCTTTTCCTTTATGAGTGCCGATATGCGGGGACTGTTGGTATAGGTTGTCCTTTCTTTTTTCATTCGATTGTAGTCGGTCTCCCGGCTTTCTCGGCACTTCAGAAGGTTTAATTCTTTTTTACGTTGACCGTCTTCTACTTTGAGTTTTGGCCCCATACTCCCACATTCAAGATGAGACGCGCCGTCAATCGCGATCATGTGCCCCCATTTTTGCTGATGAGACATCTCGTCGTTTTCTTGCTCTTGCTCGAGAGGGTTTCTGTGATCCCCGTACCTCCTTTCAATTTCATCGAAACCCAGTGGTCCGTGATCCTTTTATCCCCAGAGGTGTACTACTGTTTGAGTCGTATTTTCCTAACTCACGCACGATTCTTGTCAGTTAGTCGGCTTCCTTTCCGATGTTCTTCCCTCAATAACTGGACCGTTCGCCCCTATCGAATATCGGGGTCCTTCTTTGGCAACCGACTTTTTCCCCCTCCTTTAGAGGTGCCTGTCCCCAAGTCCCCTCTTCAGAGCTTTTGAACACTTAGGGTCTTTAGCTAGAGCCCTTTAGTGGAAGGAGGTTTTTTGGATTTTGCCAACCAACTGCAGCTATTGAGTTTCTCCCCTCCCCCCCTCTTCGGTTGGGGCATTGTACACGACTCTTTACAGGATTTTTTTCCTCTTCTTCTCTGAAGTGCCTAGTCTTAGTCTGGTTCTGCTGAGCCGTGCTGCAATATCTAACTTGTTCCACAGTAGCCACCACTGGATACAGCGATTCCCCCCATCGATAGTAACAGTAGTTTTTTCCCCACCAGTGCCTTTTTCATTTTATGGCTTCGCCGAAGGTATCAATTCTTTTTTTTTTTCACCCCTGCTGAACCCTGCGCGCCCCCTCGGACTGTGGGAGTTCGTTTTAAAATGCCGACTTTCCCTTTTTTCCTTTGTTTCGTCTTCCCTCAATTTGACACGCACACGAAGTTAGTAGTCCCATTTTCGGGATGCCGAAGTCTTCCTGTTTCGCAATCCACAATTTGGCAGACTTCCCCCTTCTACTCTTATATAAATCGGACTCCTCATTGGATCCCTTCAAGTACTTTCTCGAACGGCGAGACAAGACCCCTTTTATTCTGAATCAAGAATACGTATCGTCCTTAAGTTCTCGTCGTCTTTGACCCCCTCTTCCCTTGTACTCCACTCTCAAAACTTAGAAGAGGTCAGTACGACTGACCTCTTCAGAACATCAGTTGAATGATGCGGGCGAATGTTCGAGTTCCTAGACACCCTCCTCTCCCCGTTAAAATAATCGGATTCCCAGATCTCTTTGCTGCATTGCCGTATTCTTTCTCATTCCGCCTTAGCTCCTCTGCAATATGTGGCATCTTTCCCCGAAGCTTCCCCCCAGATTTTTTTTTATCCCCCCAGTCAGTCCCCTCGATCGTGCTCGTGCATATTTTCCCTCCTTCTGGGAAAACCACAATATTGTATTTTATCGTTTAGCGCAGTCACTTTCCCCCCGTTTACCACCGACCCCATTCACTCCCTCAATCCCTGTTCAGCGATGGACTCTCCCAAGCTCCGAAAACTTCACGTGTACTTTCAAAACTTCCCCTTTCTTCCTTAGCAGACGATAGCCTTGGCACCCGCTCGACCGAACACCAAGCGAATCCTCTCTCCTTTGCGCTCACCGTTTTTCCTTTTCGAAAGGCAACTGATTTCGTCCTTTTCTTACGATAGTCCGTTGACCGAAGCCCACGCCGCTCCTCCTCTTTTCCCCCCTCTTTTCTCCCTTTCGAACAAACCCCAAACACGTCCTCTTCACTCACTCTTCCAGCATCCCATCGTTTTCTCCTACTTATCACGGGACCCACCCCTTCCCAAACGTTCCTGTTTTTCTTTTTTTTCTTTATTTATTGTGCGAAGTTACACCCGTCGCGGTGTGCCTTCTCTTCCCATCCCTGGGAGGTCATCTGTAGCCTTTTTTCCCGTCCTTCCCTTCTCGTGTAGACCTCCTTCTCTTTGACTCACTAACCGAAGACAATTTACTCGCTATCCTCGGGATGTGGATCCCCCATCTACGTCCCCAGCACCCGCTCTCCGACCCAGAGGAGAACCTTCAAATGTAAAAGACCTTTCTTCTTTCCCCTTTTGCGGTTCGTGATTAGGGACCTTCGTCGGGCTTCCATCTGCGGCGTTGTCAATCAGTTCTCTCTCACTTGAGACCGAGCATTTCTGTCCTTCTCTCTGTAGGAGGTCCTCCGGTACTCAGGTCAAGTTCCCCCCAACCCACTCCCTTTTCGCTCAGGCAGTCTGGGTAAATAGAAGTTTTTTTCCCCCCCCCCCCTGGTCGAGCGGAAAGTTAGTTTTGTCATCTTGACTTTACCCCTCCTACTCGTTCGCCTCCATTTTCGTCCGTTTTACCCCGCTCCAAGCATTTTCTCCTCTCATTTTGTTTACCAAATCTCCCGTCTTTCCTCCTCTTTTTTTTTTCGACTTTTCCCCCCTGCGCGGCTGAAAGAGTGGGGAACATGAGTTTGGGTTTTCCCAAACCCAAAAAAAAACAGTGACGTCACCTTTCTTCTCACGAGACCTCATCTTTCTTCCATCGGACCGTCTTTTGGGATTGACAACCGCGCCCTTTTACTCAACACTTCTGAGTACCCTTCCTTCTTTTTTTTCTCTAAGCCGTTGGTTGTGCCTAGAGTTTCTTCTTTTAAGTGAGTTACGCTCTCCCGGTACTCTCCTTTTCCTCTTTTTTGTTTTTGTTTCTCCCTCTCCGGAGTGCCAACTTTAGGGCGTTCTCTACATTCCCTACTCCCTTGAACCCTTCCGTGTGATTCATAACGGTCTTTGACATTTCTTTTCTTCCTTATGGTTTCCTTTTTTGACTCGAAGGGAGATATTCTTTTGGATTACCCTCTCCGAGCGAGACCTTTTTCCTCCTTCTTCTTTGTTTTTTATCCGTCGAGGAATGACAAGAGGCCGTTCCAGGACTGTAGAAGTCCCGAATGTTTCCGCCCCGGTTAGTCGTTGTCTCTCGCATCATCCCTCGGGTGAACTTCGCACCGTAGACGAGCCACCATTCCCCCTTACTCCTTCAGGTTGTGCGAGCGTGAGGGTCTTTATTTCGCAGACACTCTTTTTCGCTGACGGTTAGCAAGAGTTGTATCTATTTGGTTTTGTCGCCGTCTTATATCGAGAGACGTTGGCTTTACGTTCCGTGAGAATTGCGCGTACGGCGTTCCTCTTCTTAAAATCTTTTGTACCAGTTCGACCTTAACAAGGGTTTGATTTTTTTTTTTTTCGCGATGATTTCCCCTTCTTGGGTTGTGGGTTCTTCTATTCTGGGTGCAATCCCTTAGTCTCCGCCTATGTTCGTATTTTGATTACCGTGAAGTTTTCTTCCTATGTTTTCCCTCGGAAGAGATTTCCCCTTAGTAGTGACCCCCCCTGTTTTTTCTTCGTTCCACCGGTTGGCCAGTGTCGGGCCTCATCCACATACGGGTCTTAACAAGAGGAGTCTGGTACGTTCTCAATACGATTATTGCTCGTGGAACACCAATTTTTTTTGACTCTTTTCTGCTACTATTTCCCTGTTCAGGGCTTCTCTTCCTGGACTCTGACTCTTCTCAGCCCTCCTATTCATGGTTGGAAGAGTTTAGATTCGGTCGTCTCTCGGCGGTCGATCCCTTTTTTTACTCCTTTCTTCTGAACGAATACATGAACTGCTTTTTCCGTCAGTTCGAGGTCCTTCTTCTCTCAGTTGTTTTCATAGTTTGCGTTCCCCCTCCTCCTCCCCCTTTTTGGTCTCTAGGTAGCAATTAAACCTGGACGTCGACCCTTTCTCTTTCTCTCCACGGCTGGTCTAGCCAGCTATGCTCCCCCCCTTGCGACGAGGACCTGCTTTCATCGGGTCGATAAGATGAGAGATTTTATTCAGAAAAGTGATGCTCTTTTCCCGCTTCCACCCCTGGTGAATATCCGGTCGTGCTTTTCTCCTTTTTCCTCATGGAAAAATTTGTGCTTTGGCTAGGTGCCTTTCAACCCCTGTCCCGAGATGAGAGCCCCGCGGTGAACACCCTCCGCTGTATTCACCCTCCTCTTCGTCCTCCCGCCCTTGTGCAGATAAGGACAGTTACCTTTTTTGGACTAGATCGGGCTGGCTTCTCTTTTTCTTCCTTTGTGGAGAATTTCCCAAAAGATTCGATGCGAGATAGGCTCTCGCCCCCCTCCCCGACGACGCGCATCCGCGAATATCCCCTTACCATACGTATAAACTAGTCTTTGCATGAAGAGGGTCTGCCTTTTCCTTTTTTCCCGTCTTGTTTTTTTTTCCTCGTAACAAAGAAGTTCCACCATCGCCTCTCTATTCTACCTTTCACCTCCTGTTCCAACTCTCGCTTGGAGGGAATTGGACACCTGTCCCCCGGCGCCCTGGACCCCTTTTCCCATAATTTACCCCGAGAGTCGCTATCCTCCAATTGATTCGGTTACACTTCAACGCGTCCGCTGACGAGACTTGTTCCCCTCCGGACCCCCGCGGTGAAGTTCTAGAATCTCCCTCGCACACCGCTTTTTGATCCCTTTTTTTCTTGTGCCCCCTTTGGGTCCTTTCTTTTTTTAAGATGACGTAAGTAACACGATCCCGCCCTTATCCTCCCCCCCCCCCTCATCCTACGGTCTCTGAGAGATCTTGCCCTGCTCGATCTCGCCCTCTACTCTCTATAACCTGTCCGTGGCGAGGGCGCATAAAAGTTCTCGAAGGGCACGGTCTTCTGCAGGCTTTACCGGAAGTTCCGCGCAGTCTTCGACGTCCCCCTCTCCTTGAAAGAAATACGATTGACAACGCCCCTTCACCGGCGAGCTATTCACCCATCCCACCCCGAAAATCCCTTCTTCACTCGCGGTAAAAGGTTGTGCCATGCAAGCGGTTCCATGACCTCGGCAACCTTCCCTCCCCCTTACCTGCCCAATGGTCTTACCGTCGAGTTTCTCACCTCTCTCGTAGACGACGGATGGCATTCTTCCCCCCTTTTCTCGCAAACCCTCTTTCGTGATTCCGTCATAACTTTTTCACTGTTCTACTCGTTCAGGTGTCGTACTCCCAGCCATCGCTTCTAAAGGCGCCACCTTCATCTCGGGCCGGGCGACTTCCCCTCCTTTTTTTTTCCGATCGTCGCCCGTCGTCCCTCTCCATCAGTTTAGACTCAACGAGAAAAACAGGTGGCCCTTCTTGACTCGGAACCCTTTTTTTCCCTCCTCTGGAACAGTTTGGTGTGTCTGACCCACCTGCGCTCCTGAAAAGCTCACAAGACGCCAAGCGAGCTAAAACTTTCTTTTTTAGCAATTGTCTCTCTTCTCTAACCCCAAGATATTCCCTTCTTCTACCCCTGTTCGCGGTGCGAGCATGTCCAAACCGCCTTGGCTCCCTTCCGGTCGTAGTTTCTCTCGCCGACCGCCCCAGTTCAACCACGATCTTTCTTCGAGAGGATTAAGAGCTATCCCCCCCAAGCATTCGGCTGTGTCCCGGCTCGGACAGGTAGACGAGACCTGGTTTCGGTGTGCCTCCCTCCGACATTTCGATATTGTACATTGGTTCCCACCCTCTGTTGAGAGAGATTTCATACGGAAAAACTACAACCCCTCTCTTTTTTCCGGTATGATAGAGGCCATTTGAAGGAGTTTTTCCGGTTTCGCTGACGACCGACCAGACCCCGCTAGTGGTGGTTCCTTTGTTTCGCGAAATACATCCCCCACGCGTGACCACCACCGGGTGTTGAATTTCTTCGCGTTTTCCAAGGTGAGGATTGTAAGAGAGGGTGTTTTTTTTTTTTTTTGCGAATAGGCCCCCATGCACAAGAACATCCAGTTTTTTCTAGCGTTATTTGTCGTCGGTCTTTCCGGCGCTCCTTTGGCCGACCCCCCCTGTTTTTTTCCGGCCGGTTACTGAAAAAGATTCTCAAGCTCCATCTCCCCTTTTCTTTCTTGCACCACCAGGCATTATGTTAGCTGGAAGGACCTTACTGGAGCTTGGCTGGCCCCGACCACCTCGCCCTCAGTAGGAGCCCTTGAGCCGCCGCCCGAGGGCTGTTTCTTGGTCCACAGACCTAGTTCGGACCCGAACCTTATTGGTCCAAGAACCGCCCTTCTTTTGGCCGTAGAACCTTCTCTAAAATGGAAATCCGGCTTTTTCGTTTTCGATCGTTTGATCCCCTGCGTAGTTCCGAAAGTTTGTTTGAGGTGATTCGCTTTGAACTATCGTCCGCTGGCCTGTCCCCCCACTACCGAAAGAGGCCTATTTTTTGATGGGTGCCTTTTCCTCTCCCGGTGACAGGTGTTATAGGTTTGTAAATCTGCTTCTGAAGTTCGAGGATTCTAGTCGGTCATCCCTTCCTTCCTCTCTTACTTTCTTCAGGGGAATAGCACTCTGTGTCGAATTGAGGAGGGCTCGGTCAACAGACATCGGATCTCTCTAGTTCGGAAATATTTAATTATCCGTTTTCCGCGTTTTTTGAGACAATTTCAGAGTCGTTCAGATTCTTTCTGATCGTCCTTTATTTCTATCAATTAAACCGTAGGCCCTCCCTCTCCCCACTTTGTGGAACGTGAGCCGTCTTCTCCCAATGGTCTGTAGCATTCTTCAGAGGAGATTACTTCACCTCGTGAGAAAGCCGGGCAAAGCCAGTCTTCATTTCCTAGGTGAACTCACAGGCCTCCCTTCCTTCGATCAATAGCTCCCTCCTCCCATCTTCGTTTGGCAACCCGCAGGTCTCACCGAGGTTAGTGAAGGTGTCACCCTCCCCCTCTCTCTCCCTCATTGAAAATGAGTTGCCCGTTGAGAGAGACTGTTCTTGAAGGTACACCACCACCCCAAAAAAAAAAAAAACCAAAGGGGCATTCCGGGGGGGGTTTCTTTTTGGGGTGACTTGTTGGGTGGGGGGGGGTCGGGGGGGTTTTGGGGGGGGGGCGGGGGCGCTGTGGGGGGGGCGGGCGGGGGGGCTGTGCTCTGGAGGGGGGGGGATATGGGGGTATTGTCTTGTTTTGGGGGTGGGTCTTTTGTCGGGGGGGGGTTGGGGGGTGCGGGGCGGGCGGGGGGGGGGGGGGGTGCGGTGGGGGGCGGGGGAGGGGGGTGGGGCCGGGGGGTGGGTTGGGGTGTGGGGGGGGGGGGGCGGGGTTCGGGGGGGGGTTTTTGGTGGTGTCGTGGGGGGGGGGGTGGAGGGTGGGGGGGGGGTTGGGTTTTGTTGGGGGGGGGTCGGGTTTGGGGGGGGGTTTTTGGGGTTTTTGTGGGTCTTTTTGTTTCCACCCGACAGCTATATGATAGCTCCCCGAAACTTCTCGAGTGATGTCAAATCCGCGTGGGATGAAGGATTAGGCTGGTTTCTTTTCTTCCTTTTCTCCTCTTTGCTATTTCGCTTCTGTTTCTGGCGAGCCGAGTCCGAAGATCAATTTTGGGACGTAGCCCCCCCCCACGAGAAAGCCTGAGACCTCCGACGAGTCCCCTCCTCCTTGCTTCAGAACCAATAGACGTTCGCTTTTCCTTTGTTTCCCTTTAGAAGATGTTCCTTTCTTTTGAGTCTGACATCTTTCTGTGGTTGTAAACGATTTTTTGTCTTCGTTGCAGCGCTTTCTTGTAGTTCTCTAAAATTCGATACCATTGGCACTCTGTGCCTGCACTCCCCATTGCGACCCTCCCCTCCGAGTAGTACTGTTTTTTTCTCGGAGCCTCTCCTCCCCTTGTCGAGACCGACCTATATTCTATAAACGACTTCTACTTCCTTTGGATACGCTTTAGACAGTCGTTCTCATGCCGCGGATTCCGAGACCACTTGTTGGCGAATACGCATACAAGTTCTCCCTCCCCCACTGGGCCTCACTCTCGAGTCGAGAAACCCCCTTTTCTCGACGCGTTTGTTCAGCAACGCTAAACAACCTGAGAGCCTGAATTTCCAGTAGCCACTTACCGTGAGAGGTATAATCTTTACATGGATTCGTTCCACAGCTTCCCTTTCCCTCGAAAGGATCATAAAACTTTCAGCACGCTTCCAAAGTAAGTTCTGGAATTTCTCGTGATCGTTCCTAACGAATAAGAGCACTCTGGGTCCCTGGATCACGCCACGATCCCTCCCATATTGTACCAAGCTCCCCTTCCCATAAGTGATTCCCCCTCTCCTCCTAGTTAATCCCGCTTTGCCCAAATTTGTTCTGAATCCCGAAGCGCCGCCCGTCCCCCCCCCCCCCTTCTTTTTACCACAACTACCGTTCATCCGCTTTCGCGACTCTTTTTCCCGGACAGATAAGCCAACTTCACGGAAGCCAAGCCTCACTCTGTCAATCGCGTATGAAATGTCCACTCCTCTCCAACAACAACCCCCCTCTTAAATCATCGCTACACTCTCACCGTGGTGATTCAGGTCGATCTGAGTGGAGAAACAGCCTCCAGAGCAAGGCTGGACCTTTCCTCCCCCCCCCCCCGTTCTAGCGTTAACGCACCTTGACGACGATTTTCCCCAAAAACCCCTCCGTCCACCTCGTTCCCTCACGGTCGTAAAGACCCTCCCCAATCGGGCTTATGAGAAGGATCCCCCTCTTTTCCCTCTCCTCCCCCCCCGTATAAAACGGTTTCGCATTTCCTGGGTTTCGGATACTGGGGACCTCCTTCCACCCCGAGCGGTGGGAAGTTTGAGAGATCACGAATCCGGGCCTATATTGGAATTCTTACTTCATGTATTTTCTCGTGCAGAGACTCGTGAGCATGAATACTCTTCTCCTTGAACAGTTCTCGATTTTTTTATTTTCTCCACAAAGATCTCTTCCTTCTCCTTCCCACGCTCGAAATCAAGTGAGTATCCCTCCATGTCAATACTTGTGACCGGGGCCTGGTCGGGCTTCTCAGTTCCTTAGCATAGCCTCGCGGCGATTCCTTCTTGATCGCACCACCGTGAACCCCTCCGAAGGCGAAGGTCACCGCTCCGTTCTTTCTTTCTCTTTGAACACGTAAGAAGTCCTCCACACCCACCTTTCCCCGTCGCTCAGGCCCGCCGATTGGTCCCATCTCAAGGGTTTCTTCCCCCCCCCCCTTTTTTTGAGACGGTCCGATCTTCCGAGTACCGACGATCGCGTGCGCCGCCTGTTTAGAAGTAACCTTTTTTGAACCTCGCAGTTCTTGTTTTTTTTTGGAAAACAATCTTTCTGCCTCATGGTTGCCACCCTCCCC
>Ga0179591_1139869_pt1 | contig 10781 bp, 11 predicted proteins | sample CZOMad2_1_08_16f_FD_182891 | JGI IMG/M metagenome (GOLD analysis project Ga0179591, IMG submission 182891) | Vadose zone soil fungal communities from Angelo Coast Range Reserve, California, USA - CZOMad2_1_08_16fungal (PacBio error correction) | ecosystem: Environmental > Terrestrial > Soil >... | reverse complement strand
CTCTGCCAGCCCTCCCTTTCTTTTGTTGGATGAAGGATCGCCCGTCACAAGCGCTTGATCAGAGCCCATCTCTCTCTCCGGACCTGAAGGACATAAAGACGTCGAAGGCCCTGCCCTTCTGGCGTCCTCCCCTTCCCTTGGAGCTCAAGCCACTTTCGGAATCGGATTTTCTGACTTAGTAATGAACGGCCTTCCCTGAGAACGTAAGTTTGAAGCCTCGGTCGCGCGTGGGAGGAGCCACCATCTTCTTTTTGAGTTGCTCCACTGTATTCACTTTTATTAGTTGTCGAGTGCCCCTTCTTTTGAGTTCCGGATCGTGGCATCCCTCTTCGCTTCCGTTCACCTCTTCCGTGTTTTTCGTACCCCCCAGAGCGGAGGGCTAGCTTCCGTTCCCCCCCTTCTGGAGAGCGAACTCAATTCCGTCTCTTTCGTTTTTTCCCACCGGTCTAGAGTGCGTCGGTGGGCCCCTTGCCGGTCCTTCTCATTCTGAGGGCGTCGATGGTCCTCCGCGGAGGTTTCCTCCCCCGCTTTCTTTTTACCCTGTGCGTAACCGCCGGTATAAAGGACGATGAGGTTTACCGAGCCCATTCCTCCGGAAGGGTGTCAGGAAACCCCCGATGTTTACTGTTTTATCCCTTGTCCTTCTCCCTCGGGTTTTCTGGCTGAGCATGATGAAAGGCGACGTGACTGTTGCCCTCTTTTCTTTCTTATGAGGGGCCGGAACCATTGGTCTTATCGGTGTCCCTACCGGAACCTTCACGGGGGCCGGTTTTGAGGACGACGGTTTTCCCTTCTCGCCCTTCCTGTACCATTACTTCGAAGATGCCGCCTCGTTTATCTCCCGACTTTAGCCCGGTGCAGGCCTCGGCTCACCCCCCAGCGGGCATCATACTTTCTCCTCAGTCCTTTTTTGTTCGGTAGGCGTCGACGTTGTCGGAATCCCTGGTCTGACCTCCACTTTCTCCCCTCCCTGCCCGTTCAGATACCCCTCTTCAATAGAGCTTCGCCCTTGGCTCCGATCTGTCGTCCGTTTTTTCCCTTCTCAGGCGGCTGTTTCTTCGTCCCCCCCTTTTGTCTCCCCCGATCCTTACCAATGACGGCGGCATCGTTGTTTTACGCCCTCGTTGGACTTTTCGCTCGACCGCGGCCTTGCCCTGTTCGCACGCGCAGGCGATTCACATCTTTCCGGGCGTTAAAGTCTTTGGTTGGTTGCCCCCGGTTTCGTGTCATGAACATTGAAGACGTTTGCTATTGTCTTTTTTCTTGAAGTTTAGACTTACCCCGTCTTTCTCCAGTCAAGCCCTCCGGGTGACCCCCCCTTATGTGAAGAACCTCCGGTGTTCTGTCCTCCGGTTCTGTTATCCTCTTTTGCGGAACGGGCGGGTTTCACCGAAAAAGGTTCCGGTCGCCCTATCCCGGCACCGTCTTTTTTCCACCCTTTGGCCATTTTCCAAACGATTTCCGATGGGATTTACCCACTTCGACTGCCCTGTGCTGACGTCGGGGATGACGGCGTGGACCACATCGCTCTCTGAATTCCCACGAGCATCCAAAACTGTAAAAGCGCGCCCCGCTCTCCCCCTTGAGTCACGATGTAGTTCCCCCTCCTTCTCAGAGTTCGGCCCAAAAGAGACAGGTTACGGGGTTTATTTTGAGTTCCTGTACCTTCCCTATTTCGTGCAGGATTCGATCGCTGCCGTCGAAGTGAAAAGCAACCTCTTTAGTAACTCTTCTTTTCCCTAATCGAACTCATATGTCTCTTGCACGCTGCTTCAGTTTCTACCCCTGATTCCTTGATATACTTTTTTGTTTCCCCCGACCTACTTTTACAACTCAAGTGCGATTTCGACGTCCCTGCCTCTCCTCCTCTATCGTTTTTCCGTAGGTCAAGGGAAAACACACCTGGTCCCACCCCAAGACGTTCCTGTAAACAGGTGACGACCATTCTCCCTTCACGACCTCTTTAACGACGTACACGGAACTATAGTCGAGTACTCAGTTTTCAGTGCTTTTTACCTTTCACCCTGTCCGGAAGGAGTGGTCAGACGACGCGCACCTAGCTCCCCTCGGTTTCCTCGCCCTTTCTCCACTAACCGTGTGATAACCGTTCCGTCACGAAAGTCTACCTGTCCGGCAGCGTACGCTCGCACACACGCTGTAGAAATATACGAGATAAGGTCTACCGCTTTCCCTCCCCCTTGCTCTTGCTCTCCCCCGTGGTGAAACCTGTTAGAGCAGGCTTTCACCCACCAGTCTCTTTGGTTCCTTTCCTCTCCCTCCCACTTTCCGCAGCAAGCGGACGGTCTTCCAGGCGGAAACTCAGACTTCCCCTTCCCTGGCTTTTGATAACCTTCTTATTGAAGCTTGACAAGCGCGGGAGACGTCTGAGTTCCCACCCTGCTCTGTCTACATCGCAATATCTTCCCCGTCAAAGCGCGTTTATTCACCTTTCCTCCTGAAACCAGAGGCGTTCCAGAAGACTCGCGGTAATGATTGCTTCCCTCGAGCAGCCGAAACAGGATTTCTGTGCGGCCCTCATTTTACTTCGTTCCCCGACATAGGGATTCAAACGATCGCAAGCCTGCTCGCCCCTCCCTGCCCATCCCTGCCCGGCTTTCACAATTGCGACCAACCTTAATCGCCTGATCTGCGTTGAGCTTTGGACCACGCCCCAGAAAAGCCCATCGACCCATGCGCTTCTCCCTTCCCTCCTTAACCCTTGCACAGTTGTCCCAGAAAGGAAAAAGGCGCGGCGTACCCTCCCATGTGCCTTTTACAAGAGATTCGAAACGGGAGACTGTTTGTCCCTTTCCCCGTAACCCCCCCCCTTTCGATTCCGATGCGATGACAACGGTGTGGTGGAGTCTCGAGTATGGGTCTGGGCTTCGACGACTTGAGCCCTGGGTCCTGACTCCAACTTGGCCGTCCCCGCCCTAGTAGAGAGTGCCGGAGGCCTCCCACTGTCTCCGCCTCCTTTAGCGCCTCCCACGTAGGGTTCGCGATGTAGTCCCCTCTCTTCACCCTTCGGACTCACCCCCTTGACAACGCAGGAATTCGAGTGTTGATGTCCCTGTCCCCTCTCCGCGTCCTCCCCTCTTCCCAGCAGCGTGGCGATAACCCCAAATCCCCCCGACTGCCCCCCCTTCCTTTGAACGTTCGGACGATGTTAGCGAAAGTGCCCTTTCCCAAGCGTTTTGCGTCGAGTCCCTTTCCCATCTTTCTCTGTTTCCCCCACCCCTCTTCATACCCATTCTCTAGTAGTACCCTTTCCTTTCCGTGCAACCAGGACATCTGAGAAATCGTAATCCTTCGGGCATCCTTCCCCCTTTTTCGTCCTGTCTAAACAGACGCGACCGGTAAAGATTTTTCCCCCGCTTCCTGACCTTCCTTCCCCCAGGTCTCATTGTCCCCCCCCCGTTCTTTCCTCCCTCAATATGGGCACGCAGACGGGACAGACAGTTAGGAGGTAGCACGCCTTTTCCCCCCCCTCCGTTCCTATTTCGACCTCATCCGAGGGAGATCCAGAATCGCATCGTTCCTGTTCTCCTTCAACCCAACCCCGATCACCCGCGGTCCGCGTTCCCCCCCTTATTCTTAATAATACTCAGTTTGTTGTTTTTTTGAGAGAGATGTCAGCGGCTGTCTTATTTTTGGCTCTCGACCTTCTGCTTCCCCCTACTAGTAGATGCGGTACGCGCCTGACTGAGGCGCCGACGACATTAGGGTTTAATCCTTTCACTCTACCTTTTGGTGCCTTTTTCTGATTGCCCATCTTCGGATCCTGAGAAAGATTGCCTGCCCTTTGTTTTTCCCCCTTCCAGGTCCTCTTTCGTTTCCCCCTCGTTCCGTTAGCGTCTGGGTAGGCGCCGGCGAGAGAGTGATTCGTCAGAAGTTCGCTGATTTCCCCCCCTTTCCTGTTGTGCTCCCCCTTTGAAGCGGTAGGCAAGATAGGGTGATGGACGCGGTTTTTTGGACTTCCCTGGTTCGTTTGCTCTTACCCAAAAACGCTGGACGTTAAAGTCGCGAAAATTCATTCCGTCAATTTTCGACGACGTGTCCTCTTCTGGTTCTCCCCTGATTGAAACTCTGAGGGGATTAGGTTATAGCTTCGCTTTGACTCCCTCCCACGCACCCCCTTTTTTCCCCTTTTCCGCGGGTGTCTCCCCCAGACTGCAGAAGCATAGAGACCAGTTGCAGGCTCTCTTTGCGGATCGCTTCTCCTCCCCCCCGGCCTAGCAGATGATGGAGAAAGTTTGAGGGACCAGCTTGCATTTGCGCATCGGCGAAGCAACAGTGGAACCCTGCGATTCCCCTCCCTCCCCCCCACGAATGGGTCCTAGCCCCCTTCTCCCTCACCGGGAACAGGTGACCAGAAACAGTTCGCCTTTTCATTCGCATTCTTGGATACCTTCTTGACGCAGCGCCGGTTCCGGGTCGGCAACAGTTCCTAGGATCTCCTCCTCCTTATCTTGGTTTCTTTGCGGCGTGTTGCCCACCCTGACTCCAACAAAAGCCTATACAGGAGCTTAGGTGTTTCTCTTTTGCCGACTTCGTCGCTGGTGCGTAAGGCGAGCAGGTAGCCCAGCTCTTTTTCCCCCCCGATTTTCTTGTCCTCAGATTTGTGCCGCAAAGACCTACTTTTGTTTCGCTCTCTCTTTTTGAGCGTTTTCGCTCCTTCTCGCGTACTTAACCCGATTGTTCTCGGCGTCCCGGTTTTAAAATCCGCTATGTGGAGGGACGCTTCTTTTCTCTTCCTCTCAGGGTTCACCCGCAGAGCGTACCTCCGGACCGAGTCCCCCCCGATCTTTCACCCACGGTTTCGTTCCTCTTCTTAGTTCTCCCTTTATCTTTGCTGAGGCAGTGATATGCTTAGAAAGGAAAAGAGATAAGTTTTTTCATTCTCTCCTCACCTGGTCCCCCTTCTCATCCACTGTGAGCGCCATGGGTGGTGATGAGTCAACCCCAGGAGAGGTAGTCCCTGATTTTTCTCGGAGAGGATGGGAAAGCGTGTATTTTTCCCCTTCCCGGCTTTAGTCTTCCCCCGGAAGTCGCCCCCTGTGTAGGCACAAGAAATTTTTTTTACCCACTGGTGAGGTCGCCAGTCGTATGCCCCGTATTGCTCTTACAGTAGGCGGTCAGAAGTAAGAGGACACACGCCCCCCCCTAACCGTGAATTGAGCCTTTAACCCCCCCTGATCTCCCTAGCCGTTTCTTAAGTTGTAATCGTCGAAGAAGCGGTTCCTTCCCATTGATTTTGGGCGGAACCGGAGACAGACGTCTTTTGTCAGGTTTTTCCCTTTCAAGCCCTCAACAACCCCGCTCCCTCAAGCGTAGACGATGTCAAGTCCAGGAGATCGCCTGATCCTTTAGTCTTCCCCCCCCCAGCTACAAGAACCCCAAATCATCGAGAAACAGAATCCTTCTCCCCCGAGCCCACGCTCTTTGCGATCGTAGTTCAATTGACGAGTGTTCTAGGCTTTTTTTTTTCTCACGTCGCAGCGATCGCATCATGGTAAGAATCTCTGCTTGACTCCCCCGCAAACCCCCCCGTTAAACTTATACTTGGCCGCACTTTTTTAGGTCACTTCCTTTCCCTCTCCTAGGTGCCATGAAGATACGTATCTCGCTGGTTCCTTGACTTGTTTGGTTTCCCATTTTGGATTGCAGCTCCGAATATTTGGTCACAAGCGTATTTTCTTCCCTTCCGACACCGCTTTCCGCCTTTTCCCCACTCAGGAGAAACGTTTACCGTCCCCAGTGGAGGCCCCCCTCCCTTTTCCTCAAGTTCCTTTATTTTTGCTTTAAACCATGAAGGTGACATCCCGGACCCCCTCTCTTAATCCCTTTCCTTCCCCTCCCTGTGACCTTGTATTCTTTTTACCGCAACCACCCCCCACCACCCCCTTGAGTTGCTGTGTACGGCTACCAACCTTTCTGCGAGTAAGGCGAATTTCACCTGAACCCCTCTCACCCCCCTCTCCCGTAATTACCGGCCCCTCCCAACAAAACAGCCCCCTGAAAGGTCGCCCTGTTCCCAATTTTCCTCGCAGCGCTCGAACCCTCTCCCCCTTCCTCGTTCGAGATTAAGCACTTCTCCCCCGAGGCTGAACTCTCCCTTTCCCTGTTTTCATGTATTGTCCTACCGAATCAAAACCGCATCCGACTTAACGTCCTCCCCCTCCAGCGACCAGGTCGAGAGATCTTGTTTTATTTCTCCCTCGTGTCTTCCTTAGTTGGTAGATGGTCGTTACCGTCGCGTGAACGCAACGTCTTACCGACTAACTCACCAGATACCTTTTCCTCTCTTTTTTTTTTCAACTGTTTGTTTGGTCTTCTCTTCTGGTGTTCCCCCGCGGCCTGCCCCCCAGGTTCTAAAGAAGGGGCGATACCCCTCTTTTCTACGCTCTCCTGGACTTTCCTTCCCCTGTCCCCTCTTTTGTAAAAACCTGTCAGACGTCACCTTCCCGTCCGGGCCTTGTAAGTCCAACTTGCGCCTGTCTTTCTTCCTCGAAGACAGGAAGTGAGGAACACGTCCCCTTCTCTTTCATCTTTACCCATCAGAAAAGGAGTATCCGCAGGGATACTGAGGCCCGACAACTCGGGATTACGACCCCCTTCCCCAGCTTGACTTTATCTTGTTTCCCCCTCTCCGCGTTTCATGGAGAACGTAAGGTTAGACTGAGGGTATACGAGGAAGGCGCGGCCCTTCTTCTTTCCCTCACCTCTCCCCTTTCCTTCTTGCCGTATTCCGTGTCCACTGTACGTCAAGAGAGAGGTGGGGCCCCCTCCTCGCCTTCTTCCCGTTCTCTTTATGCAGGGAAAAGAAGCTTTGCCCCTCCCCCTTTTCCTCCACAAACTGCCGAGGTATCCGAGACGAGTGACGTTCCACTCCTTCAATGATCGAAGTCATGGAGGCGAGTCACGCCCCCCTGCCCTCTCTTACCTTCCTCCTTTGCCTGCTGTAGCCTCCCCCTCAGAACATGAGTAGTACAAATGTCCAAAGTCGCCTTCATGCTCGTATACAGACGTGGATAAAAGTAGCTTTTCAAGCCAGCCGTGGTCCCCTTCCTAGACGTTTCTCCTTCTTTTCTGACCTCGAGTTCTGCTATCAATGGAGCGGTGACTTGCCTCTAATTCCTCCTTGGTCCCAAATAAGATGATGATGTCTCCCCCCCTCTTTCCCCTCCCCCCCCCCCATCCCGTGGTTTTGTTTTGAGTAGTTATCTATCTGTCCCATGCCCGCCTCTTCTTTTGAGTATCAGGATCGGGCCGTCTTCATGCTCCTTATCGCCGCCTAGTCTCTCGGACTGAGAAGCCGTCGAGGACTTCCCGGTTCGTACCCTCCCCCCTCCGTGTTCTCGCACGGGCGGTCGAGAAGATAATGAACTTCTTCCTCCTGTCCGTTGATAGAAGCGTTCCCCCTAGTGTCAGGACGACATCTTCCTTCTGTGTTCACGAATGTATGTGTCTGAGTGAAGAGTCCCCCTCATTTTTTTCCTAGAAGTTCCCATTCTCGGGACCCTTCTTCTTCCGTTCTCCCACGATCATTCTGGGTTAGTCATATTTTATCCTGTCTTTTCCCCCTGTCGAGCCGACACGCCACCCAGTAGGTCCTCTTTTTTTCTTTCCCCCCAGGATAGAGTTCTTACAGGTGGTCCCTGCTTGACTTCATCATTCGCGGTTCCCCGATGAGTTAATAAGAGGAGGGGCAGCAGACTTTTCTCGGGTCCCTCCTTTCTAAACTGGTTCTTTCCTCAGTCTCTTCGGTGAACCTAGAGTCCGGATGTCCGTTTTTCCGCTGTTGCTGTTGAGCCCGGCGGCGTAAAGCACTGTTCTCTTATGCGCCTGCTGCCCGTCGAAGTTGACGTCCCCCCAGACGTTTTCCGTGTTTCTTTCGTCCCATCTTACTGTAGCAGAGTGTGAACTTACGGAAAGGAAGGGCCCCGTTTTCCTTAGACGTTTCCTGCTTATCATGGTAAGGTCCCAAGTCCAGGATGAGCCCTTCTCCCTCTTTTCTCCCCTTGTTTATGAACAGGTTGCCTTCCTAGTCCCCCGCGGTCCCCCCCCTGAGTTACCCTCTTTTGATTCATTGGTCTGAGGTAGGAGGAGAATTGTCTTCCCCGCCGTACCGTAAAAGAATCAAACTAGTACCCCTCACATTCCCCTTCCCTCTCACTCCCTTAGCCTCACTTTGGTCGAGATTAGTAGGCCGTTTCCCTTATTCCCTTTCGGCATTGTTGCGTATTTTAGAAGATCCTTACAAATCACCCCTTGTGACCTTTCCTTCCCGCCCCCCTGGTGAAGAAGAGTAGCTCTGAACTGAGGAATGTCTATTTCTCCAATCTTTTTTATGTCCCCTCTGTTTCTTCTGCACTGGAGTGTACAGTCGCTGGTTTGGTTGCAGGGGTGGTTGCGGTTTTCCCTTTCCTTATTTCTTCCCTTGAGCTTGTGGTGAAGGTCTCCTTTAATAGAAGTATTTTTTCACTTTCCCCCTTTTGTTCCGGCCCTCATTAACGAAAGGTGTGGCGTGGAACAGGATGTACGCCCACGTTCTTTTTTCTTTCACCTTTTCTTCTTCTTTCCCCTCCACAGGTCCAGTTGCGACCGCTCGGAAACCGTTTGATGGCCAATTTTTTCCCCGGTCCAGGTTTAGTTTGACTGTGGTACACGTTAGACAGGATTTGCTGACCCTTAGGGAGGAAGGAGGTGACAAAAGCTGCTTTCTATGCCTTTCCCCCCCTTTTCGCATCATTCCCCCTCCCCCAGCGTCCCTATACGTATTTCATTCCCGAGGCTAGGAAGTCACCTCGCCAGCGTCCCCCCGTCCAGAGAAAGGTTAACTTGGTGTTTTTAGTTCTTCTTCCTCTTATTTGTGACCCCCATGAGGCCCCGATCGCCGAGTCAGTGACACTTTTGTCCCCCCCCCCCTACCCCCTAATCAGGCGAACAAGAGTAATGGAATCCTTCTCTCCCCTTCCCCTTGTCTATTGCGCGGCTGCTGTTCCGTATCCCCTTTGTCTCCTGGGGCCCTCCCCCTCCCCCAGCCAGAGATAGCCTTCTGCAGCGCGACTTTTTCTCCCGTTTTTGTGGCCGGCGGTTCCAGAAAACCACCATGTTACACCAAAGGAGTATTTCCCAGGCCCTGCCCCCTTCTATCCTGGCCTGAAATCTGGTGCGTGCGAAGCAACCCTTTTCCTCTTCCTGCCCCCGGTCTCTGACCGGCTCATTAAAGGATAGAGGTCCCGTCTGCCTGCCGGCCGGTCACCCCTTCTCCGACGGGTCCTCCCTCATGAGAAATAACCGTGGTGATTAACAGTTTTTCTTTTTTCCACTGATCTGCCGGCCGAGTACGCTTCTACCCCCATCCTTTTCGAGGCCTCCCAGACTTTCTACCCCGTCTCTCGGGACCCCCCCCAAAGTTGCGCTCCTTTTATCGCAGTGGTGACATTTGTTTTTTATAGACCGGCGGGACTCCCCCCAAACAACTTTCTTTTCGTCTCTCCTTCCAACTGCAGAAGAAAGCAGGTAGTAGGAGGCGGCCAATACGATCTACCTTCCTTGTTTTCCTCTTCCTCGGACTCAGTCCAGGCTACAGGCTATGCGTGACAATTGCGCGCCCTCCCGCCAACTGTCCCCTCCCCCTCTCTGGGAGGTAAAAAGTGAAGACCTTTTCCTCCTCCCACCTATGCGTACTACGCGCTCAGGAGCGCTGTATTAAAATCTGAGCCTTCCCGTCCCCCCCTATTGTAGTTGAGGACCTTCATCTCTCTTCGTCCTCAATCTTCTTCCCCCCCCTGATTCGATAACTGCTCTCATTACGAACCCTAACTTCCTTGGTCCCCCCTTGCCCAAGTCATCTCCCTAATTTTTGAAGGAGGTCTGCTTCTTTTCAACGTTCAGCCCAACTTCCCATCGAGCCTCGACTGCGTGCCGTAAGAGTAACGTGACCCTCCCCCCGGACCCCTTCTTCCTTCGAGCCGTTCCCCGTTTTCCCCCTTGAGATGAGAAAGGATAACCGGTGCGGTCACCGTCCCCCAGTTTTTTCCTTCCCCTTCCTTGATGACAAATTTTCTGTGGAGGTCTCCTCATAAGTGTTTTTTCCTCTTTTTGCTACATTCCCGGGATCTTTCCTTCCAAAATGGTCGAAAGCATAGTAGAGAGGGCAGGCGGCTCACTGAATGCTCTCCGTGATTTTCTCAATCTCGCTTTCTGGATGATGATTCTCTCTCAACCCCGTCTGCCCCTCGCACGCAGGATTTGGGAGAGTGGGAGGTCAGTAATCCGTACAATCCTACTCCTCTCCCCCGCAGTGCTCGCCCTTTTTTGCGATCTGATCCCACTCCCCCATTTTTTTTCGCCAGGTCGGAAAACTTTGCCTACTGCGTTCTCGTCTTTTGAACTGTAAAGCGTTTTGGTCGAGCACATAAAGTTTCTTCCCCCCCCCCCTTCCCCCTACCCCCTCTTCAAGATTCCCCTTCTGCTTCAACCAGGACAGTATCCCAATCGTTACACTCCGTTACGAAGCCCCCCTGATCGACGTCCTCTCCTCCCCCAGAATTTTTGAACGAGGGTCCAAGACGAGAAAGGAAATGCCTGAAACTCTTTCCTTTTCCCTCTTCCCCGTCTCCGAGTCTTTGCACGTACTAAGATTCCCTCAGTTCTTGCGGTCACGGCACCTGTTCAAAACCTAAGTTTCCTTTCTCTTCCTCTTTCCCTTTTTACGCATCTGTCCTTTCCCCTTACGCTGAGTAAAAAACCATTATAACGGAAGACGCGGACCA
>Ga0179591_1389816_pt1 | contig 10782 bp, 17 predicted proteins | sample CZOMad2_1_08_16f_FD_182891 | JGI IMG/M metagenome (GOLD analysis project Ga0179591, IMG submission 182891) | Vadose zone soil fungal communities from Angelo Coast Range Reserve, California, USA - CZOMad2_1_08_16fungal (PacBio error correction) | ecosystem: Environmental > Terrestrial > Soil >... | reverse complement strand
GAAAAACGCGAAGAGCTGGAGGCGTCGGCGCTCACTACGTACCTTCCCTCTCCCCCGGTCGCTTTTCCTCCCCTTCCTCTCCTTTCTTTGTGATCGCGATGGTCCGGAAAAAGCTGACCACCCGGCCGACTTTTGTCCTTTTGGTTTCTTTTCTTCTTCCCCTCTCTCCCCTCGCGGTGCACCGGGCCGTGCAGGCGAGGCGGCCTTGTCTCTTTTTCTTTTTGAAGCTTTTTCCCTCTTTTTCAGTTGTTCGGTGGAGCAGTGGAGAAAGGCTCGTTTTCCTTCCCCCTCGTTGGATCTTTTCCCTATCCTCCCCCCCCTTTCTCTCGACCCCACGGACGTGGAAGTACAAATGATATAAGGAAGGTTCGGACTTCTCCTTTCCCTTTCTTCCGACCCCCCCCTTCCCCCCCTCCCCGCAAAAGAAGAAAAGGACGAAACAAACTACGATGGCCCCCTCCCCCCTCCCCTGAAAGACCCCTTTCCACCCCCCCCTCCCTTTTCCCCCCACCCCCCCCTCCTTCTCACCCGAACGAACTAGGAATGGTGGCGATCAGCCCGAAAGGATTTTCCTTTCTTTTTTTCTCCCTCCTCCGCTCACCCCCCTTCTCTATATTTTCCCCCCTTCCGGGCTCTACAGAAGAAAAGGGTTAAGAAAAAGAAGGTGTGAATATTCCCCCCCCTTCTTTTCTTTTTCTTTTTTTTTTTCTTTGTTCACCCGCCTGCAAGAAGAGGACAGGAATAGGAAAAAAGGGGTACGCAGGCTTGGCATCCGTCTTTTCTTTTCCTCCCCTGTGACCCTCACCCTTTTTTTCCTTTTTTCTTTTTCCATATGTTCGGTGCGCTGAAAAAGGTAAGTGGAGAGAGAAGAAGGGACCCTGCTCCTGTCCCTTTTCCACTCTTTCTGTACGCTCCCTCTCCCTTTTCTCGGGGGCCGTTCGGTCGGGATAGGGGGAATTAGGGAATAAAGGAAGGTGACGTGCTGCGGCATCCTTTACTTTTCCAAGGAAGAGTATTCCTCTTTTTTTGCTTTTGCTGAGGAGGAAGTGAAGGGAAGTTTGTAGGGTATGCACCCTTTTTTTTTTGTATGACTCTCCTTTCCCTTTTCCCTTTTTTTTTTTGTGTGTTATGCGGAGGTAGTCGTGAGTGAAGTTTGGTAGGGTACTCACCCTTTCTTCTTTTTTTTTTTTCTTTTGGACCTTCTTCTTTCTTCTTTTTTCCCTTTTTTCTGCTGGAGAAAAGAATGAGATGATGTTCACCGTCTCGTTCCCTCTCCTCCATGCAATCCCTTTTTCCCTTTTCTTTTTTTTCCCTTCCTTTCCGTGGGTATAGAAGAGTGAGAGGAGGAACTACTTCTCCTCCTCTCCCCTTCTCGGCGAAAGGCCTTCTTCTTCCTTTTCACTTTCTTTTTTCCTTTACGGGTGGTAGGTGAAGAAAACGCTGCTTCGTCTTTTCCTTTTTCTTTTCCAAGGAAGGCCTTCTCTTTTTTCCTCCGTACGGTTTGCCGGCCAAAAAAAAAAAAGAGTGTCTTTGCTTGCCCTTTTATTTTTTTTCCCCTTTTTTTCCCTTTCTTCTTTTGGAGTGAAGGAGGGAATTGGAGGAGGTTCTCGGGTGGTGGGGAGGGAGACGTTTTTCTTTTCTAGGGATTGCCCTTCCCCCCCCCCTTTCCCTTCTTTTCTCCCGGGGGAAAAGGGCAGGTGAAAGGGAGGATCCTTCCCTCCATATTTTCGTTATCTCCGCTCCCCTTTTTTACATTTTCTCCCCTCACGGCTGCAGAAAAAAAAGGTGAAGTAGTAATAAGAATAGCGGAGGAGGGTAGACGTTGACTACCTTTCTGATTTCCTTCCTCTGTGAATAACTCCTCCCTTCTTTCCCTTTTTCTCTCGCCTGATCAGATGAGGATGAGAATTAAAGAGTGAGCGACAACCGCACTCACCCCTATCCCCTCTCTTTTTTCCCGGGAGGCCCCTTTTTTCCCTTCTTTCTGTTTTCTCCCTCTCTCCTCTTCACCGCGCTTCGGTAGACTAGTAGAAATGAAGAAAGTGGTGATACATGGTTTTCCTGTCGCGGACTTTCCCCCTTTTTTTTCCCTTTCTTTTCCCCTTTCCATGTCTTCTCGAGACAGCATCGCTCCCCCCCCCCTTCCTCACCCCTTTCCTCCCCTCTTCCATCTTTTCGGCCTAGGTACAGAAAAGTCACAGAAAATGGCTAAAGAGAGAAGGCCCTCCTGATCTATTATTTTTCTCCGTATCCGGCACGGGCTCTCTTTTTACCTTTCCTCTTTGTTTATGGAGGAGAAGACCGAAAACCGAGGTGGTCCGTCTTCCTCCTCCCCTCTCAGGATCTCTCTCCCTTTTTCCCTTTTTTTTCACCTCCCCAGCGAAAGAGGGAGATTGAGTCCGCGCGCCGTCCCATCTCCCTTTCTTGTAATCTTCTTCTCCCCTTCCCTTTCTGCTCCCCTCGAGGAAGGAAAGAGAGGAAGGAAGAGTGAGGAATGACGTTTACCTTTCTTCTTCCCCCCCCGTCGGAGTACCTTCCCTTCTCCACCTTCTTTTTTCCCTCTTTGACACGGGTGGAAAAAGAGGGGATTACTGCATAGGGAGAAAAGGTCGGCGGCTGCACTCTCTCTTCCCCCTCCCCCTTTTCTTTGGGGACTCCCCCCCTCTCCCCTTTTCCCCCCCCCGCGGGCATTCTGGAAAAGGAGTGACGTAGAAATAGAAATTAGGAAATAAAGCGATCGCGGAAGCCCTTGCTGGACCTTTCTTTTTTCTTGGACTCCCCTTTCTTTTTCCATTTTTTTTTTTTCCCCTCCCTTTTCCTTCTCCCTAACAATCTCCTATGGGGGGCAGTTTAAAAATCAGAACTGTACGGATCGGGTCGATGTAGATGATCACCCCACCCCCTTCTCAATCCCTCCCCCCCCCCCTCCTTCCCCCGAATCGCCTTTTCCTTCTCCCCCCCCCCCCCCCCTTTCTCGTTGTGTGTTGAGAGAGGATCAGTTGTGGTACCCAGAACTGTTTGTGCGCTGGATTGCTGCGCTCTTTCTCCCCTTTTTCTGCCGGGATTTCTCTTTCTTTTTTTCTTCCCTCCTCCCCCCCCCCCCATCGTTTGGAAACTGAAACACCATAGGGGAGATTGTTATGGATAAGGAAAAGTAAAGTGGTTCAACCTTAAACTTTTCCCCTTTTCCTTCTTCAAGATCTCTTTTTTCCCTTCCTTTTTTTTTCCTCTTTCCTCTTTCTCTTCTACGTCAACGAAGGGCAAAGAAGGGAAAGAAGGAGGAGAACATTTCCCCCTTTAATTGAATTCCCCTTTTCCCCCTGCTCAGGTACTTTTCTTTTCCCTCCCTTTTTTTCTTCCCTGAGGAAGGAATAAATCTTTGGTCAAAAGTGTACAAAGTAAAGCGTTCTCCCTCTCTCAGCTCTCCCTTTTTCCCCATGACGCCTTCTTCCCTCTCCTTCCCTCCTTTTTTTTTTCATTACGACCCGGCTCCGGCAAGACGCTGGCCTTCGGGCTTGCCGATGATGAAGTACCAAGGAGCTGGCCGGCGCTCGTAGCCAGCGCCCTCTTTTTCCTCTTTTTTTTTCCCAAGAGGTTTCTTTTCCCCCCCCCCTTTTCTTTTTTTTTCCCCCCCGCTTTGGCGGAGGAGAAGAAATAAAAAAGAAGATCGAAGCGATGCGGTACCGGCGCTTATGTATTCTTTTTTCCCCTCCCGGGATTTTTCCTCCTCTTTACCAGGTAGAGGTGAAGGTGATGGAAGAGGAAGAAAAGATTTCCTACATTTTTTTTTCCCTTTTTCCTTTCCCTCGGATTCTTCTCCTTCTCCTCTTTTTTCTTTTCCTTTTCCTTTCTACACCTCCTTCAGGGTCATGGAAAAGAAAAGGGTCACCCACTCGTGGATTCCTTTTTCTTCTCTTTTCCACGCAATCTCCCCCCTTTTCCTTCCCTTCGATCGAGGGCGAGAGAGGGAGGCGATAAGGTAGTAGGAAAAAAAGAGTTTGCCTCCCCCTTCCCCCCTCATATTCTCTTTTCTTCCTTTCCTTCTAATGCCGTCAGCGGATCAGGGCGATAGCGAGTACGTACGGGGAAGGCTTTCGCCTCTTTTTTTTTTTCTACGATGTCGTCCTCTCTCCCTTCACTTTCCCGTCTACAGAAGAAAAGGAGAAGGAATATCTGCCAACCGTGGTTTTCTTTCACCCTCCTTGCGGGTGAGTTTCCCCTTTTTTTTTTTCTTTTTTCTTAACTCTCTGCTCATGGAGGAGGAAGGGATCAGAAGTAACCGCCCGTTCCTACCTTTTCTCCTTTTTCCCCTCAAAGGCCCCCTTTCTCCTCCCCTTGCCCCCTCTCCCTCCACCCCCGCCGCCAAGAAAGAAGGAAAATAAAAAGAAGGAAGAAGAAAGACGTCACCGCCGGCCCTACCACTGCCCTCCTCCCTCCTCTTCCCCTCCAAACCGTAACGTTCCCCCCTCCCCCTTTCTTTTCAGGAAGGGAAAGAAGCAGCAAAGCCGCTCCACTCTTTTTCTTCCCCCCCCTCTTCCCCGCAAAGTTTCCTCCTTCCTCTTTTCCGCCCACGGGTAAGGGCGAAACGAGGGAGAGGAGGCGCATTATTCCGCCTCTCCCTCCCTTTCCCCTCAGACCCCCCCCCTTCCCCTTTCCCTTTTTCCTCCCTCCTTCCCTTTCCTCACAGGCGGGGAAGGGCGTTAGCGTTCACCCGCGCCGGTGTCCCCTCTCCCTTTTTCTTCCCCATCCTCCTGGCAACGCCCTGTCCTCCTCCTCTTTTTTCCACTCCGCAGGGAACAGAAACGGAGTGGATAAACGACAAACGTCCCCTCACTACCCTCCCCCCCCCTCAGCAACCCCCCTCTCTTTCTTTCTTCCGGACCGAAAGAAAAGGGGGAATAAAAGAAAAAACGGCACCGCACGGCCGCCGCCTCCTCACAGCCCCTTCTTTCCTCATTCCTTTCCGCCGCAGCACGTAAAAAGGAGGCGGTAGGCCTCCTCTCGCCCTCCTTCCCCTTTCTTTTCTCTCTCGTAAGAATAGGTCGGCCGGAAGCGGGCCGTTCTTCCCCTCCCCTTGACTTTTCCTTTCCGGCAAACCACTCCCCTTCTGTAGGAAGCTTCCCCCCCTTTCCCCCCCCTCTCTTTTTCCTTCATGTCCCCCGGCGGAGGACAAGGGTGAAGAGAAGGGCCGATTCTTTCCCTTTCTGGTGCCCCCTTCCCTTTTCTTTCTCCCGGCGCGGAGTACGGGACGAGGGAAAGAAGGCGGGGCGGGGAACCCGTGGCCGCTGGTTTCTCCCTTTTGTTTTGTTTCTTCTTCTCTTTTTCAGCGGAGGATTAAAGAAGTAATTAACATAAGTTCGGGCGAATCGCCACCATTCCGATTTTCGGCTTTTTTTTCTTCTTTTTTGGGGGGTTCTTTCTTTTTCTTTCCCTTTTTCCCCCTTTTCTGTCTTGCGGGAGGTGGGTTGAGGGAGGTGACGGTTTTTCTTCTATCCTTTTCCCCCCTCCTTTCCCCTTTTTTTTTTCTCTCTTCCCTAGGGAGACATAGAAAAAAGGGGAGGGTGAGAGTGGCACCGATCTCCGCGGTGCTTCCCCCCCCCCCCCCTTCCCCCTTTCTCCAAGTGATTCTCCACCTTCTCCCCCCTTCCCCCCTCTTCCAGCCTAAAGGAAGAATAGAAATGAAAGGAAAGGTGAGAAAGCGACGGCAGGCTCGTACCTTTCCCTACGTCGTAACTACCCCATCCTATTCCCCTTTTTTTTTTCTTCCATCTCGATCCACCGCGTAGGACAAGAATGAGTGAAATGGTAGGAGAACGCGGGCGACCGGGTTCGCTCCCCTTTCTCTCTGCGAAGACCCTCCCTTTCTCTTCTCTTTATTTTTTTTTTTTCTCTATATTACACCGAGAAGAGATGGAGGAGTAGGAGATATAAGAACCTCTTACTTGAACCGTTTTTCCTCCGGTTCTAAGACCTTTCCCTCCTTTCTTTCTCCTTCTCCACACCTCTCGGGAAGAAGGTGTGGAAGAGAAGATGTGAGGGACTACGTACGGCATCTTTCTTCCTTCCGAGCCCTTTTTCCTTGGAGCTGGAAGCTCTTTCCTTTCTCTTTTCTCCTTTTCTTTTGTGCACGTGGAGAAAGGCTCGGTGGACGGAAAAAAGCGGAGCTCTGTGCCCCTCCCCCCCTTCCTTTCGAGGTAGCCCCCTCTTTTCCCCCCCTCCCCCTTTTCTTTTTCCTTCTCGGAACGGCTCGAAGCACCCAAAAGTAAAACCTCCTCAAACCCACCTTCCGCCCCCCCCTCCATCCCCTTCTCCCTTTTTCCCTTCTTATCCCCCCCTCCTCGTCCTCCCCACCCCACCCCCTCCTCGCCACCACGCCGAACCTCGGCCTGTTGCCTCTTTCCCTCCCAAACTTTTTTCTTCCTTCTTTTCCTTACCCTCGCCGGGTCGGAAAGAAAAAAGGGAATCCGATCCTCCCCCCTCCACTCAGGGATTCTCTCCCTTTCTCTTTCTCCCCTCGACTGGGCAGTAGGAATGAATATGAGGAATGTGGGACGGGTTCACCGCCTTCCCCTCTCCCCCCCGGCCAGGACCTTCCACCCTTTCTCTTCTTTTTTTTTCCTTTGCCTTCTGCCTAAAGGAAGGGGGGAGTGTTGAAGCAGCATTTTCAGGTCCTCTTCCCTTCCCCCCTTTTTTTTCTACCGATTATGTCAGAGGAGCGAAAACATCCTTCCGTAGGTTCCCATCTCTCTTTCCTCCCCCTCCCTTAACGGGTGAAGTGGATGAGGAAGAAAGTGAAGGTGCCCTCCTTCTCTTTTCCCCTCCTGCCGGGGTTTTCTCCCCCTTTTTTCTTTTTCTTTCTTCCCCCCTTTCTTTCGGTTATGAAGGAAAGGGGAATTAATGAGGAAATGGCCGGGTCGTTGCTCCGTTTCCTTTTCTGTTTTCTTTCATTTCTTTTTACTCACCCGGTGGAAGGGGCATATGAGGAGGTGGAAAGGGAGGCAGTGACTGGGTCGGTGGGCCTCCGTCCTTTCTTTTTATCTTCCTGTTCCTTTCTCCTTTTCCCCCCTCCCCTTCTTGTGAAAAGGAGAGGGGAAGAGAAAAAGAAATGAAAGGACCTTTCGGCTGGTCAGTGCTCTCTTTTCCTTCCCTTTTTTCTCTCTCCTCGTGAGAGGAGGAATAATGAGAAGAAGAGAAAGAGAGAGGAGCAAAGGAACCTTTCTTCGAAGAGTCCTTCCTCTCCCTCTTCATCGGTGAAGAAAGATTGGAGGAGGAATTGGAGGGCTGCTGGCCAGACGTCCTCCTTCTGTGACGTTTGAGGCTTCCTTCTGCCTTTCTTTCTCTTTCCTTTTTCTTTTGCGTCTTTTGCCGGCTGCGGAGGAGGCGGTGGGGTGGCAGGAGCGCTTGGCTTCTGGTGTTTTATTTTCTCTTTCTTTTTTTTTCCTTCTTCTTTTCTCTCCCCGGTGATAAGGGGAGGTAAGGGTAGAAAGGGAGGACCCGGGCGGGGAAATTTCCCTTTCGGATCAACGTCCTCTCCCTCTCCCCTTCTCTTTACCTAGTAGTAAAGGGGAACGTGAGGGACATAAAAAGAAAGGGAGTGCGACCACCCGGGCGAATATTCCCTTCCCCCCCCCGGTTCTTTCTTCCCTCCTTTTCTCCCTTTCCCCCTCTTTCCTCTTACTTCCCATCTCGACACCGCAGTCCAAGTTACGAAATGCGAGAGAGCCATGATCCGCTGCTTCTTTCGATTTTCCGCCTTGACATCCTCCCCCTCTCCCTCTTCCTTCCCCCCCCCCTCTTTTTGCCGACGAAAATGATAAAGCCGCAATAGAGAGCCGGATCTCCGCTTGTCACCCTTTTTTTTTTCTTTTGTACCGTCGAGAAGAAGGATAAAAAGAGTGGGTGACCTGTGTTCAGGAAGTATCTTTTCCCTGCTGGTCTACCTTCTTCCCCTTTTTCCCCCCCTTCTTTTCCCCTTTCCCTCAATAAGTAAGAAGAGTTGAAATGAGGAAGGCAAAAAATGTAGGCCATTCTTGTCGTCATCGTCCATCCCCCCTCCCTCCGCGAAATGGCTATCTTCCCTCCTTCTCTTGCTTCTTTCTCTTCGCTTCCCAGAATAGTAAGAGAAGGTAAAGAAGCGCGGAGATATGAATGGTGATGGAGGCGCTCTCTACCACGCTTTTTTTTTCCTCAGGAAGTCACCCTCTCTTTTTCCCTTTTTTTCCCCCATCCCCCCTCGCCATCTTCGCTTGGAGTAAGAGAGAAGGAAAAGAGAATTGGTAAGGTAAAGAATAGGAGCCGAAGGCCAGCTTCTTCCTTCTCCTTTTCGGACTCCCTATCCCCTCTTTCCCTTTTTTCTGTCCTGCTCAGGTCACAACGGTAGGCGTAAAGGGCGGAGACCCCACCCTCTCCTTTCTTCCTCTCCCTTCTCCCCTCTTCCTTTTTTTTTCTTTTTTCGGCTTCACGCGAGAGGAAAGAAAAAGTGAGGGGCGGGAATACCGTACGAGTCTTTTCTTCCCCGGTGAATTTTCCCTTTTTTTTCCTTTTTTTTTTTTTTCCGTCTCCCTATACCTTCTGGCAATTAAAGAAGATAGAGGAGCCATGAGGAATGGATGTTCGGGAGTTATTGTTCTCCCCCCTCTGGCCGAACTCCTTTCTATAAGCCCCTCCCTCCCCCCCCTTTTCTTTCCCTATGGGGGGCAGTTTACAAATGACTGTTAAGGATGAGGGTAGCTGTAGATGATCACCCCACAACTGGAGAAATCCCTGTCACCCCCACTTCTCCCAGTCGCCCCTCCATTTCCCCCCCTTTTTTTTCTCTCTATCCTTTTTTTTTTTACCCCGACCTTTTTGTGCGCGGATGATTGCGATCTGGGAGCACTTTTGTTTTTGAAACGGGATTTATACGGTGTGGGGTGATCATATACAAGCGACAGCACCTTCCCCCTTTCCCTTCTTTTTTTTGCCACTGCCAAAACCTTTATCTGTTCTTTCCCTTTTCCCCCTTTCTTCCGTGTTCGCCCCCCTAATCTACCATCAACAGTAGGAAGGGATTACGCGAGATGTTGAGGGAAAGAAGGTGAGATCTACTTCCTCCTTTCCAGAAGTCCTCCTTCTTCTCCCTTCCCCCTTCACTTCTTCCCTCACCGAAAGGTGAGGGAATATAGAGTGAAGAAGCCACCGTGGGTGGTGCCCCTTCCTCCCATCCCTTTCTTTTTTCAAAAGCCCTTCCCTTTTTTTCCCTTTTCCTTCCCCCCCTCCTTTTTCCCTCTTCATTCAGCGGAAGATGCAGGAATCGCTGGAAGGAAGAGAGTGATAGGCCGCTTCCTCCCTTCTCCGGCAAGTCTCTCCCTTTTTTCCTCTTCTCCCTTTTTTTTCTCTTTTCTTTTCTCCCAAGAGGGAGATGGCCACCAGGGAAAGAGGAGATCGCGCCGTACTCTACGGTGCTCTGGCTTTCCTCTCCCAAAGCATTCCTTTCTCCTTCCCCCCCCCCTTTTTATATTCTGTCGCGACGCCCGGGAGGATATTAGAAATATTAGAGCGGCGGGGCTGCTTCATGTTCCCCCTTTCTCGGTGCCTTTTCTTTCTTTTTACCTTTTTCCCTTCGCATGTCACGCGGAACTTGAGCAGGTGAAGCCGGGTGGGCAGCGGATGCTTTTTCCCCCTTTCTCCTCCGGAACTTCCTTCCCTCCCCCCCTCTTTGGATAAGTAGTAAGAGAAGGTTAAAGAAAATGGAGCACCACGTGCTGCTTTCCTCCATCGACAACTCTTTCCCCTTTCTTTTTCCTTTCTCCTCTTTCCTTCGTGATCATGTTCGTAGGAAAAAAGAGGGGTTGCGGAACGGCTCACCCCTCCCCTTTTGAATACTTTTTTCTTGTCTTTTTTTCCTCTTCTTCCGTTCTGCTCTCTAGTTCAGTACGGGGAAGGCGGTCGCGATGGTAGAGGAAGAATGTCGCGGCGCTCTTTTTGATTAAAATTTCTTTTCTTTCTCCCTTTTTTCCCCCCCCCCCCCCCAAAAAAAACCCCTTCTAAGGAATATCCCCCTGTTTTTTCCCTCCCCGTCCCCGCTTTCCTCCGAGAAGCGAGGGAGAACGCGCGGTTAATGGCGCGGCCGGGATCCTCGTTCCCCTCTTTTCTTTTCTTTCCCTCCCCTTCCCCTTCCCCCTGTTCTCCAATACAAACAACAGAGACATAAAAAAAAGAAGCAAAAGCGCCGGAACCTCACACCGCCTCTCCCTCACGAGGCACCTCCCTCCCCCCTTTTTCCACCTCCTTCCCTACGGGCAAGCAGACCGACGAAACAGGAAATAGAAGCCGGGCGGCGTACTTTCCCCCCGCCTCCGACACTCCTTCCTCCCCTCCCTTCCCCCCTTCTCCTAAGAAGAAAGGGAGAGGAAGGACGCGGCCCGCCCCCTCCCCGGGTCCGGGCTTCCTCTCGCTTCTTCTTTTTTTCTCCCCCCCCCTTTCCCCCCGCCCGCGCCGCCTGAAAACTGGTCACCCGAAACGCCTAAGTGATTAAGTTCCGCCGATAACCTAATGGCCGGGTGATTTCGTGTTTACATCATATCCCACCGACCGTGCCATATCTCGATGTGAGTTAGAAACAGGAAAGGTATCACGTTCTCCTCCTTCCCGTTTTGCTACCGCGAGCCCCGCGGACACACTGCACCCCACCGCCCGCTCAGTAGTCTTCCATTCGTCCTCCTCTTCTGGTCCACCTCCTAAAGCTACCAACGTTCATGTACCCTTGTGAGGAATATGGAGGCACGCAACGTGCTCATTTGG
>Ga0179591_1192482_pt1 | contig 10782 bp, 12 predicted proteins | sample CZOMad2_1_08_16f_FD_182891 | JGI IMG/M metagenome (GOLD analysis project Ga0179591, IMG submission 182891) | Vadose zone soil fungal communities from Angelo Coast Range Reserve, California, USA - CZOMad2_1_08_16fungal (PacBio error correction) | ecosystem: Environmental > Terrestrial > Soil >... | reverse complement strand
TATTCCTTTTATTACCGACCCGCCCTATCTTTTTTCAGGGTCGGTCCCCCTTCTCGGTGCCCTGTGAATCCTTAGTCTTTCCCCTAATATTCGTGCTCCTCCCATCGAGTAAGGCTGCACCCTTCAGTTATCTAGCGCAGCGCGCTCACGCCCTTTACCGGGCTAGGTGCCCTTCTCTGTTACTTTTTCGATCTGAGGAAGAACAGTCTCCTTTTTAGTGTAGTCCGTTTTATCTGTTTTTGGTAGCTCGTCTTTCATTTTCGTGTCCCATCCTTTTCTCCTATCCCCTTTTACAACCCCGGTGCTCGGGGGTTCGCTCACCATCCCCTCTGATATGTTTCCTGCCTTTCGCCGGAAGGTCGACCCCATCCCTTACCCCCTCCTTCCCCCCATTGCCATGACTTTTGTTTTGATCCCCCCCCTCTCCAGGCTGATTCGTAATTGTGCCTTTTCTTTGAACATGGACACTTCCGCTCCTCCCTATCGAACGCATACCTTTTCTTCTTCCCCGCACCTCCCCCTAATACTTTGTCTTTGATCACCCTGACGACGCGACAGCGCACTTTCTTTTGGTTTTATCCTTTCTTTTCCCGTCCCGATCAGAGCTCCTTCGCATTAGAGCCAGCTCGTGCCATTGATTTTTAACGTCCCCGGTGTATGAGCGTTTCCTACCTTTCTCTCTTTTCCCCTTGCATCCTGCCCCTACTTTCTCTCTCGTGTAGAACTCGCGACGTCGTCTTCGCCGGAATCTCTCTTCCTTTTCTTCTAGAACCCGATGTTGAAGCCGTACCGGGTGTCGTGCTGTGGACCCCACCCTTATCCTCTGATCCTCGTCTGCTATTCTTTTTCCTTTCGCGACGCTGCTTAATTTTGTTGAGTGTGGTTGTGCCCTGACGCTCTAGTTATCTGTCAGGAAGGTGTCGATGTGATTCTCTTTGCCATCCTGCACGCGTTTCTCGGACCCCAAGTTCGGGATTCCCCGCACACTCCAGATTCGTGCTCTTTTTCTATGAAACTCCGATCCTGTTTTCCTTTCTTTTTGGACCCTTGCCCTTCCCTCTTCCCCTCCCGAGTGACCACGTTTATACCCCTCGTATCCTGGAACCGCAGCGGGTGCCTTTTTTCACTATCGTAACGGCTCGCAATCCCGCGATCTAACCAGAGTCGCCCCCCTTTTGAAGTTGGTTACCTCTCCTCTTTAGTGACTGACGCTGCCTGCTCCCTTCCCCCTTCGCGTCCATTTGTTTGACCCCCCTCCTGACTTGGCCTACTGGGATCCGCCGTGTGGCCATCTTGGCCCTACTTACAGAGCTCTTTTTTTCCGCCCCGTCAGTATTCTGTCGCTTTTCCTGTAAGAGGTTACATGTCTGCCCTGTTGCCCCTTTTTCAGATCACCCTTCCTCCCACCTTTTTTTGTCGTTCGTCTTGATAAATGCGCCGTTTGCATTGTATACTTTATTGATATGATCCACCCAATTTCCTTTTTGTATGACACCAAAGCTCCCCTTTCATACCTGAACTGCCCGCATCTTGCCGGATGAGTCTTAGGAGTTCTTATCTCTTCTTCTCTCACGTTTGTTGTTTTTCTATCACAGACCTACCCTCCGCCTTTCTTTAATGTCACCCATCATTTTTTTTGTTTTGTCCTCCCCCCCCATACGGTAAAGTGTCTGCCCCCCATACGGACGCTACCCCGTTCGGTCCATATTTCTATGCATGAGCCCGAATTGGTTCCCTCACCTCCCCTCCTAACTTTTTCCTCATCTATTTTTCCATTCCTTCCTAAGAGCCGAGAATCTGCTATTCTTGAAGCCTCTTTGAATTGATCACTAACGTAGGTTGCTCCCCCTGGTCGGAGTTTTTCCCTTGTTTGATTGTCCTTCAACTTTCGGTTGTGCTATCTTCCCCGTATCCCTACGCTTTGTCCAAGCGATGTCCTTCAGTAATTCTCGTCCTTTTACCAACCCTTCCGATAGCGCTCTGGTTTCAGCTCTCTGCTCATCCCCTAAGCCGTTCTTTAGCGCATAGCACCCTTTTCCTGTCCCCCGCAGCAGTTCCTCGAACCTACTGTGTTCCCTCGGTGTCTTTTTTCGACCCACCGTACTTTTGTTGACTTTGCCCCCTTTTACTTTCTCCGCATCTCGGCGTTTCTTTTTTTTCTCATCCCTCCTCTCAGATGGTGACAGGTCCTTTTCCTAGCTTCTTTTCTCCTGTGACGTAACTTTTGGCGAACCCCCATTTCCTCCCTTCTTGGTTCAAACTGCCCTCTACCGTGACAGGCCGTCTCTCGTCCCCCAGAAAAGCCTTTAAACTGCTGTCTGCCGAGAGGCGCGACTCTTTCCCCCTCTCTAATGTATCCCCCGCGCTCTCAAGCTACCTTCATGGTCAGTTTAAACGTCCTCCCCACCTGTCCACTTTTCGTCTTTCCTCTGCCTCTTTCCTAAGTTGCGTAGGACTACATCGAGCTGTTCCTCGTCCCCAGCCTAGGTCGTCCCACTTTCCTCCGTCCCATGGAGCGATCTCGTCTTGTACTTTCCCCTCTATCCCACCGTCGGTTCAAAATCTTGCAGTTTTTTTTATGTAAACTGTCTTGCTCTTCTCCACGGAGCCTCTTCTGGAGAGCCTGCTGGCCTATGTTCCCTCCGTTTGCCGTCCCGCGTGATCCGTCTGTGCTTCCTACGAATCTTTCCTTTAGTTGGAGGACACTGGGGGGAGCCCTCCCTGGCGCGTTCCATGCTTCTTCCTTTCCCAGTGGGTGCACTTCGGTATTTCTCTCTTTTGAGAAGGTTGATGCGCTTTCCCCTACTGTACGGCCTGCTTCCAAGCTGTTTTTCTCCCCAGTGCGTCTATGGTTTGCTAACTGGCTGGGCTCGCTGGAAAGTAGTATGCACCTTTTCTTGAGGACCCCTCCTTTCTTTTGTAGACCTGCGACTTCATCCTTCAAGAACTCCTGGTGAGGACCCCCCCCCGCTGCCCCTACCTTTTACTGTTGACAGCATCTATGGTCTCCAGAACTCCCTCCTGAACGAGCCCGTGCTCCCATGCCCTTCTCCCCCCCACCCACTCCGCCCCCTTCCCCTCCCGTTGGTCTTTACGGGCTCATTAAACCCCTTGAACTTGGTGCGATCAGATGTAGCATAGCTCCGTTCCCTTTCTTGATATCTTCATGTCACTCTCTGGTCTGTTCTAAGGACGTGTTTATTTTTTCTCTGTTTGCCCTCTTAGTCTCTTGTGCGTGCTTCGATCTTCTCCCTATCTTAGGCTCTCTGATCTAACTGCCCCGACGCAGCCCCTCCGTCTGGAGAGAAGATCGTTTTTCTTTCCTACTTCCTCTCCGTGTCTGACTTATACTTAATTGAACTTCTTTCACTCTCCCTCACGCCTTATCGAAAAGAGGGACCCCCTTCACAACTTCCCTCTTTTACTACTTGCTTTCTATCACTTGTGTTTCCTGAAAACCTCTTTTCCCCACGATCGTTTGAGGGCTGACTCCATCTCGGCGTTCTCCCGCGAAGTTGACTCCCCAGACTTCTTTCCCACCGCTCGAGCATCACCCGCCCTCTTATCCTACGATTTGATGCTGCCAGAGATACTATTTAACTTCCTCTTCTCTAATCTTCTTTCCGTACAACGTTCTATACCATTCCTTCTCCACAATTTCCCTTTTCCGGCCCTGCCTGTCTCAGTGCCTTGAGGGTCAGACCTTTTCTTTCTTCTCACCAGGACTTAGTGCCACAGGCACACCCTTGCCGGCTTTCGAGAGCGCCCTTCTACCCCCTCTGACCTCTTCGTGATTTCTTCCTTTCGTTTCTGACCTTTATACCTCTGAAAGCATCGGCTCCCTGGACGCTTTTTTTTTTTTCGTTTTCTTATTTGTTGTGCTCTTCGCGACTGCAATACCGACCTCCGATAGCTCCCCTCCTGCCCGCCGAATAAGGCCGGTCTTCCAGGCTCTTTTCTTGTCTCTTGCCTACGATTTTTCCTGGGGTGTTCCTTGAGTCCGGTATGCACGGGATCATCTTTCCCCTGCGGAAGCACATTGGTTTTGTTTGAACACGGTTACTTTCTCCCCTCCTCCCTATACCTTCGTGAGGTCCAGTCACCTTACATCTCTACCAATACTCATTAGTCAGTGACGATCAAGTTATCCTTTAACTCGCGCAAGAGATCGTTGGCACTTTCAGAAGTCTGTTCCCACTGCGATCGTTCTTTCCGCACCCCGTTCGTCTGTGTCTTTCTACTCCTAATAGATAGCCCCCCTTCCTTTCTCCATGTGTACCCTCGAACGCTGTCAAAGTCTTCCACCTCTACTAGGTGTCCTCTCCGTCGATTCACTCCCTCTCATACTTTCTTTGATTTCCCCTTCTTCCCCTCTCCCTCCTTTTTCGCTTTGAAGCGCCTTTCATTTTTGACCGTTCTTTCTTTCAATTCGGCGCCTTCGCCTTCGTTTTTCTTCGAACTGGGTTGGTTTTGCCCGCCTCTTCCCTTTTAATCCCGATTTTCTTTCTTCATGCGAGAAGGCACTCTTTTTGGGTACACCCCGTTCCCCAAAGCAACCCTCAGCCCCTTCCCTACCGCAGCGCTACGTCCGGGACTTTCTCCCCTTGGCCCTCTTCCCCCTTCCGGCGATCTCCACCTTTTTGATCTTTTGCGGCTCCTCTTCCCTCCTTGTCCTGGAAGATCAAATGTTTTCAGTCTATGATCGTCTCGTCGAGGCTGATACGCCTGGGCCTTTTTCCTCTGCTCCCCTGGCTCGAAGATCCCTGATTTGAAGACGTTCCCCTCCGTCTTGACAATTCCGCTTGCTTCGACCGACACCAATCAATAGCCAGTTTTTCCCTCGTTCTCTTCCATCTCCGCCCCTCGTCGCAGGACCCCTCTTCTTTTCATACTTCCTGTTTTTTTTTTGCCTCTCTTTAGATCGCGTCTCTTGTTAAGAGATATGCAGGACCCCCTGTGATGGCGCGTCGCGCATCGTCCTCTCTACTCGGATCTAGTACTCTTCAACCTCTTTTTCCCCCAAAGGGGTCTAGATCAAACCGAGGATATCGCCGATCGTACTTCTTTTGTCCCTGCTCCTTCCCTTCCTTATTGGGTTTTAGAGCGCCCTCGTTATTTCTCCCCTCTTGTTAGAGCTCGCGGCTCCTTTATGGCATAATTTGCGTCGTACACGGAGGGCGCTGACACGATTTTCTCCTTTCTTGTCCATACACTCTCCCTCCTTCCCCTGTCCTCTTCGCCCCGTTGCTCACTGTCCTTCTTCCCCGAGCTGGCGGTAACACCAGCCCTTTTTTCCCGTATTCCTGTCCTCCCCACTTTGCTTTCCCAGTTGGGACTCCGACCTCTCGCGATTGCCTAAATCCATGCATGCATCAGCTGTTTCTTCTCGTGCCTTTTACCGCGGTAGTACTCCTTGCCTGAGTTTCTCCCTTCCAATCTCTTTTATTGCATAGATAAGGTCGAGAGGGCTCTCCCTTCCCACCCTCCAGCAGGCCTGATATGATTTACCTCGGTTGCCCATAACTCCCCCTCTGAAGCGTAGGAAAGCCGCTCGTTAAAGTATTCCCTTCCCTCCCGGCGCCTCTTCCCGAGTATTTCCCCCTTTTGCTGATGAGGCGTTCGTAGGGCGGCTTCGATTTATAGGTCAGGGAATCTGTTTTTAAGATTTTTTCCGCTTATAGGCTTTACTCTTTATGAGCCGAACTTTTTGTCCCTCCGCTTTCCCCGTTTTCATACTCCCACTTACCCTAGCTCCCGTTTCTCGACGAGATGTGCACGCACTGTTCGCCGGCCGTCTTGCTCCCGTCGTCGTTTTTTTGATTTAGCTCTATATCAGTAGCATACTAGAACTTTTCAGCATGGTTGATTCGTTCTTGGGATCTGACTCTAAGAGCCACTCCCCTTCCCCCAGCTCTTTCCTCGTTCTCGGGACCTCTCCGACCCAACTACAGCCGGGCCGTGACTCTCGTCTTCTAAATTCCGCTTTCGAATCACGTGAGGCATGCAGCCTTACAAGTTAGATGCCTCGCATAGACACCCTCGCCCTTCTTTACGTTTCGATGGTTTTCTTCCCCAGTTTAGTTGACGCGCGGCTGTATCTTTTTTGCTGTCGCCTTCCCGAACAGGCGCATTCCATCCGCTACTCTCATGTCCCTCACCACGTTCCACCGATAAACTTGGCTCCCCCCTACTGACCCCAGACAGTCAGTCCTAACAGTACGACACCTTGATCCTCCCCTACTGTTTACACTCCCCCAACACCACATTTCTCCCCCCCCGCATGTCCGGCTTTCTACAGCCCCTACCTGTCGTTAACCTCCTCCCCGCCTTTAACCATAGCACTAGGACCTGCCTCCCCTACCCTCTCTCTCCCCGGCTCGCTCACGTGCCTCCGCAACTCCTTCCCTCTTTCGACTTCTTATATCCCACTGCACGTGTTACTCCTTCTGAGCCCTGCTTGTATCCCCCTCTATCTCACGTGTTTCTGACCCCCGCCCGTGGACGCGCTTCCGATCCCCTTCCTCCACTTGCCGCCGAGCCGATGACTGGGCCCTATTATTTAATTTAGCACCTCTTTCACGATCCTTTCGCCGTCCCCGACAGCCCCCACCATTTCTTCCCCCCGCCTCTGACCTTAACCCTTGACACCCGTCCCACTCACCCTGACTGCTTTAAGCACACTCACTACGATCTCCCCCTCTACATCCACCCCCCTCAAGTCCCCCTCCGTGAGGACTTTCGTGACGTCCTGACGCTCACATTTCTTTCTAAAAGACCTCCCCACCCTCACCGCTCCCGCTCCTTTGTGCCCCCCCCCCGATCCCCTCAATTGTTCTTGAGGAAGTGGTCTTCATCAAGTTTGACCTTTCATCTGTACCCCGCGGGTCCCCCCGATGGACTTCTCTGTCTGCAGTTCTCCACCTCGTACGCCATTTTCGCATCTTTTTCATTCCCACCCCCCCTCTTTGCCCTCACCACTTATCGTCCCCCACGTTCACGACGCTTAACCCCCTACTCCCCAAGCAGCCGACCATCCTGTCACTTCCTCTCCGACCCAGTTGAGGTAGTGTGCGTTGCGTCACGAGCCGCAATCAGAATTCGTCCCCCCGTGTACGATAGACCGGTGGATCCTCGTTTGTGTCCGGTCCCATGCCTCGGCTCCATACAAGCCCCCCTTGTTCCCGTAACCCTTTTCCCCTTTTCTCCCCTCTTTTTGCCGTGATGGCCGAAGCGTCTCAGACTTTTTTGACCATGATTTTTCTCTGCCGGAGCAGATTTCAAGGCGTCCCCCCTTCCTTGATCGTCCGTGTCGTCGCCAGACTTTTTCCCCCCGTTTTGGCCACCGATTCGTTACCCAGTCAGCGCAGACCGTAGACGCGTAATTTCCTTTTTTTTTCCTTTTCATTTGAGTGACTTCCTACAGGGACCTCGTCTTCATTCTCGGGCTTTTTTTCGCCACGCACGATTCTTAGAGACGTCGACGAGGGCCCCTGCGTTGCTTTCCCCCATGGGAGCGGTTTCAGTTCAATGGTCCCGAGTCTCTTCTATCCTTTTGTCCATCTGCGCACAACATTCAACAGTTCGGACTGCTGTTCGTCTTTTTTCTTCTCTTCCCAGACGAGGTCGGCTTCTGAGAGTTCGCCGTGTGCCTCTGTCCCTTAAGTTTTCCGATTTTTCAAAAGGCGCATTCTCAGAAGGGTTTTATCTCCACAGTTTCCTCCCTCTGTTTCCACGCTTTATTCCCCCCCAACGCCCCACATAGAGATGAGCTTCACGTTTTCACGCCCTCCCACTCAGAGGAGCACGCAGTCGTCTTTCCCTCCCATAGTCCCGAGTCTCTACCCTCCCTGTTCTTCGTCTCATAAGCTACACGGTCCCGACGCCGTGCTTCTTTCTTGCAGCCTCACGTTCTTTCCCCCTAGATCTTGATACGTGCCTCTCGAAGGATAGATGCCACCCTGTTATCTTCGCGTTTCTCTAAGAGGGGCACACACGTCCTGTGACTATGGATCTCCCCTCTGCGCTCGTGTCGTCCCGGCCCCTTCTTTCAGAGATTTTGCAGCGCCCCAATATGTAGAGATCATCTCGTTGGAAGGTACGTCGTGTGTTGACATCGTGACCCTTCTCCCCTCAGGTACCCTTTCTCCTGTCGCTCCCCTTTTATGTCGTATATGTAACACTCTTGGTACTAGGATTCCGTGCTTGTTTGGTGTCACGTAGACATGCCTCTACTGATCCTTGCAAGTTATCTTTTTTGGCGCGTGCTCACACCTGCTTATGAAATTCCCAGCTGAGGTGGCACCTCTACTCCCCCCCCTCATTAGTCGCTATAGATGGCTTCACGAGCACTTCTTTTTGATCCTCACTTTGGTTCTTCCGACGACTTACTCCGTAGTGATTACTTGGCGCAATGACCCTGCTGCGGGCTCACTTTACGGTTCCGCTTCCCGGTTTTTTGATGACATAGGAGCAACCCACGACCTTTCCTCGTTACACCGGTGTATCGTTCTTCTTTATTCACTATGATATCCTTGCCTCTCGCCGTCCTAGCGATTTCACTTGACTCCGTTGACGCACTTTCAACGAAGGTCTCCGGGCCTTCAGTTATTTTTTCCACTTAGCTGGAATCGCGTCGATTTTGCCCTGCTCTCCTTGCACGTCCTCTTCACAACTTTCCTTCCCCCCTGCCTCCCTTCTCCGAAAGGGGCCGATTTATTTTATTCTCTGACGTTTCCCACTGCGTTTAAGGAGTGGTCTAATACTTTTTGTTTTGCGGGCCTGCGCCCCCCACCCCGGCTTTCGCCGTGTCATGTTTTGATCTGTTCTCCGGTGCTATCTCGCTCTTTCCTCTCCAGTCTGTGTTAAGTGCCTATCCTTTTTTTCTTCCTTACTGTCCCCAATGCGCTGTTTTTTTTTCTGCAAACCAAGCCAGGTCTTTTGTTCACACACCATCTTTCTCTCCTCGCATTATTCTGTCTGATCCCCCCTTTTTTTTTTTTCTCCCGTAAGCAGGTCTACGTTTCTGGTTTGCTTCTATCACCGACGCGGTCGTTTATGTATTCGGTACAGACCTTTCTCCTATTTTAAGACATCGGCACCCCTTGCCCGTCGCCGGTTACATTTCCCCCTCTCTTCTAGTTTGGTAGTGTCAGGCCGGTGTCTCTTCCCCCCTGATCAGGTCTTGCCGTCTACTTTCTCCTTTCTCCTTGAACCGAACTCCTCATTCTACCCCCGTCTCCTGTATATGAATCTGTTTACTCTTCCTCGCTCTGTCATTGCCTGAGCGTTCCTATTCTACCCCTTGGTCCCACGTCCCCGCGGTTTCTGCTTTATCTGAGATACGTTATTGTCTCTTTGTGACCTTACCTTTTTTTTTCTGATCCCAAAGAACTTTCCAATCGTACCAATGTAATTCCACTTCTTGTGCATCTCTGTACACTTGAGTGTGCTTTTTGAGTACCCTTTTCCTTGGGCTTGCTTCCGTCAGCCTGAGTCCCCAATCGTCCACAGCCCGCTGCAAAAACCAGTTACACTTTGCCCACTCTCCTTCTGAGAACGTCGCTCCCCCCTCAACCTACCCTGGCTCTGTTATCGAAAATCGTCGGCTTGCTCCGCACTTTTTTTCTTTCCCCCCGAGGAGTCTTCATTTTTCCCCCGGGTCCCTTTATTCTCCGAGCCTCCTTCTTATTCAAACACGTCAGTGCCTTCCCCCCTTTTTCGTACTGCGCGACCCCGGGTCTCTCCCCCTTTCGCAGAACAGCGGGAATACCCTATCTTCATTCACTTTTTAGTCGTCTCCGATGGTCCATTTTCCTCTCTTCGCTTCTTCATTCCTCACAGTACCTACGTTGACCCGACGCCTTGCTCCGTCCCTTCCTTTTATCTTCACCCAGCCTTAGTTTAAATATTTTGACCCTGGCCTATTCGTCATATTTCCTTCCGTGTCTTGGACCTTCCGACGGCTTGAAGACCCTATGACCCGAATTTGCCCTTCAGTGAGTGCCCTTTCCGATTTGCGCTTATGAAGGACGCCCTAGAGTGTGTTCGTGTCTCCCTTCCTCTCTCGGTCGGCAGCTCTGTCCCAGATTAGTTTGACCACTGACGGCGTTTCTCAAGTATGTGATATCCACGCTCTTCTTCTTGTCTCGCGTATTTCTTGAGGACTTTTGTTCCCGGTCGTCTGATGCACCGGGCCCGCTTCTATCACCTTCCCCTCCTAGTCACGGCAGTCTCTGCTCCCGCCCAAAGTCAGGCCCCATATGTTATTCCTTCTTTGTCAACCCTTGGATGATTATTACGTTCCATTTTTTTCCCTCATCTGTGCGCTCCCCCCTCATTTATAAACTGCCGGCCGCCCTCCTCGACTCTCCTTCTCTTGATTAGCTCTTGCCGCGTGCTGCCCTACTATACATTTCGTTAGCGTTGGCACGTCAGCCTTCATTGGTCCCGGATCAGGCTTTCTCGAGTTGGTTTTAGTATAGGTGGGCTTCCTCTCCTTTGCCAAAACCGACCGATCGGATTATTTTCACTATGGCGACCCACTTTCCCATTCCTAATGCCTTTTGCATCTCCATAGAGATGTATGTGTCATCATTTCTCTCCTTCCCTTTCCCCTATTGAGCTGTGCATTTTCCTTCTTACTCTCAGCTACTTTCGTTTGATCGCCACTGGTCCCAAGACTTCCCCTTCTTTCGCGATCCCCATTGTGGTTTCCTTTCTCTCAGCTCCTTCATTCCGTCCTTCCTCCCTATTCTGTCGCAGAATGCTCATTCAACCACGCAC
>Ga0179591_1156355_pt1 | contig 10782 bp, 16 predicted proteins | sample CZOMad2_1_08_16f_FD_182891 | JGI IMG/M metagenome (GOLD analysis project Ga0179591, IMG submission 182891) | Vadose zone soil fungal communities from Angelo Coast Range Reserve, California, USA - CZOMad2_1_08_16fungal (PacBio error correction) | ecosystem: Environmental > Terrestrial > Soil >... | reverse complement strand
GTTGTAGTCTCGCCGGCTGCCCGTACTAATTTTCTTTTCCTAAAGTTTCTCCGTACTGGACTTCCTCTCCCTTTTCCCTTATGTGGCTATTCTCCTTGGCTATTGTCATTTCTTCAACTTCCTTCTGACACTGACTCCAGCTCCTCCCTTGCCCCCTCCTCCTCCTTCCCAGCCTCTAATGGTTTAATTTCCTTTTTGCTTTACTGCCACCCATCGGCTCGATCTTCCCTATTAATCAGGGCATTAGGTTGGCCGCGTGTAAGGCCTTGCCAATCATTCGTTAATTGCCCCGCAAAGAATATCCACTTCCTCCCTCCCGCATTCTTTTTGGCTCCTACCGTTTTCTCTGCCAAAAAGAAGAGATGCTTTTGGATCGAAATTTTCCCTTTTTCTTTCTTGCTCTTCCCCCTTTCCACTGACGGTAGTCACCTTTTTCGTCTCTTCTTTTTGCTAGTACCTGAAAAATATCCTTTTGCTTTTTTGCTCGGTCCTTCAACAATTCAATGATCGCTCCTTTCCCTTTCTTTCTATTTGCCCTTCTTTCATTCGTGGGCTGAGCACCTCTCCTTCCTTTCTCCCCTATCGTAGCCTCCCCTTCGGGTGTCCCCCAATTTCCCCCGCGGTCGAAGTCAAATGATTCCTTTTCTAATCCGTACTTGGCAAATAGGACGACGCCGGTGACCTCTCCTTTGCTTTTTCCTGCGCTTTCCCCTCACCTACGGCAAGGCCCAGACATTCCCATCTTTTGCCCAAGTTTTGGCGACCTTCCTTACGATCACCCCTTTCTCTCCCCTTCCCTGCGCAAAAGTCCCGTTTAGTTCCTCCCTTTTTTTTCCCCACCTGTTAAGTCCTCTTAAATCGTCTTCCCTCCTCCTCTCCCTCTGATACGACGAATAGTTTCCCAGAGATCGTAAGTCGTTTCCCCCCCCCCATCAGATGAGAATTATTGTTTTGGTCTGAAAAGTGACAGCCCCTCATTACTAGAGGAGGCTTTGACTTCATTTCTTTCATACCACCTCTTTTTGTCCTCCCGATAGTCCCGGCCCCTTCCCTTTTTCCCGGTATGGAAGAATCCATAGCAATATAGCCAGCTTTCTTTTCTTCCCTTTTTTTTTTATTCGGTGAACCAAGGCCCACTTCTCCCAAGAATATTTCCAACGACCTCTCCTTCCCCTGAGCACCCCCCCTTTTTTTTCTGATCCTCTAGAGATATTGGTTCGTTTTCCCTGACTCCCTCTTCGGAAGCCCAAGGTTTTCACCCCCCCTTTCAACTCAGCGTCTTTTTCCTCCTTGAAAGCTGTTTTGTCCCGTCCCAACTTCTTTTCAATTCTGGAAGGGCGAGCCTTGCTTTTTCTTCCCTCTTTCCATGCTTTCTCTCCTGCTGACACTTCTCCGACTCCTTTCTCTTCCCTTCCTCTTCAGACAAGGCTTTCTTACAGATTGATCCCCCTCTTCCTTCGTTCCCCGTAATGCGTACCAACCCCCTCTCCCCTTCTGTTAGGTAGAATCTGCCGATCCCTCTTTCTTCCCTGGATGGATTGCTTTCCTGCCGTTGCATTCTTTCTGACTGTGTGTTTTCCCCCCTATACACTTGGCCATTGCGTCGCCTTCATCCCAGGGTACTACTCATCCGACACCCTTCCCTCGTCCCGAGTTTCACTCAGGTCCACTTCGCCGCCTCTTTCCCCACCGGCTTACTTGGTTGTAGAGCCCCTTTCTTATCTGTCCCCTTGTAGACAGCTCTTCCTACAGTCGAATCTCTCATCTGCCCTCTCTTTGTTGAAGCTCTTAGCCTTTTTCTGGTAGCCTTCATTTCAGCCCGTACTTCTCCTTCCCAGGTCGAATTGATCCCAATGAAAGCACTGTTTTTTTTTTTCTTCTTTTGCTCTTCCTATGATTGGTCACTTTCCTTCTTTGTGTCTGGAGGAAAAGATGCCCCCTCTTTTTCTTACCACTTTGATCTTTTTTTTTTACATCCAGGAAAGTGATACCTACTTCGATTTTTTTCTTAACGCCCAACCCTCCTTTTTTACCGTCCCCCTTTCACTCGGCCTTCCCTCACACAAGTTCTTTTTTTAGAAGTATTGCCGGAAGTCCCCCCTCCCGCATTTTTTACGTTCTACACGCTGTTCCCTACAGACCCTTTTTTGATTATCTCCTTTCTCGACTTTTTATGATTGAGTCTCTCTCCCCCTTACTTTTTCCTTTGACTTTTCCCGAGGAAGTTCCCCTTCTCCCTTAAAGATCCATTTTAGGCAAACCTAGTTGATCCACCCTTTCCCCCTCTTTCGGAAGAGTCTCTTTTTACTTAGTTTGCTTTTGGTGGCAAGTCCATTCTTCTCATATGGTCTTTCTTTTAGCCCAAATAACATATCTCCCCTTATCTCAACCTGAGTTAGAATTCCCCTTCTCCCTACAGTGGGCGACTCTTCCCTTTCCATCTGTCTTTTTAAGAAGTTGCGCCTGTCCCTCGCGCACCGCTCTATCCCTTTTATGCGTTCTATAGAGAGTTTAGGCCCTTCATGACCCAGCTGCCCCAATTCTTTCTTTCTTTCCTGCTCCTGTGAGGTGGGATGTTTTCTTTTTCCTGCCATTCCGTCGCCGGACATTTATTCCTTCGGTTTTTTTATTCCTCATTTTTTACTTCCCTTTCCAAGACTCTTTTTTCTACAGTGAGCTTGGTCCGACTTTTTTTTCCTCTAGGTAACTTTCGAGTCGATGGTGTTCCTCTTTACCTTCTCCTTTCAGAGGCAGTTCACATAACCTTTCCTTTCTTTTTTTTCTTCTTCCCTCTTTGATCGTTTAGTTCTGTCTTTTTAGATTCCGGCGACGATTTTTTCTTCCTTCGGACTTTTCTATTTCGGATGCGCAGGATTTCGAAGGGAGTCGGCCTAGTCGTTCCCCTGGCGGATTCCTTTGTCTCTGTTTGCCTTCTAGGATTCACTATCAGGTTCGTTCCCTCGAGGCTTCTACTTTTCTTCCGATCCTGATTATGTTCCATCCAATTCTCTCATGAGCAACGTGTTTTTTTGAGAACATTCTGCCTTTCTCTCCCTTTTATCCGTTTTTGCCGTTTAATGAAGCCCCCCGCCCTTTCTCTTCCCCCCGCTTTCTTCTTTTCACTCACGCTAACTCTAGGTTCCTCCCCCCTGTTTTTTTACTTCAGGTGGTCTATGTTTTTGGTCCAAAGAGACTCTGATTCCTTTCAGAGCCTCAGCTCTTATTTTCTTCTTATCCACCATGGAGGCGTCCTCCCCTTTTTCTCGATTCTTAAGGTGCTTCTTCCTTTTTTTTAGACTTATGATTTTTTTTCCTTTTTCTGCCGAAATGGCCATCTTCTTGACAGTCGAGATGGTAAGAACTCGCGTCTTTTTTTTGTGGCTTCCCGCTCCCCAAGAGCACCAGGCTCCCTTTTTATTCTTTAGATGGTCTTCCCCCCCCCCTCTGATTGGCTGTTTTTTTTCGATTTTTGAGTAGCCCCTCTTGATTCGCCAATGCAGCCCGTTCCTTTTCGCGCACTTTCGGGCTTGCTTCCCCGTTTTTCCTTCATAAAAGTTAGTCTGTCGCTCCTCTCTTTCCTAAATTCTAGAGTTTCCCTTCGTTTTTTTTTTGTATATCGATTTATTTACGGCTTTCTTTCCCGGACCTCCTCCCTAAGTTCAAACTTTGTTACGGCCTAGAAAAAGGCCTTCTCTTTGCCCACTTTTTTCCACCACCTCGGATTTTTATTCTCTCTGAGGATCTTTCAGCCCCACTACCCGCTTCCCCCCATCCGAGTCCTTAGAAATTCCCCTCTCCCCCCTCCGATTTTAAGAAGCTTTTGCTGCTTCTCGCTTTCACACACCAGAGCTCTCTCTCTCTTACCTCTATTGGCGAGGTGTAAAGAATGCTCTGTTTTCTTATGCAGGCCCAGCCCCTTAACGTTTCCTTAGAAACGACTCGCAAGTCCCCCCCTCCCCTCCGAACTTGATTTCCGGACTACTTCCTTGTCGTCCCCCTACACCCCCTCCAAGATCTGATGGCTCTCCTCTCCTCTATTCGAGTGAAGTCTTCCCATACTCCCCCTTTACCTTTCTTCACTACAGACTCTTTCTTTCTCCTACCACGCTGTATCCATATGAGTTCTTTTTCTTCCCCCTTGAAAGTCCCCTCCTCCCCCAGTTCGATCTAAGCTAATTTTTTGCTATACTCACTCCCCTTCTTTTACGAATGAGTTTTTTCACTAAGCATCCTTTTCCTACTCTCCTATATTCTCGGCCTACGTCGTTTCGTTCTCTCACCTGATTTATGTGACCTACTCTTTCCCATCTCCGAAATAGACTTAATTCGGAAGCCCTCTTTCCGTTCCTACAAACCTTGCCTTCCCTCACAACCGTAGACGTCTTCCCTCCTGACAATTCAATCAGATCAACGATGTGATCTCCTTGAGGCGCACTCCCCTTGACCGCCTCTTTTCCCCCCTGATTAATAAGACCAGTCCCCAATCCCATAGACGTTCCCCCCTTATCCAGTCCTCTTGCCAATAAGCGCTTCTTCTTTTGTGCACTCTCTTTTTTCATGACGCGAGTAGCGTTTGGAACGCAACACCGCCTTCTCTCTCCTCGACTGCTTTTCCCCCCCCTACCTACCCAAATACCCCTCTTCCGCGCTATCCTCCGTATGGGGAATCTTTTCTTGAAGGACTAACCCCTTTTTCCCCCCACTCTGGAACGTCCTCTCGATTGCTTTTGCCCTCCCCTTGTTTTTTTTTTTCACATTTCTCCCTCCCTCTCGGCCTTTTTCCAGCCATCCTCTTTCCTCTTCTTTTGACATGCAGCGCGTTTCTTTTTTAAATGACTCGCCAATATGCGAATTTACAATTTTTTGCACCCCCCCCCACCTCTTCCCTCCTTCGTTCTTCTTATTGCGCATCCTCCTTTCGCACCTCTTTTGAGCAAGGTTTTTCTTTCAGTCCGAAGACTGTTTTTCCCTGTTCCTGTCGCTATCCTCCCTCTCGGGCTATTTTCTCTGCAAGAGAGAAGGCGCCTCCTTTCCCTTTTTGATCTTTTCTCCCTACCCCTTGCCGTGAGAATCTTCCCCTTGAAGTGCTACCCCCCCACCCTTTTTCCCCGTTTTCTTTCCCGGTATCCCCTTTACTCCTCCGGATTGCGTCTCCCCTACATGGATTTTCTTTCTTGGACTCCCCCCCGCGCCGTCTGATCCCTTTCGTCCTGCATCCATTTTCTTTGCAGGACTCCTCCCCCCTTTCCTCTTCCCTAACAAAAGTCTTTTTTTCCTTTCATCCAGAGAAAGAGTCACTAAGGCTCCTGACCCCCTTTGTGGTTTTTTCTTCCTGCCTATTGCCTTATCTGAGCGCTTCCCCTTTGAGTTTCTCCCCTCCCCGCTGCTTTTTTTTTCTCCTAAGTTTGTTGTTTCTTCTTTGATTTTAGAGATTCGTCTTGGGTGGGTTTTCCCCCCCTCTGATAGCCTTACTACGCAATCCTTCCCTCTCCATTCTCCATTCCCCGCATGTATGTTTTTCTTTCTCTGTGCTTAAGATGTTATGGAACATTCTTCCGGCTTTTTCTGTATATTCTACCGTTTTCTCTTTTCCTTCTTTCTGGTCCCTTCCCCCAGTGGCTCTTCCGCTTCCCTTTTGTCTTTCGGGTTTCCGACCTAAGGAGGTTCAGGCATCGTTGCTAGCTCTTTACCCCTCCCCGAAATTGTTTTGTTGGTCTTTTTCCTAGTTTCCAGCGTCTTTGGTGAATGCTCCTTTCTTGCAGAAAATCAATTTGCCTAGTTCTGTTTCCTCTCTTTCGTTTTCTTGACGTGACTAGCCTTTCCCCTCCTTTGTACTTTTCAGCGCGGAACTCTCTTATTTTCCCTTTCGCTTTCACAAATTCTTTTCTCCACTCCCTCTTACTTAGAGGATTTCTTTCCCTCCTTTTCGCCCTTCAGAGTGGGTTCTTCCCCCTTTTTCCGTCAGCGAGTAGCAGCTTATTTCGCCCCTACCCCCTCCGCCTGACCCCTTGAGCACGTCCCCATCTCTTGGGGTCCTCTTGAGAATCAACCAAGGTTCCCCTCTTTCCTCTTTCATATTTCGGTATCTTCCTGTACCGTGTGATTTAAGTTGCCCATAAAGTCTTCGATAGATCCCTCCTGTTTCTCGTAATGACCTCTCTCCATCTTCTTCCCAGTCTCTCTTTTCACAAGTTCGTGTGGTGTCTTCTTTCCGATAAATGCAGTCCTCGGCCTTTCTTCATGCGGTTTTTACTCTCCCTGCCTGACAGAAGTTTGGCGCAATTCCTTTTCTGCCTCGCTCTGGACTTTCCCTCGAATGTTCTAAGTCGATTCTTTGTCTTTTTTCCAGAGTGTTCACCGAGCTTGACCCTAACGTATTTTCCTCCTGCGTCCCTGATTCCCCTCATGTTGGATCGTCGTTTTTCTTTTTCTGCGGCTCCCCCTCTTTTCCTTGATTTTCGGGCTTTTGTCACCGTTAGCAGTCCAAGAGATCTCTGCGGTCTTTGGCTGTTCCCTTTCCTTTCTTCTCAACGCTTTTTTTCCTCCCCTGAATGCCTTTTCTTTTTTACGGTCTCTGATTCGGCTGCGAGTTATGATTATTTCTCTCCTCCCTAGCTCCCTCTACCTTGTTGTATGTTTTCTTTTCTTTATTGCCTTCTTTTTTCCTTTCAGTTTGATTTTTCCTTTACTCCTCCCCCCCCTTCCCCTAGTGTTCCTGCCGTTTTCCCCTTCCTCATCCGCCTTTACGATTCTTTTCAGAGGTTGCCTCCCCTTCAGGTGAGCTGGTGAGATGGCCCCCCCCCTCCGCTTTCCGCGTCCTTTCTCTCCCCACTCAGTTTTTTTTTCTTGATACCCCGACACCCTTCCCCCCGTCCTCTACTCACATATTTGCTGGCTTTCCGGGTTCTCTTGTCCATTGGCCGACTTCTCGTTTGAGGCCTCCTTCCGGCCGGACTGATCCCTTTGGCCCCGGACTACGTTTGCTTTCATCTCTCTGCTGGGGGCGTCCCTATCCCGGCAGCCTTGCCTCAGGAGTAGATGATTTTTTTTGCGTGCCCTCTTCGATGTTCAGGTAAGCCTTCCGATTTTTCTTCAGCCCTCTTTTGGTTCTCATCAGAGGGCATCCTTTCTTATTTCCTTCCTCCTTCTTTGGTATGCCTCCTTCACCGGTAGGTTCCTCAGCAGGTCTTCCTACCCAGCAATCTCTTCGTATCATAAGTGTTGTTTGTTGCGACTCGATTTTGTCTTAATGCTGTGATAATTTCTGCAAGGTTTTTTTTTTAATTTTCAGCCACAAAGTTCCTCGGAGACCTCTAGACCATTTTTTTAGTTTCTCCAGTTTCAGTGTTTTAGGAAGCGCCCTTCCTGCCCTTCAAGAGCATCTACAATTGCACTCTCCAATCCCTCCGACGTTTCCCCCTTTGTTTGCTTAGTAGATTCCGCCAAAATTCGTTCGCCGTCTGAAGAGTTGTTCGAGGGGTCCCTTTCCTTATCTTGTTGTGTTGTTGTTTCTCGACCTTCTTCACAGATAACACGATGTCACGTCCACTACCTGCCCACTTATTGCCCGATTCCCAGCTCTTCTTTTTCTTTGGACTTTCAGGACCCAGGTGTTCCCCCATATTCCGTCCCTCCCTTTTTTTGATGTCTCTACGGTCCTATATTCGCTTATTTTTTAACAAGCTAAACTGCCCCAGGCTGTCCCCTTTTCCCCGAGTAGTTCCTCTAGAACACTCTTTCCTTGTCCCGGTCTGCTACCTCCTTTTCCCCAGGCACCTTTCGATCTTTCAATTCAGAATTGAGACTCTTTTCCTAATGCCTCTGGTCTTTCTTTGGTGTCCTCCTAGCTAATTCTCCCAACTTGCTCTCTCTCAGCAACCCCTTTCTTCTGAAGCCTTTCTTCCCCCCTTTTTTCTCCTCCCTTCTTCTTTTTGATCATTTACGTGTCGATTGCCCCTCAGAGACCAACGCTTTCTCCTTTTGCTTCTTTCGCTCAAGGTATCCCCCAAGAGGACGGCCTCCCTTTCTCTTCTCCTCTCATCCCCAGCGCGTTTCTCCTCACCTCTGGTGTTTTTTTTCCTTGGTGAGTGGCCCCCCTCTAATTCTGTTTTCCCAACCCTTCCGATATTACACGTCCTCCCCTTTCCTCTTTACGTTCCTCTCTTAATCCCCTCCTCTGTCGCCACCTCTTCTCCTCCAGGTTTTTACTCCCACGTGTGCCTCTCTGTTATGTCTTCCCCCTCCGAACCGCTACCCTTCTTGGAGAATGAATTCGAAGGAAATCCGACTCCTCCCCTTCCTCTAGAATGCCTTCCAGTCTTTGGGGACTTCTCATGCCGACTTCCACTTCGGTTTTCGCTTCTCCTTTTTTCTCGAGTATTGGTTCTTTTTCCGCCCTTTCCTTTTCAACGTTTCCTCATTTTCAAAGACTTTCCATGAAACTGTGTATTCTCTAGTCAGCTGTTGGGCGCCTTCGATGGATTGGTTTCCAACCTCCTCTCCATGTCCTCCTTCTGTTCCAACCACCCCCCCTCCCCGCGTTTCATAAGGAAAGTGCTGTCCTCCCTTCCTTTTTTGCAACCTTCCGTATTTTGAGTCCAAGGCCGTGAAGGTCCTATTCTTTTATTCCCCCCCATTTCCCGGTTCCGTTAGCTCATTCTTTTTCCCTTTCTCCCAGGTCGATTCCTCCTTCCTGCGTCTCCCATGGATTTTTTTTCCCTTTTCTCCTTTAACACATCCGGTCTCACGACCAGAACCGGCGACTCCACGCCCCTTTGTTGCCGTCTTGAGATTCAACTCCCTTATTTTCTTTCTTTTGCAGTCCCCCTCTTAGGGAGACCGTTTCCTTTTCTCATCACTTGTCCTTTTCCTGACGCCCCACCTTGATCTTCCCCGCCACCTGCCGTCTCCCCCCCAGCTTTTCGGCCTCTTCATCCAAGCACCTTTTGTCGTTTTCTTGTCCTCCTTGCTGATTTTCTTCCTTTCCCCTATTACACGGAAGGCTAAATAACGTTCCCCTTCCGCCTACTCCTTGGTTGTTTTTCTTCTTCTTTCGCTTCTGTGATTTCGGGATAGCTTCCCCCTTCCCTCCCGGAAAACGCTCCCTTCATTCCTCCCCCAACTTTCCGCCCCTTTTTTTTCTTGCTTGCATGATTCTTCCTGTTCTTTTTCCCTTGGCAGTGTCTTTTTAGATGGATGTCCGATTTTCTTCCTTTCCTGCAATTGTAACTTTCTCGTGACCGTAGACATTCCCTTTTCCCCCTCACGATTTTACCCGCACCAACCCGTTTGAAGAAATCTTCAGGACTTCTTTTCCCTCCCTCACTGTGAGTTGTTGGCTCATCTTTCCTCCTTTCCCCTGCCGGGATGGGTGTCATGTGAACCATCTTTCCGGCCCAATTGGATTTCTATTTATCCGCCCCCTCCCGGTCTTCTTGAGCTCTGGCGTTCTCTTTTCCCGGCCTTTACCTTCTTTTTACAGCGTACTCTCCTCATAGGACAGGTCGCAACTTTTCCTTTTTTCACTGCCCCGACTGGCTGCCCCGGATTCTTGAGACGTCGTTTCTTTTTTTTTACGCACCTTGTTCCGCATATTCGTTCGTGAGACCCCAACTCGCCCCCTCCTCTGAAATGACCCTCCCTCTCTTGGAGTAGGAGACGAAACATTGTGCGATTTCTTGGCCGTTCCCTAGTTTTGTCTAATGGGGCGGAAGTTCCGAATCTCCCCTCTCGGAGTCCTTCCACCCTTTATCTATTAGTTATGACGCCCCCTCTGAGTACTTCTTAGAATGTTTTTTCCTCCTTGGTATGGAGTATGGCAGGCTCCCTTCAGTCTGGCCTTCTCAGTCTTTTGCCTCTCCACTCTACTTCCCATGAGCCTGATTTTTTTCTCAATTCCTTCGATCTGGCCATTTTCTTAGTTTCTAGGGCACCTTTTGGTCAGAGAGTGTTTTCCTATTGTAATTCTTCTTAAGCCGTTTTTTTTTTTTAAACAGATCCTTTTTCCCCTCAATTAGGGGAGCCCTTGTAGAGACAGATTTCTCTTACTTTTCTGATTGGGAGATACTCTACCTTTTATTTTGGCAGGGCTATGTTTTGACCGGTAACCCCTCCTCTCTGTCCTTTTTAGGTGCCGTTGGCTTCTTTCTGATCCCCTTTTCCTGTTACGCTTTTTTTCCTTCGCGACGGTTTCGTCTCGAACGTCTCTGCATTTCGAGCACCATTCCCACCCTCTCCCCCATGTTTTTGCGCAAGGTTGAGTGTATTTTCCTTTTCTCTTAATCTCCTTCCTGTTATTTAAGTGGATCAGTCCCCGTACATCATAGGATTAAGCGTTTTCCCCTAGTAATTCTCCCTCTTCCGCTGGTTCCTCCTCCCCCCTTTCTGCTGGTCAGCTCCAGCCGCCTCTGAGGCCTCCTCTTTCTTTTCTCTGTGTTCCTTCTTAGAAAACTGTTTCTCCTCGAAACTCTTGATGGATCTTATGAAGGTGGCGACCGTTTTCGATCTACCCTTATTTGCGATGAATCCCGGACCTCTTTTTTTTCCCCCCTTCTGACTCCCTGAATCTTTTTTTTTTTCTTCCTCAGAGCCCCAGTCAAGCATTTTTTCCTTTCTTAGTTTCTCGGTGACCGTTGAGATCTTCGAGTATTATCCGGTCTGTGTCCTTCCCTCCTGACGTAGCTCTCCAAGCCGCTCTTCCTTTCCCCTCCAAGGGATAATTTCTGAAGTTTTCTTGCGCGTTTCACATGTTCGGAGATGTCCCTTCCTTCTCGGCTACAGCAA
>Ga0179591_1274737_pt1 | contig 10783 bp, 9 predicted proteins | sample CZOMad2_1_08_16f_FD_182891 | JGI IMG/M metagenome (GOLD analysis project Ga0179591, IMG submission 182891) | Vadose zone soil fungal communities from Angelo Coast Range Reserve, California, USA - CZOMad2_1_08_16fungal (PacBio error correction) | ecosystem: Environmental > Terrestrial > Soil >... | reverse complement strand
GTTTCTTCACCTTTTCTTTCTAGTTTTAGAATATCTTAACGAACCCCCTTTTCCCTATCTCCCCTGTATTGGATCGCTCAAGGCGATTGACCTCTTCTTTTTCTGTTAGTCTCAGTTCTTTTTCTTGAAACCTTTCCGCGGTCCTCTTAAGGAAACAGCTTGATTCATCTTCGTTTTTTTCTCTCCAAATTCCTATAAGAAGGAACATTTCCCCTTTTCAGTGATTTTGTGATTGGGGAAACCCCATCCATTTTTTCCCACCCTCCATTCCTCCCTCATTGACCACCCCTCCTTTGTTAGCATATTCCTACTCTTATGACGTTTTCTTAACTAAAGTCTCCCTCGTCCCTTAGCGATCTCTCACTCCCACCATTTGCTCAGGAATTTTTCCCACTCTAATGGATATTAACCTTTTGGTTTTGCCCACAACCCCCCCCCCAGATTGATTTTTTCCTGGTATTGGGAGCATCCCCGTCCTCAAGCAGACCTTATTTCTCCCCTTGACCCCTCTTAGTTCCCCTCCTAGAAGAGTTTCCACTACTTTTCCTCGGATCTTAGCTGCAGTCTTGCGGGTTTCTTCCTCTAGATTAGGTATCTGACCCTTTCTCTTTCCCCACTCCCAGACTTTGCCCTCCCCTTTCCGTCAATTCTTCCCCTTTTCAGGGAACGTGCCCGACCGGGGCGTAACACGTAGCCGGGTGTTTTTCGTCGGGAAACCTCCTTCCATCTGTTGTCAACTTTCCCGAATTGATTCCCACTCTAGCAAATTCCCCTTCCCTCTTCATCTTGGTTCCAGATAATACGTATCGTCTTACTTGACCCCAGTCTGCCGAACATTGACACTCGTTCCCCTCATCTCCACCTCTGTCAGCTCGATGATTTTTGCGACAGCGAGTCTTTGGAAAATATGCCACCACCTCCGACTCACTTATCTAAACCCCCAAATTTTCAAGTCTTGTCCCCCCCATGGACCCAGTGAACTTTAGAGCTGGCCTAATTTGACGTGTACAAATGAGTTCCTTTGCTCCCGGTCCAGCTTCTCCCTAATTTCTTTGAGTAAAGGTTATACCCCTCTGCCCCACCCACCCACCCCCCCCCACACCCCCCCCCACCCCCTTCCCCCCGAGTTCCCCTGAATGCTCGGGCACTTTTTGCGGTCCATAAGCCTGCGTACTCAATCTCAATGATTTTTTTAGAACCATTGTTATCTGCAATGAAACTAATTCTCCCTCTTTTTTCCCCGAAACTCCATTTTGCCCTGGGCCTAGTCCTCAGGTTTGCTTTTCTTGTCCAACCTTCCCTTCCTGCCCCCATGTTTCAGAAAGGCACTCCGCTCGCTCCTATGAGCGGCTTCTTCCAACTCCGGAATTCCCTGTTTCCTTTATTCCCCCCTGAAGAACGCGCGCTTCTCCCTGGTCTGTCTCAGATTCGGTGTTAAAGTCACCTGAAGACCGCGTCTATTTTTCCTTCATTTTCTTTTTGACCCCTAGCTCAAACTCCCCCTAAGCCCAAGCCATTGAGTGGTGCGCCGTATCCTCGCAGTACGACATGCCACTTTACTTTCCCTCACCACTTCTTTCCCCTTTCCCCCTCCCCTTCCCCCCAAAAACGCCCTGGCCATTTAATATCCCCATCGACTAGGAAAGCCCCCTGACGCCCCCGAATCCTCCTTCACCCAACCCTTCTGTCTTGATTTTTTTGACAAACATTCCCCCCCTTTTCTCCCAACCCCGGAAAAGGAAAGTTTATTCTCTTGAGGTCCCCGCTCTTTCTTTGTCGTCCCCCCTTTTTGTTTCTTAAAATGATCCATTTTTCGTCTACACAGGAAGAATTGACCGGGCCTCTCTCCCCCCCTCATAGCCCCATTTGTTGTCATCTCTGCCCTCCTGCCCTCCACGCTGTGCACTAAACTTTGCCTCGACTCCCGTGCCCCTTCTTCAAGGCTGCCTCGTAAACCCCCGGGCCTTTGTGGCAACTCTTTATAAATCCTGATCCCCTACCAACTTTTCCCTCAGTTTAGCGCCAGAGCCCTACCGCCCATTGCCCTTTTTCACCCGATCTCTTCGGTAACCCGGCTTCTGGTCCCCCCCCAGACCCCTCCTTTTTCTCGTCTCGTCTTTGCCGTATCGTCAAGAAACCTTCTCCGACGAGTCGCCACCCTCTTTTGCCTTCCACTCCCCTTTTTTACCGGGCTCTAGGATCCGTCGTGTTTTTTTTTGACCACTTCGTTTCCCTTTCAAAGAGCAGCGCGTGTTGGCTCGCACAGCCTCTGATATTTCCTTTTAAAATTTCGGACCATTTTCTTTGCCAACCCCCCCCCTCTGATCCATGCCGTTTATCCCCTCTAATGATAGATTGACCCTTCCGGCCAGTCTATCCTCAATTAAAGCCCCAACTTACCAAGTTCCTGAACCCCTTCCTATTTTCTGCCCTTTGCCTTCCCCCTCCTCGACGAGTTTTTCCCTTTGCTAGAATGGTAAAGAATCAACTTTCGTCTTGGCCGACTGGATTTTTCTCTCCCCCCCCCCTATGCCCCTCCACCCCCTCTGGGCTTTTCTAAGGACTATCCGATCGAAGCGCCCATCTGTTTTTGTTGGACAAGTCAGCTTCCAGTACGCTTTTCTTTTTCTAAATCCCACCGCCATCTTCATCTTCCCGCCCTCTATCCCTGCGTTATGTTCTCCTCTTCCTCATTGTAGAGTCCTTTCGACGCTTAGATTTCTTTTCTTTTCCCCTCCCCCCCCTCGTAACGTAATCTTCCTCGCTTTGGAACCGGTCTGAGAACAGCGGCTTTAGTCCCATTTTCACGGTCAGAGTTGGTATCCTTCCCTTTTTCTTTCCTTTCCGAGTCAACCCCCCTCCCCCAAACACGGACCGCGGACTGCTCCCAGTAGATGCGGTTACTTTTTTTTTTCTTTATTCCCTTCGAATTTAAAACACTAGTCTATTGAATGTCTCACAGTCGCTCGAGAATTAGAACTCGGTTCCGTATGCATGTGGGCGAATTAGTGTATTCTGAGGGCCCAATGAACAGGTCAAATCCCCTGATCAAGGAATCTTTTATACAGGACTCGGCCTGATTTTTCCCCTCATTTTACCCCTTTCCCTGTTCTCTTTATCGAGTCTTCTTTCTTAGTGAGCACCATGTGATTTAACTCTGGGTGAACATCCTACACACTTTATTTCTGCGCCACGGTAACCCTGCAGTTGAGGGGGAACACTCTGCTCTTATTGAGCATTCGTGTTATCTTTTCCTAATACAGGCCCCCCATACCTACCCCCTGCCGATTGCGATCCCAGTGCGGTTACCCCCGGTCAGCCCCATGGTCCTAATCCATTTTCGGGAGCCATATGACTCCCTTCTGAGACGCCTTTCCAATCGTTCATTTCCTCTGCTTCGTAAACGCTCCACCCATAGTTGTCCTCTCTTTTCCGTTACATTGCCTTGTAAAGGAAAGGTTCTACCCTCTTTGAGAATCGATTACCTTTGTCGCCCTTCTTGTCGGGAAGGGAGGAAGTTCCACTTGAATTTTGTCAATTGCTCATTTGAATTTCACCCCAGCCCCCAACAATTCCCCTCCAATGGCACTTTGCCCCTCTGCCCAAAAACGGAGATCCCTTAATTTGGTCCTTCAACTGGGTCGGTTTTACCCCTCGCGGTTTTTTTCGGCTCGTGTTTATTTCCGGTTTTGCCTCAGATTCTCATACTTTTGCTGCCCAGGTTCTTTTGCGGGTCCCCCTCAGCAGGGGTCGGCACTTCCCTCGGCGTTTTTTGTTTGTTTGGGGCCCGGGTAAACGCTTCGCAAACTTGTTACCTCAAGACCTTGGTCTTCTCTTCTTTCCTGGACCTTTTTCTTTTTCCCATTCCTTCGTAAAATCTAACCCTCTCCCGTTTTGTTTGTTGTAACCTGGGAAGACCTCGCCTCCTTTTACCTATCAGCGAGCCCGCCCGTAGGTTCCTCTCCTTAGGACCAACGTTGCTGGTAGGCGTTTCCATTCTCCCCGAATTAAATATAGTCTCGTCTCGCTTCGAAGGCTCCTTGCAACATTCTGCGCATCCCCTCTTTTTTCAGCCTGCTCTGGATGTACGAGGACCCCAACGTAATCGCTGGTTCTTCCACCCCGAGCTTCTTTACTGCCTGACCCCCTCTGCCCGAGACGCTCCACCATTCTTGTCCTTTGGGGTTTTTTTTGGGTAGGGCTTCTTTACTCCGAGTCAATCTGTACCAAATTCGCCCTCAGATAGATTTTCTATCGACGTGTACACCTGTTTCCCTAAAGTTTCTGCCGGGAAGATCCTTTTGTGATCACCCAGAAGACCACTGGTATCCTTCTCTGTATTCTCGCGTTCCTGGCAACGGAAAATAAATTGTTGTTAGGATAAGTCTGGTTCTCTTCTGTGGCGCATTTTCCCCAGTCTTTCCATCTCTTAGTTGAGGTACTCCCATCCCCTTGATTTTTACTTGGCTGTTTTTAGGGTTATGCCCCCAATGGGCGGTTGCAAGAGCCTTACGACATAAGCCGAATACCTTCTATTTTTCACTTTGGACTTGAAACGCTTCCATATGCATGGGTAGATCGAGTTTAAGTCTTCGGTTTCAAACTTTTACTTCCCCTCTGTCCTTCTTACTAACACCCCCCTGGCAATCAGCATAGACTCCCACGTTGCCCTAAGTTCCAAATGGGATACGTTCCCTTGACGTGTTACTGGCGGTCCTTCTTTGGAGTTTTTCTGCCGTGGTATCTTTTTTCCCCCAGCTGTAACCCCTTCGCGTTGGCCGCCCACAAAACCTTTAGCCACCCCCATGCAAGTCCCAATCTCCCTCCTTTGAACCGGGCGTGGCCGCGTCGTATGCGCGGCTCTTTTTTCCCGATATCCCTTCCCTTCTTACGAAGTGGCCTCGTTTCCCCTGCGTGACTGACTTTTGTTCTCGGTTGTGGTGCAAAGACAAATTCTCCACTATCCCTTACAGTTGATAGTAGAAACACACATGCCCGTGTCGACTGATTTTTTTTTGATGCGTTTTCGACTCTTCCTTCGGAATTACACGCTGTCCGGTCCAAGCTGTGAAACTTTTTCTTTCGGTTTTTCCTCGGAGTATCTCTCACTTTCAAGCCTCCCCTCCTTTGATGTGCTCGTTTTTGCTTCTGTAGCCCCCCCCCCTCACCCCCTTGCTCCTTCCGTTCAAGTCCCTTTTTTTTCTTAAGTGGTCATAACCGAAGTGAAGGAAAGATTTTTCACTCCCCACGGGGGAGCGGAATAGACTTTCCCCTGAGTCCAAAGAAGGAGCATCAACTTTTCATCGTCATTCGTTATTGACTTAAGTCTCTCCCTACAAGCTTTCGTCCTTGCCGCTCAGGTAAATCGACTTGCTGTCCCTTTTGACTCTGCCCCCAAAGAGACTCTCAAATTATATTTTCCTCCCCTCTTTTTTTGTGAGAGTCTCATCTGTTGATTCCCTCTCTCAGCAATTGTTTTTCCGACTCTTTTTTTGCCCTAGATGAAGCTCTGTCTCATTTCCCCTAGTAGACATTTTCTTTGATGATGTAATGACCTTTTTTGGACCCTGTCTTTTCTTCTGGCCCCTTTGGCTACAGATTGCCCTTCATTCGGTCTCCCCCCCGAAAACCTCTCCCTCGGAACCTGTTCCAGGCCTTGAGCAGGACTCCCCCCCATGCTTAGTTGCACACACCCGTCTTCTTTAAAATTGCTTTTTTTTTCCCAGACGTGGTTTGATTTAACTCCCCTTTTTGATTCCTCCTCTTATCCCCCCCTTTGGTGACGTAGACATTCCCCCCGTAGCACTTTCAGGTGCCTCTTTCCCAAATTTCCAACGTCGGTCTACGGTAGTTGAGAATATCTATGCTCTGTTACCTTATTTTATTCCAAATCGTTACAACCCAGAGCTTTCCGTGCCCGGTCCCCCCCTTTACCCCCGAGCAGACCCTCCTTCTTCAAGCCCTTGAAGTATGATACTTTACCCCTGCTAGGAAAAAACCTGCCGTCTCATTGAAGAGTTGCAAACTCCCCCTGGTTTGGATTTCTTCCTTTTAATTGTGTTCCCCTTGCGGGTTGATACCGGGTTTTTCGGAAGCTCTTTGTCCAAGTGCCTCCCCCCAGGTCTAAACCCTCAGTCCGTGCCCGCCCATTTTAGTGCACTCGACCTTGGCCGGGTACCCTTTCGAAGTTTCTTTTTACCCGACCCCCCCTTAGGGTTGTTTTGAGTAGGGCCCAGCCCTCGTCCACCTTCTTTCTGCCAACTTTTTTCCCACGCAGACTTTCCCCACCCTAGCGCCCATCACCTGCCCCCATTTTTCACCACGCCAGCTTTTCCGCTCTTAGTAGGCTTTCTCGGTCAGTCCATCCCAATTCATTCCGCGATCATCCCCCCCCCACTAAACATGAGTCGGATTTTTTCGCGCCGTCGTGTAGATTGCTCGGTTGCCCCTTCTTTTAACCCCTCCGCTCCCGCTATCTCCTCCCCCCTCGACTTTGTAACAGGCGTTAGGCGTTGAGAACCCCTCTCGTCCTTTGTTCTGGGCTTGAGCCCGGCAATTTACTTTCATTCGGTCGGCCCCTAGCTTCCGTCGCCTTGACCAAACGCGCCCTGCTCGTTTCACCCGCTGTTTCCATTACTCCGTCTCCTACCCCCACTTCCGCTTTGGTGGTTTTTAGCGTCTCGGCATCCTTTTTGTTTGTAGCTCAGCTTTCTACGCTTTTATAAATTAACCTCGGCGTTGGCTCGTCCGCATTCTTCGTCGTTCATGAAAAAGCTCCGGCGCCACCCTTTTTCTCCCCCCGAAATCAATGCCTATAATTCTTGAGGGCAATCGGTATTCTCGTGCCTGATTCCCCGCCTTGGAACCTAACCTGCTTTCCACTTTGCCGTCTTTTCTAGCCGATTTTCTCCTTTGTTCAGACCTTCTCCACTCCCCTTAGGATTTCAGTCTACTTCCTTTGCCCCCCTCTCTCCCTAACAACAGAAACCTCTCTAAACTGTTCCGTTTACTTTGAGGCCCCCTTCACGCCCCTTCTATCCAAGGGGCCCCCCCCCCGCCACCCCCTCTTACCTTGACCCGCATACCCGAGCCGTTCCTATCCCTTCTCATACTTTTCGCCACATGCCCAGCCACGCCCTGCCTTTACCCCACCTGCGGCTTTGCGTTGACCCACCCCCCGACCAAGTGACTGACGTGACCTCCGCTCCTTGTCCAGCAGCCGATGTCGTGCCCCTTTGCGCTTCCCTCTTTTGGTTTTTACCCCTACAGTTGTCGTAGACCGCAGCATGGTCTGTTTCGTCTCTCCCGTAATAGCACAAATGGTTCAGCTCCCCCCCCCCCTGTGATCTGAAACCTTTGCCCCCTGTCAAGAATTTTTTCATGCCGCATGACCTCGTCCCTTTGCTTCTTCTGACCCCCCTCTTTACGCTTCCTTTCCCATAAAGGTTCCCTTCGTCCGTTCGCGCTTCTTCCCTCTTTCCGATTGATTTTCCCTATTATCTCGCCTTCAACCGCTTGATCGGTTTGTTTTTCGCAGGTAATTCCCCGTCTCACAAGAGACACTTTTGCCCCCCCCTCTCTCTTTTCCTCCAATCCCCCCCGGCTGATCTCTCCCGCGTTTCTGTTACTACTCTTCCTAGGTTCATCACGCACCCCCAGCCATCCCCTGTAGAACCCTTTCCTTTGCTGGTCTTCGTTCGATGCGGCTGGTCCCCAAAACCAAATGGTTTCTCGATCAAGGTTCACGTTCCCTTTCTGAGTTACCCCTACTGACAAGTGCCTTACTTCCTTCTCCCTTTTCCCCCCCTCAGTAGAACCGCTTGAAACGATTTGTTACTTTCTCTACTGGGTTCACATATCGACGATTCACTGGTCGCTCATAGCAATCCCCCAAGTTCCCTTCATTGTCGCCCCCTGGAGGATGATCGGTTTCCTTTTTACTTTTCTTTTTTCCCGATGACCTCGCATACTCTGTCCGAGCAGTCTTTTTTTTTTTCGCGGACGGTTAATTGACCCCTTATTTGCCTTCGAGTACATCACGCTTCGGTCTCCCCCCTTTCCTTTAATAATAATTTTTTTGTTGAGAGCTCTTTTTCTCCCTCCTACGTGTGTGCCTCTTGAAACTCGTAAGTTTCACGACGAATTGCGGATTTGGCAACAGACCAGATTTAATGGCCTGCTGTATTCGAGTTCCATCGTCATTTTTGGTCCGTTCGAGATTACCCCCCCCCTTCCCCCTTCCCTCTTTATAGAGAATCCGCATGTCTTTCTTCCCCTGACTTGCCTTTTGTTTCTTAATTACATTATGATACAAACCCTTGACTTCTGAATGAGCCCTTTCGAGCCATTAATTTCCAAATAGGTTCTGCATTTTGTTCGTTTCTTCGTTATGTTCTTCAGAATTCTCCCTGGGACCCCCGTGCCCATTAATGTGTTATACCTGACCCTGAAGGAACTTCTTTTTTTAGCCCTCCAACATGATTACACCAATTAATATAGATGATGCTTTTCTCCATCCCACACAATATTCTCCGTAACGTGGAAACACTATTCCCCTAACGTTCTCGATGCATTTTTCCCCCTTCATTTCTTTTTAAAAAGTCTGATGGTTGATCCTATCGTGTTATATTTTCTTCCGCCTTTCCCAATCCCTCTTCCCTCCCACTTTTGACAGGATTGCTGTTTTCATCCTCGATTCATGGTTCCCCCTTTTGCATCATGTTCGGTCGCAATCTTCTATTTAATCGCGACCCGCAGGGTTGCCAGGTTTGTGAAGTAGACTTCGCTCAAATCGTTTCCGCCACCTTTCAGGGTTAGGTTTCCGCTCCTTCTCCGCCTTCCGATATCGTGACTAAAGGTGAGTTTCCCTCCTTTGTCGCCCAGGACCAACATTTTGTTTGATTGCCCTCTCTTTTCCTTCAGCAACAGTGATGCCCCTTGCCGACCCCCCCCCCCACCCTTTTCTCATTAACCCCCCCCCCCCCTGGAGTTTTACCTCCCTCCCCCATTGAAAAAGCCCATAGGAGGCCCTTTACGATGCAAAAAGGAGCAGACCTTTCTCCAACGGTTTTAGTTTTTTTGGGGTACGCACACACTCCTTAGGTTTTCGGCATTCAGAGGTGTTCTTCCTTTGCGTACTTTCCGATCTTCATCCTTCCTACGCAGGGATAGTGGTCAGTTCTTTTCAAGAGCGGTTGCCCTTTCCCCCATGGCGAATCTTGATGCCTTAGCGAGCAATCTTTCTTGCCCCTTCCCTCCCCCATGTTCTTGGTTCCTTTGGGCTTTTAGCTGAGGTGGCACCCCCCCTTTCGAAAAAACCTCTCCTTTTGTAGTCGTCATGTTTTACCCCTGGACAAGAACATAGTGCCCCTCCCTCGGACCCCTAACCTCCCTCCCGTCAAGCGTCTCTTTTCCGGGTGTCCTTGGGAACTTTTTTAGCCGTCCCTTCGACTCTTCCTTCTGATCGCCGCTGCTATTAGGACCCCTGGAGCCCTCTTTTTCAAGATTTTTTCCCATCAAGCATAAGAGCTTGTCCATACCCCTTCTTCCCTTTATGGTCGCCCCCGTTTCGTCTTACTTGCAGTAAGGACCAAAACCCCTCTTGCTTCACACACCCAGATTTAGTAGACTGCTATGGTCCCTGCCCGCTTTTTACAGTAGCAATTCGCTCTTGTCGAGTCTCCTTGTGTCCTCCCTTTTTCTTCCTCCGCCCTGGAGACAGGATTGCGCAAACGACCCTTCCACAACCCCTTGGTTCCGGCGTACTGGTATTCCCCGTTTTCCCCCATCTCCTGTGCCCATGTCAACCACTTGCCTTGTTTTTAGTTACCCCCCTTTAGGAGTCTTTTTCGGCACCCCTTATGGTCCCCTCTAATCTAGTCTTTCTGAAACTCCCTCCCTCGACTTGACATGTTTGGATGTCCAGCCCTTTTCGGTATTTTTCAAGGGCTTTTCAATTTCCTTCCCCCCAGCCCCACACGTTCGAATTTCGAGTCTTGGGCGTTTGATGAAATCTGACATATGCCTGGCGCCCTCGTTTTCCTCCTTAGGGGACGCATGTCATTATCCCTGCAGGTACTCCGACAACACCCGGGCCGACGGTATCTCTCCCCTCCAACTTTCCCTCCCTACTTTCCAGGGCTCGTCACATTTTTTCTTCCCTGTTATTTTGTTTGGTTGCGCGATTTTGTCTCTTGAACCCGTCCCTTTGGCCGCTTCCGCCAAAAACCCCAACCTTGTCATTCCCCCCGCCCGCCACCCCACTTGACAGCTTCCTCCAGCCTACCAACGTGCGGCCCATGGCGGTTTCTTCTGTCCCGATAAATACTAAAGGCTTACGATCGTCTCTCTTTTAAAGCTCCCACCCCCCCTCAATCTTCCCAGAAATATGTTTTTTTCGAGTTTTGTTTTCCCCCCCTGAAAGTCCATATACCCCTTTCTATGAGTAGAAAAAACTTTAGTCAGACGTTGTGTGACCTTGTTTCCAAGTCCGGCTCTCTGATGGACTAATTACTATTCTCTTTCACGCTTCCCACGCTTCGGCGAACTTCGCTCATCTTGATCTTTGTTTTCTCAGCTGTGAATTCGTTTTTGCTTTTTTTCTTTTCCTTGCGAAAAAGAACCCTCTGCTCACTTCCCTTAAAGTTTTGTTCAATGGTTACATTAGCTGGCCAGTTTTCGACACCCCCCTTTTTTCCTAACGAATTTCAGGCAATGCGTTCCTCCCACTTTTAGGAATGCGAGACCCTCAGGCTATCTGAAGCATCGTAACTTCCTGCGATAG
>Ga0179591_1139817_pt1 | contig 10783 bp, 13 predicted proteins | sample CZOMad2_1_08_16f_FD_182891 | JGI IMG/M metagenome (GOLD analysis project Ga0179591, IMG submission 182891) | Vadose zone soil fungal communities from Angelo Coast Range Reserve, California, USA - CZOMad2_1_08_16fungal (PacBio error correction) | ecosystem: Environmental > Terrestrial > Soil >... | reverse complement strand
TTCTTTTCAGCGTTCCCCATGCCCTTCCCCCCCTATTTTTTATGTCACACCAACGTGAGGTTTCTTGCGCAAGGCACCGTCGCGAGCCAGTATGCGCCTTGAAGGCCTTATTGCCTATCCCCTTATGCAGCGATCCTTCCGGACAATAAGTTCATTACATCTTCGTTCGAGGTAGCTGTTGTATGTTCTCTTCTTTCTTCGACCGTCCTTTCTCGTTCTGTCTTATCTTCCTAATTAGAGCGTAGGCCGATGCGTGTATGTAGGATCCTGTTTTTTAGCCTCTGCCTTCTATATATTTTCTGACCGAGAGAAGCTGAATTGATCTCAGGTTTCTGCGCTTCCAAGAGTTTCGAACCTACGCCTAGGCTATTTTTTCCTTCTTCCTGTCTCTTATGCCCTCGATTTGACCCGCGCAAACTTTCTCTTTCCTGTTCTTCTGTTGTCTCAGAAGTGGGAGAGGGAGTATTCCAGGTGGATTCCCCATCTTCATTCTTTTACCTTTTTTTCTTCTATCTCCTTCTTCTAATATTAGGTCAGTTTTAGAGGTATAGATGCTCTTGCGCCTTTTACCATCTCTCTTTTGTTGTTCTATGTACATTATTTCTCGAGTGTCGAGAGTCGTAGTGACTGTCTTCCCCGTCACTCAAGCTTTTCCTTTATTTCTCTTTCAAGTTTTTCCGAGTGTGATAGAGGTTTTTTCCTGTCGCGTGCTTCGGGGTCTCCTCCCCTATCTTCTCTTCTTCATTGAACATCTTCTTTCCGGAACGATTCGCTGGTTATGTGGGTACTTTACCGGCTTTCCCTTATTCTTTCACTACTCTGCCTCTTCACGGGAGATAGGAATCATCGCCAGGCTATCTTTCTCGAATTATGGACCTTCGCATCGGTGCTACCTAGCCTCTCCGAGTGCTTGGCACTAGGTTGAATACGGCCCTCCTCTATGATATGGTAAGGAGGGCCGTGGCAGTGATGGAGAGTTCGGGATGTTCTCTTTCTATCCCTTCCCCCTCCTCTAAGGAGCCCATTTTCTAGTGGGTTTCTTTAGCGCGTTTTCTTTTTACGTCTCCTTGCGCAGTCCTTGTCAGTTTAAGCCACTCCCTCTTCTCCTCCTCTTTACCTCCTGGATTGCATTTTTTTCGGGCTCTTCTACTCCGTATCCTCTGGGCCCCTCATCCCCTTTTTCTCCATGATCTCGCTATTTTGCTCTCCTCGCCCCCGTTTCACGTGAAGAGCTGTTGTGATTTTTATTCCCTTGAACGCGGAAAATATGAAGATTGCTTGACGTTCACGTTCCCACTCGTCCCTAGACCACCGTTTTAACTGTTTTCTTCTTCGGACCCAAATCTTGACAGTCCGAGTGTCGGACCGCTCTCCTCTGCGTTCCCTTGATAACTCTGTGTCTTGGGTCTACGTGGAACCGTTAAGAAGTATCCCTTTTCTCCCACCTCATTTTCTTTTTGTCCCTCTCCCATAACCCAAGCGCCCTGCATAGATTCTTTTCTTCCCCCAGCTTCTTTTTGACCCAGCTGCCGGAGAGCCTGTTGGTTATTTTCTTTAGTTTTTTCGAACGAAGGCATTTTTTTGAACCCCCGAGAGTCTCTTTCTCTCTTTGCCCCGTATTGGGTCCAAGAAACTTGCGCGTTCTGCTAGTTTCTTGAAGGTTTGACCCCCCTCTTTCTTACAACTCCCCCCCGGAGATTTTTCCTCCAGACTCCGGGTTGTTGTGTTTCCGAGTGTGTTCTTTTGTATCTATGTTGAATTCATAACTGAAAGGAACTCCTGTTCCTCCATGCGCCAGTGAGCGTCCCATAGCTGCGGTCCTGACCAATGCGCTTCTTTTTTTCCACCCCAACTTGTCCCCAACCCAGCCCACCTTCCCCATTAACTCTCCGGAAAGTACGGCCCAACCTTCTGGCAAGTCGAACGTAATCTATTCCGTGAGTTGGGTTCTTTTCTCTTTCCTCCCACGTGATTCGACCGACTCCGATTATTCCGGTTCCACGTCGTTGGCCAACGTGTCTCTCCTCCTCTCTCTCTCGTCCTTTCTCCCTCTTACTACCCACCTCTTGGGCGCCCTGACGTCAAAGTTTAAAGACTTTTCTCTCTTTTTGTACCTTCCAGGTGGAAACAGGAACTGACAGCTCGGCATGAACTTTTTATTCGTTGACTTCTCCCTTACCTTCAACCAGCTTTCCTGTCAACCGCTGCGGATTCTGTCCTCCCTCTCCTCCCTTAAGGGTCTGATACCCTCCCGCTCGTCATTAGAGCCCAGACGAAAGACATGGATTGAGCTCGCTCGAATCTCCGTTTCCTAGTTCCTTATAGCTACAAGGACCGGGAGCAAGGAAAGCGCCGTACCATTCTTTTCACTTAGAAAAGTTATAATATTTTTCCTCAGTACGTGGACCGAACTCGACAACTTATCTTAGCTTCCCTGGGTCCTCCCCCACTTGCGAACCAGAACTTACAGGAGAAGGAATCTCCGGCTCTCCTATTCCCCCCTTTTTCTTTTACGAGATTCTCCCTATCGGCCCAACAGAAATTCCCTTACCCCCCTTTTCTACGGCAGCTTGAAATTTACCTTTTCTTCCTTCCCTCTGATCCTGATCAGTATATGCTGAATAAGTCCATCCTCTCCGCCCTCCTTACCCGTGCCCCAAATCCTATCTGGTAGTTGTCCGTTTCAGCTTAACTCTCAAGTGGCTGAAATCCCTCCTCTCCTCCCCCATTCTCCCCCTCTTTCATTCTCTTTCCAGAGACGATCTTGTCTCTTCACCCCGTATTTCCAATTGGCGTTCCAATCTAGTTTCCGCTTTTTAGACCAATCTGCCGGTCTGCAGCGAGACGATGCTCTCTCTCTCTCCTAGTCCCTCTGTCACCTGCCCGCAGTGTCCGGCTCGACGGCGCTCTTCCTGAAGCAGTCCAATCTTTTCTTTCATCAAGGAACGTGGAACCTTGTTTTAAGCTTCCAACTGCCCCATTTCGCTGCGGCCCCAAATTTGTCATTTCTATCTTTCTGCTCATCTATCAGGATTCTAAATCGCTCCGCCGCTTTCCAGGCTTTCGCCGCTCAGATCGAGATTTGCCGCTCCTAAAGGCGAGACAGATAACTCTTCCTCCTCCTACCTTCTCAGACTCGCCTCTTTCCCGCGCTTAGCTGGAGTGACACGCTCGCCTCTCGATACGAAGTATTGCAGAGCCTGCGCTCTATCGTCTCCTTGTTCTGCCCCGAAACTTAATCCTGAAAGCGAACGCCCGCATTGAGTACTGATGTCGCTTTCGAAGACATCATGCCTTCCCCTTTAGCATCATTCATTCAATGCGTGCTTTGGGACTGGCTCGCCGTAAGTGGCCCCTTGAGAAGATCACCCCCCCCCCCCTTCTTTGGCCCTTTTAACCCCTCTTTTGAGATTTTTTTGGGAACTCCTCCGAGCCTGACCATACCTTCTCTCTTTTCTCCCTCAAAGTGTCTGTTTAGGCTTATTTTTTCTCGGTTTTCCCCCTCCCCTGGTTTTTTTCTCCACATCGAGGGTCTTCAAGCGCTGTGCTTAGCAAGGCAGTTCTCGCCCCCTTCTGCTCCCTGTCTTTTCTTGGCTTCTGCGAGATTAGAGCTAACCCCCTTTCTCAATTTGCTTTCTGTCGAGTCCTTTCTTTCTCTCTTCTTCTTCTTACCTTTTCTTCTTGAGTTCATTTTGATCGCAATGAATTAGATCTATAGGACGAGCTCTTTTCCTCGTGCTCCCTTCGATGAGATGTAGTCCTTGCGCAGCGATCTTCTCCGCCGTCTTAGAATTCACTTCGTATCGAGAATATTCTATTTCCTTCCTTTTCCACTAATCGGCTGTCCTTGATTTAGTGTGCTTTCCTCTCTGCCACGATAGATCGTGGCTATGGTGTGCACGACTCTTTTTCTGCGGTGAATGTTCCCATTTTTCTTTCCCCTGAATATCACTTTTTCTTGAGCTTTTCTCTCCAGTCGAAGAAGAACATTTTTGTTCATTCTGTCCTCTTTTCCCGCTCTTCGATCCAGGAATGAAGACGGATTTTTCGCCCATCGCGCCTTTTTGGAGTCTCCTTTTTTTTCATGCCTGCGAGTGACTAGAGAGATGTTATTCTGTGCGACTTAGCCGTCTCTTCTCTCTTTGTTGTCTTTTTAGATTTCAGCCCTACTTCTAGTGCCTGTGACATCTGCGACCATTTCTCTTTTTTTCCTTTCTTCTTTCCCCCTTTTTTTTCGATGGCTGGGGGGGGGCGGGGGTTTTTGGACTCTATTCGGATCGCTCGGCCATGCATAGCCCGTTCAGGCTCACGGCATTTCTTGTCATTTTCTTTTTGAGTCTCAGAGATGAGACAGTGCAGAAGGGACAGAGAAACTCTTTTTTTGTGTTTTGCTTTCTTCTCTTTTTCGTTCTCGGCGGTCCGTGTAGGAATATGAAGAGGTTTTGTTTTCTTCCTATTTTTGTTTTCTTTTTTTGTGTTATTGTTATTTTTGTTTTTGATCGTTTTTTTTTTTATTTTTTTATTTTGGTTAGGCCTATTTTGGTTTCTTGTTGTCTGGTTTTTTTTTTCTTTTGTTTTCTCTTGTGTTTGTGTTTGGGTTTGGGTCTTCCTTTTCTTTTTTCTTTTTCTTTTCTCTCTTTTCTTTTCTTCTTCTTTTCTTTTTCGTTTCTCTTTCTTTTTTTTTTCTTCTTTTCTCCTTTTTTTCTCTTTTTTTTTCCCTTTCTTTTTCTTTTCCTTTTCCTCTTTTTCCCTTTTTTTTTTTTTTTCCCCTTTTTTTTTTTTTCTTTCTTTTCTTCTTTTTTTTTTTTTTTATTTCCTCTTTCTTTTCTCGTTTTCCTTTTTTCCTTTTTTTTTCTCCTTTTTCTTCTTTTTTCTTTCTTTTCCCCCTCTTTTTTTTTTTCTCTTTTCGTTTTTTGTCTGTCCTTTTTCGTTTCTGTTTTTTTTTTTCCTTTTTTTTTTTTCTTTTTTCTAATTCTCTCTTCTTTTCTTTTATCTTCATTTTCTCTTCCTCCTTTCTCGCTCATTTCTTTTTTTTTTCTTTTTTTTTTTTTTTTTCTTTTTTTTTTTTTTCTTTCATTTCTTCTTTTTTTTTTTTCTATTTTTTTTTCTTTTTGGATCCCCTCTTTTTTCTCTTTTTTTCTTTTTCTACCCTCTTCTTTTTTTTCTTTTCTTTTTTTTTTTTTTTTTTTTTTTGTTTTTTCTTTCTTTTTCTTAGAGAATATTTTGTTCTATTTGGAATTTCCCTTCTCCTTCAGCTTTCTCTCTGGTTCTACTTATCGTATTTCCTTTTAGCTCTCGTTTTCTCTGTATTCCCAATGACCTGACTTCCTCTTCTCTCGAAGGAGCGTCCTTCTTCGGGGATTTCTAATCTGCCTCCTTTAGACATCCCCTTCCACTCCTTCATCTTATCTTCTCGATTACGAGAACGTCAATGTCCTCTCTTTTTTTCTTTACTTGCCGTCCCTTCTTAAGTTTCCTTCACTAGGCAGAGCTGAGAAAGTTCCAACTCCCTTTCCTTTCTTTTCTCCCTCGTTTTTCCTGGCGTTCGGCGCCAAATCTTTCTTTCCGCTGTGTCGGAAGTCCTCTGCTCGTCTTCGGCGGCTAATTTTTTCGACGTGGAACAGTTGTAACGGATAAAGTCGGCCCCATCCTCTCCTCCCGTGTCCTTGTTTTTCTCCCTTTCCTCACCCCTAGCACGGCACGCTTCCGTTGAGCCTCTGCCCGCCTCCTTTTTTTGGCCTCGATTCTTTTGATTATTCTGTTGGGAAGGTGACGTGAGTGGGTTGAAGAAGGATTTGAACCAGCTCCTCTTGGTAGCTCACTTTTCTAAATTTAGTCGCTCCAGCTTCCTGTTCTGTCATCCTTCAACCCACAGAGCTCCAAAAAATATATTCTTTTCCCTCTTCCCTTCGTCTTTGTTGTTATTTTTTTCTTCTTTTATATAGGTGGGTTTGACGTCATTCCCCTTCCACCCTGCGCCGTATGTATCTTTTGAGAGTCAAACGAGATGAGGTCTGACCCTCCCTCTCTCTTTTTTCCCCCCTTCCCCACCACCCTCACTTCACAGTACTCTATAAGGTGACTTCTTTGGCCCCACCTTGGCGCGTTCCCTTTCGACCCTCCCTCGATGCAGTGCGGATGTGGGTGACTATTGACTTTTTACCCTTACATCTTTCCTCCCTCTTTTCCCCCCAGAGTGAGCTTAACCTTTCAAACTCCGCGAAAGATGTATTCTCCCTCTTCGATTTCAACTTGGTGCAATAGTGGGGTCTCTAAGACAGGAAAACGAGGTTTTCCTTTTACTAGTTTTTTTCCTCCTCAGTTCCATCTTTTCCCTGACCCGGTCCATTCGTTGCCGTAGCCTGAATCACATTCCTTTGCACGGTTCTCGGCCCGTCGACTCTCTTCATCGAGTGACTGTGGTCTCTTCGCGTCTCCCCTCTCTGACAGTTCTCCGAATTCCTTCCCCTTCGTCTGAAGAGGCCGGGGTACTAGCTTCCCTCTCCCTAGTTCCAAGAACTTTCCCTTTGACACTCCGCCTCCCGCGTAAAAAACGCAGTGATATTCTTTCCTCCTTGAAGTCGTTCCCCCGAAATCGAAACCCCCTGATCCCTCTCCCCTTTCCGGCCTCCACTTTTTGCCTATTCAGGAGAAGGGAGCTACAGGACCCCCTCGATTTCCTCCCCTGCTGATGCTCGAGTCTAGATTCTCTTCACTTCTCTGCCCTTTGACTTTTTTCTTGCGCGAATGCGAAACTGGCCTCTTAAGGTCCGCTTATTTCTTTGCTTCAGCAGACCACGAAAAGCATCGCGAATTCCACATCCCTCTTTGCTGCGCTGTCATGATTACGCGATCGGGGCGGAAATCTACCGAAAACGAATGCCTGACCTCTCACGTTTTCTTTTCTGCAGAAAGAACGATCTCGCGCAGTAACGCGGCAAGTTTCCTTGTCTTGACTGTCTTTCTTCATCTTTTTGATTTCCGAGAAGCCCCTCTCCCTTCTGATGCCGAGATCGGTACTCGAGAAGACCCCTTCCTCGTCCTCACCACTATCAATTTCTGTTCGACGGAGTCTCGCGACGCCCGAAACTCTATCTCTTTTGGTCCCCTCTTATTGAATCATTCAACAGAGTACATACCGGAGTGCGTCACACCTCCCCCGGCAAGTTCTCTCTGGCTCTATATTAGCAGATCGGTGAAAATCAGAATTCCTTCGCTCTTTGGCCCTCTCTACTGCCTTTCTGTTTTTCCCCCTGCTTGACGAGAAGAGACCCGGTGTCCGAGAAGCTCCCGCTTTGCAGCATCTCCTTTACAGTCTGGCTTCATACCAAGAGGGAGGTGAAGACATATCTCCTCTTCTTTAGTCTTCTTCCTGTCCGGACGCTACGAGAAGCTAAGGTCGAAGCTACTCCTTTTTCTAGCTTTCTTCGAAGAATTCTCTGCTGAACTGATGTCGCAGAAGCGTTGCAGAAGGTCCTCGATTCAGTAACCTCTGCCGTTCCCCTTCCTTCAGTGGACGTTTCCACTTCCCCCTCTGCGTTGGAAAGACCCTCGAGGTTGATAGGGCGGACGAGCACCGCCGCCCAACCTCTCTTTCCTCCTTCCCTTTGTTTATATTTTTCCTTTTTCTCGGTTCCATCCTATACGAGGGTATCCTTTGTGTTCGCGCCCTTGCTTTCCTTCCTCCCAGTCTGCGCTCCTTACTCTGGATGAAGATACGGCCTTCGAAGAGAGTAGAGAGACACCTTCCTTTCCCCTCTCTCTTTCCTTGCTTCCTTTCTTTTTAGAGTGTGGATCTCTGTGAGCTGATCGGAGTCAGTCTCTGCAACCTTTCTTTTTCTTCGTAGTGCCTTCCTGCTCCATGATGGTGAGGCGAGCTAGATGACGATGTCGTCGATGTTTTCTTCTTCTTTCCGTTTTCTGCTCCCCCCGGAAAGGTTCGCTCTGACTTGCTCTGCGTTCTTCTAGCGTCCATTGACTTTTTTCTTTGCTTTTCTTCCCTGCGAACGATAGAATGCGTGGATGGTGAGAAGCGCCTATTTTTTTTTCTTCCCATTTTTCTTTCAGCTGCAGTCTCTTTATTCTTATGAGCTGCGTCCGCCAGAAGACTCTTCTGTAATGCTTTTTCCTTTCCCTTTCTTTATAGAGGCATTTCACGGCTGTTGATTCTCGTACGCGTCTCGATGTGGAGAGAAGTGGTTTTCCTTTTTTTCCTTCTCTTCTCTTTCTTTCACTCAGTCTTCAGTTCGTTGTGCTCGATGGTCTGTACGGTTCGGGAGTCTTTCGCCCCAGCTTTTTTCCGTCTTTACCATAGGAGAATTTTTAATGTGGAAGCGACGCGCTTTTAGCTGTTCATGACTACACTCTTTTCCCCTTCCCCTAGAGCTTCCTGCATCCAGGTATGCATTAGAGAACTGAGCTGTCATGTAAACGGTGAAGTCCTATATCCCTGCGTTGAAACATAGGGAGGTGAGCCGTCTTAGATGACTACCTTGAGTTCTTTCCCCTTTTGTTCTTTTTTTTGGGGGGGCCGTGGAGTCATGGAGATTGGAAGATTTTCCTCTCTTTTTTTTTCTCTCTTTTTTCTCCCCTTGAGGAGCCCAGACTTTTCCTAGGTTTTATTTATGCGGATTTCCCTTTTCCCCCTCTGCTGCGTTCCTTTTCTCTTCACCTCTTCCCTCGCCCTCCTAGTCAGTTTTCTTCGTGGATGATTATCGATGACCGCGGAGATCATAAAAGCTAGTCTTCTTCTCCTTCTCTCGATTCAGGTTCCTTGAAGAGCTGGATGATGAATTCTACGGCAACAGAATAAAGTTAATTTTCCTCCGATTCTCTTTTCCTTCCTAAATTATTTTCCCAGCTGATACCATTTGTTAATGGATTCTCTCCCCCCAATCTTGCTTTCTTTTCCTCCGAGTTGAATTATGAGGATACCCATGGCTTGATGAGTCCAGTTGATTCTTCTTCTTCCTTTTCTTTTTCTGCGAGCAGTGCTTTTGAGTTCAAGCTAAGAAACCTTCTCAATTCCGGTCACGCTTTCTTGACTTAGGTCCAGAATCCTTTGAGGGCAGACGTTCAGGAGTATATTCTTTTTTACTTTCAGTTGGTTTTATTTTTGTCCAACCAGACCAGAGCTTGATATTGGTCAATTGCCTACTTTTCCCCGGTCTTCCTTGCTTTTCTTTTAATTTTTTTTAATTGTTAAGGCTCAACCCCACAAAGAGCTCCCCCCACTCACATCTCTTTCCTCTCCCTTTTTTTTTTTTGACCCGTGTTGAGGTTGAGCTCGGGGATTCTTGAACCTCTTCCCCCATATCCCATACGTGCTCCTTTCCGCCCATTTATTGAGTTCAACCACCCAACCAAACCTAGATTTTTTGTCCCCCCGAAAGTGTTTGTTTCCCCCAAATACTAGTAGCCCCCACTCAAGTACCCCCTCCTTTAATCGGCGGCCCAACGGCTGCCAGGAAATCTTCATTAATCGATTCCTCCGAGTTTGTGTTTTTCTTTCTCCACAGAAATTAGAGGAGTACTAAGATGAAGAAGTGATTACCCTCCCCCCCCCTTTACCCCCCGGGCTCTAAACATCCCATTAGTGAGCCGCATTCGCTAGTCGTCGACAATCGGAACCCTTTCTGGTTCTTGTGGAGTGAGCCGTTTCCCCCTACGTTAAACCCTTATGGTTGTTCCTCGGTGAAAAGTCAGTTGGAACGTCTCTTCAATTCTGTCCTACATGACTGGATTCAGTTGCCGTAGCCGGACCCTACACCACAGTCTTTTTGGCAAACTTATCTTCTCGCGCAGATACTTTCTAACTAGATTTTTTCTTATCTACCTTCATCTCTCTCCCGAAACTTCAAGACCAATGAGCGCCTGGTTCAGTTTCCGCTTTGGCATTCTGATAAAATAACGTCTTTTTTCTAAGGAATCCTCTCCGCGTCCCCCCCCTCAGATCCCTTTCTTACGCTTCCAGGTTTTTAACTGAAATCGAACCACAGATTCTCCTTCCTCTCCGCCCCTTCCTCCTCTAACAGACCCTTAAAAACTTCTTTTTTCTTTGAAGTGACTCCTTCTTCCCCACACTATTTTTGCCTCCCTCTCCCCGCAGACGTAGAGTTATAGCGTTCCCCCCCCTACAGTAACTCCCAGAGCCTGCGATGACTTCTACCTTTGAGATGCATCCTCCCCTCCTCCCTCTCCGTAAATCTAAATGCTCCCCCTCAAGCGCGAATTAACAACCCTTCTCCAAAAAAGATCTTTTTTCCGTTTCCAGCCTCTCACCATCGATAGGGGACGGAAATCTTTCCCCTCCCCGAGCCCTCCCTTTCTCACACGCTTGATGCTTGTCGACTGCAGAAGACAGATCTAGACTACCCCGTAAAGTTGGCAGCTCATTCCCGGTTTTTCGATAACACATCGAGCGCGAAGTCTCCTTCAAATCGAAGGTTCTGAATGGCAGACTTTTCCCTTTTTTTAGCCGTTTCTTCTCTCCGCGCCCGAACTCTTGAGTGGAGGCGACGGCGATCGCAGCAGCCGACTTTCTTCCTGTTGGCTCCTTTTCCTTTTCAAAAGCTCCCTCGCGCTGCTCAGACCAAGCAGGTCGATTAGGGCGAGAGCCCCCTCTCTCTTTTTCCCAATTCTACGGCTTAGTTGCACTCATAAGTTTCTATCCCGTCTCGAGCATACGAGACGCTTGCATCGCTAAACCCGTGCGACTCTAATGACTCTCCGATTGCAGACAGCGAAGCGCAGTGATCGAATAAAAAGCGAGGAGATGGACTGA
>Ga0179591_1350614_pt1 | contig 10784 bp, 14 predicted proteins | sample CZOMad2_1_08_16f_FD_182891 | JGI IMG/M metagenome (GOLD analysis project Ga0179591, IMG submission 182891) | Vadose zone soil fungal communities from Angelo Coast Range Reserve, California, USA - CZOMad2_1_08_16fungal (PacBio error correction) | ecosystem: Environmental > Terrestrial > Soil >... | reverse complement strand
CTCCTGATAGCCCCACTGTATCAACAACCAACATTCAAAAAACGACCCCTTTTTTGTTTTTCCCCCTTTCCCGCCGTTTCCCCTTGGTATGTGTTGGACAGCCTCCCCCCCCCCTCTTATTAAAGCAGATAAATGTTAAAAATACAGCAGACGAGGTATGGCTAGTAGAGAAATCCCCCTGGGCCTCTCTCTTCTCTCTCCCAATTTTCCTTTTTGTTTTTTGATCTTCCCCCTCTAACTATCAAGGTCTCCTGCAGGCAACCCCAGCCCCATCCAGATTTACAAAATTATGTTTCCTGACCATTTCCTCTTTCCCTCCACTTTATCCCCCGACCCCTATTTTTTCAACCCGTAACATAATATTTTTTAAACGAGGACAGTCACGGTAGGTAATTTTTTTCACCCCCCCCCCCTCCACAATTGCCCCTTGTCAGGTTTCTTCCGTATGTTGAGGTGTGTCCCTTCCCATATCCGGTATATTCCCTGGATTTCATCGAGTGTAAAAAGACAATCACTCCGCTTTATTGCCCATCAGGGGGTTTTTGTTACCCCGTTTTCTCATCCTCCCCCGTAAAAGTAAATAGTCGCCCCAATGTTCCACCCCTACTTGATCGATGACAAGATTTTCCAATTCTGCCCGATCATCCTTTTTCGTTTTAACTTTTTATTTTTCGACCCTTCCTTTTTCTCTTCAAACCCCTTTTCAAAAACATCAGGTGCAACGTTGTTCCCCATCCCTTTGCATATACTTCTGTTTTTTTGAGTGTAATTCGGATTGTCGAGCACCCCCCCTTTTTTCCTCTCCCTTTTACCGTGACCCTCCTGGGTCCCCTTTGCTGACAACTGACTCTTATCACCTTTCATGCGTTTTGTTTATCGGCTGTAATAGCCCTCCCTTTCGCCGTTTCTTGTATGGACTAAATTTGTGGTTGTTTCTCCCCCCCCCATCCAGATCTGCGGCTGAGTTTAATTTCAGGCATTATAGCGTGCGATTTTAACCTCTTTTTTTCCCTCCCCCAATCCAATCCCGTGATATCTCAGTTCCCCGAATGAATGTGAAATATTTGGTGCAAATTCTCTCAGTCTGAGTGCGGTCCCAAGCGATCCTCCTTCTTTCTTCCTTTTCCATATTAGAATGAAGGCCCCAAACTCTTTCTAGCTAATGGAGTACCTTAAACGAACCAACCGCGTATCAGCCGGGTTTCGTATTTTTTTCTGTTTGCTACAACCGTTCTTTTTTTTCTCACCTTTTCCCTAAGGTATTTCACTCTGCTGTTTGCGTGACGACAACCCCCAATAAGCACAGTTTTGTTACCCCTACTTCATCTTTTTTTGAGTCTTTCTTTATGGCCCAAAACCTACTTGCTGCCACGTCCTTTTGCAACATTCAAGACCCCTTTTTCCCATCTTAGTTTGGGGTCGATATTATACCCTGATATGCGAAAACAAGAAAAGGCTTCGTCTGTGTTGGGCCAGCTTCCGTATTTTGAATTCTACTTCCTCCCAAAAAAGTCCACAAACAGCATTTTATATTTTTCTGTCTCCGGTCTTGTTTTTTCGAAGGAGAACGACTTCTGAAAGGTTGTTCACCACCCCGTGCTCTGGTCTTAGCCCCCCATCACAATTTCTGGTCCACAATGTGCCTCTGAATTCCGGATTTTTGCCCAATCTCTTTGAATCTACCGTCCTTAGTAATGAAGGTATCCGCCTTCTGCGTTGTCCTGTTGTTGACCCATTTTAGCTTTTATCCACCAACGAATTTTTTTTTTTGAGAGAGATTGGCCTTTGGGGTCAACCCCATTCAACCGCTCCCCCCTTTTTGGAAGAAGTCCCCCTGATTTTATGACTCTTCCATTCTTTTAAACAAACTCCCCCCGAATTCATCGGGCAACTTACGCCCCTTTTCCTTTGTCCGCCCACATCATGATCCCCCCCCCCCTGTCAAAAAGTTTATTTTTCCGTATGGTCCCCGGTCTGGAAACCCTTTCCTACCGAATCAAGCCAAACTGTTTTTTTTTTGATTTTCCCACCTTTTTACATACGGCAGTGCCTTGCCTACCCCCCGTAAGACCTCTTTTTTTCCCAGCTTGTTTCTCCGTGGCTCACACCATTGTAACCGGATTTTCCTTTCCCCCCCCCCCTGTCACAAGTGGACCTGAAAGCACCCACCAAGTATGGCTTTTTTGCATATCATGTCAACCAAACTCCTTTCTTGGGTTGTCGCAACCTGAAAAGTCTTCATACTAGTGGATTATCATCTGTGCACCCCGTCCCCCCAACCGTTTTTCCAACTTTTTTCCCAAATAAACAAAGATACGATTTTTGGCTTGACCCGGGGGTAGTTCCGGGGACTCCCTTAGAGCATGTTACAGGACTTGTTCCTCTTTCGAATATTATAGTCTGCTCAGCCTTGCAAGCCAGTTCTTTCCTTGGTCCCAAATCGCTATATTCCATTCATTCCTTTCTTCCCCCCCGCTTTTTTTTTTTCAACCTTACGATACTGACTTCCTTTTCGAGTGACCAAAGGATGGGAATCTTTAAACACAGTGATAAGGCCGCTGCCGCAACTCCCCACCAAGCTTTCATCCTTATGGCACCGCCCCCCCTCCGCCCAGTCATACATCCCCTGTGTGCGACAGTGCTTCGATTCGCTTCTATCAAAACCAACCTCAGGAATCCCCTTTGATCAACTCACCGCCACCCTTTGCTTCTCCTTGCTCCCCGTATCTCAAATGTCCCCTTCCCCCCTGCTGGTTAATGACGATACCCCTCCCCAATCCTAATAGCCCCCCCACCATAGATAAATATAGCTCCTCCTGCGTTCTCTTGGTCCCCCACACTGATGTGGTTGTTTCCGTGTTGTTATTCCCTGGAGGATGATCTCCCCCAGATGGTCGCAAAAGGTATCGTGGGCAGCAGTATCCAGGCGGCTTTCCGCGCCTCACTTCTGTTTTTTACAACGGCGACCCCCCGAGGGACGTTGACCCAGTAGGTTCAACTTCGATTCATCCCCGCGAATCGCTGCGAAGGGTAGGGGGTCCCGAGCAATTCAAGGTGAGAGAAAAATCTTGCCCGCCTCCCAAATCAATACCTTATACCTTAACAATTGGCCTCCTTGGTTTAAGGCCACTCTAATTACGAAGACTGGTTGACAAACTCTTTATTTTGATAGTTTGTACTGAAAACTTTCCTCGAGCCTTTTCGTACGGGACGACCTTTTTTATTACCCCTTTGTTGCAAAGAAGAAGAATTGAGGAGGAATTGAAGGTCGCCCCTTAACAGTGTGGCCCGCCTGCAAAAACCGACCCGCATTGGAAGGACGCCCACGCGATCGATGGACTTCAGCTTTACCCCTAGAGTTTCCAACTCGGGGATAGCCTTTAGTTTGCCTCCCAAAGAGTGGCAGGAAGGGGGGGGTAGCTGTCAAGACCCCCCCTGGTAAACCAGGCGTCTTCTTCACCCTAACGGGTTTTTTGAATTGTTTCTTGCCCGTTGCCGGTCTATACCCCACCCTTGGGGGGCCCCCTGACTCTCGTGCCAATTTCCACGCTTTGGTCTAGAGTGTTTGATCGTCGCCCCCCCGTGGGTTTCCTGAACGGCAAAGGTTGAACAATCGATGTGTGTCAATAGGACGACCTTTACCCACCTTTTAACAAATGGCATTGGAAAGAGACCCCACCTGATGCATTTTTTTTTTTTTCTTAAGCTTCAACTCCCCTACATGATCGACCCGACGGTTAGGAATAGTTCTCTCCTCATCTGTGACGTGATCGTAAGGAAAGGCCCAGGTGAGTTGGGGGGAGAGGGAGATCTAACCTCTGTATTTTTAGTGAGGGCGATGGACTTCAATGCATCCTCCCCCGGATTCCTTCTTTCTTACCCAACTGTGTTTCTTCAATTGCGGCCTGGACGAACTTCCTCCCTGAGTTTTTCAACCCGCTCCCCATCTTGATTGTACACCCTGCCGGCGTTTCCTTTCGTGGGTTTGGACCCCCACTCCAAATGCCTTTAGGGAATATGGGGAGAGAAATTCGGTATCGTCACGTTTTTTCACTCGAGTTTTTGCCCACCCAGCAACCCCTCCTCTTTTCTTTTTTCCCTCTTTCCCACAGTCCCCCAGGTTATATCTTTTAGTTCAAACAGTCCATAAAAAGAGTGTGTAGTTCTCCAGCCGCCTAATCTTTTCCGGCCCTCCTTTTTGCTTTCCTTTCGTTTGATCAATTCCCGCCCTCCCCCTCGAAACAACAGCAGCTTGTACTATGATCATGCTCGTCACTCTTCTCTTGTTTGTTTCTCTTCGGCGGTCGGCGTGAAAATACCCAGCTTTTTCCTGACCTTGGGGTTCTGAATAGAAAGGCACAGTGGCCGGCAAATTGACTTCGCCCTTTGTCTCAAAGTTTCCTTTTTACTTCCCCGTTTTTTTTGGTTTTGCCCTTTGGATTCTCTGGTCAAAGACCTCCCTGAGCCAGATGCTATTTTGATAAAGGGATGGAGATTTTGCTTCACTCCGTCTTCGCTGGTGGATCTTTTGGCCCCGGCCGCCCTTCCCCTTCTCTGCTGGTCTTTTTTTACCCCTTTCGGTTCTTTCCCCCCAAGCTCCCAGGTACAGAAACTTCTGCTTTCGAAAATGATGTTAATGACCGTTTTTGTGCCCCAGATATTCCAGTCTGCTCTGCCTTTACTCACCTTTTCTTCCGTATACCCCCTCATTAATAAACCTTTCATTTTAGCAGATCCTTGCGTTCTCTCCTCCGTCCACCCGAACCCCGCTTCTCTGATTCGTATTTTTCTCCTTGTTTGTCCCCCGTTTTCGTTTCTCCTTTTATTCTTTTTACCCCACCCTTTAGGATTTGGGTTTTTTCCGTAAAACCATAAAAGCAAGACGCCTCCACCCGTTATACCTCATATTTTGTTTTCTCGTCTTTCCCCCACCCCCTAATTTCCTTCAAGGCTTTTTGGAACCCCCGTAATAGTTCCACTTTTTGTCGATACTTCTCCCTCTCTGCGAACCCCAAGACCCCCCCCTTTTCCTTCTTAGTCTTTTGGAAGCCTCCTGATTTGAAGTTTTTTACTTATCCCAAACGATTAGAGGAGGAACTTCCTGTGTCTCGCTCCCCGTGATCCAGTTAAGGTCAAACTTTTTTTTCCCTTTTTTTTTTTTCTGCAGTACTTTCTTTCTCCCCCTTCACCAATCCCTTCCCCAACCTTTCCACAGGTGTTGAAAAATTACTGAGATCGTTAACAGAAAGCCTTTTATAGGTCGTTATCAAAGTGGTTGAGTGACTGTTGACAAAAAGAGTGCTCTCTTCTCTTTTCGCCTCCCTCGTGGTTTTTTTGTCGCTGTCTTCTCCTGTCCCTGGGCCCCCCCCCCCTTCCCCCCTTCATCTTGTGGGACCCCCTTTTCCTCCCTGCGGTGATTCCATTCTGTGAATTGCAACAAGCCTCCTTCCGGGTGCGTTGGCACCCTTTGTCCCCCTGCCCCAAAGTTTTCTGTGGCCTCAGCTCTTCCCCCTCCTCCAAATAAGTATAAGTATGTCCGGTTCGGCCTCTCCCCCGGGTCCTGATTACCTACCATACATACCCCTGCTTTTTTCCTTTTTTTTGCTTCATTACCAAATTTTTCCCACCATCCTGTCCTTCTTTTGGCACCCTCCTCTCATGGGGGGGCCTCCGTTCTAAGGAGAGAAAACACGTCTGGAACTTCCTTTTCTTCCCCCCCCAAGCTTCTCCCATTTCTTTTTTTTTTGCCATCCCGAAAAGCACCCCCCAAATTCTTCTTGTCACTTTTTACAAAACTATTGCTTTCTGTTACAGCCACTCCAGATTTCCTCCCCCTTATGGGCATAAAGCGTTTTCGTGACCGCCCCCTCAACTTCTTTTTCCCCCCCCCCCCTCCACCCCTTGGCTTTACCCCAGGGTTTTCGTGTATCGTGCGGAGCTCATTAGAGTTATACCCCTTCTTTTTAATTTCTTCGAAATATTTACTAAGCTCCCTAAGCGGATTCTTCATTTTTCGACTGTTCCTCACCACTTATGTCCTTTTTCATTAACCAAAAAACATCATCCCGTTATCAAGCTTTCCCTGATAGCCGTCATTTTTTTTTTAAGTGACGCTTGCCACACCTTCTTTTTTTTTCCACGCCCTTTCCCAGTCTCTACCCTTTTGGATGATGCCTGCACTATCCACCGCGGTATGAGACCAGCAAATAAGCCCTGCCATTTTCTCCCATCCCGACAATCTGGCCTCCCTGGGTGCCTCCCGTTTATTCCCCCCCCCCAACCGGTGTTCTGGGTTGCTTTTTTGAAATGTAACAGAGAAAAGTGGCCGCCCCCACTTTCTTCAAGTATATTAGTACACCCCCCTTTCCTCCCGCCCTTTTCATTTTCCGAACTACCCTCGCTAGCCAAACCCCGGATAATATTAGCATGAGCATATGGGTCCCACCCCTGCTGCCCTGCTGTTGTTCGCTTTTTATTATTTGCCCTTGTTTTCTTTCCCCCTCCAGCCCCCCCTTTCCACTTCAAATTTCTCCTTCTGGACGACTTGCAGGCAGGGCGGCAGCTAATCACTGCGTGTTTTGACCTTGCCGACTATTCTTTTAACCTCTCTTACCTTTCCCTAACTTTTTGTCTTGATTTTTTCCCATCGACCAACCCTAGGTTTCAGGTGTGCAACTACTCGACGTGCCAATTCCTGCCCCTCGAACTTTTTTTGCTCACACCTCCATACTTCACTCTCCCCCCCCCTGGTCCAAGTTGGCGGGGTTACCTCCCCCGGCGACCTTGCCGTTTTACAATAAAGTTACGTGTTAAAACTCTTTCGTGAGAATAGTGCGGCCATTTAATACATCGTGTTTTCCCTCCCTTAGTGTGATTCCCCCTTCCCGCCCCTTTCAAGAGAGTTTAATGACCGCAAATGGCCAAACAGACCCGCCCTGCGACTTTCGATTCAAGCGGGAAACTCTGGCCTCTCTCCTTTGCCCCCCTACCGTGGAGTTGCTTTCTTTTTAAGCCCTTGCAATTTCATGGATGGGGATTTCCACCATACCCCTTTCCAAAGGAGTCTTTTAACCTCCCTCGTTTTTCCTTCTTAATCTTTCAGGTCCCTCCCCCACGGTTGTTTATACATTCCTCTTTTATATATTTTAGTCTCTCCGTGTTGTGTTGCTTTTTTTGTTTTTTTTTTTTTTTTCTTTTTTTTTTTTTTGTGGGTGTCGCTCTACTTGTGCTGCCCTCCCCCCCCCCTTTGCTCTCACTTCCCTTACCATACCCCATCACCCCCCCCTTATGGAGTTTCAATACGGCGTTCCCAAGGGGCCTGTTTCCTTTCTACACCCCCCATAGGATGAAGCCCGGCAGCTTTTCTTCCCCCCCCACAGGATAAAAGAGGGGGTATTCCGACCTCGGTGATCTTCCATTTTCGCCCCCGCTTTTCTTTTTCTCCCTTTCTGGCGTTTTTTTTTTTTCGCTGGCTGAATTGAAACCCATTCAGCGGCCTGACCGAAATGCATCCCCGCCACCCTTTCATTACCGGCTTTCTCCCCCCCCCCCCCTTTCAAACTTTTCCTCCGGACCTGACAACTTTCCGCCAGGATTTTCACCGATCCAAAACTTTACAAGAGGCGGAGGTCCTTTCCTCTGGCTTCAACACGCACCAGGAAATTTTTTCCTTCTCTACGTATGGGGGTGATGGAGCGGTCCAGTTATCGTTCTAGTCCCCGTTTCCCTTCTCTTCCCTGTGCACCCTCCCCATACTCCCGATGTTTCTTTCGCTCACATCCGTTACCCCCCCTTTTATCATGGAATATCGTAAATAAAGAGCGCCATTTAACCGCCCCCCCCCAGTTTGAAGACTTTCACCCGCCTTGTTCCATTCTGTCCTCTTCACTCCGTTTTTTCTCCCCTTTTTTGGATGTATCATTTTTCCGGTTACACACATACTTACAACTGAACAAGCAGGTGCCTTTTTCTCAGTAGCTCGCCCCTTATGCTGTTTGGTCCCTTCTTCTTTTTTTTTTCCCAGTTTACCCCAGCGGTGTTTAGGATGCGGTACGAGCCGTGAGCAAGTGCGGCAAATTGCTACCTGAAGTAGAAATGTACTCAAGGACGTTTTCTTTTTTGCTCTCCCCCGGCTGTTGTCCCTCTTCGTGGCGCTTTCTATGGTAAAGGGTATTTTCGTGACTACAGTCTATGCGCTTTTTCTCATTTGCCCATTTCCGCAGAAGTATTGTTTCGGCCGTTTCCTTTTTTGTCCCCCTTTCCGTTTTTCAATACTTACCGACACCCACTGGCTCATCCGTTTTTTTTCCCCAGAGCTTGTCTCCTCGATTCTCCTATCCTAGTTTGTTCCCCCCCATGATATCCAGTCGAGCGGGGACGCCTCTTTCGGTAGCCGTTGCCTCAAAGAGGTTCCCAACATTGAAAAACATGCTGTCCGGGCTTCCGGGGTCCCTTCCTTCCGCCACCCGGACACGCCACCGTGAGAGCGCCCTGGTCGTTATTTGAAGTGCCCCCATTTTTGGGGTTCGAAATTGCTTTTCGGTTACGTCCCCCCCTCCGTGCGTTCCTCTTAGTTGGCTTTCGCCCAAAACCCCAAGAACTCCCTGGTGCCCACCCCCCCCCTTATCCCCCTCATTTTGATGGTGCTTTTTTCCTTTTTCCCCCACCCCCCCCCTGCCTTCCTGTTTCAATCCGAATAGTCCCCTCCTTTTTTGTCGCCCCCGCTGGGAACCCAAATCATGGTGCCGTTGTAGTGTGCGGCAATCCCCTCCTATTTTCAATCCCACCACTTTTTCCCAGCCCTTTATTAGTACTTAATCCTTCCCTGGTTCTCTCAGTCTGCATAAGGATAAATGTGTGGTAACTTTTGTCGCTCCTTTCTTCTCTCCCCCCCCCACTTTTTCTTACCCAATTGCACTTCTTCCTGATTTGACCTCTATCTACACAGTATGATATTATTACGTACCAAATTTGAGTATCTTTGAATGTGTGGCCCAAGCCTTCCCTCTCTTTTTCTACCTTTTTTTTTTTTTGATCGCTCTTCTCCCCTCGTTGTGGCAACATTTCCCCCTATCCAGCCAAATTTTTTGGACGCCCCTTCCTCTGTTTGATATTCATCTGAAGACCCCCCCTTCCCTTGAATTCCGTTTTGGCAACCCCTTTTTTTCCCCCCCCGCACTTTGGCAGGTCCTCTCCCCCTATGCCTCTAAACCATTAACCACCTTTTATTCTTCGGTCCGCGAGTAGAACCCGTGCCTGAACTCGATAAAATTTGCTTTTTTTTCCTTTTTTTTGGTGCGATTATTTCCACTTCAAAATCTTCTATGCCCTGCCCCCCCTCTCCCGAAATTTTTGTTCCAGATCTGTTTTTATCATTGACCGAAAAAACTGGGCACTGCTTATAAAAAGAATTCAGAAATTATTTTTTGGGCCAGAAAGGAACTCCCCCTCCCTTGATTTTTTCTCCATTTTGTACCCCCCCATGTACCGCTTTCTGGTGTGTCTAACAGCGACCACGCTTAATAAAGTATTTGAATTAATAGCGGTATGGTAACAAGACCCCCCCCACCGTTTTAACCAAAACTTTATCAATAACCACCTTGATTTTTTTTTTTTCCATATTCCCTTGCTTTAGTTTTTTTTTGCTCCAGGTGACTTCCTCGAGCAGATACAGACAATTTACTCTCTAATATCTTCTTCCCTACTTTCTTATATACCCCCTCTCTCCGGGATATCATTTGCAATAGGACCAAGCCGAGTTATTGTAGTAAATGTGAGCCCCTGTCTTTACTCCTTTTCCCAACTGATTTTTCCCCACGATCTACCATGCCCGCTTACTTGACTCCAATCTCCACCAGGCTCATAATCCTGGTGGACCTGCCACCCCTCAGCCCCTCCCCTTCTCATCCCCATATTTCTCCCTGGATGTCTATTCGGCGAACACCCGAATGGCAAGTTTTTGAATCATCCCCCCTTTTACGCACCCTTTCCCAGGATCTTTCGAAACCACTTTTTCTTCCCGCTGGTTAATGGTCCCGCCCTCAACCAACCTTCTTCCCCCCCCCATCGATAATATTCGACGCATTCTCTATGGTAAACCCGCTTCCCGCTTGTTAGCATTTATGTTGAATTAATTTGTAATAACGTCCCATTTCCACCTCCAATGTTTTTTTGTGCCAGATCTTTTTCTTGTGCCCGGCGGCCCTTGCCCCCTCGAACTCCCGGGTTTTCCTTTCGCCCTAGTAATTTTCGATAGGAAATGAATACCTTTTTATGATTTCTTCTTGAAATACCGCGGGTAATTGTTGTGTTAATCCGACTTTTAAAATACTTGATTCCCCCCCCGATAAATTTGTCAGATCCCCTCCATCACTCACCTACCTTACCCTTTTTCCTTTTTGCGGGGTTTTCCCTTCCCCCCGCGTGCCTCCCCCTCCGCCTCGTTTACCACTATCCTTTGTTTTCAACTCTTTCGATCAAATTTGTTAGGCTCCCCCCCTTCTCCCCACTTTGTATACCTCCTCATCGCTTTTTTTCCTTGATGACATTTTCAGGTCGGACCTACGTTTACCTCACTTCACACCCCCGAACCTCCCTGGTAAGTCGGTCAGCCCTTCCCCTCTTGAATGCTCTACGATGGCTATATTAGAGATGTTAGTTCCCCCCTGGCCTTCACTTTTGCATATATTGGGGGTGTTTTTATTAGCAACCTCATTGTTACCCCTGTCTTTTTAATATGCCCCCAAGTTTTTTCCCTTCCTCCGTTGAGGCTCCGGTTGTGCTAT
>Ga0179591_1347344_pt1 | contig 10784 bp, 10 predicted proteins | sample CZOMad2_1_08_16f_FD_182891 | JGI IMG/M metagenome (GOLD analysis project Ga0179591, IMG submission 182891) | Vadose zone soil fungal communities from Angelo Coast Range Reserve, California, USA - CZOMad2_1_08_16fungal (PacBio error correction) | ecosystem: Environmental > Terrestrial > Soil >... | reverse complement strand
GGAGCCCAGTACCCCCTTTCTCCTTTCTTTAGAACAAGGTTTTATGGTCGTTCTTTCTGTGTTTCGGTCCTCGATTCGTGTTGATCCGGTCGGTGGGGACTTCTTCGCTGACCCTTTCCAATAAGGTCTTTTTTCCCTGCGACAGCTCCCCTTGTGTTTTCCGGCAGCGTAGCTTTTTTTTGGTGCGTCTATGACACCCAGTTATCTCCTCTTTAGTTCTGCTTCTACGTCGTTCCAGTACGACTGTTGAAGTCTCTCCACCGGAAGTTGTTGCTCGACTGCGTTCCGGACCTTTTTTCCGTGTTCGCCTTTCTCATGTGGAGTTTCGCACTTCGACCTTTACTTCCGTCTCCGGACGTATGTAACCCATCCTTGCCGCTGTAGTCCGTTTCTTTGTGGGAGCTTTACCGTCGGACTTGCTATTATACAGTACACGAAGAGCTGCGGAGTGCTTCTTTAGTTCGGTTGGTCTGGATGCCGCAGCCGATTTCCCGAGCATGTTCCACCGTCGAGTATTCCTTCTAAATTTTGTAATCTGAAGAGAAGCCGTCAGACTGTCGGTAAGCGCCAAACTTACAGATTCTTCAAGGAGAGTCTTCCCTAAAAAGTAGCGGATTCAGAGCTCACCAGTCTATTATCTTCGTACCCGAGGCCAGGTGGGCGTTAGCACAGTTGTTATGTAGGTCCTCTTTCTGTCTTTGACGGTCTTCGATGCCGGAAGTTTATGAATTCTTTTCACCGGCACGCCCGGGGGAAGCCTGAGCCTGTCTTTTGAGGGATTGTCAAGTAGTCGCGCGTTCCAGTGTGGGCCTTTCTTAGTCCTCCCGGTCGGTGTTCTATTCGACTTTAAAGCCTCTATCAGGGCTTTGACTCCCCCTTTGACCCTGGAGGCCTCTTCTCTCTAGGTTTTACCGTCCTGTTCCCATATGCGCTGCGTTTCTCACCGGACGGATAATCTAGCTTCGCAACCGACCTCCGTTTTATCGCCCCTTTCTGATCTATCGGTTTGGCGGTGCATCCTAGTCACTGTCCCCGTGAACAGTAGAGGTGCCTTGTCCGGCGTGCACGTTGCCCTTTCTTTGCCCGTACAAAGAGACGTTGTCTCTTGCAAGCTTAGCGTTTGAGTGTCTTCTCCCGGTATTGACCTCCGGCCCGGATCGACCTTCCAGTTTTTCCAGCCCGTAGTCTGTCCGAGTTGAACGACGCGTGAGCCTCTTGCACGTTTTTCTCATGCCGTACGCTGGCCTGGTATGTTTCCTTATTTTTCTCTTCGCGCTGCCTCCGGGTTCATCTCTTACGGTTTTGCGTCCATCAGGTTGGAGAGGAAGGCTCTCGTTTCGAAGTTCCTGGGACTTTGAGAATTAGTCGTTTACCACTTAATCCCAAGACTTCCTCTCCGGTAGAGTTCTCCCCCACCCGACCGTTTCCCTAAGTCGTTCCTTAAGCTCCTGAGTCGCCCTTAGGTTACCGCTTAACTGAGAAACTTTCTTAGCTTGACGGCGAGCATGATTCCAGGAGTTGGTGGCGTCTCTCCCGCCCCGGTTCGCGACTTGTTGGATCGTTTTTCGTTTTCGTGTTGGTCCTTAATCAGTTTCTTATTTCTTCTTCTCTCTTTCTCGTTTCCAGTGACTCGAAGCTCCCTCTTCGGTCGCTTTCCTAAAAGTAAGGGTCCGGGTTAGTCCGATGACTGTGTTCGAGAGGGTGGAGCTAAAAAATCCCCGCTTGTCCGTAGCTGACTGAGTCCATTTAGTCTAGAGAGCCCCGCTAACCGCTTTCTTCTTTTTCATCCTTTGCGCCTTATTATAGCTTTTTGCGTCCGCCTATCCTGGATCTGCCTTTTTCTACGGTGGCCCGGTGGTTTTTAAGTCTTGCGGGATGGTCTTCTCGGTCCTCGAGACCATTCGTGATGTCCGGTATTATTGGAACACTTTCCTCCCCCTCCCGTGTGTTGTTACGTCGATGTCCCCCTCCGTTCCCCGGCCCACCTTTAAATGTATGATGCGACGCCCCAGCACGGTCAATGCCTTCCAAACCCCTTCCTCTCATAAAATTGTCTCCATATCAACATTCGCCGAGATCCGACCTGATCACCTGATCTTGCCTACTGCACTCCGAAATCCCTTCCAGCTCGTTTCCCCTGTCTTCGAAACGAGGTCCGATGCAAAGGAGTAATCTCACTCCCAAGCAAAAGCGCGGGCGCCAAGCCCACAGAGGCCAACTAGTCACCCCCAACAATTCTAAAGCGTAGAGCCAAAAGCTATAAACATGACAAGAAGAAAGCTAACGGCACACTAGGAAAGACCTAGCCAACTCAGGCTTCCTTTCTTTATTCTTTTAACCCCCCGATACCCCCCCCCTCCGACCGATCAAAACGGTTGTTTTCACGCGAATGACTTTTCATAGTCCTGGGAACCGACCCGCCTGTCCCTTCAACTGTCAGTCGAGCACCTGAAGTAGATGACACATCTTTCCCACGCTTCGTGTACGCCCTAAGTAACACACACACCAGTGGTAACCTAACGACCCAGACGAGGATCTTTCGGTCTAACAATCTACCCTTAACGAAGAGTTCTCCCATCGCCCCAATTGAGTAGTTCAGCGTCTAGTAGTACGAACCCTCTTGTCGACCCCTATGTCTGAAACGCTCCCGTACCGAAGGAAACACGGCTTCCCCCCCCCGCCATCATACTGAGAAAGGCCTAATCTCCTGCCTTTTAGTCACGTTCTTTCAAGTCTTTGCACCTTAGGCTCAGAACTGTTGGCGTGATCTTAAACTTACAGTCAAACGCGCCGACTACCCTTTAACTACTCGCCCTCACCTACCAAATTCTCTAAAATCAAATCCACTAACAAAAGCCTCCCCCCCCCCTCTGGTGTCGCGTCCACCGTCACACCGAACAGTACAACAAGAACTTTCCCCCTGAGAATTCCCTCCCTTCATCACTACCGGTCGATCTCTCCAGAAAAAAAGAAAGCCTTAGTGGGAGTCCCCAGCAGATGAAATCCTTCGGCCGGGCTTCGAACAGCCCGGCCATGGTAACAGGCTCCCCCTATATCAACTGAAAGACGTTCTATTTTTCCTCCCAGGGAGCCCCCTCCCCCCTTCCGCTCAACTGAACTTCATTTTTTGCTCAAACCGCCAAGGTTTGCAAGAATAACACGATTCCAATCACACCGCGGAGTAGCCCAAGACTTAGGAAGGAGCCCGAAGAAGTCCTTATCGATCAATTTCACACGTCGAAAAAATTTCAGGAGACCCTCAACAATATCCCGGCCCGACCTCCCCAGAGGCCTGCGTAACCATTTCTCATCCGAGCTGTACTCCGTCTTTGGACACGTTTTCATTCCCAAGAAGTCCCCCCTCCCCGCCCCCTGACATTTCAACCGTTTTCCAATCGCTTCCTCCTCAACTGGAACCTTCCATCATCTCACGACACTCTCGGCATCCCCCCCCGTTCTCCCGCCTCACTTCAACTGTCGCTTTGGCTGACCCCAGGTTAAGTTCCCGATTACGACGAAGCAGACCCCAGGAACCACCCCTGTCCACGCCCATCCCTTCCTCGACCCTTACCACCTAATAAACCGGTTCCTTCGAGAAATTCATATAATCCGTGTTCGCCCAAATCCTTCAACCCGCTCGACCTCTCCAGGCACACAGAGAGCCCCGCCCGGAATCGGACTTCTAAGGTCCTTACAAGCCAGTAGAAGCTCCCTTAACCCTGTCAGACACGACCCCGGTCTTTTCTCCCCCCCGACCCCAGGGAATTCCCCGGCAAAAACCCTAGCTCTTCTCCGGCACCCCCGACCCTCTCGGTGCCTGAAGACGGCCGGTACCTTCCCATAACAGACCCCAATAAACCCGAATGCCCCAAAACCCATAGCCCGGCCCCTACATAAACCCTGCGCTTCCTCACGCCCCCCCTCTCCTCTCCACGGGCTATGACCGACCCTGCCACCGGCACTGAGCGACCCGAAGTCCCTTAGTCCCTCCCAGAACCTCCCCTACCGCTTCAAAGCCGTTCCCCAACAGAGCCACTGAACAGTCTCGGCCACCGCAAAGTCGCTCTCTTATCTCAGAGCCCGACATTCCGCCATACCGCCGCCCCGGCCGTCCTTCACGTTCGACACCTCACCATGAGAGCTTCGAGCCTTACGTTTTAGCTCTTGACCAACGAGACTCTCAGAGCCGCCCGCCAAGACGCGGTCCCCAAACCACTCCTAGCCCTTCCACGACGTTTCCAGCATCCGTCAACCATAATCCCGCTACGGTGGTAGTCCCCGTTCCCGTTGCCGCCTACTCTAAACGGAAAAGTCCTCCCCATTGGCCCGCCGTCCTATGTCGTCACCTCAGACTCATCGGTCCCCCACCCCCATACCTCCTCCTAGACTTCTTCCCCGATAGGCATCACCATAGAGACTAGAACGCCCCCCCCCTCCCCAACGATTACCAGTGAATATTTTCTCGGTCCGTTTCCCCTAAGAGTCGGGCACGGCCCCATTCACAGTGACTTTCCACCCCAATATGACCCGCCACCACGTCTCCCCCGGGAACGACCATCCCCCGGCCGCGTCTTCACTGAGAGCCACTCTCATTATTCTAAAGACTTTTAACATCGTCCGGCAAGAACTGAATGCCGTTTCTATCTATCAGGGGTTTGTCCACTCGGTTAATGCATGTAGAGTGAACTTTAACTCGCCGGCTCCCAACGGGAACGTCATTTCACCCCCACGATGAACCTTTTTCAAGGCCACTAGATAGGAAATCCCCTCCCAAGTGACTCAGCCATACCTTCCTGTGCCCAGAGCCACTCTCAAGTGACTGACTCCCCCAGTGAACCTTGAAAACCCCCTGACTTACAAAACCAGACTTCTTTTCCAGGAGGATAATTCTCAGACCAGATAAAGACCTGCAATCGACTGAGAATAAGTCCTAAAAGGCTAACCCCTTCTCTCTCCATCTCTACTTTTTTTTTTTCGCTAGAGGTTTCCTTCTTCTTTTAAGGTTTCCCTTCCCTTAGAACGGTGGGAAGATCTCCTCTCTGCCGGTGGCTTATGGTTTCTGTCCTGGTATTGCTTAATCTGAGAGTTGGTGCTCCTGTCTCCTTTCCCTTTTCCGAGGCGGGGATACTTCCCATTGTGTTCCGGTACTCTGCGCGGTAAAGGGAGTTCTGCATTCGCATCGGGCTCTTTTTTTGCCTCCGGTTCAGTGTCTTCTATCAGGCTCCGTTACCTTTTTTTTTAGGACCGATTTTCCGAAGTTTTTTTCTGGAGCCGCCCGCGTTACTAGCTGATTGAGTTTAAGGTCTTCCAGGCCTTCACCTGCCGCCTTCCCCAGCCTCTTCCTGGTCTGAGCTCCTCACGCCGGCGTTTATTTGTTTCTTCTGCAATTGGTTGGATTTCTCACGTCCTCCTCTCGTTCTCTTTGACGGGCCTGTCCGGTTCGCTTTTTTCGCGACACCCTGTCCCTTAAAACGCAGAGTTTGGAGTTGCGTTCGCAATCTATTCTATGTGCTGAATTTTCCTGAGGAGCTTTACATCTGGGTTAGACACGTTGACGTCATCGTTCCCGACGAAATGATTTATCCGGACGCTGGTGATGTAAGGTGATTATCACCGGTTCTCGTTCTCTCCCGCTTTAGACGGGCCCTGTTTTTTTTTGCGATCCTTTTTGACTCCCTCCGGCCAGTGATCGTGCTGGCTCTCCTTCTTCAATATATCGGTAGATTTCTTTGTCGAATCTTCAGAGTCTGATGCTAATTCACACTTTCTGCCATTTGGAGGAGAGATTCCTGTGTTTTATACATTCCCGTTTGTAGGTGGCTTTCAGCCTTCTCCCGTCTCGACCTTTCTTTTCACTCGCCCTTTTCCCCTCTCGAGCGAATCGGATAAGACTCAGTAGGCTTCGAGGTTCGGTATCTCGGAGCTTTCTATTGATTCGCGAACGCGCCTCCGTCTATGGTACTCTTGACTTTTTCGTTCCAGTTCGAATGTTCTGGGTGAATGTATCTCCTCCGGAAGTCTAGGCCCCTCCCATATGATTGTCTGTGCCCCCCTTCGAAGGGTCGGTGTTGCAGGCATCTTTTCTCTTTCGTTAGGCGTCATGCTAGACCCTCCTTAGGTTACAGTTTACTAGTAGACTTAGTTCACTACGCCGTGAAGCCGTCCCCTTATTCTCGTTGCCTCCGGTTTCCCTAGACAGAGTGAGCTTTAGCTCGGTATCTCATACGGGAGAACGATATGTAGTTTCGACTTCCGGGGATAAATGGATTCTCTTAGGTCCCTTCGGTAATTAGACTTTCTTGACGTCCTGTCCCTGTTCAATTTTGGCTAGGGCCGTACTCGATCGAGACTTTCCTCCTAGGCCACAACCACATCGCAGTTCCGCCGGGGATGCCTCAGATGTCCCCGCGATTTTCTTTTCGAAGTGTCTCTCTAGCTTCCTGACGTTCCCGTTGGAGTAGAGGCTGTGACCTTACTTCCGGACTTAGTTTTCAGAGGGCTTCCCTTTAGTGAGAACCCCCGTTGTCACGGCGCGGCTGTTCTACATTTCTCAGGACCTGTCTTTCCGATCCTTTTAAAAAATTTCGAGTATTTGGATGGGTCTTCCTTTCCATAGCCCCCGTTTCTTTGGGCTTCGAGCCTTCCCTTTTAAGATTTCGTCTCCGTAAGGAACTCGTTCGGCCTCTTCAGACGTCCCTGTCCCTTTCCCAGTGTTGAGCGTTTGAGTAGGCTGCGTTGCTAACGAAAGACGTCCTAGGACTACGTTCCTTTCCCCGAGTCCGAAGCGTTCCCTCAGGCCCAGCAGAGACGGTATTATTGATTCTCGGTTTTCTTCCCGTAGGCCCCCTCTTGCGTGCCGCAGTTACCGACCTTCTTTGTACTTCAGATTATTTCAAAGACAATCTACCGTTGACGATTTCCTTCTGTCATCCAGCGAGCGATAGTGGAGGAAGAGAGGCGGTGATCCCTCCCATCCCTCCCTCTATCCCATCTCGGTTTAAGATTTCTTCTATAAGCCAAGCCGCTTTGCAGGAAGACACGAGCGCGTGTTCCGGTTTAAAGTAGACTTCTTTGGGGATGTTGCAGCCCCACTGCCCTTTACCGAAGCCGTCCTACATTCCCGTCGCGACCTATGTCCTTATGTCCCCCGTTAAAATGTTCCAGACCGGCCCCTACTACTGGTTCACCATGCCTATGACCAGCGAAAGCTTTGAGGCAGATCTCGGCGCAATAGTTTGTATTTTCTCGAGACATCTGTGATCCTTCAACTCGTGTTAGCACTTCCCTCTCAAAAGCTTTATTGAGTACCGGTCGGCTTAATTTTTTCTCTTCTGACTGACTCCCACTGATCGGTTGAAGTTTCTATTACTGTGACTTAGGGACTGTAGTTTTATCATTTCTTTCCGATTTCTAGGCCCTGATCTCTTGTGGAATTTTAGATGTCTAATCTTCCAGTTTTTAGCCGGACAGGTTCACGTTAAGATCCAAACCCTATTAGTGAGCGTACTTCATAGTCCAGGAGCAGAAGTTTCCCCCTGAATGACTGTTAGAAACTTCCCTGAGGATCTTTATCTTCACCTGCAAAGTGACTACGGTAGCTTCTTGTTTGCAGTCCTCAAGAATTGACTCTAGGTCACTATTTTAATGCCGCAGCACCGCTGTTTACCACTGGGCTTGTTGACGCTAAGAGTGCATGTTCTGGACTCCCGCCTCCACGGGCTTGCAAGAGTTTGAATCGGAAGAGACAGGCTTGGTTCTTATGTCCCAGTCTTTCCCATTCGGGTACTAAATCTTTCGCCCAGAATTGGAAATGAGAGATCGGCCATCGAGAGCTGGTGCGACATTCTAACAGCGCAGCCCGTCAGACTAGAACGGATCATGAATGACCTCTTGGCCCCCTTCGCAGTACGTCAAACACCCAACGGTGTATGGTTGATTTTGACCTTCTCGATCCTTTCTTCTTAGTCCCCCCACCTTCCATAGCTATATTTTTAATAATATCCCTCTTTTTTTCTAGGAGAATCTCACGACGTATCAATTCCCAACTCAGCCATCAGCGTCTCATCACCATACCGCGGACCCAGACGTAAACCAAGTCTCTTGTCGCCAAGTTCAGACGATGCGCCGGATCCTTATCGATGCCCCCCCCCTCGTTCAAGACGGCGCCTCCGCAGTCCTCCTGAGCTAGTTCAACCTCTTCTTTACGCAAACCGTCGGTCCCGATCCACCCGTCCACGGGGTGTCCAGATGCCCCCCGCGACATTCCCAGCGTCCTTCCCTTTCGTCCCCCCCCACCCCTTCCCCCCCCCCTCTAGGTTGGCGATTAACTCTCTCCTGTCCCCTGCGCCCTTCACTGCCCTCCCTCTCAGGTTATTCAACACGTCGTGCGCGCGATCAACACCCGGGAGCTTTTCCCACGCAGATAAACTTCTACTCCCTTACGTCCACCCTAAACCAAACCTGAGACGCTCCAGGCCAATCGTGTAGAGCCAGTCCTTCCGACCCTGGCCGATAAAAGGCCCCTTCCCCAACCAACTCACGGCAACGTATCAGCCTCCCAGGACCAGTTCTGGTATCCCGCCCCCTTCCTCAGACGAAGTTCGCACCCCTAACTCCAAGAAGACTTTTCCCATAACGCCCCGCCTTCGTTTCCACGCGACATTCCCTGTCCTCACCTCCAATCCACGAACTGTTTGCGCAGTGACGGCGACACCGACCTTCTTTTTCCTCTTCTTCTGCTCAACCCGGCGATCTTACAAGATTTAAATGGAGAAGCCGCCGTTGACCTCGTCCGGACCCCATCCTCATTGTCTCACCCTAGGTTCAGGAAAGATGGCGGCTCCGCTAAACGTTCCACGCCTTCCAAGCTTCTCCCCTCCTCCCAATCCGTCTTAAAGACAACTCCCCTCATCAACTACACCGACGTCACAAGCGATACCCCGCCCAAAATTTTTAGGTATCGGGAACCCCCCTACTCTCGTTCAACGACCTCAAAGTCTGGGCCACCCTCCCCTTCCCCGTCCCCCTCCTCAATCAACTACGCCGGCGAGTGTACAGGTCCAACAACCCCACCCCCCCCGCAAACACTGTCAATTCCTTGGTTCCGCAGTCTTCAATAGTTAGCCCGAACCGCGTTCCCCGTCCGCGACTTGTTCTTTTAAGAACGGCCACGCTTCTCAAAGACCCGCCTTTTCTCTTCGTTAACGTTCGTCCCCGCCAGACGACGATCGAAAGCGGACAGAGTCAGACCAACATGTTCCGCGGACCACCCAAGAAGAAATATTGCACAACGAAAAAACGAGCTTGCACGAGGCCCCAATCCCCTACTGATTGGCCCCCTCCCCTGTAGACCCCGGACCAGGAAATAGACCACCTTTAGAGAAGACCTAAACCTCAAAGTCTCTCATAGGAAAAGCGAGGACCTAACTCTCAAACCGGACCTTCCCCTCCTGGCTATACTGCGGTGAGCCAGAACCCTTCCCAATCAGGCAAGAACGACACCCCCCCCCCGTCAGTCTCGAGATCCCATTTAGCTGAATCCCACGTCCCTCTTTCAACTGCACGTCTATTTCCCAAAGTTAATTCATCAGCCCAAGAAAAGGATAACCTCCAACTACCCTCACGCCGGCCCCTCCCCTTAAACGCTCCCCAGACTTTTGGTCACGAAGGACGTCTAGATACGCGAGACCTCGTCCACCCCACTTCACGGCGACGACTCCCCGCAACCTTGATGAGGTCAATCCAGACGGCCCTCGATACCCGGGAGACTTCTAGAAAGCTCAAGATTCATGCTCCCGTGGCGCATCCCTCAGCAACCCTAGCGGTCAAGAAAGGCGAACCTGCATTCCCGCGGCCCTTTCGCTCAACGGTGTGAACCTCCGTTTCCTGAACGCTAACCCGTCAGTACTAAAGTCCGTGCGTATTTCCCCCGAAGAAACCGATCCTCCGGCCCCCACACCGAGATCTTCCGTCCCCCTCCTTCTCTTTCCTCCCCTACGACGTCCGGATCTGGCTCCGAAGAACCCCCGTACGAACCCCAACGTTTCCGGCCGCCCAACTCTCCTTCAACTCCCCCCTTCCCCCGACTGCTCGTTCCCCAATCACAGCTTCTCCCTGGCAAGAGACTCCCCCCTCTCATACTCCAGGAAATTTCCCAGAGATCCCTTCTGCCTTCCCTCCCAATTAGCCTCTTTTTCCCCTCTTTGGCAGTTCCTTCGACGACAATGACCGGTAGACTTACAAATGACCCCTTGCGTCAGATGACTCGAAAAGCTTTCTCACCCCCCCCCCCCTCCCCTCCCCTCCAATTTCCGCCGGCAAGAAGACCCACTGACCCTGTCTCGTGAACTTCGGCTAGTCATAACCGACCGATTGGAGACCTTTCCCCCGAAGGATGGCCCACACTAGAACCCTAATCTTTTTCCAACGACTCCTAGAATTCCGAAATGATAAAACATGATAAGGTAGACAGCGTTCCCAAATGGCACCTTCCTCCTTCAATCAAGGAAAAAAAAGCTCAGAGCACAGCCGGCTCGTCATTCCCCCGAGACTATAACTTTTTGACGCCACCCTTTCGTCTTTTTTTTTTCATTCTCGGCCCCCCTATTGGAAACCTCAGAAAACGCGAATGCCGAAATAAACGCACGCGCTTTACGGGACATTCAGGTCACCGACTACTCTTATGTTCCCTTCCCCCCGTCACGTTAACGACCTCCCCCGTACCCCATTCCCGCAAACTACCTGCGACGAAACCAGAGGAGCAAACGCAGCTCAATGACCTGAAA
>Ga0179591_1342611_pt1 | contig 10784 bp, 10 predicted proteins | sample CZOMad2_1_08_16f_FD_182891 | JGI IMG/M metagenome (GOLD analysis project Ga0179591, IMG submission 182891) | Vadose zone soil fungal communities from Angelo Coast Range Reserve, California, USA - CZOMad2_1_08_16fungal (PacBio error correction) | ecosystem: Environmental > Terrestrial > Soil >... | reverse complement strand
GTGTGTTATTGCCCCCCCGACTCGATTTCATCGCCCCCCCCTTTCCACTTTTTCCCGGCGCAGTAAAAAGACCTTTTCTTCCCCATACTCGCTGCTTCTGCGTGCCTCTGCGACGGCCGCTGTACTGCCGATGCACCCGGTGTTCCATACGCGTAGTTTTTTCAGACACTACGCTTGGCCCCGGCGCACCTTTTTAACCCCTCCGTCATAGTTCACCTCCGTTCAAATCTATCTTAGTCATCCGGATAGCTTTGCCCACTAACCCTTCTGCTCCTTGCGCTCCGCCCACCAAGGTGTTTTTTTTTTTCATTTGTTTAGTGATTGTCGTCCCCCCCAAGCGCATCCTTTTTTCCCGCAGGACCCTTTTCAGTCTCTGTAGGAATACCTGCTCCTTTGCCTGTTGCTGCTTCATCACCTAGGAGCAAAGCTTCCTCTCCTTTGTTGTCGGGGACCCACAGGAACGATAACGGACGAAACGTTGGTGCTCCTTTCTGCTCATACGGCCTGACGAGGATGATTCGGTGTGACCCTTTCCTACCAGTTGAAAATCATGTCGTACGTCGCCCATGACCCAAAAGCCTGTCCCTATCGGTCGGGCGGTTGTGCTGAGGCTTTTTCCCTCACCCCCGCCCCGAACTAGTTCTTTATTTGTTCTCATTCCGGATCTTAGGGGAGTGTTGCTTTGACGCTTCCACCCCCAAGTAGCCCTTCTTCTTTCTCTTCTTTACTTTATAGCCGTCCCGTCTCCGAATTTGAGTTTGACCAATTCACGCAGATTTCGAAACACCAGTTGTCCTACCCCTTAGGAGGCAGAATGGTGGGTTTTTTCTGTTTTTACGTCTCCCTGCCCCCCCTTCTCCTATTTTCCCCTCAGCCCAGTGCAAAGAGTCGAAGTGGCTCCTGTTGGGAGAATCACAATTTCCCTTCCTCGCTATCCTAGCCAAAGTAGAATGGGGGCTGGTGATTCTGACCCACCGCGCCTCACACTGTCGGGTTTCACCGTCCAATCTGTCATTTATGCGACCGGTTGCAACTGGACCTACATCTTTCCCCCCCCCCTGGCCTCCAAACCGCACAGTCGAGGACACTCCGTTTCTCGTGGGCGACCGAGCCATACTGTCCAACCAAGAGGTAGCGCTGCCACCGCCCCCTCCCTGTGATTTTTTCAGATGACACGTTGCCCCGGTTCGGTAGCCAGAGCGCCGTTTGGCAAGGTTCTTTCCGTGTTGGAACAACTGCGAACTACATCTCCATCACATTCGAGGCCCACTCAGGTAGAGTAATGAATTTTCAATCTTTTCCCCCCGAAAAACGAGAAGCGCAAGACCCTCCCCAATGCTCACCTCTTCTCTCTGCTCCGTTCACTCAGGAAGACTTTAAAATCCACTATTCCCCTCCTAGTTTGCGGTAGTCCGAAGTTGAATGCGTATATGCAGTCGTCCAAGCTGTCCCCCCCAACGCCGTGATTTAGGCGGATCAGCTCACCGAAGGAGCACCATACCGCCCTGGCCATCTCAATCGTTACGAGTGAAATCTAAGACAGGAATCCATCTATCATCCTCAGTTTGATCTGCTGTTGGGTGTTTCTGGTTGTCTTCATTACTTCTTTACTCTCGTGAAGGCTCAGAGGATTAGTGCTTTTTTTGTAACCCTGGATTCACACTCCTTACCCCGCGCTCTTCTTTGGGGAAGACTGAGAAGTAGTCCCTTCCTGTCCACCCCCCCATCTTTCTCCCCAGAGCTTCGTACTCTGTTTTCTTTTTCAAGGTTCGCCTATTGAAGGAAGTGAGACGAGAGGTTTTGGTTTAACGCCCCTTTTGGACTGCCTTAGTCTTCTAGTTTTGCTGCTTTTCTTGTCCTCCTGTCTGGGTCTCTATTTCTTTTCAGATGAGGGCTCGGCTTTTTCCTTGCCCATCTGACCAACTTACTGGACCCCCTGCATTTCGAATTGTTTTGAGCGAGTACCCTCCCCTTTAGTGCATGGCAGAGCATTCACTAAGTTGCTGTTCAGCCTTTTAGGCCGCGCCTGACCCTTCTTTTTTTTTTGGCTACCTTGAGGGACCCCCTTGCCCCTTCTCGGCTTTTCCTTTCCCCTGTTTTGCGCCACTTGACCGCTGTAGAAGTGAGTGGAGCACTGAGTGCAGTATCTAGTGACAGTCTGCCCCCTGCCTTCGTGCTACCGATGAGTGGTTACAAGGACACCCCTCCCTCCCCCCTATGCTTTGGGACGATCTTCCCCAAGCGGACTTCAGGTTGACAATTCGCCCGTGTCGCTAGGGCACGGTCCTTCGGAAGACGCTGAGGCTTCCGCCGTCTGACCCCCCCATTCAGGCCGCCGCAAAGGCGGACGCTTGAGGTTTGAGGACTTTCCACACCTTTTTTTTTGTGATGACATCTGCATTTGTTTTCCCAAAGAAAATGCTCTCTCGTCGTTTTCACCCTTACATTTCTCCCGAGAACGCATGAGGCTGCCCATTTGGGCTTTTTTTCCCCCTCGCTTTCCCCCCCCGCACCCCAGATCCACGTAATAGGCTCAAACCCCTCCATTCTCTTTTTTCCCCCCCGACCGTTCGCAGATTGCATCAGAACCCCCCTGCCCTAACATTCGGTTTTCACGTCGTTTTAAGTGGGGACGTCTCGAGGATTCCCCGGTTTTTATTCCCCGGGAACGAAAAAACGTCAATCTTCCTCTGACCTCCCTGCGTCCGGCACCCCCAGTGGAGTCCTGGTATCGTTCCTGTTCCTCCCCCCCCCCTCTCTTTCCGAATTTTGAGCACTTGTGAAACCCTCATCCCCCACTCTCATTCTGCTTCGTAAGAAAAGGACGATGTCCCCCCTACTTTTCTTCTGGGCAAACATTTGCGCTCTTTTTGGGCTCCTCCCTACTCCTACTCCTTTTTCTTTTTTCTTCTCTGAAGTCCAAGAGGAGAAGCGCATTGTTGTTAGTGCCACTCGATCGGCCTTCTGTCTCCCCCTCTCTCGTTGTCCCTTTTCTTTGGCCGCTGTCCTGAATGGGCCCCTGAGAAATTTCGGAACCCCCCTTTATTGCCCCCCCCCCGGTTTTCTCGTAGTCTCCGAACGTAGCCCTCGCATGTAGAGACCTCGCTTTCTTCCCCTCGTTCTCTTTTGAAGAGGCCTTCTTCCCCCCCCCCCCCTTCTTATTTGATCAACTTCTTGATCTCTTTCTTTGCTTTTTTTCAGACCCCCTACCACACATCCCCCTAATAATAATAAGTTTGTTGTGGTTGAGAGGGTTTTCTTCAAATAGACCCCCTTTATTCCATTCCCACGTTAGAAACAGTAGAGCCCTCCCTCGTAACCGCTCTATGCCGCGTCTTTTTAATTTCCTTCTTCTTTCTATGCCTTTACTGCTATACATGTGGTCAGCATTAGGTTACTATTGTACTATGTAACGTGAGAACATAACCCCTCATCTTAAAATTACACCGCTCTTCTCTCCCCGTCATCCTCTTTTCACCTTAACAACCTCTGAACAAGAGTGATAGCTGGGTCCCCACCCCATTTTCTTATTAGTGGGCTCCCAAAAGGAGAGGTGTCTCCACCAATGAGACCTTTTTTTCTGCTCCATGTCTACTTACTCGTTCTTCGTCATAAAAGGAGCATATCTCTTCCCTCTGCCTTTTGGGATGGACCCCCTTAACGAGATGTCCGTGGACGTCCCCCCCTTGTTTTTCTTTCTCATCACGTCGGCGATTCTAACTTTGTCTGAACGAGCACCCAGATCCTGTATTCCCTTCCCCTACCCTTCCCCAAACCCAGCCTGCACGAGCTGTGGGAGGTGTTAGAAAGCCCCCTTCGAAACTTAAATTCGCTCTGTTTTTTCCATTCATTCCCTTATCGTGTATCTGTGGTTGTGAGAGAAGACGCCAACCAAAAAAGTCTCCGACTGCTTCTTTCGACTCCTGACCCGGGATAGGACGCCGCGGCATATCTCCTCATTGTTTTCACCACAGACCTCATATTTCTCCCACCAAAGTGGTCACTCTCCCACGACCTTCCTCTCTTTTCTTCTTCATTGGGTGCAGTTGTGTCGGCGCGAGGGGCGTCCCCCGTTCTCTTTCCTCCTTTTTTTTCTACGTTTTTGCAAAAGTCTGAGATCGTCCCGCCCACCCTCATCGTGTTTCCTTTTTTTTCGTGCAACGCGCCACACCGTGTTTTTCAGCAAATACTGCAGCTCTGATAAACGGTTCCCTTTCTTCCCCCCTCCGAGGAATACAAACAGCCTGTGCCGCTTCCTTTCGATGTTATCGAGCTACCCTCAGAGGACAAACCAAAATCTATTTCGCTTCTTCCCCTCAGTCAACATGCGTTAACCGTGGTCCTGCCTTAATCGCACTCTCTTTCTTCGCCAACAAGAGTGCTCCCCCTCCTGGCTTTTCAGAGTCTTTTTCCCAACTCTTGACCGAAGAGCATTCCTTAATACCCCATTGTACCCCCGAAGCCACGCCTTCTTCAGACCATTAACTCTGTGACCACCTCCCCCCTCGTTTCATCGACAAAACCCAAGCGTGACGCAAACCTTTTCTGCGCACTACTTAACCCGGAGAGTTCCCAAATACGATTCCGTAATTTTCTTTTTCGAAGCCTGTTTTGCGTATGGCTGAATTTGTCTTTGAGTGACCCCCGTCCTAAGAGTTCCGGTACCGTCCGGTGCCCTCTTCAGAGAAGGAACAGACCGCCTCTCCCTCTTTTCCTCTTCCCCCTTTTCTTAATCTCTCTTTTAATACTAATAAGTGTTTGTGTCCCCAGAGATTTCCTCGTTCCTTCTTAAGCTCAGTCCCGTGGAGGATGACTCTTTTTTCTTAAGTCCGGCTCTTGTCACCTACTTTGACCTTTTCCCTCCTAAGCGTATAATGTGCTGGTGGAGGGACTGCTTCACGAGAGTAGAGATCCCTCGGACCCTTCTATCTCCCAAATGTTCCCCGCATACGTGAGCAGTCTTCCTCCCTTAGATCCATCCTCTTGTCGATTTGGTCTTGTAGTCTTTCTTCTCGTTTTTTTTTTCCACGTGAAGGTCTCCTCTAGGGCTGTTATGTTTCTCTTTTCTCTGTTTCCCCCTCTTTGTCAACTAAGGAGAAACTAAGGACGCTGCAATCCTTTTTTTCTCTTAGTCATTAAAGTGCATGGCAGACACTTTTCTTTCTGCTGGAACTCCCCCTCTTTTTTTGCCGTTCGATACGTGGTCACCAAACCCTCTCCCATTGTCTTACTCTCCCGGGGGTCTCCTCTCCTGCGATTGGAGAAGGGACGTTCAAGCCGGTCCGCCCCGACTATTTGCCCGGTTTTTGCGGTTTCGAAAACCAGCCTGGTTTTGAGATCGATGTGTCGCAATTCTCCCCAGCCTTCGGATTTTGTTTCTCCCTGACTTTCGACTTTTGTCCTTTCTCCCACCCCCTTTTCGACTCGGGAAAGAGAGAGAGAACCGGCCGGGGCTCCTTTCCCCCCTCCCCTCCCCCCCCCTAAATCGATTACGCCAGGCTTAGAATAGGTTTCTTGATATGTGAAACCGTGTGCATTTATGAGTCCTTTTTTAACACTGCACTCTTCGCTCTCTCCTTCTTTTCTATCCCGTTTGTCCAAAGATTCGAATAGCCTTGTTTTTTTTCCTCAGCCCTTGGTTATGAACCAGCCTTAAACTTTCTTTTCTTTTTTTACCCAACCCCCCCTTCAGGAGATTGGCCCCTCTGCGTTCGCGACCCTCAGCCCACCCCTTTCCCTCCCATCTCGTTTGTTGCATTTTTCTTTGTCTGTCCGGGCTTTCCTTCTTCCTTTCGGTATTTCACGGGTTGTGGCAGCCTCCCACAGACTTCTCCGTTCGTGCTGAAGAATTCCGGCCATTTTCTTCCATCTTTTCACAGGTTCCCGGCCAACCACCTGTGAGTCCCTTTTCCCCCGTTGTCTGACGGACGCAACAGTAGGAATGTTTTTCTCCCTTCCTCCTTTCTCCCCCATTGTTCTGCAACCCTTTCTCTTGGCCCCGCACCCCCTTCCCCCGACTTTTTTTTGTGCTGAGGCCTGAAAGGGATGGTTTGGTTGTTACGGCTCTTCCTTTTGATGTTCCTGACCTCTCCTCTGATGGAAGTTTTGGAGCTGCCGCTTTTTCTGGAAGACCAGCCCCTCCCCTCTCGTCCCCTCCTTCCTGTTTCTTCCCCCCACCGGTTTATCGCATCCGCGATAAGAACAGGTCTCATTCGCCTGTGCTCCCCCTCTCCTTCGGACTTTTTGGGAGAGAGGTGACGCGGACAGAGGCGGTCCCTAGGTTTAAACGAAATGTCCTGACTTTTTCCCGAACTACCCAACCTTTCGAGATATGGGCAACTCTACGTTGTTGGTTCGTTTCGAGTTGTTTCTTTTTTCGACACCCCGTCACTCTCTCGTAAAACTTTTTTAAATTTCAGTATCCCATCTGCAGCGGAACCGGCCTTTCCTACTCTAGTTTCTCCTTCCTCTCATGGGCTTGTACTTTACTTCTACGCATGGACGTGGGTCCTAGCGGATCCTTTTTTACGTCCCTTTCCCGAGTTTAAAAGGCGGCCAGAATAAAACCTAGCCTCCTTTCCATTTCTCTTTTCCCTTACCGGTTTGAGATTGGTAACCCTGATGATAAGAGTGCCTCCTCTCCGAACCCCCCCCAGTTTCGCTGAGTCTGGAGTTAAGAACCCCAACGCGAATCAGGTTCCCCGTTGGTGCTCGTCCCCTTCACTTAGGAGAACCTTCCCTCCTAAGTTTTCATTCACTTTTTCCCAAGGAAACGCTCCCCAGATTGTTGTTTTGACCCCCAGTCCCGCTCCATGCCACTGGGGGTGCCGTCTTGCGGACAGCACGTTGCCGCTTCTCCCTTTCTGTCGGTGACGCCCCCGGCGGGATAACACCCGTTTCCCTTCCCCCTCTTCCAGACCCCCCCCCCCCCCCCCAACCCCCCCCCTTTCCCACACCGCGTCCCCCCCTCTCTTTTCCTTTGTCAGTTGTTCTGAGGATCGTCGATTGAATTTGTTGGTGACCAACCATCCGCTTCTTTCGTTTCGTTTTCGCCCGCCGCGTCCACTTCCCCGTGAATCATGTGAAGATTGCCACTTACCTTTTCTCGTTTTCTTGACGATGCATTTTTTTAAACCCCCAATTACTTAACACGCCACCTTTTCACCGGTTTCCTAAGACTCCTTTGATGATGGTAGGTCATAATTCGGGTTGCCAGTCGGTGTGACTTATCCCTCCGTTTGTTTCATCGACCCTTCATCGTGCCCGCTTCTTTCGTGGGGTTGGATGTCTTAAATTCCCTTCCCTGCTGCCGATAGGACCACCTATAGGGGCTTTTTTTTGCCTTTACGCCCCCCTTCATGTTAGCTCCCCCCATAACCTTTACCGCAAATGCCCCTTTTTATCACCTTTTCTTCCTTTTTCTCCCCAGTACAAGAGGCATTCTCCCCTCTCCCCCCCCAACCAGAAAAGGAGCGGACAGTCCGCTTCTGTTGCCTTTTTTCTCCCTTATTCCCCCCCCACCCCATATGTTTGCTTCAGGAAATCCAGTTATTCCTTCACTACCCTTGTATGCCAGTGCCACATTGTAAGCCATTTATGTTAACCCAATTTCTCTCAACGCATGAGTCCCGTAGTTAAGGTTTCGCAACGCACGCCAGATTATTTCAATATAAGAAATTGCCCCTACTGCTTTCCCAGGTACCCGAAAGTGGGCCCCCCCCGAAAAAAAGTAAAGACCTTTTTTCCGCCATTTCCATGAGGCCGCCTCCTTATGCGCGACTCCTGGATTCCCCAATTCCCCGATTGTCATGACCGAAATCGGGGATTGTTTATGGTTGATTGGCATCCCCTCCATTCTCCCTGTGTTCCAAGAGAGGCCCCCCCACCATCTTTTTATCGCGGTCGTAATGGATCATCTTTTACCCGCTGAAGGTCCCCGAACGCCCTATTCCTTTCCCCATCTTCTTCCAAGAATTCCCCACTTCCTTCTTTAATACTACCTTTTTTTCTTGGCTCTTTTTTCATTGTACTTTTTTTTCTTTAATCTGCAGATGTAGGTATGAAGTAAGGAGGTCACGCACTCCCCACACAGCTCGTGTTTGGGTCCTCTCTTACGTTCTCTAAAGTACTTCGAGAGAAAGATAAAAGTATTTATCACACCTACCGCTCCTTTACTCGGTTTGGTGTGTCAAGGTCGTCGAGGAGTAGGAGCTCTCTTCCCTTCCCATCGCTTGAAGGTTCTTTTCCCTCCCCGGTTTCTTGTATGTTCTTTTGGTTATCCTTTGGTTTTGTCATTTCCTACGATGTCTTGTTTTAGACGTTCAGGCGTTCGTTCTTTCCCGTGGGTCCCTCCCGTTAAAGCAGTTTCCTTCCCTTTGGAACGTTTTTCTGGTTTGTCGCTGATTCCCCATTCTAAACTTCACGGTGCGCCCTTCCCTAATTCGTTGGATCATGTTCATTTTTTTTCCATTCTTTTTTTGTGGAAGCTGGCTTTCCCCGGAGACAAACTATACTGGTGCCTTCTTGTCGTTTTTTTTCCCTCTCGATCCCTCCTCGCGCCCCGTAGCCCCTTTTTAAGAATTTCTGTCTAAAAGTATTTGCGGGTTTCCACCCTCTGAGGTTTTCCTCCGATTTAGTTTACCCTTACGCCTCAAACCGATTTGATGTTAGATTCAATTTCTTTTACCTGGTTCCCCATTTTCCCCAAAACCCCTTCTTGATTTCATTACTTATGCTAACGGCCCCGTAGTACGAAGTTTTTCCCGATGCCATCCTTGAGCCGGAACATTCGTCAACCCTCCTATTAGTGAGAGCCAGATGCCATATTCTTTTTAATTTTTGGTACAAAGTCCATGAGTATAGTACGCGGCCATGGTTAAAGATGCCATCGCCGCAGCGGCTCTACTTTGCCGGAGGTATAAGACCCCCTCACCGACCAAGTAATATTCTGTATTTCCTTCAACAACAAAGAATATCGATTCTTTTCCCATTTTTGTAACAAATCCCGTCCAAGTCGGGTGCCGTCTTGAAGTTCCGTAAGTGTCGATTCTTTTTCCCCTGTTTTGCCAGAGCGAACCAAGTTCGAATCGGCCCCCCAGTGATGATAAACGAGCACCCCTTGGATCATCGGTCTTCGTTCCTTCCCTACGGTTGTCGCGCGGTTCCTTGCGACACCCTTTGATTGGCCTTGCAACAGTATGCATGGTTTCCTACTGCCTTCCTTTTTGCCTTTTTGTTTTTCTTGGACTGCGAGAGGGCGCTTAATCCCCACTTTTTTTTTTTCTGATTCTGCCGTCGCCTTTCTTTTGTTTTTCCATGAGCCAGAGAGGGAACCTGGCTATGCCGCTTTTTGATGCTGTTTGTACAAATAGACGAATGTTTACGGCACTTAATTAAAGAGTCTCCCCCCCACCCGGGTTTCTTCCCCGAGACCTTCCTCATCCTTCGCTAGACAATCCTCGGAGTATTGACATCCCCCCCCCGTTGTACGCTCGGCAGAGTCCCGGCTGAATATGTTCTAACTTAGAATTTCTCGAAGACCTCCCCCTCTCTCTTTTCATATCCTCGTCGTTTTTTTTTTTTCTATTCTTTTTCGTTCTGAACCCTAATCTCTCCAATCTCACGTTCTCACCTCCCCTTCAGTCCTCTGCGCGCACGAGAGCCCACATCTTTTCCCGTCCCTTTTTTCTCGAAGGTCCGGTCCTGGCTGAGGTCTTTAATGTCATGCGAGAACCTGGTCATACGCTTCCTTCCTTTTCCTACCTCCTACTAGGGTCCACGGACAGCATCAACATCTTCATCCTCCTAATTTGACGTCGTCCCTGAGCGATTTGCAACAGTAAAACCCCTCTTTGGAGCCGACCCACACCACTTTTAGTGACGCAAATCAGCCCAGCGTTTACCATCCGGTGCCCCCAATGGTGCTCCGGCGTAGGTCCCATAAAGCTTTGCTGCTTTCACCGTTCGAACCCCTCTTCCATCGACGTCTTTTTTTTTCGGGATCCACGATAACCATGGGGGAATTCTTGCTTCCGTCATTTCATCCGGAGCCCTTATTAGACGCCGGGCCCGTTCCTCAACTTTCCATTCCTCACGAGTCCCGTCAGCCATGTTTAACAACCCCCCCTCTTTTCCCCCGTCCTTTCCGGGAAGGTTGTTCTTCCAGTTCCTCGCGAACTCATTGCCAACAGAGTGACAACTTAAGTGATCTTTGTGGTTTGCTCCTCCTCTAGCAAACACCCAATTTTTTCATGCGGAGATTTTTCAATTCTGTCCGTATAGCCGCTTCCCGCTCTAGACCCTTTGCTTTTAAACAAAGGAATAAGCTGTCATCCTCAAAACATTGAAAGAAATAGCCGGCTGCTTTCCGGAGTTTCCTTTTGCATTAGGTGAAGCCCCGAGGATCTCCGTTGCCGTTAGCGCTCAGAGGTTCCCCCCCCCGCAAGAGTAGACATTTACAGTGGGGTTGCTACTTTTTACCCCTCTCAATGCAACTCTTCGGAGCGTCCGTCAGTCTTTTGGGAGGCTTTCTCTTCTTAATTCCCACTCTCATTCTCCCCTCCCCCTCGGGTTTTCCCACTCCACCAACTTCCTAAGTTATTTGCGGTCTTTCACGTTGTTGCCTGTTTCTCCAACTGGGCCTGAGTCCCTTCTGCAGCAAAACCCGCCCAGGGGATGAAACTGATGGGCATACCGATCCAATAGTAAACACCCATATTTCTCTTCTCCCATCATAACTCGCCCCCCCTTTCTCTCCCATTGTTTTCGAAACTGTATTAGGCAAA
>Ga0179591_1361611_pt1 | contig 10785 bp, 11 predicted proteins | sample CZOMad2_1_08_16f_FD_182891 | JGI IMG/M metagenome (GOLD analysis project Ga0179591, IMG submission 182891) | Vadose zone soil fungal communities from Angelo Coast Range Reserve, California, USA - CZOMad2_1_08_16fungal (PacBio error correction) | ecosystem: Environmental > Terrestrial > Soil >... | reverse complement strand
TTTCGCGGCTTTGGCCCCTTCCGCGGATTTTTTTGATCGACGCCTGCCCGACGTCGAACGTTTTTTTCTGCGCCCCTTACTTTTGTTCCTGCGTCTTATGTTATCCACCACGAATCCAAAGTGGCCTGTGGCTCCCATATGACTTTTTTTGGAAGGAGTGTGCGGAGTATACCTATTTTGATCTTTGAGAAGCCTCTTCGCGCCTTTTAGACTCTCCTGACTTTTCGCGGTTTTTTTCGTTAACACACATCCGCGCGATTTTTGGAGTCGTGCGCGCCCTTTTTTAATCCGGAATTTTGCCCTCGGGACCTTTTCGTATTCTCTTTTCCGGCCCCACCATTTTTTTCCCCGAACCAGGGATCTCGTATTCTCCCTGTCAGTTTTTCCATTCGACCCCTTTGCGTGTGGTGAAGGGTTTGCCCCGTCATCGTCGACCCCCTTCGCAGTCAGGATTCCAGCCCTTGATTGCAGGGCCTACAAGCGTTCCCATTTGATATCTACCCCGTCCCCTCTGGCTTGATAGCGCTGCGGTCATGGTTTCTGCCCGTGTTTGCGTGGGAGGTTTTGAGCTTCCCTCTTCTCTGATTATACCACTGGTTCATTTCTTTCGTTACTCCTTTACGGCACTTCCAAGACTTGTGGGACCCTTCTCCGTTCAACCCTTTTTCCCATGTTTTGACAATTGACGAGCTCCTATCCCCCTCTTTTCCTCCTCGCCCTGCGAGATCTTGCTCCAAAAAATTATCTCAAAATGTTTTGATTGGTTCTGTTTTCGAGTCTCCCCGGTTTTGAGTCTGAGTCCAGCGACTTTTGGCCTGATATTGGTTTTTTTTCGTGGTACTTTTTTCAACCCTTTCTCCTATTTGTGATGAGTGTTTTCCTCATGTCGGGAGTTGAGCTGATGAACCTGTCGTTCGGATTTTTCGAGGATTTTTTTTTTAGCCGTGGTTTTTCGATGATCCCCCTTCTCTTGTATTGCGGCCGGATGATTCACGCGTGCTCCGTCGCTCCTCTTATGTGCCCTGCCCCCCAACCGTCCAACCTTGCCCCCTCGATCCGAGGTCCTCCCCTTGTGGTCATCTTGACGGGTCGGGTCCCACACCCCGTTGTCTTTTATGTCCTAGGACGCTAACTTCCCTCGGCGCCTCCCCGTTTGGACTTTTGAGGCCCCGGAGGCCACCCTTAATGCGCTCCCCCCGAATCTTCTCTGATTTTTTTTTTTTCTTAAACCGCTTGAATTGTCACATGTCCTAATCTTCGCTCTTTCAAGTAAAGGGGGTTTCTTTTCGATAGGTCTGTCATTCGCTGCCACACGGCGGTTGCGAAATTTTGATTTGCGGCCGGCTCTTGTCACTTCAATTTTCGTTGAAAGTTTATTTTCATTTATCGGCCTTCAACCTCCCTTCACAGAGATATGCCCCTTTTCGGCTCGCTCTCGGTTTTCGACCGCCCGACTTTCGAGCCTTCTCAACACATAGCATCCCCCTTTTTTTGCACCGCCGCGTCGCCATGTAAATCTCTTTTCTTGCTTTACCCCCCCCCCCGAGCTGAGCCCCAGGTTAACTGCTTTTCCAACCCTTTCGCAAACTTTGGTTTCACCCAGCGATTCAGGGGGCAATATCCCGAAAATGCTTCCTCCTCCCTTCTCCCCTGAGAAGCTCCTGTTCCCCTTACGCTGACTTCTCTGTTCCTCCGTTTCTTTTCTTAACCAGCTGCTTTTCTTGACCTTGGTGTCCTAGATCAACCCTCCCGTCCTAGTGAAACACTTCTTTGAATCAGCCATACGTTGTATATTTTCGGAGTTACCACGGAGTTCAGTAGTCGCCTGCGTTCCTCATTTGTTTTTCGTACGTTTTTGCTCGGAAGGATACGACGCACCACCTCGTTTTTTCCAAGCTCTTGATTAGCAAATGAAAGCATGGACGTTTTAACGCTTTCCCAGTTCAAAGTACATCCCCCCCCACCTCCCCAAACCCCCTTTCCCCGATTTGCCTCACCTTTTTTTTCCCGAAAATCCTAGAGTAGGTCCCGAGGGACCATCCCATTTCCCGATTCTGTATCCCATGCCTCAACTGCGCCCGATTGTAGATAAATACCTTCGATTCTCTCCCTGACAGAGCTACGCGCACTTTGGTGATCCCCCCTATGTTTTTTTTCGTTTTCTCAACTCCCCTCTTGCTGATCTCGCTCGGCTTAGAAAACTGCTGCCCGGGAATGAAGGTTGGGGCATTACCATGACTCGGATCGAACGTGTTGTCGTACACCCATTCTTCCTTCCTTCGGTCTTTTTCTTGCGACTCTTTCTTGCCCCTTGGATAACGTTCCCACCTTTTTTTGTATTGAGTTGTTTGCAATTTGCGGCCCGCGTTCCAAAAACGCTCTGACCACATCCCTTGAATGGTCGATCGGTTGGTTAGCGGGTTCCCTGTTAGTATCCTTAGCTTTTCCCGTCCCACCCCAACCTTAGAGCGCCTTTTTTTTTTCCCTGCACCTCGGGGTTCAATTACCTCACTTTCTGGCTGATTGCCGGTCAGGGGAAGGTGATGAACCGTTTGACTCGAAGCTTTCCCCCCAAACCTTTTCAATGACAGTGCTTTTAAGCAGCGACGGATAGCATCCTCTCCCTTTTTTTCCTTTCACTTCTTCTTCTGACTAGCTTTCGCGGAATTCCTAGGATATCTCGGAACCGCCCCGATTTTTTAATCCATCTGTTTGCGCGAGGGCCCCCCCGTTTCCCGGCAAGTCTTGCACCCGTTTCCAGTATCGCTCCTTGACTGATTGCAATGCAGCGTTTTCCGGTTTGCCTGCTGCTGCGAATCCTTTTTAGGTGTTGGCTCCCCCCCGATCGAGTATCGTTGTGACGATCACGCCCGGAAGCCCCTCCTTTTTTTCCTCTCGACTGATTGACGGGGCCGCGCCCTCTCCTCAACTGTCTTCCGGCACCCCTTTACAGTGCCTACTCCGCGACAACTAAAACTGTTCCCGAAGTTTTTTCTCCTTTGTCCCAATCCCGATAGATCACACCAGTTAGGCACCTTTAAGTTCGTCCAATGATACAGGTCCGCTTTTTTCCGCCCATTCTTCCCCCACGCGTCCTTTTTTTTTATTCCTTGTTTCATAATGTCCTAGGGCTACCCCCCCCCCCGAGAATAGTCCTTTAAGTTTGTAAGTCATCCTGCACTTCAACGGACCCCGGTTAAGAAATTCACATAGCCCTGATGCCACCTGTTCATTTTTCAATTCTTCCGTCCCCACCCCCCCCCCCTACTCCGTTGAGCGGGTTGTGGTCGATTTTGCCCAGCCCGATTGGTCTAACGAGATTATGTGAACGCTCCCCTTTTACCCGCTCCCTCCCCCAATCCTAAGACTAAATTGGATCCGAGACCAACCCCCCTTCATTTTTCCCCCATCCTCCCCACCCCCCAATAAGCGGCCAGCCCTGGGCATGATGAGGAAGTGCGTCCCTCGGCCTCCCCTCCCCTGAGCAGTCCCCTCCCTTTTTTTACCCTCCCGACGAAGGCTCACTGGCGCGCGACTCGAAACGCCGCCGTAGACCTTTAGTTTTCCAGTTACCCATTGCACTCTCTCGCATAGATGCTGGCTCTTTTTCTGATTTTCTCTTTTCCCCCCCAAATTTCCGAGTATTTACGCTGTGGCCTTGCCCCCCTGTGTTCTTCTCGCCCCGTTGGCGCTGAGCACCTCCCCATCTCGCACATCACATCGCCCTCCTACGGTAAAAGAATGGCGAGGGCGGACTGCCCCTTGGAGAGGTCCCGTCAAGCTTGACGTCTACAGAGAGGTCGGTCGCTTTCGTTCCCGATCCCTGATAACTCCCCCAGTCGGAAAGCTGGAGTCCTCCTGGTGCCGCTCTCCCTCCGTGGACCGAACTGCTCCGTTTTTTTTTAAATTCACCCCTTTTTTGGGTTTTTTTAAAGTCCGACAATCCAGTCAGTTCCGATCGGCCCTTGCAACTCCCTTGGAAGGACCAGACTCGGACGCGTTTTGTCGTCGTCCTTACAACATCCGATTGAAACAGCGCGCGCCCCTCCTCCCAGCCCTCTTCCCTTCTTTTGGCCCGGATTTTTTTTTTTTCCCCAAATCCCCTGCCTCCTGATACTGCCTGAGAGTCACGCGGCGATTCACGATGCCCCGTGACGAGCATATACACTCCCTCTTTCCTTGGTCCCCCCCTCCCCTCTTTTCGGTTAGCCATTGAAAGAGGGCCCTTCCGTGTTTTTTCCCTTAATGTAATTTTCACCCAACGTGGTCTGAAGCTTTTAACATTTTCCTAGGGAACCCCGAGACCATTTCGCGATCCTCTCAGGCTACCTCGCGAAGTAAACTCCCCTCCTACGTTGTTGTGTGTTTTTTCTTTTCTCGTTGAATATGGTCTTGCGCTTCGCCCCCCGTCCTCCGTACTCACCCCTTCCCCGAAGGCCTTTGTTTTTCTCCGCAGCCTCGAAATTTTTTCCACGGAATCTGCTCCCAACGAATTTTCCTCTTGGCTGTTTTTTGCCGAAGTCCGGATTTTCCAGTTGCTCGCTGTAGATCTTTCCTCGTGTCCCCCTTTCTCCTTTGCAGTGGAGCTTTTTTTTTTCCTTTTGCGATCTGCATTTTCTCCGTTGTAACAACCTCCTTGGGATTCTGCCCGCGCGCTGTTATTTTTTGGAATTTCCCTCTCTTTACCGAGTATTCTTTTCTTCAGGCCCCCTCTCCTGCTGGGCCCCTTTTTTCCCCTGGCCTGATCTTTTGCGCTGTTACATTGTGGACTTAGAGCATCCAGATTTTTTGCCTTAGGGGTTCGCAAATTTTCTTTCGCCGCCCCCTCGGTCCGCGGTTTTATTCGTTCCCGGAAGTGCAGGGAATTTTAACTAGGGACCGCGTCCCCTGTAGTTTTTTCAGCAATCCTTTGTCTTCAGAGTACCTGTTTAGTGTTTGTGTTCTTGAGCTGCGGCCCCGCTTATTTTTCTCTATTCAAATTTTGAGGTGTTCTTTTGTGGTTGTGGTCCCCGGTCCCTTACTTCCCACGCAACCCCTTCTCCCTGACTGACTCCAAAGGAAGGATTCCCGAGTGAATACGTCCCCATCCAAATTGGAAACGTATTCTCCCCGATGCCCCTCCCTTATCACGCGCCAGTCGGCCCTTCTCGAGTTCCTTATCATTTCCCCCAGGTCTGAGAAGGATCTTTGTTTCGTTTCTTGTAGCGAGTCATGCTGCCTGTATCACCCCCCGTTTAAATTTTTCTGCTTTATTGTTCTGTGAGAAGACGATTTCCCTTTGGCCATTGACTCTTTTCCTTCCTTGTTATGATGTGTCATTTCTGTTTTTTTTTGTTTTGTTTACATTCCCGTAGTTTTATTAGGATTTTAGTGGGTATGCCGCTGGCGGCTATTGTGCATGTTCTTGACGACCCCCACGCCGCGCGCCTGGTTTCGCAAGCGGTCTGTGACCGTCGCCCGCTCACTTTTTTTCCACGCGTTGCTGGGTTCCATCGGTGCCCCTGAGGGTAGGAAAGCCCCCCTTGTCGGTGTGTCTTTTTCTGCCCCGCTGCGCACTTTTTGCCTCTTGTGATTTTGTCTTTTCTTCCCCGTTTGCACTGCGTCGTCGTACACAGATATATTTTTGACTCATTTCTTCAGTGACCCTCGCATGTCAGGGGCATTTTTCCGACCTTGCCTTCGCCCATTTCACGTTAACCCCGGTGGTGGGTCCCTTGTGTAATCGCCTACGACTTTCTCTTTGTGCTTCGCTGGCGAAACATTTCCAAGGGGATGCCTTTCCTTAGGAACTGTTCCTTCTGATTCCGTTCCCGTTTTTTTCAGCCTCTTTCCCTTTGAGGTCATTTCCCTTTCTCACGCGTCTTTTCCAGTCCTCCACCCCCCCATACCGCCACCTCATAGCTGCAATTCGATCCTTTTATAGTTTTCCCCGTTACCCCGTTCTTTTCCTACTGCTCAAAAATATCGCTCCTTCTTGTAATGTGCTTTCCGAAACGGTCCCCAGTCTCAAAAGTACGTTTTCCGGTACCCCTGAGATCAGGGTGCCTGTTCCGGTCGAATCCTCGTCTGCCTCTCCTCCCCTCATAGTGACTTTTTTTTGGCAATTTCCCCCTCTGATCGATGCGTCTCGTTCTGAACGCTGTCCTTTCATTCCCCCTGGGTGACCGCTTCCTTGCTTAAAGATCCTCTCAAAGTAACCTTACCGCCCCCTTTGGTGAGCCCGATCAGCTTTTTTCTTTTCCCCCCCCCGGTATTGAAAAACGTTTCAGCGTCGCCTGCTTGACCAATTTTGTGTTTTAGGCGCCGTTTCTCGGCAGGTACACCCCTCTACCCTTGCGCCACTGCTTTAGAGAAAGCCACATGCCGCCGCTTCGCGTTTAACCTCGGGTAAAGTTTGTCCCAAGCCCCAAACTCACTCCAACCAGTTAGTTTGGATTAAGATCTTTTCCCATCCTTTTACCTGACACATCTGGATCTGGTTTCGTGTCCTAGGCTTTCCGTACAACCACACGCTATTTTGATTGAATGCTCAACTAAATTCCAGCCTTGCCAATAATTCTCGTTCAGGTCCTAGGCAAGGCGTGGAGGTTGCATTTCTCTCTTTTCGCCCCCCCGGTCGTTTTAGATTCGTATCAACCTCACGAATTCTTCTCTTTCCCTTCCTGACCTGTTTTTACGTTTTTTTGTCTGCATCAGACAGTCGAAACTTTATGTCGTACCTCTTAACCCGCCCGACCTCGTTTTTCCTACGATCGGCGGCACTGCCTTTTTTACCTTCCCCAACACTTGGTGTATTGAGTTTTGCTTGGTTTTTTACTGCAGGAAACCGCTCCGACGCTCATACTGTGCATGTGGCTCACTCGCCCCCTTGTCTCCCTCGAGAGGTTCGATTCGTCTGACTAGCCCCGATTCACCCACCCCACAAACACCTTGTGTCAGATCACCGCCCTTTCCCGTTCCAATCCGACAACCGTTATGGTGATGGCTCCCTGGAAGTTTAAGGTACTCTAGCCGTTTTCTCTAAGCGGTCCCAACAAAATTTTAAATGACCATCCCTCTTTTTAAGTCTTACGTGCTTTTCAGTCGATTGCGTGCTTTCTTTACTTCTCCGAGCAGTGTCTCTTGATGCTATCGCAGGACAATAAAATTTTCTCGCTTTTCCACCGTCCCTTTTGTCCCTTGCACCTGTCCCTTCCAGCCTTTTCAAACCCCACTTCAGGGTAATGTACTCTATTGGCATGGCGTCCCTGCTTCCCGGTGCTCCCTTGGATCTCACTTGTCCGATATGCCGTTTCGGTTATTGTTTTAGATAGCTTCCTCTCTGTCCGACGACATCCTCGCCCCCCTCCCACGTTGCTCCCTCCTGTCGGTACTTTCCCTAAGATCTGCTTTTCCTGCATTTGCCAATACAATGGATTCTCTCCCGCGCAACGTCCCCCATAGAGGGTCGAGATGACCCAGCCCTCTCCCCTACCACCCCCCATTGAAAGTGCGATTCCCCAGTTTCACAATGTTTGTTTCCGCCTCATATTTCAAACGCGCAGCTGGTTAGGACTTGAATCATTTTTTCCTACGGTTTGCGACCGCCTCCCTCAAAGCGGCATGATCCTCCTAAACGCAATGGGGTTCCTGTAAGACTCAATATCGGCACGACCTCTTCCCCAAACTGGCCTCTGTCAATTCCGGTGTTCCACGGTCGAAGCTCTTTTGTTTGCGAGTCCCGAAGATTGAGAGCCCGGCGCTCTCTTTTTCAGGTTCCTTAATTCCTTGCGTAAGATACCGTGCCCCAGCACCATCCTACCGTAAAACCCCCGATCCCGACCTCCCCCCTCTCCCCCCAAAGCCCAGTCTCCCCCATCATCCCCCGCCACTGGTTTTCTGGCGTAACTTTGACCGCTTGCTTTCCTGGTAAAACCCCCTTTTCTCTCGATTCGCCAGTCCGAGACAGCTCCCCTCCCCAGATAGGAAACGAGCTTATCTTTCTCCTTTACCTGCTGCTCTTAGTCTGTCTTTGCTTTGGTACGGTCTGGATCATCCCCCAATTCCGGCCCAGTATTTCCGCTCTGGCGCACAAAGTTTTGATTCCCTGTCGCGCCGTTGTGCTGTGTGAGCTACTCCTCACCACTGCACCCTCGTTCTCACCCCCCCCTTTTCAAAGCGGGCGAATGCACGCAAACATGCAGACGCCCTGACCCTTGACGATATTCCAGCTCGGTTCTCTAGTCCTCCTGCGTACGCGGTCCGATAGGATAATACCGACTTCCAGGACCCTGCAGGCTCTCCATTCTGCGACTCTTTTCCCCTTGCGAAAATTTTTTTGCACCACTTCGCCCACCAGTCCTTGATGGCTCCCCCACTCCACTTTAACAGCGAGACGATCGTTCCCCCCGTTTCCTTAACCCTCCTGGCTCTTTTCGGAATACTTCCCTCCTCTCATCCCCTTTTCCGAACAGCGCTAAACCATTGTTTTGTGCTTCCGCTCACACTTTTGGTCCCTTAATGGGATGCGTGATGCCCAGACTATTATAATTCACCTGCTCTTTGTATATTACTACCCTCCTCCCTGGTCGTGCATTTTCCGTGTTCTCGACAAAGACTTCCTCCCCCCAGGACCTCCTCTCTGTGCCCAGTTTAAGTAGGGCGAGATCAAGTAGCGCTCGATCCACCAAGCGCTATCTTCCACCCCCTTCCCACACCTTTATACTTTGTTTGTTGAGATGAGTTCGAGGCTTGGCGATCGACTTGATCTGCGTCCCCCACGGAAGGTTGTTTCGCCCCCTTTGTTTTTACGGCTTTCTCTCGCAAAAGAATTTGCGCCCTCTTTCCCGTCTTTTTCAATCTGATATTGGTTTGAACAGGAGATCGAGCTTCTCCGAAGTTGGATATGTCCTCATCGACCTTTTGCGCGTCTTCTTGCAGTTCTGCATTTTATAAGTTCCGTCCCCCCTCTACGAAGTGTTCTTCCCTCTCTATGTTACGGGAATTTTGGCGAGCGTCCCTGCGTTCTTTTAAGGCAAAAGCGCAGATTTCGTTTCGCCCCCTGGTATTAGTTTTTCCATCGCCTTACAGAAGCCATCAGCTTTTTGTCCAGGGTGCCTAACCACTTCGCCCGATCTGGGCTCCCTCTTCCCCCCCAATTTTGTATTCCCTTGAATATAAGCGGGGACCTCTGTCGATGGAGGTCGCCGAACCCTCCCAGCTATCTGTCCTTTGCTTTTTCTTTTTTCTTTTGGAGGAGCAGCCCCGCTTGCCATCTCGTCCTTCACCCGGGACGGTTGCTGAGGCGCTTCAGGGCCTTCCCCCCCTCAAGTTTGGCCGTCCTCCTTTTCCCCCCTGAGGAAATACGTCCCTTTGAATTGGAGGTCCTCCTCAATTTCTTCCCACTTCAATCGCCTGATGCCGCTTGGATGATACTTATACATCTAAATTGAAGCTTATCTAACCCATTCTCTCGCCTTTCCGCCCGTTTACGGCCTGATCTTTCGGAGAGCGGTAAACCTTTACTACCTCATGTCCTATTTGCTGCGTTTTTTTTTGCGCTACTTTTTGTGCTTGCGCATTCGGTTTTTCCCTTTTGCCTTTCTTGGTTTCGACGGTGATATGATCCTGTCCCTGTTTTGTTTCGGCCCTTCTGATACGCGGCGCTCCTTCCCGCTCCAAGCGGTCGGTCACCCGCTCACTGAGACAAGCAGGGGTTGGATCTGCCATGGATCGGTCTTCCTGCTTTCCCCTGACACCCATTTTTCGGCTTTGCTCCGTACCGTATTTCAACTTCAAGATGACTACTCTTGATGTCCTGGCTTTGTGTCCAAGCTAAGAGATTTTGCGTTTCGAAACCATGGTTTACACTTTGTCGAAATGCCCTCTCTCCCCCGTCCCCCCCCCCCGTTTGTTTGTCACTCCCCCCCCCCCGAGTGCAAACTGTGTTGCGAAAAATTGCGTTTTCCCCGCAGCCACTTTCCCCTTTAGGCCCTTCCTTCGTTTTGCCTTTAGTATAGATCACTTTAGGCGACAGCTCGTATGGCGTTTAATTTTTTTTTTCTTCGGTCAATCAGCTTTATTATCCCCCTCTTCTCCCCCCCCTCCCTTCAAAAGCATAAGTGTCAGCCCGAGCCCCCCGTCAGTCCCCCCCTTGTCTTCCACACGCTCCATTTATGCTCAAAAACGTATCATTTCCCCTTGCACGGTTACTGCTTGCCGAACGGTTTCTCGCGCACAAAGTCAAAAGACGGGTGGAGGTTCTTCGATACTCCCGTCCCTTTCTACGTTGGGGGGCGCTATCGCGGCTCGACTTCCCTGTCCAAAATGCACGCCCCGGATCTAGAGCGACTCATTCGGCTTAAAGATGCATTCATTTTCAAATTTGCCGAGTCCACCATTTCTCTTTCCCCCAACCGACCCTAGAAAATTCCCCGGGTGAGCCCCATCACGCCATCAACTTCTTTCCACACACGGGGTTCCTTAGGCCCCTAGAGCGACCAATTTTTTTTTTTTTCTTCTTCCTGATACGACCACTTTGGCGACTCTTTGTTTTCGATTCTTCCAATCCCTCGTTTATTGCGGCTTTTTATAAATTTTCCCGGTAAAGTTTCACCCCCCTCAATACCACACCTCATTCAGTGCCCGCCTATGAAAGCCGAAGGGTCTTCTCAGAGGCTTTACAGAGTTTCCGACATCCCCCATTTCCGTCCCCGAGGTAATTGACCAATTCAACCGGTCATTCCCCCAGCAATTTAGATCCGACTATTTTTCCCCTGCCAGAGACTACTCCTCCGTTGAGGTGAT
>Ga0179591_1298222_pt1 | contig 10785 bp, 14 predicted proteins | sample CZOMad2_1_08_16f_FD_182891 | JGI IMG/M metagenome (GOLD analysis project Ga0179591, IMG submission 182891) | Vadose zone soil fungal communities from Angelo Coast Range Reserve, California, USA - CZOMad2_1_08_16fungal (PacBio error correction) | ecosystem: Environmental > Terrestrial > Soil >... | reverse complement strand
TTTTTGTTTGTCCCTCCCAATATCTTGGTCGTTCCATGTTTCCCGTCCCCAACCTTAGCCTCCCCCCAAGGGCTTTTTCTTCGGATGGAAGGTTTCCACCCCCCCTCATACCTTTTTCCCTTGTCCCCCCCCGAGATTGAGCTAGTTGGTTATTCCTTCGAAGCGGACTCTTTTCGGGTCTCATAAGTTTGCGCCGCGAGGCACCCCATCGCGTCGGCTAACCCCTTTGTTTCTTCCGATTTTTTTTCCCCTTCCTTTTCTATTCTCCCCTTTAGAGTTGTCAAGCGGGATTTACCAAAACGCCGTCTGAAACCGACGGACGCTTATGGATTCCGAACCGTTGGGACTGCGCAGGTTACCCACCTTCTCTTTCCCCTTTTTCATCCCCCCTCCACGGGACCCCCCCCCGTTCCCTTTGTTTTCCAAAGCCCGGGTTTGCGATGCCCGGCCCCTTGCCTTCCCGGAGGTTGTCACTTTTTTTTTCCCCTGTTGGAAGAATCGAACCCTGGGGTGTAATCGTTGAAAGCAGATTTTTTTTTTGTATTCCTTCCCCCTTTCCGCCCCCCCCTTTTTCTTCACGACATGCCCGCCTGTTTTCTCTCGTCATGAAAATTCACTTTTGGTGACATTTGTTGGGGTCTGGAAAGGGATGGGCGGTTGTTACTTTCCCCTCTTTCAGTGGGTTGGGTATCTCTCCCTCCGGATCTTTGCGAAGCCGGTGGCCGGGGATGGTCCTCGTTTTGGCTTTCTTCCTTCCCTTTTCCGTGCTCGAGTCCCCCCAACTGGGCCTGCCATGCGTTGGGAACCGAATTTTCTGTTCCTACTACGCCCTGCGGTCTTCCTTCAGATTCTACACATGCACGGCGTTTTCAAGTCATATATTATCTCTCCCTCCGTTTTTGTTTGTTTTCCGATTCTTCTGATGACGTGGAATTCATTTTTTTGGAGAGCTACCCCCTGCTTTCTGTCTTTTCCCTCCAAAGAAAGCGGTTCGAGAAAACGTTTGTTGGACTCGGAACATCCGTCTTGTAAGGGAGGGGCTCCCCTTGTGATTCCCTGTCTTGCCCTTGTCTTCTTTGCTAATCTCTTCCGCTACAACCCCCCTTCACCAGCTCCCGTCACCGCCCCCCTGCCATCCAAACCACAGTAGTCATTTTTCCACCGATCCCCTCTCCCCTTTTGCGGCCCCCCCAAGGAAGAAGTTTTTCCCCCGAGCCACCTGCGAGGAACTTCTCTCCGGGCCGCGTATCTGCCGTCTCTTTTCTTACTACCCCCCTCCCCAATTCCTTGTTTCGGATATTCAGTGCGTGGACAAACCTCGGGTCCCGGCCAACTGGGAGGCGGGCCACATGACCGGTTTTTTCCCCCTCCATCTAAAGGTATCCTTTTAGGCCCCGTCTCTAGTTTTATCCTTCTTGCCCAACATTTTCTAGTTACCTAGTCCCTTTTATCCACCCCTTCCCATTTGTATTTTTTCTGGCAGAACGTTTTCCCCTTTCTTGACCGTCCCTTAGTCCTTATTCTCACTCCTCCCTTTCTTGGAGATGAGCTTCCCACTTTATCGATTTTCCCCTCCCCGCCTGCACAGAGCAGCGAGTACAGCTGGTTCTTGAAGTGGAGACGTGAATATTCTCTTCCCGATGAATCATGACCACCCCAACGGCTTCTCGCCTCCTCCCCCCCTTTTGCCCGTTCTTGCCTTTTTTGCAAGGCCCCCCATCTCGAAGGGATTCCCTCCCGTAGGTGGATTCTCCTGGGGTTGTGCTGTCCTGCTGGACCAGATGTGTTCTTGATGTTGAGGATGCAACGTGTGCGCCCCTCGGCCTTTCCTCCCGCTGCACTGCAACCCCCTTTTTAAAAGCGGGATTCCCTTCCCCCCTTCTCTGATGTGGACCCCCTTCCCTTCACCCGTCCAATCCCATTCAAACGCGACCTCCCCCTTCCTCCCTCTCTTTCGCTTCCCCCAGTCCATTTCAGCAAATTTTTCTGTTTCGCTCGGGACACACTCAGATACTGTTCTTTTTTCGTCCGGGGGGTTTTTCTGACCTTCCGACCCCACCCCCCCCACGATCAGTTTTTTCCCTAACCCGCGAATTCGGGTTCGGTTTCCCCTTCCTTTTAGCCCTCGACCGACCTTCCTCTTTTCGTCCGGTGTCCCATTCCCCCAAGCGGTGTACTTGATTTTGGAAAGTGTCTAAACCTGCTCTGTCCGTTTGGTCCCCCCCGCCCTCCCTTACTGTAAAAATAATCTTTCTTCCCCTGCTTCCCTTTCCATTGCCCGATTCGGGTTGGTGTGGTAGATAAAAATCTACTTCTTTTTATCTTTCCCTTTAGCTTGATGCTCGCCAAGAGGTTTTCCCCCCCTTTTCGACTTTCACCTCCTTTTTAAATGGACCCTTACCCCTCCCCTTCCTTTGGGGAACCCGGTGTTCCCATCCCTTCCTGTGAACCCTTCATTCTCCTTTTCACCATCGTTCAAGTCAGAGCCGGCCTTGATTTTACCGCAGGGGATCCCCACGCCAGCATCCCCCCTTGTAGTTTACCTCGTCTTGCTGTCTTTTCAAACCTGGCCCAGGTAACCCCAACCAAGACTTTTAGTTTCCAAGGTGAGAGTAAGTAACGTTCGGTTTTTGGGATAAATTGTGAATTTTTTGGGTCTTTTTTATTTGATTACTGGGTCCCTCCCCTTTTTTTCCCTTTTCCCCCTTTTCTGGCTTCTTATTTCACATTTGGCGCGGTCCTTCTGGTCCCGTCTCCTCCCTTTTTCTTGTTGATTTCACGGCGATTCCCCATCTTTTCTCCAGTTTCCTGGGTTTCCCCCCCTCCGGTCGAGGTGAAGAGCTTGATTTTTTGATTTTTTTTTTTTCAACCGCCCTCCTTTGACGTAGTCGCGACGGCTCACTTTTTTCTTTCGACTTTTGTTGGCAACGTTTCCCCCCCCCTCTTCTATTCGGAAACTTTCTGGGAGAGTTTTTTTTTCCTTCAGATCCCAAAATTGAGAGCCCACACACCCTCGGTTTACCCCCCGTTCACGCTTCCTCACCATTCAGGGAAGACCCTCAGTGCAAAAAAAATTGGTATGTCTCCTCTCCTCGCCCTGCGTTCCGGCCCTTCTTCTTCTCCTACTTCGCTCCCACCGGTATTCCGTCTCCCTTCCATCCCCTCCTGTAAGTTTTATACGTGGCATCAGCGGCGCGCTTTTTGTTCTTACTGTTCCCCCTCGTCAATTTTTTTTTTTTTTCTGAACGGCTCCGGAGTTTGGAGCAACCACTGTTCGTTCCTTTTCTCATCACACCCATTTTTCCCTCACCGTGGATTTTTTTTGTTACCGATCCTTCGGAAGGGTTTTTTTGTCCCTTCGGGCCTTACCCCCTCTTCCATCGTTGTAAGAAGGCCCCTCTTCTCCTCATTCACCGGTTTTTTCCCCTCCGTTGGTTGCAGCTCCAAATCCCCGTCTGCTCTTTTCTTTTTCAAGATTTTGGTTCAGGATTGATTTCCCTGCCACCCCCCCCCTTTCCCGAAGTTTTGACCCCACTCGAGAATGCGAATCTTCGCTTGACTTTTATGTTCCTTTCTCATCTTCCCTTTACTTTTTTTTTCCTTGCCCATAGGACGACGATATCAGAACTTTCTTTCTGTGGAACCAGCCATCGTTTTGGACACCGGTAATTTTCACACCCAGTCCCCCCTTTCTTCCAACTAACAGTAAAAAGTTTTCCTCCTATGCTTTGCGTCTCCTTTAGACCCCTTTTGACCCCCCTTCCCTGACTCACATTTGACCTTGGTTAGATAGGTTCCTATGGAACTTTCGGATTTTTTTTTGTAACGTCCCTCCCACAGTGAACTAGGGGGTTTCGTCTTTCATGTAGAATACTCCTTTTTCCCCTCATCCTGGTCCTTTCCCCCATTACTTTTTTGCCAGGGCCCTTGAAATAGTTTTCCTCCCCTGCCATCGTTCTTTCCGGTCTTCTTTTTTGGGGCCTTGAATCCAAGGTTAGGACGGCTCCTTTTATTCTGCGTTTTCCCTCCATCTCGTTCCCCCCTTGGTTCCAAGACGGCCTTCGTCCCACCCTCTTCTTCCTATTTTCCCCCCCCCACGCAATTTGGCCTAGGTAGAGATTCGGTCAATTGAGGCCCCCCCTTCTCCACCTCCCAACCTCCCATTATAATCGTACGTTCTATTACGTCGCGCCACCCAGAGTTTGTTTTTTCTGCGAATACTTTTTGCGCCCTTCATGGAAAACTGTTTTTCCCTTCTTTAGGGATGTGCTTCCCAACCGTGGGATACACGTCCACAGGAAGGGTTTTTTTTTTTCTCTCTTTCCCCCAGCGGCTCCCCCTCCCCTCCCCTTTATGCAGGCTACCACCGTTTCCCTTCTCCTTTTTTATTTATTTTGTTCAGAGAGGGACCTTTTTTCTCTCTCCAACCACCCCAACACCACCCTTTAAAGGTCATTTTTCCCCTCCCCACTTTCACGTTTCAAAGAAACAATTTCGGAAATTTTCATGTTCGTAGTTTTTCCCCCCCTACCCCCCCCTTAGTCTGCCTTTATAACCCGGTACAATAAATGCGACCTGGCATTTCGGTGCTTCCTGGAAGGAACGGTTCTATTCCCGAGAGACGTCTCCTTTAGCAGTTCTCCCTTTGTACACATCACCAATCCCTCTACTGGGCACCCCCTTTCTCCATCCAATTCATGAAGGGACGACGGATTTTTGTCCCTTTACCTTTTTTGAGTCTCCCCGTGGATTCCGTCCCGTCAAACCCCCCCCTGTGTCCCCCTCTTTTTTGTCTCTCCCCTTCAGATTTAAGTATTCTTCACAGTTCCCCACAGTTTTTCCCGCGACGTTTGGTCCAATTTCCTTTCTTGGTGCGGACCTTTTCTCTAGAACTTCCTTTTCGCTTTAATTCCCCCCTTCGCCCCGCGGATTGGAGCTGACCTTGTTTGTTGCCCTTTCCCCTTTCCCCCCTTTTTTAGCCAAACCCCTGGTATTTTGGGAAGTACTTGTTTTCCTTATGTCTTTTCCCCTGGGGTCTTCCTCCCCCCCAGTGTTCCCTTGCATCTTGCCTAGTCGTTTGATGAGCCTTTACTTCTTTCCTTTTCTCGAAAGAGTTTTACCCTCTTCGTCCATGTGTTTTTTACGAACCCCTCGAAAGTCCCCTCCCTTTTAAACAGCGTGCGTTCGAATGTTGTCTTCTAGTCTATTGACAATAGTTGTTGTCTTTTTTTCTTTTTTGTTCCCCCCAGTCATTAGATGTAGAGTCCCCGGACTCTTGAATCTCCTCCTCGTTAGTTCCTTTTTTTACAATGGAAGGTCAGCCTGTGGTTGTCGCTGGTTGTGCAGAACCCCCCCTTTCACCCGGGAAACCCCCATTCCTGCCCTTGTCTTGGTATTGACTTTTCCTGTCAATTTTTGTTTTGTGAAGTAATTGTTTTAACTCTTCCCCTTGTTTTCTTACCGGTTCCCCTTTCCGCCTTTCCCTGCCGATCGGCCCACCTCAAATTTTTTGGGTGGGTGTTCCCCCTTCTCCTCTCGTGTAGAAAACCATAAAGAAGCAGGACCTCCTCGAGAAAGTCTTTGGATGTTGTTCCTCCCCTCGTTACCCCCCCCCCCCCCCCCGTGTCCTGGGTCCATCCCCTGCCATGATGATGGATGTATGGTTTGATGACCCCTCTCTGGTTACTTTTGTTCTTTTGCCTTAGGTCTTTGTACACCCCCCCCCCCTCTTGCACCCACCCCTTTTTGCCAGTTGTCTCTTATTGTTTTTTGGCTATTCCTGATATGTTTATTCTCCCCCTTTACTTGGTTTCAGGGTTGTTTAAAAAGTCCTTCCCTTTCGGTTTGATTTCTGGTCCAAACCGGATTCCAGCCACTAATATAGCGTTCCTTACCCTTTGCCCATTCCCTTCGCCGGTGGCCCCTTTTTTTTGAGGACACGTTTCCTTTGCACCACGATTGTTTGCGCTCGTTGCAAGCTCCAATTCTTCCTAATCCTTGCTTTTTTCTCGGCGATTTATCTCTCTTTTCCTTCTCCTCGTTTTTTGTGTCTTTTTTTCCTCTCCCACCTTTAGCCGATCCCAGCCTCTAGAGCGGCACTGGCCGATCCGCTGACCCTTTGTTTTTAACCCCTTCGCAAGGCCGCCGAGTTCTCACGGTCGCAAGGTACATATTTCCCACTTGAGATTCCCTTTTTTTGGCCTCCCCTTTCCTTCCCTCTTCAAAACCATTTTCCAAATTCCCCCTTTTCTCACTTTTCCCCTCTCCCACGTCCCCTTTTTTTTTCTTCCAAATTCCGGTGGGTGGTGTCCTTTGGGTTTTTTTTTTTTACCTTTTTCACACCCGGCCTCCCAGAAGAACTCTACTGTCAACATTAACATGTCTTCTGGCCGTTTCCCTTAATAGTTTTTTTTGGTTTACCCCTCCACTTTGAGCATTCGACGGTACCAGAGTAGGTAATTAGTTTGTGGTTTTTCTCCCCCTCTCTTTTCTCCAGTTGTTTGTCCCCTTGTGTATGGGTGACGTGTCACTACGTTGTTCCGACGGCCCCCCCCCCCCTGGACGAGTTTTCCCCCCCCCCGTTCTTTTGTGTCAATCTTTTCCCCTGAACGGCAGGGTCCCTTTCACCAAGGCCTGAGTTTCTTTTTTTCCTTTTTTTGTATTCGCTGCACATTTTTGTTGCCCCATTCAGAACTTCCTTTTTGGGTCCCCCCCATTTCTACAATGCGTTGTGATGTTTCTTTTCTCTGGGCCGAGTCTCTTTACATACTATGCGGATTATAAAACTTCTGGACCCTCTTTCTCTCAGGCCCCCCCCCCCGAATTTTTTTTGACGCCCACCTTTTTGTTTGAAGGGGTTCTTTCCGTTCAACCTGAAGTTTAAGATGGTGCTCTTCCGACCCATTCCTCTTCCCCCCTCCGGACTCTTCCAAGTGATGGGCGAGATCCCCTGTTTTCTTTAAAAATCCTGCCCTGGTCCCTTTTTTCACTCTTTCATTTGGTCGCACCTGACCGTGGACTGCCGATCCCCCCCTTTGCCGGTGGTTTCTCTTTCGTACCTCTTCCTTTTGCTTTCCCTTGGGTGGCTAACGGAGTAACTTTCTCCCGTGCCCCCTCCCTTTTCTCTCCCGTTGACTTGGCTTTTGAATAACTAATCTTGCAAGTGATGGTTCCCCTCTTTGTTCCCCTTGTATTGTTTTTTGCTGGTCCTTTTTGTTCAGCGGCAGACGTCATCATGTTCTTTCCCCCTTCTGTTTTCGGCTTCCAAGGTGAGTTTCTTTTTTTGCGAATTTGGGGAGCACTTTTCTCTTTTCTCTGATTTTAGCTCCCCCTAAGAATTTTGTTCTCGACGTTCTCTTTTTCAAACAAAGTTTCTTTTCTCCCTCTTCACCTGCAGTTTCCTTCTTCCCGGGATCTTCAGTTTTTCCCTAATGGCTTTGTTAGATGAAGAATGATTTGGTTTAGTGACTTTTCTTTGGTTTTTCACTGATTGTCGGGGCCAAGTGACGGCAGTAAAGGATAGTCCCCCCCCTTACCATCTCCCCAGGAGTTTTTTTTTTTTTTTGTAGCTGCAAACGGGCCTGGTGTTTTCTATGTTCCGATTCTTAAAGTTCGGAGCACGGCCTTTTTGTCCAGCCGACCGCGGTAAAGGCTTTTGTGTTCCATAGTTCTTATTTCCCTCCTCCCCCACCTTTTTTGGAAGGGTCGTCTTTGGGCTCTGGTAGTTTTTTTTTGGTAAGAATGTCAGAAGCGCTTCAGTCTCTGCCTTCTACTTGTACCTAGCCCTTCGTGGGCAGCTACAACCTAACCCTTGATGTCCTCCCCCCCCTGCTCTTCCCCCCCCCCCCCCCTCCTGATCTTTTGTTTTTTTCCAATGACACGGAGGAGTCAGTACTAATTTTATCACTCCAAACTGAATTACCGCTCCCTCTTTTGTCGCGACGAAGCGTAACGTGTCCCCTTCACAGGTTGATCTGCCACCCCCCTCCTCATCTTTTTGTTCCCCCCCTCGAGTTCTCTTTTTTTTGAATTCCCCCAACCCCTTCACTGCACTTTACCCCCCCCCGATTTTCTTGGCTTGATGCACGTCGATCGAAAGTTGTTCCATTCACTTAAACCCTAGTCCCCTTCCTTTTTTTTAATGTTTAGTTCCCCGATTCTTTTTCCCCGGGCTGGTTTTCCCCCACGTCCGTCTCAGTGCTGCTTTTTCCTTCTTGGTGTTTTGACGCGACTTATTGTTGCAATATTGTTTTTCAAGTCATGGGTCTGTGCCCCTCCCCCCCTTCTCAGAAAGATCGTCGCCCCTTTTGGCCAGTGCACCCTCTTCCAACTTACACTTTTCTCCTCTAAACGACGACACAATTCGTCCGTCTTTCGTAAAGTGCTTTGCGGGGTTTCTCCTGCACTTGCTCCTCTCCTTGAAGGATCCTCCCTGAGGTTTTGCCCGAGAAGCAGGATTTTACCCGTTCATTAGCGTCAGTCCCCCCCCCTTTCCCTTGAGTTTCGTCAACAGGTTCCCCTGCTTTTTCTGTAACTCTGTTTTCCCCAAGATTCCGCGCTCGGCAACCGAAGCGACGTGCTGCAGTTCCCCTTTCGTTGCTGTTTTCTCATACACCTTACGATGGTGGCGCATTCGGTTCGTAAGAGTTTGGCCGTCGTTCCCCCTCCCGCCTTCCCCTAGCGTTTTTATTTGACAATGTCGAAGTTTGAAAAGTTGAGGTGGTCCCAAATTCCCCTCCAAGTTCCCCCCTACCGATCGAGGTCGTGGGCGAGGTAGGAGTTGAGACATCCGCCTGTTTTACCCCCTTCGTTGCGTCTTTGTCTTTTTTTTCCCCCTTTTGGGATTTAGTAGTATTGGTGTCAGTTTTTGTAACTCTCCAACCCTCCTTGTTAAATCGCATTTCTCCACTCGCATACTTTTTGTTTTCGAACTTCTGATTTTGTTGGGCCCGTTGGCCCTCGTCCCCGGGAATTGCAGACCTTTTCGACCTGGAGGCTCCTTGACTCCCCACTAGGCCTCGAGGGACAACGAGTTTAATTTCACCCCAGCAAACTGTCCCCTCTGTTTCTCAGGGCCCTTTTGAAAAGTTGCTTCTTCCCCTTCTGCCCCCTTTCCTTACGACGCCTAGGAGGCTGAGGTGGTTTTGGAACCCAATGAACCCCCTGCCCCTTGTTCCACGGTTTTGGATTACCCTCCTTTCTCCGGCGCCATTCCCCCCGTGAGCTCCTCTTCTTCACCTCGGACGATATTTTGGGTTCCTGCCTTCGACAGCCCCGGCACGTACCCTTCCGTAGTGGACGTCTAGACTGGAGTTTCCCCCTTTTTGTTCAAAACCTGTGCGCGGATGAGTTGCTGTTGCCTTCGATGGTTATTTTGCCGGCCGTGGTTTCTTTCCACACCGGTGTACCACAGGAACGTGATGACCTGCCAGTTGAATTCCTATTCTGAAATCTGGTTACCCCCGTTAGTTCCTAGATTTCCCCCCTTTAGAATCTATTCTTTTTCCTTCCCTCGTTCCCCGCAAACTTAAGTCCCGGTGTCGTCCCGAGATAGTGAGTTTTTTCCCCCCCCCCCTCCGTCGCCTTTTTAACACCGTCATAAAATAGTGACCACATCTGTTCAAATTGTCACACACCCCCCGTCCCGCCCCCTTTTTCCCCCTCTTTGGTCTCTTGGTTCCAGGCCTAAACCGCCACCGAGAGTTCGAATCCGCACCGTGATCGTGTGTTTTCGCTTTTCCTCCTTCCCCTTTCCCCCCCACCCCTGCAGCCTTTCGTAGCTATGTTGTCCCAGAGCTCACGAACAATTATGCCATGCTTTATGCTTCTCTATGCAAAAGGGTCCCCCTTTCGCTTGAGCCCCGTCTTGAATGGACGGTCCCAATGTGACGTGCCTTTTCCGCTTGGTTTCAAGAGCGATGCAGCCTCTGGGGCCCGAAGGTGGCGCAGTGAGGCGCGCTCACTGGTCGTCATGGCCATCACACACCGTCGCCAGCACCCCGGTTACGGTCTTAGACCGGCAAGGCAATAACCTGTCGAACCCTCTTTTTCTCCAGGAGCGTCTTTCCCGGTGGTCGTCTCTAGAAGAGACAAGCGTTCCGTCCTTCCAAGTCGCTGATCGGCCGTGGAGAGTTTCGAGTCTTCACGTGTGGATCAGAGAACTGAGTCTCTCTTTCTATCCTGCGACCTTCGGCCGGAGTCTTCAGCGGAGTTTTCCCAAAAGGTATTCACCGACGACGTCTGGAGTTAAGGGAACCGAGGGGACGAAAAGTTTTGGCAACCAAACCAATTATTTAGGCCCCCTTCCCCTTTGGCGTTCTTTGCCTTTTTCCCTAGAAACGGTTCCCCCGAAAGGGAATGAATCGATGGTTCCGTCCCCTCCTTCGTGCATCAAGAGGTTTTTGTAAAAACCTATCGCTCTCTCTTTTGGGGCTTTTGGTCCGCCATGCGAGGAACGGTATGAGAGGACGGTGGCGATCTAATTCCTCGTTTCCTCGTTCACCTTGACCCCACCTGCGGTTTGCCTTTGCCTCGTTTCCTTTTCCTCGCTCTCATCACATGCTGAAGTCGTTTTTGGTGTTTCTGGCAGGTCTTTGGTCGGTCTGGCACGGCCCAGTTCTCTTTTGGGCGTGAGCGCCTTCTAGCAGAGCCCGTGTGGGGCCGTCTTTTGTGACTCTCTCGGAGGTGCCTCCCCGTCCATACTTCCCCAACCGTTTTTTCCGTGCGTGGTAACCCGCTTTATTACCTCCGGCGGTAGGAGTCCAGTCTCCCACTTCGTGCGAACGC
>Ga0179591_1288998_pt1 | contig 10785 bp, 10 predicted proteins | sample CZOMad2_1_08_16f_FD_182891 | JGI IMG/M metagenome (GOLD analysis project Ga0179591, IMG submission 182891) | Vadose zone soil fungal communities from Angelo Coast Range Reserve, California, USA - CZOMad2_1_08_16fungal (PacBio error correction) | ecosystem: Environmental > Terrestrial > Soil >... | reverse complement strand
AACCCCCCCCCACCGCCCTGCGTGATCACCCCTGATTTCTCAGTCGCGAGGTTTTTTTCGATACCGGCCTTTCAGGTGACTTGTCATCGAACAATTTTTGCATACCGGGGCCCGTCTCTTGGAAAAGCTTTCCTCATCCGCAGTCTAATGATAGGGGCGCCAGCCCAATCAAAAGTCCTCCTTTTTTAGCAAGTGAGTCGCTCTAGGTTGCTGAACAATGCCCTCTTTTTGCCCTGTAAACTTTGAGAGGACCTAAACCGAGTTAGATATCGAATAGGCGTTGTTGGTGACAAGCATCACTTGGGACTTTCGATGGATAGATAGATACTTTCCGCAGTCCCTCGTGGTACTCTACCACCCAACCCCCTGTGACAACACCCATGTCAGTGTAGGATGCTGGGTTTTTTTTTGGAAAGGTTTACTTGCCCTCCAGAGCCTATCCAGGTCGTCGCACCCCCCCCAAGACTTAAAGCCAGACGTCGGGCGGTGTTTGTTGTGGATAGTGGCAGGTTAATGTTTTCATTTTTCTCCTTCGGGAACTCACCTCCCCAAGATCGGTGACCCGCGCTTTCCATAATTTGTTCGTCCCAAGATTGATTCCGACCCTTTCGGCCACCTCCAGGACCCCTCCCAACCCGGCCTTTCCCTTCCCTTCGAATATACGGGCATCCATGAGGTGGGACACAAACTTGGTTGCCAAAAGAAATCTTCCTGAGGCTTACGAGATGTCTCCTGCTCCACTTTTTCGGTTCACGCCCTTTGTGCGTGGAGCGACTTTCCAACACCTCCCCTGAAAACTTTTTACGAAGCCTCGCCCTAAGTTAGGGTCCCCGCTTTCTCGACCTGCCCCCCGTGATCTTTCCCGCCACACCTGGTCGGCATGCAAATATGAGGGAAGCCTTGGCCTTGCCGACTAAGGATAGCTCCCTCCCTCTTCCCGGTTTGGTTTTCTTTTTTATGACTCTAGATCTTCGACCCCTTTGGTACCGTACCAGTTCTGACAGTTTGCGGCCCGACTCCCCAGAAACGAGCCCCCTTTAGCTCACTCCATGGCCTCCCCTTTCGTGTTGCTTTTCTTTCCCCTTCTCGTTTTGAGATGCAAGTCACCACAAGAAGGGGCCCTTTCTTCTATATGACCCCCTTTGTTCCTCTTTCATGGGCGCTTACGCGGACGCAAGACGATAATCCCAAAAATTTCCTCCAGATATCTCAACCCAATCCCCGACGGGTTTGGTCGAGCGAGGCAGCGTTAAGGTGACGACTCACGCAAGATGGCCCCGGCCCTCCCCGGTCTGTCGGGGTCACGAGCTCCGTCAGAGTTTTCTTATTTGATGGACCCGAACTTCTTTCCGAGGAGGAACCTTTTTTGAAGGGTCCCGTTGAGTGGTGGTCCCTGGATTTCTTCCCCCGGCGGCAAGTGAACAAATTCAAGGGATCGACGACATCGCTTATCATAAGCTGTCTAGGTTAGTGGTTGACCAAAGGTTTTTTTGTCCCTTAATGGGGGCTTTATGAGGGCGAAGTTGACGGTGATTGCTTTCTGGCCCTTTTGAGGACGGGCTGTTTACGGTGCGACTCCATCTTCCCCACAAGGGTGTTACCACAGGGATGGCACCCTGGTCTGGTCGGGGGTCCCTCGAGGATTGAAACAACTTGAACCTGACACTTTCCCCCCCAAAACCGGTGGCAAAGGCGAAGTGATGTCTTCCCCTTTGGGAAGTTAAGATTTAGACTCCTCTTGCGGGCTCCGGCCTGGCTGCCCTAAGAGAACGGGAAAGGAAAATAGCCCCCCCCTCTTTTACACATGGTAGTCTGCCCTACCCGGTGGTGGAAATGGAGGAGCTATAGGATGTTTTTTACGCATTCTCTCTGCTGGATCATCTTCATCTGTCCTTCTACAGTTCGCGGGCGCGTGACCAGTCATATAAAGCAACCCCTGGCGATTTGTCTACCCCGTTGAGTTCCGGGCAGGCAGACGGGGAACATTTTGGAAGGGGACTCGGCTGTTGAGCGGTTCAGTGACCCCGGTATCACCCTTCCCCCCGCGGGAAGTCCCATTGCCGTTGACTCGAAGGTCCGGGACCTATTTCGAAACATATGGACGGCCGGTACAAACGCAATTAGAGGTCCTGACCGGAAAGGGGTTTTGGTTGGTGGACGGGACGCCTTGGCGCTGTATGTCCCATTTTAATAAACTGGTCCATGGAGGTATCTGCTCCCCCCGCCCGAGAAGATATCCCCCGCCTTAACCCGGCTGACCTTCTAATGGTCCCGATCGGGAAGTTATAACTCGGTCGACCTGCCCAGTTTACGCGTCGGGACTCCCCAATTCGAGGCTCCGGCGCATCCCCCCTTCTGCGCGCTGTTCGGGCCCTTCAGGCTTGCGGGGCATACACTTCTGCGAATTCTTTTCCATTTGGACGAGCCCCAACTTTAGATGCCCTTTTTCCACCCTATTTTGTCCGATTGTGGTCAGTCCTTGCTTTGGAGGAGGAGGGAGGGGGCATTTATGAATCCCGGTTTCCTCCTGAGGTCATTAATTAGACCCCTTTTCCTTGACCTACGCCCTGGGCAGCTTTAGCACGCTACCTTGTCCCCCATGCAAGAGTCCCTTAGTCAATCCCTTTTTACGATAACCGCGGGCTCGCGCAATGTGCCGCGAGGATCCCTCAGAGCTGACTGCGCCCTGAAAATACCTCCGGGGCTGGTTGAGATTGGTTCCTTCTTCGAGCCAAGACATGTGTTCCCTGAGATATTCCCCTTGCGTTTTCTCCCTGGAAGGCCATGACCTTTTAAGAACACCCCCAGGGAGGCGTGATTTGTCGATTAGGTAGGACCCCAGACCTCGGTTAAATCCATTTCGATTGAGTTAAAGTCCCTCGTGTTTTTTCTGGCTTTAATGGTCGGTCCACGTGCGATGGAGAAGCAGAGGTTCCTAATTCCCCTTTATGCTAGATGATAAGCGCCTTTAAAAGGTATTACGTTGATAAGCTTGTGTTGACCTCTTACTGTGCCTTCCTTTCTAAGGGCCGGGCCAGGGTTTTTCTGAGCCACGATCGCTTGAACACCCCCCTCCCGATACGATTTGTGCTTCTTTAGGAACGACGCCGTGGTCAAACTCAGAGTGTGTTGGTGTTCATTCCCCCCCGTTTGCCTGGTGTCAGTACTCACTTTTTAAATGAAGCAGCGGCTGTAAGAGTAAGGGCTGAAGTTTCCCCTTTAAAGAGTCTTCTCAATAGTGGAATCCTGTGAGATGAGAGCACCTCAATCTGCCCTTATTTTGGCTTCAGCTCCTTTCCCGCTTCATTATAACGGCTCAGTATTTACAAGTGTCTTTTTTCCCCTAGAAATTGTTCAGGAGAATCCCAGGTTCCCTCCTGGACCCAGACTGATAAGACCGATTGGTAATGACTTCTCCTTTTTGCATGTGTTTGATCGCAGAGTCCCCTCAATATCAGTTAGCCCTTCAATTCCCTGATCTTTCCTCAAGTAAGTTGGTGATGTTTTTTTCTCTGGCAAGTTGATTCTTGTGTCTAACAAAAATGTCCCCCAGATGCTACGGGTCCCCTTTTTCCTCCTTTAAAGCGGTGTTGGAAAGCGAGCCCATTCTCCGCGCCCAAATTTTTTGTAAGAATGGGGTAACCCCTACCCGTAGAGTGCGCAGCGCTCCTTCACCCCCCTCAGCTTACCGGAGTCCCATCTAGGCGCGCAGTTTTAAACGGCTGCAACCCCTTTCGTAGTTTGTCCCACCCCGCTCGACTGGACATTTCTCTCCACGTTCGATTTCCTCCTTAATAGAAAGAAGCTCGTCTCCTGTCACCCTTATTCTTGAAGAGGCAGCTGTTGATTCCCGGATGACGGCCGTGGCACCAATAACCCTCGCGGTGTTGAGTTCGAGTTTAGGCTCGAAAACGTTTCGGCCATCGCGTACCCCCTCCCCCGACTTTCTGACACCACCGATGATTCGGCCCCTTTCCGAAGCCATTTGGCTGACATCTTTCCTCTTGGAAGTCTGATTTCCTTTTTCTCTACCCCCCCTCCGAAGCCCCATGCACATCAGGCCAGGAACACATCTTCACGTTGAAAGTAACACAACTGTTTTTCCCCAGAGTGGCTTTAAGAATCGACTTTTCAAAGAAGACTCCCTTCCCAAATGGGGTTTGTTCGCGACCCCCAGTCCCTGCTGCATAGGCTAACCGATTTCCTCTCCCCACGAGGGGATCTCTCCCTCTACCCTCCACCCCCTTCAAGTCGGATGCACGGTCCTTTAGGAATGGACCCTCCCCCTCTGGGCCTGGATCAGCTTCCGGAAATTTTCCCCAGTGCTGGAACGCGGCCCCGGAGGCCGTGCGCAGTTAGAGGTAAGGAGGACTCCTCTCTTGGAGGAAAGTCTCCAGTTCGTTCCCCCGTTTGTGGGTCTGTCTCTGCCCCTCCGTACACCGTGTCGAATAAGCTGCCCGCCTATAATCCAGAGTTCCCGGACCAACATCTAACGAGGGATGACCCATTTAACTCAGTTGAAGTACCCCCCCCCCCAATCCATGTTGAACCCCAGCTTTTTGTGTCACCGCCCTGCTGTCCAAGAAACTGACATGGGGATGTCTACGAGAGACCCTTTGTGGAAAGCTCTTCCCCTTCTCGTACGGAAGGTACTTGTCAATTTTGTGAACGCGAACCGGCCTCTACCATCTGGAAGGCCTAAGTTTTAGAGATAATTCTTCTAGAAAGTGCTTAACCCTTGAGCCACCTTGGACCTTTTCTAGGGGTACCGCCAAGGGCCGTCCCCCAAAGCCGCCCCTCTTTTTCAAAAATTCCTTCCAAGGCCTTTCCTCGTTCTTGTTGTACAGGCCGTCTTTCAGATGCCGTAAGCCGGCAGGAGATAAGTTAAGGGCCTACCTTGAAGGACGCCCGGAGGAATTTCTTTTACATGTGTCCTTACCTCCACCGCTCACCCCTTTCCCCGAAGGAAGGACCTCGTAGGTTAAGAGTCGTAGGAGTCCTATGATTCCATTCCCCGGCGCTGTAATATCAGGTTTTCGTAGAAGCCTCCTCTTGAGGGTCTTTGAAAGACATGAAGTTGGAGGAGACTGGGCTCCTCTTCCAGATCGACAGGAGGCCGCTTGATCCCCGCACAAAGTTACACCAGTTTTTCCCCCCAAAAAGTGTCCTTTAAATGCTTGACCACTACTATTTTTTGAGTTGACTGTCAAGCTCGTACTTTCCGTCTACCCTAAGACCGTTCGGCGTCCACACCCACGCCCACCCCCTTTCAAGTGAGAGCCCGAAGTTTCTCCAGAGGTGCCATTGGGAAGTTTTTTCAGCGGGGCGGTCTTGCGGAACCCGACCCTTTTCGGTGACCCCCCTGGTTTTCCCCCCTTTTGTCGCCGTCCCGTATATTGATACACGACACGTGTACCACCGACCTTTCAGGCCCTTTGAAACGGCCAGGAACTTTTCTCCCTTCACGGCTCCACATGCGGTTAACAAAAATTGTCGTGGCCCCTCCCAATAGATGAGGCTTCAGATGTAGTCCTCCTCCCACGGGAAACCCTTCATGTTACGCAGGCCAGGTCAGAGGCTCCCCCCACACCTCCAACCCCCCGTTGATAAAGGTGCCCTCTTGCAGGTTAGAGGGAACTCCTCTCTCAAACGCTTCCCTTTCCTGCTCCGCTTTCTCAAAACCCCTGGTCGGTCGTCCTTGGCAATCTGCTGGATCTTGAGGAAGTAAACTACGGCATCGATCCTCGGGTTGGTCTTCTTGATTCTCTCACGCTTTCGGGTAAAGGATACTCAGTTCTCTCCGTCCCCCCCCCTCCGGCCCTACCCCTTTTCCCAAGATAAAGATCGCTAACTCCATTTCCCCCAGTCGTCTTTTCGACTGCATCTATCCTAGTTGTTGTTGTGTCTTTTAGATGAATCCAAAGTCTCGGCCCCCTTTTGATCTCCTCGGGCTCCGTTTCGGTTGCTCATCTGCCGGGGACATCTGACAGAACGAGGATAATCACCACCGGGTCAGATAAGCTCCTAACTCCCAGACAGGTGTACTCTCAGAGGAAGTCTTTCTTTCGTATTTCTTCCAATCCCTCCTAGATGCCGCGCCGACTCTTTTTTGGGCATCTACGGCCGATGTTTCTTTTTTTGCCGCTGGCCCGAAACACTGCTCTTTTGCACTTCGTTTTCCTTTTTTCCTGTTAACGAGTTTCTTGGGTCCCCTTCCACGCCAACGGGAAACGTTTTTTTCAACAGGTGTTGCTGTGGCCCGGCAGTACCTCCCCCCCCCAGCGGTAATCGCGAGCGAACTTGTGTCCCCATCCCGGTGGTGGTTTCCGCATGGGGCTCAACGTTCGGGAAGACGTTTCGGTGAGCATTTGTCGTTAACTTGGTCTAGTCAGAGGTTCGGACCCCCTTTAGTTCGGATCAAAAGGACCAAAAAAAGAGATTTTTTCCCCGAGCTTTGGTTATCCCCCAGATCCGCTTCCCAGACACTATGACATCAATTAAACCCCCACCCGGGTCCCCCCCCCTGGGCAAACGTGATTCCGAAATTTCGGGATGTTTGACTCCTTAGAATCTGGTTCGGGTTCGGTGGCGACAGTCTAAACGGGGAACCGCCCCTAGACCCCCTCTGGCTTATTAAACTGGTCTCTACAGGTTTGTGGCCAAAGGTGTCGGATGTCTCTCGGAGCTTTTCCTCAGAGGGCCTTTCATAATAGGCGCTGCAGTCCAATCTGCTTTCGTTGCCCCCCCCCGGGAACAGCACTAGCTCTCTAACGAAACCTTGTGGTGGATCGACCCTTGCTCCCCAGGTGACCATACAGGGAGGCCGGTTCAATAGATTTAAAACGGGCTGGCCCTTGCGGGCCCGGTTTTTTTTCCTTAGAGCCCCGTATCAACACCGAAGAGGTTAAGCAAGATGTTCGCCCATGCAAGGATTCTCTTCATTTTCTATTCGTCCTCACCTGAGGAAGCAGGTCCAACCTGCAAACCGTGAGGGGAAAGAGGACGTGTTGTATTACCTTTCTCCCCCCCCCCCCCCCACCCCCCCCCCCCCCCAGGCGTTGTTAAGGAAGGACTGTGTCATTTTGTCCCAACGTACCAAGGTAAATTTCTACTGGCGTCCTACGACCCTTGACGATCATCGTCATAATAGATTCCTAAGAGTATATGACCCTTCTGCTACTTTCGCCTCGGCGCTCTCCTTCACACCGTTTACCAGGTCTGCCGCCCCCAGGGCCCGCTTTTTGTCCGGGAAGGATCCCCCAATTTCGAGCTCCTGTACGGAGACATCCCCATCGCAGATGTTAGGGCCTAAGGTCACGTCGTCGTTTGGACCATTCCCGATTGCGGACTTTCGTGGACGGCACGCGCGTTGCACAAAGCCGGCGCTTGAGTGGTGGTCCTTGTTTTCAACAAACGAGCTGTTAGATTTGGCTGGTCTTCTCTCTTTACCTGACAAGCTTTTTTTGGCATTTTCCTCGAGGACTGAAGCTGGCGAGGTCCGGTTCCTTTCTGTACTAATTAAAGAGAACTTTTCTGCCAGAGGAAGCAGCGATTCTCCCCCTCGAGGGCAGTATCCAGTTGGACCTTTCACTCCCCTTTTTTATCCCGGCCAGCGAGCCTAAAGAAATGAGGGCCCCGCGGGATGGTTGACTCTTCTTATTCTATGATTCAATGTTGGCGCCGGCTTCCTTAGCCTGGATGGAAGGCCATCTCTTTGGGTGGTAGCGCCAAATTCAAGGGGCGGCGTTTTTTTTCGTGGCGGCTTATCCAAGCGGTTTTTTAATCAGTTGTTTTTTTCTCAAACGTGCGGGTGGCAGAGTGCTTTTCCCATGGTATTTCCTGCTTGATTTTTTCAGTTCATTCCATCTTCATTACTCTCAGAGCCTTTGGATGAGGCCCACCACTGGTGCCTGTTTTTTCCCTCCCAGAGTGGTAAGGATCCGGGGCGGACTCTTTGCACGGGTCGGGTTAGATCGGCCTCCACCACCCAGCTTCCTCCAATCCCCAGATCGCGTTTTTGGGGCCGAACGCCTTTTCAAGCCGGTTATTTGCTGCAGCCCCGCGGTGGACATCCTCATTCCTCTGAGCTTCGCGCCTGTCCCTCGAAGAAACGAGGCGGCCATCTGGTTTTTCGAGATTGGGTCTTCGACGGACACTTGTCCCCGCCGGGTGTCGGTCCCTTTATGAGCTGATCCGCCCTTCGCGGCCGCCCCGTTAAGGACCGCTAATTTCCCGCGGGACCCTCCTTTCTGAACCCATTATGTACCAATTTAAGGTGCTGCTTGAATCAACTGTCCACTTTATCGGCCGCAGTTACGTTGTTCCTTTTCTTAGGACTGCCGCCGTACTGCATGACCGTTTTAGGCAGAGATGACACCTTCCCCCTCAGAGCAAATTCATCTTTTCACTAATCTACTTGTGAGAGAGATGGGTCCCAGTTTCCTCTTTCGTCCTCTCGTCGAGCAGAACACATTTTCATATGCTCGGAGTATTCCCCTCTGTAAGGTTGATAATTTTCCCTTGTCAAATTTTTCCCTTTCAAGGGATCTTTTGGTCACACTTCCTCTCCTTGAGCATGAGCGGTCTTAACTCTTTTTTTCGAGAACCGGCGTCGATTTAGCAGATCCCCTTTTTCCAGATTTCTTCGGTCTCATCTTTCCAGTCCGGACTCCGATGTTTTCCTCCTGTCCCCTCGTTCCTCGCTTTTTCGAATACAGGTCGTATTGTAGGAACCAGCTCCAGCTTGTGGCAGCCCCTCGCAGTGACCTTTTTTTTCTTAGGCACCCCCCACAGATCTTTCTCGCTACCTTCTCTTGGATCGTTTGTCCGGCTCGACCCGGGCCCCGTTCGTAAATTTTTCCAGTACGCATTGCGCCAAAACTGCTATCCACTTGGACTAATCCCCAGTTATAACTGCACTGACGGATGATGCTTCTCTCCCAGACCGGAACCCTCCGGGCACCCCTCCCTTAGTCACACTCCACGGTTCACTCACGCAGAGAACCGCGGGCTTTGTCCGTTTTTTTCCCTACAACAGCACGCCGTAACATGGGTTGTTGCAACCCCCTGTCTGGCATTCGCAGGGCGAACCCCCTTCATATCGCGCCCCTTTTTGGATCTCAGCAGCAAGTTCCCCTTTTTTTAACATTTGCGGATGTTAACGTTGCGCATTTTGCCGCTCGCTGGCCGGTATCCTGGAAGGTCACAGGCTTTTAAGAGGAGGAGATCTTGGGTCGCCTGATGCCGTTCCAGGTAGGAAGTTGGCGGGGTCCCTCTAAATCTTTTTCTAGGGGCGTATTAAGTTGCCCGAAGCTCCCCTGGAAAACAGTGCGAGAAAAGAAACTATACTTCGTGGTATGCAATACCCGGGACCCCTAGACCATTTCCTCTGCGTCTCCATAGACTCTTCTTCTTCACATGTCCCTCCTCCGCACTCCCGGGATTCGGCCCCGCCCGGGACGGCACGCACCATAGCGAATAAATTTGGTTCTTCCTCCGCGAGCACCTGGGTTTGACCTTAAAGGAACACGCCTTTCTTAAGGGTATTAGAACTGAGTCCTTAGATCCCGTCTTTAGTGCCCCCCCAGGTATATCATGCCCTCAGTAAGGAGTATCAGATGAAGGATTTTTTATCTCACTCGGGAGAAAAATTGACTTCATTCACTCTTATTTTTCCATCAAACGGGAAGTTCAAACAACTGTTAAAGGTGCCGTAAAGAGGTCCCTTGTTAAGCGAGGGCGTTGCTGTCGTCTCTTTGAAGATGCGTCCGACCAGGCGTCAATCAGGACGAAAAAGCTTCCTTTCAAGGAAGCAGTGCTTGGTTCTTTAACCGGTTCCATCAACCCTAGGCTTCCGAAGTTTGGTCCTACCCATCCTTGGAGTGTGCATCCCTTTTCCTGTAACCTGGGGCTCTCCCCTCACAATTTCTGAGGCTCTAGGCGGGTCGGGGCCTTCCTTGGGACGGACGCTGGCGATGATCAGATCGTCTCCGGCCCCCCCTCCTCCTCCATTTGTACAAAAATTTTCCCCCCAAACCCCTTTCTCAGTGTTATGAACTCCTTTTTTTGTTGCCGGTGCACCTTTTCAGCGTAGGGCTACGTCGCACGCTCTGAGTGTAGAAACTGTCCCCTCCCAGTTACTTTCTCATGTGCACATTTTTCCCATTCTCGTTGGTGGAAGTGAAGTTTTTCTGTGTTCCGTTCGACGAGGTCCTCACAGACCCTCCCTTTGACACGGCGAGGTTTTATCCCTTTGGTGTCGAAGCATGCTGCGGCAGCCCCGTATTCCCCCACCGCACGGCTACGGAAAACCAATCCGGTCCGTACACGTAGACCCTCATCGGCAACACCCATTCTTCACCCCCCCCCAACGTTGTCGTGGCAACCTCCAAGTGCGCTCGTGTCGGATTACAGAGCTTTTTCGCTTAATAAATAGTTCCCCCCGCTAAAGGTCAGCTGTGCGTGGTAACCTCTAACCTCCCACAACCAACCCACAATCGGTTACCCTTGAATCAGGGCACTCGCAGACGCCGCGACCCGGGCCCCCCCCGAGCTTCAGCGCCCCCTCAAAGTGATATCTCTTTCCCTAAACACTGGAGTCATCGGCAATCGAGGATATCCTTCAGGCCCTGAGAAGGAATCGCTCTCCCCAGGTGGGAGATTCTTAGTTGATGAGATCTGATTAGACCCTTATGGTCTAGCCTCGTTCTGAAGTCCGTCGCTGGCAGACACATCCCGAACCCCGCAACTTTAGTATTTCTCTCCCTGTCCTACCGTGTTTCGGTG
>Ga0179591_1371070_pt1 | contig 10786 bp, 17 predicted proteins | sample CZOMad2_1_08_16f_FD_182891 | JGI IMG/M metagenome (GOLD analysis project Ga0179591, IMG submission 182891) | Vadose zone soil fungal communities from Angelo Coast Range Reserve, California, USA - CZOMad2_1_08_16fungal (PacBio error correction) | ecosystem: Environmental > Terrestrial > Soil >... | reverse complement strand
TTTTCATCCATAGTGTTTGTGGTCATCTTTTTTCTGGTTTTCTCCGCTTCGGTTCGTAACTTGTTTTTTTTATTTTAAATCTTACGATTCCCCCCCTTTTTTTTTTTTTCGATATTCATAAAGAGACTTTTTTCGGATCTGAGGTTCAATCTATTTCCTCCCTATACGGTGACGGTTTTCCCACTTTCCTTTTTTTCTATCCAATTTTCCCCTCCCATGCATTCCTTCAAAACCCAATTTCAAATACTTCAAATGACCCCCTTTCCCTCTTTTCAGGGCCCAGTAGCCGTCCCGATTTGTACTTTACACTCCCCGTGACCCTATTTCTGGTGTCCCTTGCCGAGTGAAAATCCCCAATTTAATTTTGAACCCCCCCCTTCCCAATCCACTAACTCTGTAAAATTGGCCCTTCCCCAAATGTCCGCTTTCCTTATGTTTCCTGTAACTTTCTCCATTGCTGGCCCGGTTTCTGTTAATAGCTTTTGTCTGAGCCTTTAAATTCTTTTCCCTGGGTACCTTAATGGGCCCTACCGGCTTCGTGAGACTTCTGTGCTATGCTCGCATTTCTTCCAAGAATGCTTTGATGCTGCTTCCGCCGCTAAATAGGCTTGATACCCCTTTGGCCCCCCCCCGTTCACTCTTGTCCCCCAGGAGTCCACTTCCATTCTTGTCCCAAACCAGTATTCTGTTCTCTCCCTCATATGATTACTCCTCAAGACTACTCACTCACCGTCTCGGTTTTTTTTTAATGTTTGGAAAAGGGGGTGAAAGTTTCAGACCCCTCCAAAACCAGTGAACCACCTGAGTTCCTGGAATGTAGAACATGAATTCCAAGGTCCCCCTCCCAAAATACCAGTTTTGCGTCCCACCATCTATCTCCTCCACCCCCTGTGTTGTTGTTGAGATCTTATTTTTGGAGCTGTCTCCCTTTGTTTCCTGGACTGGTCCAAATCTCTAGCTTGAATGTACCTGTTCGACGGCCTTTGGGTGTGAGTGTCATTTCAGTTTCCCACCCCCCCCTTCAACCCCTTCCGAGAACGCCAATTAGGATGGTTTCTGTCTCGAGGAAAATAATCACCTTGCCTAATAACCCCTTTTGACCTTATTTCCATTTCTCCCCCCATCCTATGAAAGTGTTTTCCCCCCCTTGCCCCCCCGCCTATTTTAGCTGCTGCATGCTTCATGCTAAGCATTTCCTGCTAGCTAGAACGCGTCATGGTATAGCCCAATTCCCCTGTAACAGGGGAGGGAAATCCCCATTTTTTTTTCAAAACAACCCCCTGAGTCCCCCCTCCCTTCCGTTCCCAAGCTTTCCTCAATTGACACACTGGACTTCCTGGGCTCTGCCAGGGAAGGGTAAAGTTAGTGATCTGGCATGTCTTTTCCCTAATAATTCACTTGCGTCCCCCCGTTTTCTCCTCTAGTAATATAATTTGATACCGTGAATATTCGCTTCACTCTATCGCCTTTCTATAACCTAGTAATATACAATGTTTTCCCTCTTTTCTGATCCCTCCCCAAATGTGCTTTGTACTAGCCTTTGGAGGGGACCCTGGGATTTTCCTTCTCACGGTCCCTGATGTCCAAATTCCCTGACCCAGTTCAGGCTGGGGGTTGGGTGTGGGCTGCTTCCCCCCCCAACATGCCCTCTGACGTCTCGTTCTTCCGTCTAACCCACATTTGGGGAGGCACTCCGCACTTTCCCCCCGATTCTTTACCAACACACTTAAACGAACCTGCCACCTTCCCTAACTTCCCCAAACTGATCGACCCAAAGCTCACGCGGCCTTCCCGTCACCCGATGACGATGAACCGAAAAACGTTTTTTTTCCTCTCCACAAAACAAGTCACTGAACCGCAATTCGTCTTTCAAAAAAACCGTTTTTCATCAAACCTTTGACGATGGCCCACTTCCGAACACAAAAACCTTTTCTCTTCCTTTTTTTCAAAACGTCACTGTCCCCACTGATCTCCCCCTCCCAAAAGTCACCTCTTGACCCTATCTTCCACGACCCGCGGCTGCCCTTCCGACCGAAAACTACGATTTCCCAAAAACCCAAAACGTTACGATGGACGCTTTCCCCCCTCTCCATACGATGACTGGAACCGAAAACTCGATGCGAACCAACCACCTCCCCTCCCAAACACCCCCCTAACCGAAGCCACCATTACCTTTCACACATCTAGTGACCGTGATGACGCCCGTAATCACTTCACACTGTAGGCCTCACCTAACCTGTCTGAGACCCACCAAAAATGGTACGAGTGCGATGTCCTCAATCAAAAAATAACCCCGGCGGTCTTTGTTTTGCTTTTTGGAGCATGGGAGCTCCGTGGTCAGTTTAACGTTTTTTTCCTTCCAAACTGGTGTTGTCGCGCCTTTGGGGCTACCGGGTTCCAATGTTGTCGCTAACCGGTGGATAAATAACCATCCCCCTGATTATGTCATGAGGCAACTGAATCTTTTTCTTTTTTTCAAGACCGAGGGGCCCATTCAATGACCACTTCCAGCGTCTACTTGTTACAGGATACTAGCTGTTTTTTTTTTGGGGGATTACGAGCCTGTCCATGCTAAGGAAAAAAAATCATTATCAAAGCATTGTACGTCTATATTTTCCGCCTTGAACAACTATTCCCAGTTTGTGACGCTTCCGCCATAGTTAATAAAACCATAATAATTATTCCTTTTTTTTTCATCTCCCCTTGTACCTAGCCCAATAACTGACGTTTTCAGTTCCTTTTTCATATACCCAAATAAGCACCTTCAAGTTACCATGGGCCTTTTCCTTGATTGTTCCTTCACCCCATCAACTTTTATCTCTCTTTCATCCCCTCCCTTTTTGTTGTTGCCTCGTTCTCCCGTTGAGTCGGACCAAAAGCCAATTTTTTAAGCGCTCCCTCCCCCGTTAGTTATGACATGTTATAATTTTTTTCCCACTTAACACGGTACTGAACTCTTCTCGTCCCTTCAACCCTATAATTGTATAATTCCCCTTTAGTGAATGAGATTTTTGTCCTTTTCCCCTGACGTTTGAATCATACTTCTCCATTCACACCCCCCCCCATGATTTCTTTCATATATTAATTGACCAGCTCTCCTACACTTGGCTCCTTGTGCCCAACGTCCAAATGATGACGCTGCATCCCTTCCCCTCTTTCCAAATCTGTTTACCTGAGAGTTGGATCAGACCCATCCCCTCCCTTTTTTGCACACGACAAACCCCCAATCCTGTTTCTCAGTCAGCCCAGCTAGGTTGTCCGTTTTTTTCCAAAAATTAAAACACGTTTCCCAAAAATTCCATTAAGATTTTCCAGAGTTCAATGCTACATCACAAAACCAAGACCTCTTTTTTTTTTTGATGACCTCTCTTCTTTGTCCGCTTCGCCAATCACGTCATTATTTGTTGTCAACGGTCTCGGTCGAGGCTCTTAATCATTTTGTAGAGGATCGTTCAGTCCCCCACTTTTTTCCCCCGATTTGTTTTCAGAAGTTTGGCTCATCGTCTTTCGGTTGCGTAGTTTTTTTGCGTTGTAATTTGAGGTTTATCTTGTCCCTTTTTGGTTCATCGTCATTGTTAGATTTTTCATCGTCCTCCTTTCAACCCCTTTTTTTTTTCAATAGGACTAGGTACCTTTTTTTTTTTCTTTTTTTTGTCATCGTTCTTTCATCCAACCATTTTTCCCTCGTCTTTTTTCGGTGCATCCACTTTTCTTGTCATTCGTAATTTTGTACGTTGGTCATCTTTCCCACAAACGTTTTTTATTTCCCCTCCTTTTTTTTTGACGTTTTTTGTTTAATCGTCCCCCCCCCCTTTTTTTTTCTGGGTTTCATATCATTTTTGGGTTCATCGTTTGTTTTTTTCGATGTGCCGTTTTTAGGTGAATAAGGGAAGTTTTTTTGGTCCCTGTCCAAAATTTGTTTGTCAGATTTTTTTTATAATTGTTTTTTTTTGTTCACATCCCTAATTCTTGGCTTAACGTTTCTCATCCCCCCGAGCCTTTTTGATTAGAACACATGTTGTTGATGTCTCTGCGGAACGAGTCCTGCGGAAGGTTGGCCTTTGCGTGTCCCTCCCCCAATTAAGTCATATCCCAACCCTCCCCCCCCGCTTTTCACTTGCTTTTTCAAGACCTTTGACGCTCAGTATCTCCCTCGCTTTCAGCATATCACGTGATCTACTTCTTTTTTGCGTAGATCTTTCTCCGCCTATGAAAATGCTCCCCCCCCCATGTGAAATAAAGTCTTATTTAACCTTAACTAGTTTTCCAAGTCTTCAGTCAATTTCGTGTCAGGCTATGGTCTGTCCTTTTTTAACTTTCCTCCCCCCTTGACTGGGTTGGATGTGTTGCTTCCCTGGAATTTCACCTAACTTTGACCCCTAATTTATAACGGGGAGTCTGAGATCCACTTTTTCTTCTTCATGCTAGACTATTGCGCCCATTGGCGCTCACTTTTCTCTTCACTTGGGACACACCTAACCGATTTCCCCGTGACCCTTCTACCACCCTACTGTTACCATAGCCCCTGCATGCTCAGTCCTTCCGAAACTACGCATCCTAACTCGTTCTCGGAATGTTTTTGGAATCCTTTGGAAGAAATTTTTTGAAGTAACCTCCCCCCCCAGTAGTTTCTTGTCTTCTTCCCATAATATGTACAAACAAGGGCCCAGCACCCCCCCAAATTCCAACTTTGTTTCCCCCAACAATCTCTCTCTTACCTCTTTTGGTTGTGTCTCGATCTTTTTTGAAAGCAAACAATTTTGAGGGACCCTTTGGGGTCCTTTTGTACCATCCCTTCTTTCCCTTTCCCCCCCAGTAATTTTCAAGTGTTTCTTCCTTCGACACACCCCCTTTCCCCAAAATACTTCCCGTTCTTTATGCGTTCTGGCCTTCTTCAATTAATCCTAAAACTGCGGGTCCCCTCTTTTTTTGTTCCAAATCGGTCAGGGAGTTGGCCCCCGCTTCCCGCCATACAAGCACTTTGTCGTTGAAGAATATCGATTTTGAGCAATGTGCTATCATCCCCAATGATGGATTCCTCCTGATCCCCGACACTGTTATAGACCTTTCCTTTTCCACAAGTTGAACCCTCTTCAACCACAACCCGCCCTTTGAAATTCCCTCAGTTAAACCGTCCCCCCCCCTTTTTCCCCCGCCACCTGACTGAAACGATTGACTCCCTTTTTGCCTTTACCTTTTTCGTCCACTGTAGTCTAGTACTTACTTAATTGTTGCAACTTTTTTGATCTCCATCTAGGCCCCCCCCATCTTCTCGTGATATATGTATGTTTCCATCTATCGTGCCTTGCTACTACGTCAGTTAATCTTCTTTTCCTCTTGAATGTTGTAAGCCATTTTTATTTTAATTTTCCTCCGGGTCCCCCTGTCTTCTTCTGATTAAACATACTCACGGGCACTTTGTCCGGTCCCCTTTGTCAATAGTTGACCCTGTTGCTTCAACTTTTTTCAGTTAATTGTGACAGTATCCCCCCCGCAGTTCTCTTGACTTTCCCAAAAAAAAAGACCTCACAGTCCCCCCACTATTGACTTTCCGACCCGCCAAAACGATGACCAACCCCCCGAGTCGAACCCCCTGACCACTTTAAACTTTTCCCTCCCCCCCCGTTGAAGATGACACACCCGTCCCACCTATGACGATGTGACCCCCCCCCTTTTTTCTTTAAAAATTTTGGACTTAACGACCAACGTCATCCCCCCCCCCACGTTTTGCGATGACCGAAACAACCCCGTATGTTAACCATAAAAACCCAGTTCCCCCCCCGATTCCCAGAAAGACAACCCTGAATGACGCTTTTTCCCATATTTTCCGATGACCCGGAAACGCCCTCTGTGACTAACATCCACACAATTCTGCAAACGTCCTTTGATGGACGTCTTTCCCCAACACCCGTGAGTGATTCCCCCAAAAACCGATTCTGAACCGAACCAACCTACGATGTCTTGAACGAACCCACTTTTCCCCCTCTCTTAACGCGTGGGGGACTTTCAACCGAAGAGCAACCGAAAAAACCTCCCTGCCTGATGAGCCAATCAAGAGCTTCATAACATCATCCGTATGGACGAAAGCCGATCACTTGACGCGCTACGCCCCCCGTTCCTTTCCGAACCCCACCTCCTGAACGTCGTTCTGACCGTATACTCGGACGAGCTTTTTCCCCAAGCAAATCACCCCCTTTTTTTCCCCCAGGCGGTTCTTTGGGAAGGGGTCTTGGTGGGCTATTCACGTCTCTGGATTTTTTTCACTTTTTTTCCGGTTCCACAAAAATTCCCTTTTTTCTTTTGGGTTCCGGGGTGATTGAATCCCCTTTAGTGGGTTGTCGGGGGTAACTTTGTGGCTTCAAATTTTCCCAGGAGTCACAAGGACTGTCCAGAGATTTTTCCCCACTGCCCCCTTTTTTTTTCTTTTCCATCGGTGGGTCCCCCCCATGTGAGTGGCGGCCTGTCCCTAGTCCTTCCACAAAAGGATCGGGTTACGCCGTCCCCCCAACTTCCCTCCTGTGCTTCGTATCCTTGGGGATGGGAAAAACTATATTTCCCCTTCCCCTTTTGTCCATCAATCCCTCGCACCTAGTTCCACATATCTAATATCTTTGTCGAGACCACCCCTTTTTCTTATATTTGCATTGTCTAGATTTTCCTTTTTTCAGTGTCACCTTCTTCTTTCCACAGTAATTAGGTTTTTACAACCACTTTCTTTTTTCCTCCTTCGACTAACTCTCTCTCGTTCCCTCCTCCTGTTGATTCTACCTCCCCCTTTTTCTCGGACCCCAAATCATGAAAAATGCAAATTAAAGCCCTTAGACCCATTTCCCTTTGTTTCTTTATATGAACCTGTTTATAACACTCCCACTTCTTCGGTCCCAGGTCCCTGCCCTTTCGTCACTCACTAATTACCCTCTTTCCTGGAAGAGTTGTCCCCCTTTTCCCACTGGAAGGTGTTTTGAAATAATTTTTTTAAGATTTCTCAACATCCACTACTTCCACATTTCGCCTCCTTCCCTTTTTTTTCTCAGTCAATTGCTCGCACTTTCCTCATGGTAATTTGTCCCCTGAAATATGACTCTCATCCTTCTCAGGCCAAAATCTATTCAACGATGTCGTTGACTCCCCCATTGTCCACTCAATTATTTTTTTAAGCGCCGACAAACCCCATCCCCCCCCATTTCCACCCTTCCAGCCACAAGATCCGCTGAACCTATCAAAAACCCCAACCGTTTCAAATTCCCTTCCTACTGTATCTCTCTCCAATGATAAACCACCACCCAAAAGACCGCTGACTTTTTTGAGTTTGATGACTCAGTATCCCCCGTCGCCGCGTATATTTTTGGTAGCACCCTGTTGGGCTTCATCATGGTCACTTTCTTTCCTTCCCTCCCTTTCTATAGTAGGTTTGACTATCTTCATTTTGGCTCCTCTGTCGTTAGTCGTCTGCTGTCTCTGTCTCTTCATTTTTTTTATCTTGTTTCGGTTTTTTCTTGTTTTTCGCTTCCTCCCTTTTTTTTTTTTTCTTTTTGCGTCAACGTTTTTAGGTAATCGTTTGTTTTTTTTCTTCTATAGTGGGTCTTTTTTAACAAAGGTTTCGGGTCTCATCGTGCCGTTTTTTCGGTCATCTCCACCGTCTTTTTGACGTCTCAAAAGTTTTTTATCGTTTTCCTGACGTTTTTCGCGTTCATCTACCTTTTTCGGTTCATCTATAGCGGTACCTAGTAAAACCGTTTTGTTCTTTTTCCCTCGGATATCGTATAACTTCATAGTCACCCCCTTTTTTTTCCCTGGTTTTCTTCTTCCGAGTGGTTTAGGTTTCACTTTTTTTTTGGTCCGTCTTAAACTCTCTTGGATACGCCCCCTGTTTTAAGAAGAAAATTTTGAGTCATCTTCCCTTTGCGTCCCATCAGCCTCTTCCCCCTTCTTTGAAGGTGGTTTTGCACTACTGGCCCGTTTTTCAAGTTACATTCATTTTCCCCAACTCCTTTTCAACAAGCAATTTCTCTTCCAGCGCACGTTTCCCGTCTAGTAAGTCTCGCTTCTTGAGATTTGCTGCAATACAGATACACGTGCTCCTTATGATTTTTCTAGTTGATCCTTTATGGTACAATTCCCTTTCTTAGACTCCTCACCTTAAATAGGCGCCAAGGGAAAGTCAACTGCTGATAGTGGTTACCTTGTTTCCTTTTTTACCTTTTCCATTTATATGGAGGTTTTTTTTGTAGTACGGTTTTCCCCATCCCTTTGTTAAAATTTCGTGCTTATAACCAGGGTTGCGGTCTGACCATTTCTCTCTCTTTTATAGCATTTTCTTTTTAGCTTCTTTGGTTCCCCCAAAATGACAACTACTTACTGCAACGGCCAATTTCAATATTGACCGGAGCAATCCCTTTTCCCCCAATACGCCATAAGACAGTATGTCTTCCAGCACTACCTCTCCCCCTTCACTTTAATTCTTTTGCTGTGGAATTTTTTTACTTGGTTTTAAATGTAGTTGAGAAACCTCACTCCCACCCCAGTAGTTTCGTAATTTGGGCATCTTTTCTCACTTTCAGGAAAGTCACTTCCAGTGTCTCCCCTGGTGCCACAACTTCCTCTTTTTCCTCCCTCTCTGGTTTGGTGAGATCGATTTTTGACTGCCCCAGAGACCGTGCTTGCTGGGACCTTTTTTCCCCCCTCTTTTCCCTGCACCCCCCCCCCCTTACTGGTACCCTCAGTGTGGAGTCGGTCTTTCACTTTCCTCCCTGCCAATTCCCAACCTTTTAAGTACCGGGAGTCTTTCTTGGAAGAGAGGAATAAATGCTGAGTATTCCCCCCCTCTTTTTGTTTGACACTCTTGTTTCTCCTGTCTCCCCTTCACTTTTGGGGCCCTGTTTTAGATTAAAGCCTATTTTCGCCCCATTTTGAAGTGATCCTGACATTCTTTGTCCCTCCCCATTCTCCTTCTCGCTTGTCCAACCCTGGATTCCCCAATTAAATTTCTGTCTACAACTTCCCCCCCCCTTTTCAATGCTCTTTTACACATATAGTGACACAGCCCGTCGTAGCCCATTCATTGAGAAGTAAGACAACGGGAAAGCTCTCCTTCCCCTCTCTTCTTTTGCATCCCTTTTCGATTCCTGTTCCGTAGTGACTTTTTCTTCCATTCCTTTTGTCCGCACGTTAACCTGCGTCCACCCTCCTCACTCTTACGGTAAAATCTTGCTCAAGTTCCCTTCTCTCCCCCCCCCCCCCTTCTGTTCTACGTATAGTACTTAACTTTTCCCCATTTGAGACTTTCCAATTTTGGAAATTTGCTGTTTTATTAGCCTTTGCGTCAATTGGACTGTAGATGAACCTCACTGGCCAGTTTCCCCTTTTTCCCCTCTTCCCCATTTGACATATCCTCCTAGCATGAGTCCATAACCAAGTTTTCTTCCCCCCCCACTTCTGCTGCAGATCTTAAAACCTTTGAACCTTATCACGATGAAGCATTTGACGATTGGCATCCCCCCCCCAACTTGATAAGACTCAAAAACCTTTAGACTCCCCTCCAAACCTTTGACGTGTCAACCCAGTCACGATTGATAACCTCCCCACCCGTCACGATGACTGACCGAAAAAACGTTGAAGATCCCCCCCCCCCCCCCCCCAACCCTTTCCCCCTCTCCCGATTCCCCCCCCCGCCAACACCTTGTCTCTCCCCTCAAAAAAACCGGATGGACGATGACCAACCCCCTTTTTTTGACGATAACCAAACGTTCCCCCCCCTCTTCCTTTTTCCCCGAACCATTTGTAACCCAAAACATTCCTGACGATGCCCCACCCCCCTTTTTGGAAGATGAACCGAAACCCAACCTGTCACGTTGCCGCTTACCCTAAAAAACATTGACAGAACCGAACCCCCGTTAGATGACTCCTCCCTCCTCCCAAACGTTCCGTGTCTCCCCCCACACCAACGTGACTTGCTATGACCCCTCTCCCCCCCCCTCCGCGACGATGAACCAAAAATACGATGACGATACCCCGAAAAAAAAGTATCTTTAAGCACAACCCCCACCTTTCCCTACCCTCTCCCTAAAAAATCTACTGATGAGAAAATCCTCTCTTGTTCCCCCCGATCGTGACGTGATGACGAGCCTCGATCACGGTGACCTTAAGAGCCCCGCAACCGTGCCCCACCTAATGAACGCTATGCCTTTCTCTCCCCTTTTCGATGGACTTTAACTCCCCCATCCAAAAACTTGGTTTTTTTTTGTTTTCAGTGATCATGGGAGCGAATCATCTCTGGAATGTTGAAAGTTTGCAATTTTTTAAAAACTTACTTTTGATTTTCTCTTTGGGATGATTGCCCTGGGTTCTCCGCCCCCTTCTTTTTTTTTTTTTGTCTCCCTGTTTCTTTAATAAATAAATCTCTGTCTTAGTGTTCCCCCTTTCCCCTCTCATCTTTACAGAGATGGGCCAATGTTTTATTCAGGTATAAGTTTCGTTTTTACACTTGGCTTCCCCTTTTCTCTGCGGATTTACTTTTTGAGTCAATGGCCCTTCTCTTTCCCCCAAGATGATGTAAGTAACTTCCTTTTACGTACTTTTTTGGCTTATCCTCTTCACAGTATTTTAAAACTTCAAGTTTCAAGTTCAAACTCTTCCATATCCACTATTTTCCAAGGGAAGAAGATCCCTTTTCTCTCACCACAACCAGTTATTTTATTTCTCAGATTTTTTCAGGTAAATTTTAAATGTTTCCTCTTTACCTCTCCCTTCTCCCGGCGCTTAAAAAAGGATTTTTCAGAATTGTCAG
>Ga0179591_1371479_pt1 | contig 10787 bp, 12 predicted proteins | sample CZOMad2_1_08_16f_FD_182891 | JGI IMG/M metagenome (GOLD analysis project Ga0179591, IMG submission 182891) | Vadose zone soil fungal communities from Angelo Coast Range Reserve, California, USA - CZOMad2_1_08_16fungal (PacBio error correction) | ecosystem: Environmental > Terrestrial > Soil >... | reverse complement strand
CTTACCCAAATCTGAAACCACAAAATGGATGAGTTCTTTGGCTTGATCCATCCGCTGCTTGTTCTGTGTAGATTACCGTGAAGCCTCAGAGTTTTTTTAATGCACTGAGGCATCCCTCTTATCTGACGGGACAAGGCGCCGCCAAAGTTCCAGACAACTGCTTGCCTTCTGCTCAATCGTGGGCTTCCGTTTTTTCCCCCCTTTTGAGCAGTCAGATTCTACGGCCAACCTTTTTCCCCTTCCCTCTTCCCAACAGGCGTGTTGAAGCAAGAAAGGCCTCTCCTTCCTTGCATCTCATCCAGAAAACCTGGGGTTGAATGATTTTACCCTTTGTTCCTTCTTTTTCCCCCGCTCAGTGACTGCGTCCCCCGTTCCCTCGGAGATTGTAGTTTTTCCTTCATATACTCCAGAAGAGGGATATCTTTTGGGATCTTTTCGACTTTTCCTTCCCTTTTTGAGTTTTGAAAATGCTCCTCTGCGCCCGTCTCGGAGTATTCTCTTCTCTCGTGACGCTGCGATCCGTTCACGCCCCCTTTTTTCTGAAAGGACAGATTGGCCGCGTTCTATTCCTTTCAAGTCTTCTCCCCTACAGCGTCCATTTTTATGCGTAGTGTGAGTCACACCGTGATCCCTTTTTTGTGACCTCATTGACAGCAGCGCCCACGTTTCTCTCTTTGTTGTTGTTCAGCACTTTGGCGCGGCTGGCAATGCTGGCCTTGGATTCTTCCCCCGCTCCCCCTCCTTCCGCACCCTACGCACACAAATTTTCTTTTTTTGCCCCCCCTTCCCTTTCCTTTGGAGCGGCCAATCTGCAGCCTTTCCCGCGTCTCTTTCCCTTTTGGATTAAGCGTCGAGAGCCGATATACCTTCCCTTACGCAGCTTGAGAAGTCCCACCGCCCTTGAATCTTTTCAACCCTATAATTTCCAATATCCTCTTGGCTCTACTCCCCTTTCCAAGGTCATTTACAGGGTAGCCTTCAGCGTCCTTTTCACTTCTTAGACGATCCCAAAATAATTCACCACAGGTTCATGACTTCTTATGACTTCGTGGATGCTGGCGGCACCCCCTTTCCCCAATCCCCCTTTTTTGGCCGGAATCTCGACTTCTTCCTTGTCTAAAGGAACTAAACCAACTCGGAGAATCTTTATCTCTTAGTTCGGCCTTTCGAGGAATAGGAATCGGTGAGCGCGGTATTCATTCATATCATAGACTCCCCCCTCCCGGCTTCACGGTACTCCCCAGCCCTCGTTGATGTCGCAGCCTTCGAGCCCGCTTTCTTTTTTCCTCTGAGGTCCTTCTTCTGATTAACTTTGTCCCTTTCCTTCTTTGCAGGGGTTGTGGTCGGGATTATAGTAGGGGCTGATTTTTCTGCGTTCTTCGACAATCTTCACCCACGTTGGGTTTCTTCTTCAGACATACATTTCACATCCCTCTTTAAGTTCGACGGTTTCACGAGACTTTCATCCAGTCCTTCGCAAACCCTAAAAAGCTCATTTCGGAACGTGTTTGCGATCCCTCTTCCCTACTTTTCGAGTCGGTCCACCAAAGCAGGGACCGTTTGAATTGCGGGATCGCCTCCTTTTTTCCTCACCTGTCGTCATGCGATTGAATTCCACTGACCCAAGTCCCCCCATTTCGCGGTGTGCTTTTCGTCTTCTCCAAGCTGTTTTTTTTCTTTAAGATGCTTCTGGGAATGTGCGGCTCCTTCAGTCTCAGTACCGCAAAAGTGTTTTAACTCCTTTATAAACGGACGCTGCCCTCTTTTTTTTCTCAGAGAGCGGCAGCTGTGACGTGACCTGAGTTCTCACTGCCTCTCTTTGCTGCCACCTTCCTTTTTTTGGATATCTAACTCACCAAGCCTGTGAACCTCCTTGCAATTGATAGTCGAGCAGGCGTGTTTTCCCCTCTTTGACAGCTTTTCCGGTGCGCTCTGCCCAGGTCCCCTCCCTTGAGTACCCCCAATTTTTTTCAGACCCTTTTCCTCCGGTCGACGGGTCTGTATCATCGACCTTGACTTTTACCAAATAACGGAGGAGATTATATGTTCCGTCGTTCATTGTCCGACAGAGAAGAGCTTTTTTCCCTTTCCCCTGGCACTCCATCACGCGCGAGTAGCTCTCAACTTTTTTCTGGTGACGGGTGGAATTAGTCTGAGTTCTCTGCCCGACTCCACGCTGACTCCCGCTGAGGGTGACTTCACCTTCCTGACCCCTCGTTTCTCACCTTTCCATGGTCTCCACCTTTGATTTTTTTTTTAAGGATCTCCTTTCTTCGTTCTGCAGTCGTTTTCGCGTATTGGCCTCCTTCTTAAATTTGTCGCTTATGGCAATGAAATGTACCTAGTTCATGATGGTGAGAAATTCCATACTTAGAAATTCAATATCATTTGCCGCTGGGGACGACCGCATTTTTTCCTTTCCAGACGCTTTTAGGCGTTTAGGTCATGTGCCCTCAATCCGGGCACCCGGCACACTTATGGATTCTGGCAAGTCCTTTAAATAATCCTCTTTTACTGAGATTCTGCAGATCCATTACTTTCTTATTTTCTTTTCGTCCAGAACCCCCCTTCTCCCCTATGACCTAAGGGAGGACCATTCCAGTTGGACATTTATTTCCTTTTTTCTCTCTCTGATATGAGATCGTGATGCTTGCATGTCTCACCCTGCCTCCCCTAGAAGAGACCTCCCAATTCTCAGTGTCCCTAGCTAACCCCCCCCAAATCTTCCATTCATAAGAGAACCGCGGTCTTCCTGACGTAGAACGCCCCCAGATTAATTCTCTCCTTTTTGAACCATTTACGCTTGAGAACTCGTAATACTTCCCTTTCCCTCTTCCTTCCCTGCTCAGCGGGAGTTAATATTTTATCTTTTCTTGAGAATCCAGTATTCAGAAGACCCATTTTCTTTATCCCATGTCTCCCGCGGTGAATGGCTCCCCAATGGTGGCCGAGTTTTTCCCCTTTTTTCTTTATTCTTTCTCGGTCGGAGCTCGTGCCGCTAAATCTTCATATATCTCTCCCTTCTATTTCTCCTCTTTCCCGACATGTCGATTCGAGACGACCCCGCCTGAATTTCCCGTTCCAATCATTTTTCCCCCCCCCTCATTGTTTTTCCCAAGTCGAAGTTGTGCGTTCCATTTGAAAAGCATTCTTATGGCCACACTCCGCGTTTCTTCTCATAAGAGTTTCCGCCCCGATAAGGCGTTTCTTTTGCGTCTCCCTCCGAGATTGTATCTCGTCGATGGAGTCTAGCAGTCAATGATCGGACGTACAGCTTTTCTGACTCGTTTCAGCATTTCCTTTATTCAGACGTTCGTCTTCTTCGCAAAATGGAGGTCTTTCAGTTCCCCCCCCCTCCATTTCAATCCTCATCGCCCATTCCCTCCAGCATCTGAGTTCTCAACTCCCCTTACCTCCTATTTATCACGCCCCCGTTTTTTCTGAACTGTGCTGGAGACGGTATGTTTTTGGATTCCTCTCCTCCGAACGGTTGGCGAGTTTGCGGTTGAAGCAGGCTCGTGCGAGCCGCCATTCGATTTTCCCTTGGGGAACGAAAATCGAAAAGTCCCGCGTCCCCTCGGAGCAGACACGAATGAGCCTTTGATTTTGTCCCGAAGCACGTAGCACCCTTTAATTCCCCGGGCCCTGTTATTTGAACTTCTTTGGTGGCGAAACGAATTCCATCCCTGCCTTTTTTTCCCCGAGTTTCGCCGAACGCCACATTTCCTGAAACCTTTCCCTCTCTAATCCCGTCCACCCTATTTCTCCTCCTAGAATCTGGAACGTATCCATATAGGCCTTCCTTGACACAAGCGCAAAACAACCCGACTTTTTTTTTTTCTTTGCCATCCTTCCAGAGTCGGTGTAGTAGACCGTCTGACGCGATATGAGTCGATTGTCTTTTCCCTTCCTCCTTCTCCCCCACGACCGAGGCCGCGATAAAGGATCTTTCAAATTCTCCTTTCTGACCACCCGTTATTGCGTGAGGCCTGGTAGACTCAGGCACACAAAAACGACATTCATTAAACTTTTTTTGCCTCCAGACAGCCATCAGCTCAATTCCCTTCACTTCTCAATGCACCTGGGTTTTATTTGACCTTTTCTGGAGCCAATACGATAAGTGACTGCGACCTTTCAAATGCCCGTTGCGTTTTCGTCTTCTAGTCCCTCTCGGATTATTGGCCTCGCTTTCGTCTTCATTCCTTGGAGGTGGGACTGCTCTCGCCGGCGTCTTCGGCTTTTCCCTTTATGAACCGTTAGCGATCGTATCTGTCTTCGGTTCCGCTGTTGAGATTGGACGAGAGATCACGACAGGCGGTTAGCCCCACTACCTTGTTGTGCGTAGTGTGCGTCCAATTTGGATATCCTTCTTTGCCTCCTCGAGGGCACATTGCCAGCCGCGCCAACGTTATCCCACCTCCTCCTTTTTTCTCTGATCACTTGGCGCGGCGGCAATGACTTTCTTTATCTTCCTCCCCTTGCCGATTTTCAAAAATAAGCACCACCTTGCTGAGTGGCGCTACGGTTTTAGTGATCTATTGCCAATCTTCAGCATTTCTCGGCGCTCCTTGTTCGCGAACTTCTGCCTCCTTCCTCTTTGATAAGACATCTCTATCCTATTTTTTTTTTTCAAGCCATTTGAATAGTACGAGAAAAGAGACTTCACCAACAATCTTTTTGACGGAGGAACGAATTTTTTTGCTATCTACCGGGTTTCCCCTCCTAGTTGTACTTTCCGCCATCACCCTTCCCCCCTTTGCTCCTTCTCCCCTTCTTAAAAAGTTCATTGCCTGGATTCGAGATTCCAAAATAGCTGTTTTTTTTTTCGCCTGTTTCCCTTCAAGGTCATGTTTTCGGCGATCTCGATTTTTCAAAACAACTGCTTTACTTGCACTCCTCTTTTACGGCAGAAGCAGTTTGACGCCTCGGTTATCTTTCTTTTTTGGTTAGAGATGTATTAATTCTTCCCCCTATCGCCTCCCCCCTACTCTTCGATAAAATTGGACTGTGGATTGATCTGCAGTCCGTCTCGGCTCTCATTTTGTGTGAATTTTTCGCCTTTGCTTTCCCCCTTAAACGTTCGACTTCGCTCGTTCCCCATTTTTTATTTACTTTTTCGTATTTTCATGATGTGGTTTTCGCCCCTTTTCTTTCCCCCCATGGGGTGGAGATGAAGAAGGAAATTTCCTTCTCTGTTCAATGGCCCGGGGCCGTTCACTTAGAAGCCCTCATTACGTGCTCGGGACACCATCCGCTTAGTTTCCTTTCTATGAAGGATCTTTTCGAGTTCTGTCCCCCTGCCCCCCTTCCGCCTAGGGCTTCCCTAAGTGGGCTTTTGCAACCCCGCATCTCACCCTGTTCGTCTTGCGGATTGGCCTCTTCCTCCATCTGCGTCCTCTCCTTACTGAATGGTTTCGTATTCGCCACTCTCTATCCCTTTCCTTGCTGGGAATGGTCAGTAGTCGATTTCGGGTGCCGAAGACCCGCCCCTTGTTTCCCTTCCCTTAGAAACGGGACTCTGCGCGATTTCCTTCCTCCTCCTGCTTTGACGCTGTAATTGGCTTCATTTCCCCCCCTTTTCTCCACTCTCCCGCGCGGACAAATTATCGATTCTCCTCTGCACCCAGCTGTCTGGGCGGGAAACTCTAGGCACTTGATTTTCTTTCTTTTCCCGTCTTCCGGTGCGCCCTTTACCTTTCCCCCCTGAAGTTTTGAAAACAAACTTTCGGGATTTCACCCTTGTTTTTTCTGGCCGTCCTTTTTTCTTATCGTAGACATGCGAACTTTTTTTCCACCACAGTACTAGATCAGTGAACGTCGAGCTTTCTTCCTCTCTGCTAGTCATTTTTTCAAGGCGGCCAACGTGCCAGCCCAGACCACTTTCCGGGCGGCTTAATAGGTTGTTTGTCTACTTTTTTCCCTTTTCTTTAAGTGGCACCCTTGCCTACACGCTGAACTCCCTGTGGTCACCGTTAGATACCATGATTTTCACGAGATCATCGAGTTCCCCCCTCTCGCATATCGTGATAAAGGAGCTTGGGTCTCCTTTATTTTCTCAGCGGTTAGAGATCTTAGCCTTCACTGCTTTCTTTTTTTTTTTCCCACGCCGCTCCTATGGCACGAGAGAATGGGTCTTTTGCAGAGAGCTCATGATGGTGAGAAATGCAATCCCCTTCTTTTTTTTTCTCTCTTTCTTAAGAAAAATCATGGCCTCTTTCTTGTTTTGCCCTTTCCGAATCTGATTAAGCGATTTTTAGGTATTCGTTCATTTCGGCAACGAAATTATGGCTTGAACCTCCCCTTTCTCTAATGGTTGTTGTTGTTTCTACTTATTTCCCTTGTTAGCCGATGCCGCTTGCTCCTGCCCCTTTCCCAAGCCGAAATCTAAGCAAGGAATGCTTCGCGTCGGGGCGTTTTTCCCAGTCGGCATGCTATTCCTTTTATGATCTTCTTTTCCTGATTTTCAGTCACAATCATGAGACTCGTCTGATCCATTCAGAGAGGAACACATTTTTCCCCCCGTCCTTTAAGTACTGTGCAGCACGGCAGATGCGATCGGCGCAAGCAACCGATCCTTACTCAACGATAGTCAAGTTGCTCTTTGCCATACTCTTTTTCTCTATTACAGCATTGAATCTGCACTTCCTTTTGAGTTCAGAGTTGGAGGGACAGTGCCCGATCTCAGTCATCCCCCCAACCGTTCTTCCCCTGCCTGTCAGACTTTTTCGTCTTTTTCTCGCGTGTGTCTTGCCCTGTGGCCCGCGTTGAATGACGTCCCTTCCTTAATTTGTGTCTCAAATCGTCCTCTCCTCTTTCTTTTTGTCAAAAGCACGCTTCGACTGCCCTATCGCTCTCTTTTTTTCCAGGGCGATCAAGCAAAGTTTCTCAAGAACATTTTTTCCCTCGTTGTCTTCCCCTTTCCAACTGTGCACAAACCCCTTTGACTCCTTTTTTATCTTCCCCAACCTTTCGCCATGCATACTTAAATTTCCACTCTATTACATATCAAGGAGGGTTAGGAGGTGCGCTCCCCAAGAGATGTCATCAGTTCGTATGGATCTTATCAGTGAGCCACAGTTCGTGGTCCTACTCGATGAGCTTTCTGGCTAAGAATTCTCTCCCTTTTAATTAATCTGGTAGGGAGGGCGATTTTCGCCCCCCCCCCTTTCATCTTTTCCTAAGAGCGCTTCCTCCACTTCATCTTCTGATTCTTTTTTAAGACGACGTCGCCGGCACCTCCACTTTTTATCGGATTCAGTGATGTCTTCTTCCTCCCTGGTCGGAAGTTGCCCCCTGTTTTTTTTGATTCGCTAACGCTTCGAGTCGCTTTTTTTCCCCCCCGAACCGTCAGAGAGCGATCGAACACCTTTTTCGTCTTTCTTCCCCTCACTTTCGTGCTATCTTCAATGGCTTTTTTTCTCTCTTTTTCCCCCAGTGACCAGTTGATCTGTCTCCCGCACCTTTTTTTTGAAAACCTCTGCTTTCATATCACCAAGCCGTGGTTTTTCTGGTAAGAACAAACAACATGAAACTCCATCGATCGAACAACGGTGTTTCCATTCTTGAAAATTGAATTCCCTTCTCTAGCCCCCTCCCGATCACCCCAAAATAGGCGAGCCTGGTCTTTTCTTGCGATAAATCAAGCGGGCAATCTTCTGAGGTCCAGTTAAGCCGGTATGGAGTCGAGGTTTTTCTCATCACCCCGATGATGCAGCCTATAACCTTGGTCGTCCATCTTCTCGGAGCTCCAATCGGGTTAGTGTGTCTTCCCTTTCTTTTCCAAAGTTCAGATCTTTCCTTGACCAAAACCTTGTCATCCCTTTCTGTTTCGCCTACAAGCCTCCCTCTTAATTTGCCTTGCTAAATACAGCAATGCTGTACTGATTTTCAATCCGTCTCCTGTCTCTGTTTGAGTCCTCCCCTCTCTCTCCCCCTTCCCAGGAGATGAGCGAGACCGTTCGTACACGGTCTCCCTTTATTGGGAGAAAGTACTCTCTCTCTCTTTTTTTTTAGGATCTTCGCGTAAGGTTAGAAGTATTGCTCGGGAAGCTGAAGATCCGTCGCGATCCGGCTCTTCTTCCGCTGACCTTTTCAGATTGACTTAGATCCACTGAGCTTTCCCCCCCCTCTAACCCCATTTGTTTTCGTATTGTTTCGTCACCTATTTCCTTCTTGCGCAGCTCGAGATGTGAAAGTCATTGACAGCCTCACACTCCCTTTCCTTCCTAAGTTGTGAGAGATTCAACGTTTTTTCTTCTTCCCTAGTCTCCCCCTCTGCATCACCCTTTGCCTCCCCTTCCCCAAAGTCTGTTGTTTGGCGCTCCCCGGCTTTTTGTTTTCCTTTTTTCACTTCGGGGACGCGTATCTGGATCATCCGAGAGTTTCAGATTCGGACAGAGACAATCGCTCTACCGAGGAGCAGCCCACGTCCCTTCATCGTCCGACGAAAGCGAGACTCTCCCCCCTATCCCTTCCCTCCATTGTTCTCATATCCGGGAATTACAGGGTTCCTCTCCCCTTTCTTTTTTTTCCCTGGAGAAGGATTGTCAAAATACCCCCCCTGGTTTCTTTATACAATTCGCGCTGCGTGTTCGTTCTCCCCTTTTATGTAATCAAGGTCATGTTTTTGGCCTTGAGTAGAACCCTTTCCGTCTCACGGCAATAACCCGGATTTAGCCGGCAGTTTTTTTCCCTTTCCGGCGCCTCTTTATCGGCGGAAGGCATAGGATTTCGCGCAGGTATCAGCCTTCATATCCTCCATAGCCGGCTTCACGGACCACTTCCCCTTTGGACTCGTTGCCCAGCTCGATCCGCGGCTATCCCTGGGTTTTCTCTTAGACTTTAACTTGCAGGGAATAACGTTACGTTGATTTTTTGTCTGGCCAGGTCCGTGGCCCCCTCCCCTTCTTTTACGAGTTTTGCTCTCGACAATTTGCCCCCCTTTTTTCTCTGTGCAGAAGACATCGTTTCCCCCCCCGTTTTCTTTTTGACGTTTCACGAGACTTTAAGTTTCATACTCTAAGTGCTTAGGGAAACAATCCCTGCTACCTTGCGTTTTTTTCTGTTCTCTCGTTACGGCGTACTTTTCGTCGTTAGGTCCCCCAATCTCCCCTCCTGGAGGTTTTCGCCTCCGTTGGATTTCACCCTCCCCTACCCATGTAGACTATCCATCCTGACCTCCCTCTCCACTTTTTTGCTATCCTTTTTCGTCTTTCATGACTAGACAGAGGAGGGAAGGCGGATCGATCTTCTTTTAGTCTCTCTCAAGTGGTGAAGAAGACCAACCCCCCTATCCTTTCTTTGAGGATGCGGAAGCCGAAGACGAGATCTTTTTCTTTTAGAGTCCTAGTCCTTTGTATCACTTTCAGTCCGCCTTTCACAGTCGTGCAAAACTTTGTTTTCATCTGAATACCTCCGTATCTTGCTCTCTCCTTCGCCCACCTAGTCCCCCCTCCTCTACTCAGTTTCTATCCCTCTTCTCAAGCCGCTCCCGCTCTCTCACTCCTGATCCTCTTATCCTCCACCTCCCCCTTAATCCATGCCCCCCTCTTCTTCCCTTCCCCTCCGCTTTCTTTTATCTACTCATGCCGACCTTGCTCCCTTCCACTCCCTCCATTTACTTCTCATTTCCCCCCATCATCCCTGTTGCGGTTCACCCCTTATTTACAGTTGGGAACTATTAGTCCCCATTCGTCCTCCAGGAGTGTGGACCCCCATGTTTTTTTTCCGCTTTAACTTGCTGCTCGCTTTTTCCCCCAATTACTTTTCAAAAAATTCGGGATGTGCCCAGCCACCCCCTTTTTAGCTGACCGGCTCGACGGGTATTTTATCCGAATCGTGCTTTTCTCCCCTTAAATACTTCTAGCTTCTTTCAGACTCCGTTTTCATTCCTCCTCTCAGCTTCTTCAGTTAAAAGCTTCACCCCATCTTCCCTTCCGCTTTTCCTTACAGCGATCCACAGTCCTTTTTTTGACCTCCTTCTTTCTCGTGAACCTGAGAGAGGTTCCACCACCCCCCTTTAGTCAGTTCAGCGTCCTTGACCTTAAGGCCGTTCTTTTTTCAAGTAAATGGGACTTGCAATCGTTGAATAACCTCTCTTGTGCGTTTTCCCCCTCTCTTAGGTCGCGTATAATTTACTGAGATTCTTGGGTCCTCTTGCAGAGACTTGGGAGTTCGATGACCGGTCTTTTTTTTTCCCTCCCCCCCGATCTATAAGGAGTAAGACAGGATCGCTGGACGCCAGGAGCTGCAGGGATAAGCGATTTTTTTAATAATACTGAACCCCGAAATTAGGGACTTTCCCGATTTCTCCCCCCCATCGTTGTTGGTGAGGAGCTCTTTCCCCCCTTTTTCTGAACCTTTGAGATTGCCCCATCCGCCTCATCGCGTCCCCGGATGCTCATCGGGTCTTTTTTGGTACCTTCAGTCTGCTCTGATCGGAAGCTCCGTTTATTTTTGCCTTCTCCGCTCACCCTAACTAAAAAATATAATTGACCGGCGGAACCTTCCTGCATCGTGCCATTCATCGCGCCCCCTACGGCGCTTGATTGCGGTTCTCCAAATCCGTATTCAACCGCTCCCCCCTTTAATTTCTCTTTGAGAAACGTCGATTTATCCTTTCCCTGACTGTTCATCCTGGAGTTAGCGTGTATTACTATTTTTTCTCTTTACACGAGTTCCACCCTTCTTCCGTTCATTTTTTCTCTTTCTCTAGAGGAAGTGTCGTATGGCTTTTTTTGCCCTGGACGATCTATTATAGATCCCCTTCGGTTCTTCAATCGTTATAT
>Ga0179591_1309405_pt1 | contig 10788 bp, 11 predicted proteins | sample CZOMad2_1_08_16f_FD_182891 | JGI IMG/M metagenome (GOLD analysis project Ga0179591, IMG submission 182891) | Vadose zone soil fungal communities from Angelo Coast Range Reserve, California, USA - CZOMad2_1_08_16fungal (PacBio error correction) | ecosystem: Environmental > Terrestrial > Soil >... | reverse complement strand
AGGCAGTGGGTCTCGGCCCGTGCTAGCACAGCCGTCGATGACCAGCACACTCTGGATGAGCGCGCCTTTTGAGCTCGTCACCTCCCCGCCCTGTTTTTCACAAAAGATGCGGCTTCCAGGCGTCGCCGTTCTTCGTCTTCTCTGTCTCCCCCCAGTTTCGATGGGGCATCTTGATTCAAAAGATGGTGTCTTTCTTTTCCCCGATTCCATCCCTCTCCTTTCCCGGGAGTGATTGTTTCCCAGTCCGGACCGTCGCTTTGTTTCAGGAGTAAGTCGAGGACTAATCCGCGCATGTCGCGATCAAGTCGGGGCATGGGATCCCCCGTCCCTCTTGCACGATTCGCTCCCCCCGCCGATGGGTGGCTGCTATGGCGGGAAGGCCCACTCCATTCCATTTGTCCCCCCCCCCCGAGCCATCTCCGCCGGCGCGCCCCCCCGGGCGCGGGTGTGGTCGTCATGCGTACTTTTTTCTTGGTCAGCTGAATTTTGGGGAGGCCCTGTTTGCCGATATTAGATTGCGGCTCGTGAGTGTTTTTCCTTCCCCCCCTCGTCTCGATTCGGCCCGCGCCTTGTCGGTCGCCCATTTTCTTTCTCCGCTTGCCTGCTGCCATGGTCCCCTTCACTGCCGTGAAGGCCCCGTGTCGTTTCCTCGCCGTCTTGGGGTCAATTTTTCGCGCTCTTGGACCTCCCTCCCTTGCTTGACCGCGAGCGGTGATTTGTGGCCGTCGACTCTTCGCCGGCGGCCTTTTCTTAACCTTTAGATTGTAGCAACTTGAAGAAATACTTGGCCCTCGATCGTTCTTTTCCGGAGACTTTTACGAACATTCTCCATCCTTGTAAGCGCCTCAAGGTGTCCACATGTGATTAACTGATTCCTCGCCGAACCCCAGCACGCGATTCGGAGTCCGAGTGAGTCAGGCGCTTAAGTCCCAGCGCATGATCTTGATCGGTGATAGCCATCCCCCGTCGTCTCTTTACGCCTGCGATAAGAGGCCTATCGAAGAAGTACGATCTCTATTGCCCTCCCCTCTTTGTGACCACTGAGGGCTGAACCCTGTCGCCCCGCCGGATTGCGCTGTTTCCACATCGCACCTCTTTCTCTCCTGAAACTAAGAGAGTGAGTCTCTCAACAGTCGTATACATTCGTACTTTTTCCTAGCCAGGGGGTCTTTCTCCGTGAAAGAGCGAGAACTAGTATTTGGATGATGTTTCAGGCCCGGTACGTTGTCGTCATTCACGCATAAGTTTTTTCTACCGAATGGTTTTACCCCCTGTTTTCCTTTACGTCCCGAGCTGCCGGCCTAGAGGACTGGGGCTACTTTGTCTCTCAAATGCGTAAACCCGTGACCGTTTTTGTCCTTCAGGCGGTTTCGTTTCAATTTTCAGATTTTTCCGCGCGGAGAAGTTAACTTGCACTACTACCGCACCTATGGAGGAGCCTGAGCGCCTCTCTTTGAGTCCTAGTACATCAATTCGTACAGTCCGAAAACAATAAGACAATTTAGTGTAATCCAGTTTTGACCTCCCCCGACCCTTTTATCTGCGATTCGGTCTGAACCTGTTTCAAATTTGAACGTCTACCTCCTTGGGACCGGATCCTCCCCCTTTCATTAGCGAAGGTTGCGGGAATTCAATTTGTTCCCTTCTCCCGTGAGCTGGGAGTGAAATCGACGCTTGAGCGAAAAGCATCGAGATCCCCCCCCCTGAGAACCTGTTCCCGTGATAAATGGCACGATAACACCATCTGCTAACGTAGATGTGCACTCAGCTGCAAGATCACCTCTAGTTTCCCACGACACATCCAGTTTGTAAGCCACTAAAGCCCGAGAAATCCAGAGCTAAAGAGAGACGCCTTTCATGTGTTTCTGCGCTGAAGTAGAGAACTCGGAGCAGGAGCGTCTTCAGGCGCGTAAAACGGTTGGCTTTTTCCCCAGTCACGGCGACAAGTGTCCGCCCTCAGATGATCATTTGCTAGTATTTTAATGTGTTTCCGAGACGCTACAAGCGGAAACAAAACTAACTCGATCGGACAGCCTTAGCATGAAGAAATTCTTTGTTCTCAAAAGACTTCGACCCAACGGGGCGGCCCACTGGACGATGTTAGTGCCTGTCCATCAAGCCCAACACACAATGAAGTCAGGATTGGCTCTCAAATTTCCTTTTGCTGAGCCTCCCAAAGCCATGGTGGTTTAAATCTACCTACGGCCGTTTTTGAGATGTAGCCTACCCCCCACGACAATCGTTCCAGTGTGAAATGAACCCCCGGGAACGATCATAGAGCCCAATCATTTGTTCGCACGAGATACCGCGGGATGCCATAGGGGCCCCCGGAACGGTCGCGAAATCGCGGGATTCTAGAACAGATCTGTTTTATGACAGTTGCCACTTCAGGCTCACTCCCGGCACATTGACGAACAAAGATCCAACGCGGGTTTCGGCGCCCGCCCCGACCATTCCTCACCAAGAGCAGTGAAGAGTCTCCGCTTGAGGATTACCTTGTTAGAGAATCCGACTGTCGGACATAACTGATGTCTGACCTGTCTGCACATGTTAGTGCACTCGTGAACCTTAATGACTCAGATGAGTGATCGTACGAGGAATAACCGGGATCGTGCCTCCACGACACCACTTTTCTTCTCATGTTGCAGGATAAAGGACCTTTACCCGCGAGTTTACAATCAACTCTTGAGAAACGATCCTTTTAAGACAAATCTTTTTGTGTACAAAATTTGTTTCACACGTTGGTTTAGTGTACTCAGTGTATTAAAGAGGTTATCACGTTTTGGAACTCGGGCATCCTTTTGTCGCTTGCCAGAGCTCCGTTGTAGTAGTGCTCGAGCATGAAGATGGTGCTGCCGTCTTTTTCTGGTTCTGAGTTTTCGGCGGCGGGTCTTTCATAACCTTTCTTGGGGGCAGAGTGAGTGTGTCTGTTCTATATTCGCCAGAATAAGGGTAACATCGACGACATCGGTTTCTTTGTCGCCATAAGTGGGTCCAAGCCCAGTTCCCCCCGTCTTTTTGTTAGGGCTGCGCGAGATTTCGTCTTGTACTCGGGTCTCACAATTAGACGATTCCCTCTGGTCCGGAGGGTAAAAGCCCGAGAAGACTTTTGGGGTCTAGCCTTCGCTTTTTTCCCCCTGATACTTTCTATGTCCTTAAAGAAAGGAAACTCTCAGGTCCGCCGCAAGATTGATACACGATAGGCAGATAGTCTGCGGAGGCGGGGACCCGAACTGCACTTCTCGTCTCATTGGCGGCCAGGCGCACCCCCCCCTTCACTTTCCATGTCGATTGTGCATGCGTAATCTCTTTGCACCTCCTTCGCGAGTTTTGCATGACAGTCTTTTGGCCGATCTGGCGCTGCTTCCCCCTCCCCAAGATGAGAATCGGTTCTTTCCTCTGCCCTACTTTTCAGTACTGAGCTCGCGACACACGGGAAATCCGGCTCGCCGTGAATCTATGTCTTCCGCCGACCTAGGACGCATTAAAAGATCGAGAGTGACTTCTCTCTTCTTTTCCCTATTCACGAAAATTTTTGATAGATCAACGCTTGTGCCCACCTGTTTTTTTGTTTTCGGGGTCTCGCGAATGTCCCCTTACCATGCACGGGAGTCCAGTGTCTCCTTTTATTTTTATTTATGGCAAGCAACGCCCGTTCCCTTCTATCCTATCATCATACCCTCCGTTTTTTTTGTGGATGAGAGTATTCCTGGCGTTTGCATCCATAAGGCCCTTCCTTCAGCTTCGACCTTTCGACATGACCGTCGTTCCTTTTTCTCGCCCCCAGTCGCCTTCGAGCGTCCCCGGCTTTGACGAAATGCCCAACCTTTTCTTTTCTAGGTTTTTTTTTTAACCCCCTCGGCGCCTACGCGCGGATCTTTGCTCTCCTCCGTGATGCGGTTCGCGCTATCTTCTTTCGGAGCTCCCGGATCCCCCCGTTTTGTAGCGACCCTCCCCTTGTCAGCCTCGTTCCTCTGTCCTTAGTCGTTATCTCCCTCCCCCGGTCCTTTTTTTCCCAGAAATTCGAAAAGATCGCCACCTTTTCGGAATTTAACTCCGAGAAGGATTTTCCCTCGCTCTCTATGCCCACCTCTTCTTTTCATCCTTTTATAGGACTCCGGTTGACTTTTGAGACTGGCCCGCCCCTTGAAGCAAGAGCACTTTCGTCGTCCCAGCCCCAGCCTCTCCTTCCGGAATTTTATCGTATTCGCCCGTCTGAGGCAATGACCCTTGCTTGGTCCTTTCGTTACATTTCACTAGACATGAGCCCTTGCCCCTGAGCTCGGAAGCTGCTCTCGGCACCTAGTTTTCCGACGCGAACCTCCGACCATCCTCTTTCTTCCGATCGCAAGGTAAGAACCCTCCCCCATCCTAGGCGCCTAAGAGAACACCCTCCCTCCTTTCGTGGAACTCCCTTCTTCTTTGTCTCCCCCTTACAAAAGTGGTAGGTTCGCTGGACGGGCTTCGTCTAGGAGGCGACCGACCCGAACCCCTGCTCCCCTCTTTTTGCTTTTCAACCGGGTTACAATACTTTTTTCCCCCCCTCTTCTGTCATGGGACGCCTCGAGCCTAACTATCACGTGCCTCCTTTGCCTTTCAACAGTCTTCCGGCGGCGGCCGCCTTCCCTGCGTTATCATGAGCCGCCAGCCTTGCCCCCCTGTTTTTGTAAATGACAGGGCGAAAATCCCTTAGAAACTTCTTCTTTTCTTTAAGGTCGGGTCCTTAACTAGCGAGCTTTTTTCACTCTGTGTTTGAAGACTGAGTTCCCCTTCCCGCTATCTTTCCGAAGTTCGCGCCTGACTTCTTTTCTACAAACGCCCCCGACGTCGACGCTTTTCACGTCTTTTCTGCGACTTTCTGTCTCTCTACCCCCCTTTTGCGGCTGCTCCGAAGTAGCCCCCCCTTCCCAATTGTCTTTGAAGTAGCGAGTTTTGGAAGTTTTCGCCCCATCATACGCTCGCTCCCTCCACGGATGTGCCGGCACCTATGTCTTCCCCCCTCACCTATATTGAAGCAACACTGCTTCGTACCCCTCTTGATGAAACCGCACTCGACCGCGAAGTCAACCCCTTCTTCTCAAGACGAGACTTTGCCATGGTATTTTTCATTGTAACTATCAGGAAGGTGAAATGGTGGACCCCCTCAGAGGTTGCTTTTGCTGATCATACTGAGGCGCCCTCTCGTGTGGGTAAGAAGCTACCTTCGCAAGCCTTCCCCGTCGGGCGTCCTAACGTTTACAGTGCGGCCACTTAAATTGTTCATGAAATGAGTCTCTCCCTCCTTTCCTCTAAATCGCCCTGAAGAACGCTTATAGCCCCCGTTGAAGAGGAGTCGTAGAGGACTTATGTCTGCGGTGTCGGTCCATCTTCCCCCCCTGTTGCCCTTCGGTGCTTTCTCGGGACGGAACCCTGCTGGGCGGAAATTTGCAAGCCTTTCTCTGAGTATCCGACGGTTGCTTTTCCAGTTTCTCAGTGTTGCAAAATATAAAAGTTCTCCCTTGACTCTGCGCATTCAAACCTTAGGCGACACTGTCGTTTCCCTTTTTTTTCTCCTAGAAGTAGGAGACGGCTTGCGGTCAGTTTAGGCTATGTGTTCCTGTCTTGATTTTGGCCATTAAGTGATGATCGTCGTGGGGATGAGCTCCCTCCGTCGAAGCAACGGGGACGTCCTTTTTGTGCCTGGGCGCTCCTCCGACTGTATAATAATTTTGTTGAAGCCGTTTCCGTAGGAGAATATCCCTCCCCTAGACATCCTGCATTAGGGACTCTGAAGGATTCTTCCTCCTGGAGTTCATCCGGGCTCTCCCACGCAATAAATAGCTTTGAGAGCGGACGGGCTAGACCTTCTTCGTTAGATTTTCCCCTCCCTTTTTTCCACTTGAAGAAGCGTTGTCGTCTCTACCTGGGAAGGTCCCTTGCCAAGCCTGGTGAAAGATGGGTTTTTTGAACGCTCACCCGGGCTTCCCCCCCTCTTTGTCCTAGATATTTTTGCGTTCTCACTCCGTCTTTCATTTCGAGGAAGTGCATCACCGACTGCTAATTTTCTCTAGACTTCAGTCCTCTGGCGAAGGATCGCCTTCAGTCTTTTTTCCCGGCGAGGACCATCCTTTTTTACCGCCAATTCTGACCCCTGGCGGCGCTTCCAGGAGGTGGTCTCTCTTTCCGGCGTCTTTTACTCTGTGGAGGTGGCAGTCTCTAGTTCCAGGTGTCCCGTTAGTAGATGGCGCGATCCACTGACGCACCCCGAAATCCTCTCCCCCCCCGTTCCGCCGTGGGGCTTTCCCCTTTATAGGACGAGGGCAGCCGAGCTATGAAGAAAGGTTTTATTTTTGCACTGCGTGTCCATGGAAGAAATTCTATGGGACTTTGATCCACCTCGCTTTCGAGATGGAAACGATGTCCGTTCACCCTTCTCACCATTTCATCTGAGACGGAGGCGTTGAAAAAAAGGAGGCCCCTCCCCTCGCTGTCCGCAAGAGCCGCTTTTTTTCTCCCCAAGAGAACGGCGTTATGATTTCTGGATTATGTTTTCCATGCGTGGCTGTAGCTTTAAATTTCAGCAGTCCCTTTCGAGTTGAGGGTGCGTGATTCTCCCTCCTCTTTGTTCTTCGACCAGGCCCGTTAAGAGAGCCTTTCGGAGTCTTTACTATAAGGACCCCTTCTACGTCGGACAGCACAGGGAGCGCCTTGCTTTGCTGCTTTTTTCCTCCTTCCCCCTCTGGTTGGCGCCCATCTCTCCATACCTTTTTCCCTCAGACGATAATAGTACCTTGCGATCGCTTTTCCCGATTACCGCCTCTGACCCCTTTGCTTCGGTGATCGAGATCGCCGAAATCCTTCCTTTCCCCCCTCTCTTTTTTTTGATTGCTAGGAATTCTTTCTCTTGAAAGAATGGCCGATAGCACTCCTCTCTTATTTTAATACTCACTTTGTGAACGGTTTTTTCTCGGCATTCTGCCGAGCCTAAGATGCCCCCTCCCACCCGAGTACGTCGCGAAGTAGCGAGCTCTCTCCCCCTTCCAGATTTCTGGCAGATCGTTTCGCAAGGATATTTCCGTTCGAGATCGGCAGGTCGCCGTTGAAGATGGGAGACTGTATCCCACCCTCCCTATGTTGTAGGCGAAGCAAGCGATCCTTTTTTCTCTACCAGTTACTGGTTTTTTTAGGCGCGGAGTTTTTCTTCCTGCTCAAGTGAGAAGACCCCAGCTGGTATCTTCATCGCCTGAAACAGGAGGGACATTGGTTTACTGCCCCATAATTGAAGGGGTTGCCCCCCTCCTCGCAGGATGGATGGAAGTCGTGAATTTGTACATACTTAATGGGAGTATCCTCATCCGAATCTTTTCTTGTGACTGGTTCGGTTGACGCTGAGTTTCCTCTTCCTTTCTTCCTCATGGTTGAGAGATTCTTGATTCTCTTGATCTTTCCTTTCCCGCCCTCGGCTTCCGACGGCTTATCTCGGGAGCTTTTTTCTTCCTGCTGCCATCAGTTGGAACGCGCATCCCTTTTTTCTTTTTTTCCGTAGCGTAGGATGCATAGTGGCCTGGTCTCTGTTCCTAAAGACCAAGGAGGACCGATGTTCGGAGTTCTTCGTCTTGAATTTTTTGACTTTTGCCTTGGCGAGCGCACGGTCCCTCAGAGTCACCCCCTTCCCCCTATGGATAGGAGCGGTTCCAACCCCTCTGTCAGACGCCGAAAGGGGAACACATTTTCCGGCGCTCGCCGAACCATCCAGAAGCCTTTATGCATTTCCGAACGGCGCGTTTCAAATGCTTCCCCCCTTTAGCGCATGGATCTGTCCTCGTGCTTTATCTCAATTTCTCCAGATCCAGTTAGAGGTCCCTCGATGAGAGAGACTGCCGATCCCTTTTTTTTTCTCCTGGGGACCTGATTCCCTCCCCCAGTGAACAGAAACCTCTTTTCGCTTTCCCCCCAGGCAAGTTACTTCGCCTTTACAGTCCCTAGTTTTTCCTTCCAACATTGGACATATGGTCCCACTTCTCGGTAGCCGAGATCTCCCTCCGCGTCTTCGATGTGTGAATTCCGTTCTTTCCGAAAGAGCGAGCTGCATTCCGAATTTCGGCCCCCTTCTTTCTCCCTTTTGAGCAGGATTTCGGCTTCCCGTCGTTCATGCGTTGGTCCTTCTCCTTTCGGCAGAGCAGGCCAATCATCTCTCTCGTTTGTCTGTCCCCGCATGGAAAGTCCATTCTTGCTTTGATCCCCTCTTGTCTACCGCTAACCGCCTGTCGCTCGGCATACCAACCTCTATTCCCTTTTCGAAGCATGCAGCCGTGCGCCGATATTCCTACTTTCCCGCAAGTACCTCTTTCGAATTTTTTTTTACTGTGAAGAGTCCGAGAATGTCGTCCCACCCCTGCGCAAGCTTGACTCCCCGGACTAGCGTCCTCGTTCCCCCTGGCGAAAGTAGCCCTGACGCTCTTTAACGCATCCCAACGTGATTGTAGACAACCCAGTCTTGTCTTTAAGCGAGCCCTATGTCACCCTATTTCCTCTCTTGCGCGGCGTTTAGAGCCACTCTTCCTCCGGTGCGCTACTGGACGAAAATGTGGTTGTCCCGAAGGCCCCGTTCTTCTTAGTATGCCTACTTTTTTGCCCTTTCTGACAGGTTCCCTTCACTTTACCGCCTATCGACTTGCTCCAGTCCCGCCCCCATCAAAGAGTCTCCCCCTTTTCCACCACGACGATTGGCTGCCACTCCCTCCCAAAAGGACCTGAAGGCTTTGGAGGACACCCCGGTTGTTCTTGTAAAGCTCATGGTTTTTCTCCTATAAGGTAAGACAGCAGGTTGCCGACTTTTCGCCTCCTCCCCGGTTACATTGTTTTCCTTACTCTTCCCCCAGGTTTCTGTATATCTTTTTGTTGAAACGGCATTATCGCCTCTCTTTGATTTCTAGAACGTTGTTGTTTGCAGGCGGGCCCCCGACTTCCTCTGGGTGTTCAGCGCCAAGGCTTTCCTCCTCCGTGCTAATTGATAGTACTTCTTTTTGGCGAGAACTTTCACTTGACAATGATTCCCCCTTCATCATCGAGATTGTTTCTTCCTCTCGTCCACTCCCGTGATGTCGCTCTCTGCCCTTTCTGACCAGAAATCTTCAGACAACCTTTTTTCCATCTTTTTTCTGTCAGGCTAACGTAACCCCGTGTCGGTCGAATTCCGTCGATCGCCTGACCCTCCGTTTCATACTTCTGGCATCGATTCCCTTCAGTTTCTTTTTTATTTTTTAACGGAGCTTGGGTTTGATCTTCTGCGTGGATTGGAGTTACACCCGCTAGGTTCTTTTTGAGGGTCTTTTCAGACCGCTTTTTTTTCGGGGCAAGCTGAGAACCCCATCTGTTTAATGGGCGCACCCCATTTGCTCTCTCTCCCAATGGACCCCGCTTCTTTTTTGCTAGATTCCTTTTTTCTAGTAACCTGCGCTGCACTCCCTCTTTGCGGAGGGTTAAGCCTCTCCCTCTAACTAGATCGAAGAGCTAGTCTTTCACGTGTCGGTCGACGGTTAACGCGCCGTTGTCCTTGTAAGAATTGCGACTCTCATCGATTTTATAGGATTCGGGTTCCCTATAGGGGATGGTTCTTTCCTTTGTCGCTTTCCCCCGTATACCCACTGCAAAGGGCTGTCGCTCCCGCTGCCCATATAGGTTTTAGGCCCTCCTACTCTTGTACCCTTTGTCGAGTTTCGTCCTCAGACTGCTTGCGTATGGCGACCTTGTTTTTCCCCCACGTAGGATGGAGTATCCAGTTACTTAATTCCCTTTTGATTGCTTCTGGGCGTAACCGGAATCAGTTGCGCTCGAAATTTATTCAGCCTCGTGGTTACCCATCCTCCCCTCCGGCGATACGTGTTCCCCCTAGGACCACTAACAATGGGTTTTCTCGGCAACATCCTTGGCATTTGGGAGCCTGACTTCCGCATAAAGGGATCGTATTTTTCCCTTAGGTTTCATGACCCCTTGTCTGGTCTCCCCACGTAAAGGACATTCCCTCTTTACCCCACTATATTTTTTGATCTCTTTGTCCTGTTGACTGGGCTGACCTTTTCCTCCCACATTTCGTCACACTTTCCTAGTCCACTGAATACCTGCCTTGATGTTTTTTTGGTTTAGCACAGTCGCCACAGATCCCCTCTCTCCCCGCTGACCGGAAAGTGTTCCGTGACCGTGTTCCCCCCAGTAGAACCGCATATTTTGAGATCTCTCTTCCGCATATATAGTATCTCCGGATTTTTTTTGCGACCAATGTGCATTAGGGGCCTCTCCTTGCCTCTATCTCCATCTTTTTTTTTGTGGCTTTTCCCTCTTCTCCAATATCGCCACCATTATTACTTCCGTGTATATAACGCTCCGGATTCTTTCGATTTTCTAGCCCTCTTCGGCCATTTTGTTGAGCGCTGGCCCTTGTGCATTTTCTCCCTTTTATACGAATTTCATCCACCACCCACGGTGGCCCATCGGGTACAACGCCCTTGAGCTACTATTCTCATTTCTGTACAAGTCTTGATGCAAGGTTGCTGCGCTTTGAGGTAGTTTGACAATGACATGACCCTCAATATTGACGAGCTCTTCTCTAGGATCTTCGAGACTTCCACCTACGCCAAAGCTATAGTAGAGACCCAACTTCCGCCCCCGACCCATGCCGAATCTTTCTTTGCCACACGCAGCGGTCCATTGTTGGAAAGTAAGCACCGTTTTTTTGCGCAATTCCCCCGTATTTTATTGCCATGAGCTGCCGTCATCCTTCTCGATTGGGCGGAGAACGACCTAAAAAGT
>Ga0179591_1291522_pt1 | contig 10788 bp, 13 predicted proteins | sample CZOMad2_1_08_16f_FD_182891 | JGI IMG/M metagenome (GOLD analysis project Ga0179591, IMG submission 182891) | Vadose zone soil fungal communities from Angelo Coast Range Reserve, California, USA - CZOMad2_1_08_16fungal (PacBio error correction) | ecosystem: Environmental > Terrestrial > Soil >... | reverse complement strand
AGTCCCCTCCGAATTTGATCCAACCTCTTTGTCTTCTTCCCTCTCCCGTTTTTCGCAGATCGCACCGTCTCTTTGGATCTCGACCCCCATGACCCCACAAATGGTTTTCCCCCCCCTGCTTTCAACGAGTCCCTTCGGTATTCATAATGGTTTCCGTTACGCCCAAGTGTACTCTTCCTCCCCATGATCTTACCATCTAACCTTCCCATTCCTGAGGAAGGACACCCTTCTTTTTTCTACCCCCAATTTTAATTTCAGAGATTTTTCCCCTGTCACTACTGTTCCCCTCGATAGTTTGCTTTAAGACAAGCTTCTCCTTTTTATCCGGATGCCCACTCTCCTTCCATTGACGATGCAATCCTTCCGTTTTCCCCCCCCGTTGCCGAATCCAAGACTCCCCCCCCGCGGCTGCAAGATTTCTTTCGCTTTTTCTTTGCTCAGCTGCTCTATGCGAACGACCCCGGTGACTCTTTAGATTTTCACCTGGAAGTTTGACTTCCCTTAATTACTGTATGACTTTTCCCCCTTCTTTCCAGGTAACGCCTCAAAGCGTCCTTGCCCAGACACGTCACCTATAAGGTAAATCCCTTCCGCCTTTCCCACTGCCTTCCTATAGCTGGTGACTTGTTTTTGCAGATTTTCTTTCCTTGTACAAAATTCTTTCCCATCTAGAGGGCTGGGTTCTCCATCCAAGTCCCGTGCCGTTATGGAATGATTAAGCAGGGCATTGCATTGAGTCCCCTAATCCCCCAAGGACGTTGCCAGAGAGCGAAGGTCTTCCTCCGGTGACTGGTATTTACTTTTTCTTTCTGATGGAATTTCTGAGTTTCCATCCTGCTTCCTTCAAAATCAATGGTTTGTGGATCCCCACCTGATATTCTTTCCACTATGAAGTCTCTTGCTTTGCCGATGGGACATTGACATTCTCTATCCATTCTTTCCTTTCTGACCGATTGCTAACGGCACGTCTATAACACCCTCTCGGTACCAAGTCGTTGAAAAGAATGCTCTCTTTCGGGTTTACCGTTCCCCGATTAACCTTCTTCTATCTCTTTGCCCACCTTTTCCCCTTGACATCGATCCCCCCCCAGTCAGCGCCCAAAGCTTTTTCTTCCTCTTCTTTTTTCATCGAGTGGATCTGGGATTTTCGATAAAACCCCCAAGACCCGATCCCCGCCCTCCGTCACCTCACAAGTCTCGACTTGTTCCCGAAGGTACTACCTGCTTCTGCCCAAGATACGATGAGGATACGATAGATACCTTCCCCCCCCCCCCCAACCACCCACCTATTAAATGGTGACGTCTCTTCAGGGCAGGGTTCCCAAGAAGATTGAATCCGGCTTTCTTGACTCCTCTCTTTTCCTCATACCTACAGTTTTTGTTGTGTTTCTATATAAGCACCCCTGCTTTTTCCACTCTCTTTCCCCCCCTGAAACTCGCTCGTAAATGTTTTCTTTTGGGTTCTTTTGTGCCGGTAAATCCAATTTCTGGCCCTTTTAGTCATGACGGACAAGTATACTTAACTTCTTCGATTTCTTTTGGTTTTTTTTCCTCTCTCCCAGTATTATCCGCATTCAGCTTGATTCAGTGTAAATTTCCTTTCCTCCTTGAGTATGCGCCTTTGAGTCTTGAGAGAAAGATATTTTTCCCCCATCCGTGGGAACGGGGTTTACGCCGCCTTTTTGTCATGTTTGACATGTTTGTTCGCGTTGACCATCTTGTATTGGGTTGAAAGTCCCCTTATAGGCTTCCAGCTCTTTTTTATTTTTTATTTGTTGGGGTGTATTATTCCCTATCTTTCCCATGCGGAACGCCCCCTTCCCTCTTCTTGCGACTGCTATGCTATCCTCTTTTGGCTACCAAGTTCCCTCGTTTGCCTCCTAGGTACCAATTCCCATCTCCATCCTGATTTTCCTCCACCCAACTATCTTCGGTATTATACATTCTTTTTCCTTTTTTTCTGCCGGCTTCCAAGAAGAGGCTTATGGATTCTACCCCAGAGTTTCCCCCCTTTCTGAGGCGATCTTCAAATATTCAACGTCTTTCCCTTCCTCCCTAGTCTAATCGAAATATACGGCCCGAGTTAGTTGTGCGTTGCCGGATTCTTCCCTTCTTTTCCTTGCCACTATTGCCCCCCTCGTTGGTGTACGACGGAGCCACTCCGCGTTGTCCATTCTTTCCCTCTTGAGGCCCCCCCCTTTTTAAGGTGATAGAAATCTCGAGTACCTTTTCGGTTTATTGCATAAGCGCCCTCTTTGTCTTCCCGTCGTTCGCTTTGACGAGGTCCCCCTCAACCCATTGCAATTTCCTCCCTTAGATGCCTTCTTTACTATTCGCTATTCTTGCTTAGATCGAGTCTCTCTATTTGTTTTGATGCCCCCGCCCTCTGTTGTGACATGAGGTCTCTTTCCTCGTCCGCTTTAGTGGTGCGCTTTTTAAGTTCAGTGCAGGTCATGTTGACGGTCTAAACTTTTCTCCCTTTTTGACCTGACTGCTGGGCTTCCCCGTAAACCATTCTGCACCCTATCCCATCCCTTCCTTGAAACGAATGTCCCCCGGCAGTGATTGTCTTCCTCTTTCGAAAGGAGAATTTGCTTGAGTGACGTGACCTAACCTGATTCTGAAGAAGTCTTCACATGATTTTCCGTTCCCTTTCCCCCCATAGGGATACACATTCACCCAGATGAGGTCCTCCTCCGGAGACTTTCAACTTCTAGAGCTCATTTTTACTAGATTTCTTCCCAACCCTCCCCCCTACTAGCTCATGCAAACTGCCCCCTTTTTTCATTTTGATTTATCGAAGAAACATAATCCCCTTGATGATTTACTTTGCGGCGATTTTTTCTTCCAAACCAAGTCAGCTCCCTATATCCTTTCAGGAGGTAATCCTCCTTTCTAAATCTCCTTCTAACCGAAATCACCTCCCCCCAAGCTTCTTCCCCGCTTTTGGTCTGGAACTCTAGCAGACCCCCCCCCCCTCCCAAATCGATGGCTTGACTAGACGTCTTTGGCCCCGACAAATTGCCAAGGCCCCCCTTTATCAGTAGGTTCCTCAGAAGAACAGGTCCAACTTCAGGTTTGACTCTGCTCTACCCCATGCTGGTTCACCCCCTTTTTTGATAAGGTCCCCCTCTGAGACGTATATCCCTTTTTGATGATATCCAACCCCCCTAAAGCTTAAGAACTTTCCTCTGACAATTTGACTCCCTTTAATCCCTAAGAGCCTTTCTTTTTAGCCCGGGGACGAGACTTCAACGAAAAATCCATGATTTTGAATCCTCTATATTGAGATGTCTCTCTAGGTGGGAGGTTTTGCTGAATTTCAACAGTATATTCTTTTCCTCTGACTCAGTCCGCCTAGGAGCATCTTTTTTCCTCTCTTGGTTCTTTGTTTAATCTTGTGCTGGCTCCTCAATCATATACACGACCAAAAATTAGCGACCGCTAAGTTAACGTTAGCAGGCCCCCCCAGGCGGGAGTGGTTGTGGGTCTTGGGCTTGAACCTCTTGTCTATGTTTTTTAAGCCGTCCCAATCCCCTGCCCCGATTTCGCGTAGGACCCATCCCCTTGTTAGGGTGTTCGGTCCTCCTGTCGCTTACTGCTAAATATTGAAATGTTGTTGATTAAAATGTGTCGCCTCTTCTCTATCCACTCTCCCTTCAGCAATTTCACCTTGGATTTGGTCGCGTTACTTTTTATGTGGTGCGGTCCTGTTTTCAGGTCCCAGACGTTCTCCCCTTATTGGATGTTAAACTTTTACAAATGACTTTTTAAAGTTTCTGGTTGCGGGTTCTTTCGTCCATGAGTTGCCTTAAAGTCTTTTCTCAATGGCATCTCCTTCTTTTATCCAGTGTTTTTCCATCGCGGGATATGAGTAGACTGCGATGGTCCCCTTTTAGCCCCTGGTAATAAGTGTATCCCTTCAATCCTCCTCCCAGTCATACCGATTGCGTCTATAGAGGGTGAGTCTCTTATAGACTCGCTTTCCGGTTATGATTGTGGAGTTCTCTTTCAGAATTCTCCCCCCTCAGTATACGAAGCGCCCTCCCCCGAAATGAAGTATGTGCCGGATCTCTATGGCTTTTCTATGTGACCTCCTCGGGTTAGGATCGATTCACTGTGCTCCTTCCTTCTTCTTAAAATGCGATATTTGCCTCCAGCGCCCCCTCCCCCGATGTTGAAAATCTTTTTCTTATCGTGGCGGTGGAGAAAATATTTCTCTAAGGTCACTACCTTTTCAACCATATTCCCCCTATCCCCTACCTTTTCTTCCGGACTGTCTACGTGCGGCGTTCATTTCTATTAATCACTGATTACCTGTCTTTAGAAGAGCGCATCCCCAGAAAATGGTCAATTGGATCTTTTTGCGTTTGGGTACTCCCACTAGTAAACCCCCCTGTGTTCTGCTATCTTCATCAATCGGCCCACGCACAAATGTTACCCACTGATATACTCCTCTCCTTTAATCTTCTTTTTTGGTTATCGCGATAAGGTTGGTCCTCCTTTTACTCCTCAAGGCGATATTAAGAGACCTTCCTGTTGTTCCCGCCTTTTCTATACCCAGGGCCGACTCTTTCAATGACTCTCAATTTTTTTGCTTTTGCCCCATCCTCTATCCGACTTGAGAAGTGCCCTGATTTGCTCCATTCCCCGCCAATCCCCACGTACAATTCTCCATCCGATATAGTGTTATTAGGAGTGAGTTCTGTGGTTTTCGCCCATGTTTACTCATCTTTCCCCCCTTCGTCCCATCGCCTTCAAACGTTGTTTCCCCCTCGATCGTGCAGCTGGTCTAATATGAGCTGTGTCACCCTTCTTCACCCCGTCAACATGTTCCTCCGAGCAGTACGGAAACCCTTCCCGATTCTCATAAATACCAGTAATACCTTCACCGCCTTTTTAGTTGCATTCGATTAACTCCGGATAAGAGCTATATTCTCTCCACGCCGTAAGTTTCCCTCCCGCACTCTGCTTTGAACCTCGTCCCGCCTAACGTGCAACCTTCAACGTTTTCCCTTGGCTATTGAGGTCCCCCCTTTTCCCACAAGGTGGATCCTTTTTATCTGAATTACACCGTATGTCTCGCATACCTTACAACCCCCCCCCTTCTCCCCAGCGCCCGATTAGCTGCCAGGATTCTTGAGCAAACTCCCCCGTGTCCTCACCTCACTCCGCCTTTCAGGACATCCTTCCCCTTCCTGCCACACTCTACATTTATGACCAAGGGAACCCCTGTCGCGCCGCCAGAAGGACGGAACGAGACCCTTCCCCATTTTCCCCCTTTTTCAAGTCTTTTCTTCTGGAGATCGAAAGATTCGTGAGGTTGACCTACTTCCAACTTCGTACGTTCTTCCCCCTCGTGAACTTCGAATGAGTCCGAGTCTAATGAAGAATAAAATGAAAAAAGTATGATTGTTCCTATAATCGTTCCCATTCTTGTGAAGGATATCGCGTCTTTTTGTGACCCATATTCTCCCCTCACCCCCCAAAAATAAAGACTTTTCTTGACCTCTTCTCCTCCCAAAGGGGATCCTTTTTTGGGGTCCCCTCGTTCCGTTTTGGTGGATCGCGTCATTATCGATCGACCATGTAGTCACCCCACAATGACACTTTTTCATCTTGCCCCAAAAACCGTCTATAATTTTGCGCTTCAGCTCCTCTCCCTAACAAGATTCTCCCTTTTGGCACTTTTCCATTCACCTCACCACCCATCAGATCGAGACCATCTACCTCAGGGTTCGCCCAATCTTTATTTTGGTTACTTCTAATGCCCTTCCCCCCTTGGAATAGTTCTTCCCCTTTACCTTTCCATTTTCCGATAACCCTCAAGGATTAGGGCATTTCTCTTGGATATTTTCTATCTTCCCCTTCTCTCCTACTTCTGTTCCACGTTCCACTTATCAGTCCCAGTTTTGTACATCTTGTGTGATCTGTCATTCTTTTTAATGAAATGTTTTTTTGATCCCCTTTCTTTCTTCCTCGTGGTTCGTTAGTGGTGTTGAGAACGCCTTACCTGATTGGACTCCTTTCCATTTGAGCCGGTAACCCTACCCAGTAGAAGTAATTCTAGATTTTGCTGGTCTTTTTTTCCGTTAAACTGACCCCAAAGCGGGTATAAGAGTGTTGTCTTTAGGGCGGTTTCTTGAGGATCTAGTTCATTTTTCTGTCAGTTCCTGCTGGCTTATAGTGAAGTCGGCTTCCCCCTCCTTTTGTCACCAGCGTCCTTCGCCGTCTTATAAAAGGGGATATTGTCTTCTCCCCCCCCTCCTTTTTTTTTTTCTTTTTTTTTTTACTTTTTCCTCGGTCTTATATGTTTTAGGAACAAATAAAGTTGTTTTTTTCCCCTTTATCCGTGGTTTTTACATCCTTTCGACCTTATGCGTTGGAGGACTTGTTTTCTTTTCGATATCCCGTGACCTTTTTCTCCCTTGTGCCAACTCCATATCCTGAATCTTCGCCCTCAGTCTCTGTCGACCCCCTTCTCCTTTGCAGTAGCGCCAGACCCCCTGCTGATTTTCCCCCAATGGATCTTTTTCCTTTGGCAGATTTTGTCTTTTTTTTCAATCCCCCCTTTTAGGGCGAACATCTTCTTTAACCTTCCCCCCATGTCTATTTCTTTCCCCCCACAGTATAGCTGTCCTACAGCTTGAACTCGATTTTGCCAGAAGAATTCAATCACCCCTTTCCTACTAGCGTTTCACTTTTGCCCAATAATCCCCGCTCTTCCTGACTATCAAGTTTCCTCTCCGAATACCTTTCGCCCTTCGGCTCTTTTTCCGGTTGCGATAAAGCCTTTTTACCTCTTTCCCTCACGGTTGGCTCGCGATGGCTGAAGAGCTTATTGCTGACCTTTAATTCTCTTTTTCAACTGGAAGTTTCCTTCCCTTCATTATTTCATTTTTTGATTCGCCCCTCCCCGTTCCCCTCCCCGGTAACCTTCTTTTTTTTTCCCACTATGCCCCTGCAAGTACAATCTCCTGCAAATCCCGGCCTCCGCCCTCTTGTCTGAAGATCAGCTCTTCTTATATTTTTCGTTTCTTATTTATTCCGAGTTTTCTTGAACTTTTTTCCAAACTTTTCCATCGCTAGACTGATGGTGGTTCATTCCAATCTTTTTCTAACTCTTGGAGACCCCTGCCCCAAATGGTAATCAATGAGGGTACATTTTTTTTCCCTCCCTTGTTTTGATGGTTCCTTGGGGATGGTACTGGGTGATTATGATCCCCCTTCCAAATTGACTTTCACACCCTTTATAGATATCATTCTCCCGCTTCCAAGAGGGTTTGACAGACTTTTCCCCCTTCCAAGTTCTTGAGTTCTATAACGGGAAACGTTCTATACAAATACCAAAATGCCTTTTCCCTAATCCCATTCCCTTTTGCGTGTTTTCCCCCTTTTCCCCCTGGCTTCTTTCATGATAGATATTTATAGAGGCCCAATGACTCTGTCCTCCTCTTCCTACACCTTATCCGTTTTACTACCTCGTCTGCAGCACATGATTGCTGACTCAGATCCCTCCTCCCAGCCCAACGCACTTCCGTCCCTCTACTAACAGTCCAAAAAAGTCCTGTCCATTTTCCCTTTCCATTTCTCTATTATCCTACCCTTGCAAAAAACGGACTCTTATTGACTTTTCCCTCCGATGCCACAATCCGGTTTTTTTTTTCATACCCTACTCTTTTTTTTTTGTCTAGTACGAACCGGATTGGCACCTTTTCTCAATTTCCCATCCTCTTTAGTCAACCTGTTTTTTGTTTGGAATGTTTCCGGTAGCCTAATTTGCATAGATTTTTTTTTCAGCTTTATGTTTCTACCTGCTTGGGTCGGGTGTTGGCCCCTCCCTAAGTATGTTATTCTCTTTTTCCTTGTGCGAGTATTCGCTTTATTATACCGACCCTCCATATTTTCCTCGTACCATCGACTCTTTTTTCTGCGTTTTCGCTTCTGATGCTTATTGTATTTGTTTTATCTGATCGCCATCTACACAGAATATCCTCTGCAATAATGGCGCTTTTGGACAGAAAATTGACCACGACCCGGGTAACCTATCTCCACCAGTATCTTCGGACCTGCAGGATCTGCTTTTGGTCACCACACCGTCTTGTCACCGGTAGCCTATCACCCTTGGCAACCGTTAGCCTTCTCGTTTAGTTAAGTAGAGGACAGAGAAACTTCATTCCCCCACTCGTAAAACCTGCTTACCTTTAACTCGCTCGGTGTCCTATTCGAGGTGTTTTTATACAGGTAAGAGCTTTTTTCCCCTTCCCCGGACCTTCCCAATCGCTCCCCCATAGACATCCCCATATAACCTCAACAAATGGATTTTGCTAATCTCCCTAAGACGAATTGATTACCTCGTGGAAATCGGCTGCCCCCCGATTAAGAATATCCATTACGGCGCTTATTCGCCAAATCTTTAAATCGATGGACCCCCTCCTTTTTTTTTCCCCTATAGAAGACTTGATCCTCATCCCCTTTCTATGATTTTTTTATCTTCATTCGGCAAGCGTTGTGTTTTTCCTATTGCCTTTTTTTCATATATTCCCCCCCCCACTTTTGCCTTCTGTCCCTTTGAGTAGTGCCGGAGCAGGGCCCTACACGAGGAGCCTGCTCCCCCTTCTTTGACTACCTCATCTTCCTCTTGCCCATGGCCAGGATGATTAAAGCCTAGTCCCCCATATTGGGTGTGAGTTTTCATTCGGCACCCACCCCAAGAGGGATATCGCCCCTCTCTATATTCTATCTCTTTCTGCGGGAGGAGGAGTAATAGTCCTACCTTTTCGCCCAATCGCGTTTATGTTCCGATTCTTTTTCAACTGAGTCTTTCTTTCTCTTACCTTTGTTGTAGGAAATACGCTGTTCCGCCCTTTTTCCGTCAACCGTTTCGGTCCGCTCGAGGCATTCCTGTTATCAGTCATTGCCTGTTTTGCCCCTTTTCCCCATTCAACCCATGTAAGACCTTCCCCGATAAAGTTGACGCATTTGCCAGTTGATGGTGGGGATAGCCCTAAAAGAGTTTCCTTGAGCCTCCCCTCGGTCACTAAAGTGGTCAAGAAGTCGTCTTAAATTTCTTGTTTGTCCATCTTTCTACGACCCCAACCCCCCCTCATGTTACCAACGTCTGGCGCCGCTTTTCTTTAACCCCCAGGAAGTCACTTCCCAAAAGGTGATTTCCAAGACATTACCGAATATGCTGATAAACGAACTCCCAATTCCCATACCAACTGCAAGGTCTATAAAACAGCCCCCTGATGCCCGTTTTCCTTGGTGCTCGATTGGTTCTCTTCCCCCCAAATTGACCCTATTCCCCCCTACCATATACCCGAATAATACAGCTCCAAACGTCTCCGCAATCTCTCCTCCCCCTCTCCAACGCCCTCCCCCTCTTATAAAAGATGGTCTGACTAGACAATCCCCCGACCTCGTGCTTGACTTTCCCGCACTTTCCTTGTTTTCTTTTTGACCTTCTCAACCCCCCAATTTCATCCAGTTAGGTACTAAGAGTAATACGGGCAAAGAAACTTACCTTCCCTGCCCCAATTCTGTGCCCCACTTGTTCCTGAGCCTTTCCCTCCCAAGGTCACTTCAGTTGGATTCTATCAACCTGGAGAACGCCCGTCGACTACCCGTCAATAAAGGGTTTTCAAATCCCTCGTCCCAGATTATCTTGTGGCTGAGTCCGGAGACACCTTTCACCTTCTCAAATAAGTGATGGGGCTCCCGATTATGGAGATTTTCTCATCTTCGATGTTGGATGTGCATTTTTCTTCCCCTTCTCCTTGAATACGGCTTATTGACATTCGTCCTTCTGATTCGGGTTACTGTGGCTGTTTTCGGGGTTCCTTTGGTCTCTTCTAGATTATATACTCTCCTCCCCCAACCCCCTTTCTCTTCCCCCTGGAAGGGATTTGATCTAGAATTGTAAATGGTTACTTTTTTTTGGTGCTGGGCTTCCTATGTGCGTCCAAAGATTTTACCTCTTTCCCCAGAAATGGTTGAGTCTTTTGCTCTGGTGTCCTGATATAGACGTCAGGCGGCGTTCGCAGGTGCCTCCTAGACGTGGTGGCCTTCTCCCACTGTCTCAGCGTTCTCACAGCTATCCCCTTTAAAAGGTTTTTCCGTTCCTGTTTCCCTGCCCTTTTTGCAAGCGGTTTTAATTTCCCTTCTGGTCGAATTTAATTTTTACCACTATTGTGTCCGCTGTCTTCTTCGGTCCTCTTAGAATGGACAGATATCGCGTCGTTGGTTATTAGTCTTTCTTCTGATTTTGGTGCAGTAACCCTAGTTTCCTCACCCTTTATCCCCTTTCCTCCCTTCCTCCTTCGCGTCTCCCCTCTTCTTTTTCTATCCCTGATGACGGTCCTTTATGATATGTGACCTGGGAAGGCTTGTCTTCGGCTTCGTAATAGACTATTCTCCCGCTTTTATCCAGAGGCACGCCCGCCTTCCGCCCCGGGTGCACCTCTGCGGGTGCAAGGTTTTCCGGTAGATGTATGTGGTGTGATCGGCAATTCGCCACTGCCGATACTCGTTCATCCAGTGATCCTTTGACGGAGGATCTTTTCATTTTCCATGTTCCTTCCTCTGAGGATTTCCCGCCACGTGTGTTCACAAACTAGCTTTTGCGTGAGGTCGTCTCGCTGGGTATGTGATTTGTTTTTTTTCTCCTCATGACATCAATTTCCCATTTTCGACTTGATAAGTTGTTGGCCTCCCCTGAAAAGGTCTGCAGGTACCCGTCCCGAAGGTCCAATCGGCCCTAATCGGCTTTACGGCGAAGCATGTCCA
>Ga0179591_1257112_pt1 | contig 10788 bp, 9 predicted proteins | sample CZOMad2_1_08_16f_FD_182891 | JGI IMG/M metagenome (GOLD analysis project Ga0179591, IMG submission 182891) | Vadose zone soil fungal communities from Angelo Coast Range Reserve, California, USA - CZOMad2_1_08_16fungal (PacBio error correction) | ecosystem: Environmental > Terrestrial > Soil >... | reverse complement strand
TTGCCTCACTTCAATATTGAAGATCGTGGTCAAGGAGATGATGTCCGCCTGGGTGTCGTTGTGCGCGATTCTATTTTGTTTTCAGGGAGAGCATTTTTTTTCTTTTCCTTTCTTCGGAGGGGCGCGCTTTTGGTAACGTCCTGAATCCTTGGCATTCAGGCCTTTATTAGTATTCCTTTCCATGGGCGAAGCATGCTCGTCGAGGTTCGGAGCTGAATTCGAGATCCGAGGTCCCTTACTCTTTAGGGCCCTTTCTCATCGCGTTCCTTTTTTCATCCTCGCGCGTAGATGGTTCTGCGAGTCCCCAGTTTTTCGGGGGCTGGTTGACCTGTCTTCTTGACCCCTGACGGTGGGTTAGCATCCCTGGGTTTATTTTGACTTCCTTTCTTTCCACGCTGGTAAGTGGCTCCATACATGGCCGAGACTTTTTGACTGCAGTGTTCATGATGAGGCTTTTGGTGGCGTGAGTGCTGAGAGTCTTTTCTCTTATTGCCTGCATCTGTGCGTTCCCGTTTCTTCCATAGGTTTCGTTCTTTTCTCCCTTGCTTTTGTAGCTACGGTCCAAGGCCTACCCTCCTTTTTTGAGGGTCCCGATAGCGGTGAGTGATGATTGATGTGTCGGTGTGCTCGTCGGGATAGTTGCAACAACTTAGAAGATGCGATGTTTCCTTTCTTCATTGGGGCCTCTCAGTCCTCCTTATCGTCTCCCTTCTGCACGAGCCTTTGTTTCGTCCGTTTGATTTGAAACTTCGCCGGTCAGCCCTTTTTCGTCTACTCTCCCCCCCCCTCCCTTTAACTTCAATGATCAGCTGTTTCCCTGTCCCTGAGTCGAGGTCTGAGGTAGGACGCATGTTCCCCTTCTGCACCATAATGCTTGCTCGGTATCCCTCCGGTACCACGTGACAACAGTCAGCGAAAGATTTTGATCATCGGCTAGCTATTTCGTCTCTTCCACTCTCCCCCCCCTCTCGCGCTGATTTCTTTTTTCTCCGGGCTGCGAATCCAGGAAGTTTTACCTCTTTCATTCAGTTGGGGGCAAAAACCCTGGCAGCCGCGGCCGTTGTACCCGTCCTCCTTGGAAAGGAGCGGCAGAACCTCTCCCTCCCTTTTAATCGGATTGCTCGTCACCATTCTGCCTTTCCGCGAGAAGATGCAGGGGAATCTTATGCGTTGATCCTCCGTAAGAATTTGGGATTGTCATCATCGCCTGTCCCTTAGTAGACTCGCCGTTTCGCCTGCCCTGCGTTAGATATGTACCGTCCTTCTTTTTCTTGGAGTTTGCGTTCGGAAAATTTCTCAGTTTGATGGTTTTTCCACTCCAACGCGTTCATCCTTTTTAGTCGAGGTGAGTCACCTCCCTTCCTTTTTGGTCATTTTCCCTCCCTTTTCCTGATTACGTACTTTTTTGCCGTAGGTGCCCCTCTGACCGGACTGACCTTTGCTTCGCATTCCCCGTGTTGAGTCTTGGCGGGGTTTTTCAGCACCACCTCTCACGAGGCCTGTGCGCCCACCGTATTCTCAGACGGTTCCTTCCTGACCTCATCGGAATGTCTGTAATCGTTCTTGACTCCCGCGCGTGCGGACTTCGGACTTATTCGGGGACGTTAGGTGACGCCGTTTTCTTTTTCGTCTGGGCCCCCCTTTTTTCTTTCTCCTCTCCTTTGTGTTAGCGAAGATGTTTCCCTCCCCGCTTTTCTTCTCTCCCTGACGGCCGGCAGGCAAACCCGATTTGGGCTTTGCCGCATTGCGTCCGGCACGCGAGTACAGTTAACTCCGGCCTTCATTAGATTTTCCCATGCGCGCTTCTTCTCATCGGTTGCAGCACGTTTTTTTTTGTTCTCGACTTGGGCTGACCCCAAGACCCGCCCATCGATTACACCGAATGTCGTCCCCCCTTAGGTAGCAGGTGTCCTTTTCCCTTTCCCTTCCGCGTTCCCTTGCACCCCCCCCTTCAGTCTCCTCACCCTCTCTCTTTCTTTTTTCCACACAAGAAGTCTCTATGATGGCACCTCACAGTCTAACGAATTGCAAATCGTTGTCTTTTCCCCGCCAAATCACGCCGTTAGCCGAACGACCCCACTCGACTCCCCCCCCCTTCTTTTCAGCGAGACGAGTTTTTTTCGTCAGGGCGATTTTGATTTGTGATGCACAAGACAGACCTTGCGTTGCGTCGTTGATACCCAAGCTTCCCCTCCCGTCAGCTCGAGTCCCCCCTTCCGTTCCTTCTTTTTTTTCGAAGTACACAGTGTAAATTCAGATTAGTTCCGCCTCGCACTTCCTCGGGGGTTTTGTTTTTTTTTTTTTTTTTAGTGTTTTCTATTACCCTTCTGCCTCTTCTCGGTACTGGTATCTATTTTTCACACTTCCATTATTCGCAGCCCGGCGCGCCCCTGCTTTAATTCCGCTCGCTGGCTGTGGGAGGCACGTGCTCAGCAGAGCATCACTATGTACCCCCTTTTTCCTTTCCGGCGGTCCCGGCTTCTCGTCTCTGCTGTGAATGATGATATGTTCATTAGTGAATCGCTTCTCCCCTCAGACCTCGAAGCAGATGGTAAACCAGTGTTTACACCCAAAGTCTGATCTTTTTTTGTTTTCCCAGGATGTACTCCCGTCCCCTGGTAGAGTACTCAGGCCCATCGTCTTTGGAAAACAAGCACTTTCTTTTTTTCTAAATAGTTTGCGAGAAGTCGCTTCTGCCCTGAATACCAGCGGTCCGGGGGCATCGGTTCGTTCCTTCCGCACTTTTTTTCCCCGCTGTCCTGACGAGAACACCGACACCAGAAGATCAGAACGTTTTGATCTTTCCCAAGCCTCCTAGAAAAGCGTGTGATTACTTGCCTTTAGCGCCTCTAAGATAATATCAGCCTGCCGTAGATTTGATTTAAACCCAGGTTGCCCGGATAGAAAACCCCTTGATTGATACGATACGACTATATTAAATTTTGTATTATCCCTCTGGCCTATAGCATTCTTCTAGGGCGCGGAATCGCAAACCCCCCCCCCCCCCCCCCCCCCCCCCCCCCTCAGTACTGACCGGTTCCCCTCTCCTATGCATCCGCCTCTACCTGTGAACTGACCACCCTAGATGCGCGCCCGGGTGTTTAGCTAGCCGGTTTGACGCCTCCCGAAATTGAGTTGATCGTTTCTAGTGAGATGGTCCACCAATGACGGCTGTTTGTCGACTGATCACGCAGTTTTTGGAACCAGCTCTCCTCTCTTAGCCTTGCGACTCTACCGACTGACGACCGCGCGCCCTCTTCCGGCTCAGCCTTTCCTTGGAAGGCCCGCTGTCCATGTCTACTGATGCATCGGAATTCGCACCTCGACTGCCATGCCGTCTCATTGATTTTTTTTCTCCTTGCGTTTCATCGCCACACCTTGAGCATTGATCTCTCTGTGATCTCATTTTTTTTTTTATAGAAGGCTCAGAAGATGTGTGCGCTTTCTTGGGTTCGTGGTCGGCCTCTTTCGACCTGTCGTTGTTGTCTTCTTGTGCTTCATTAGTTTTTCTTTCCAGGCGTCCGACTCGGATTCGGTCCTGCTCTCGTGGCTTCCGCTCAGAGACTCTAACTGGCGTTTTGCACCCGTATGACCGCCGCCGCCTGAGGCGAGTCCTGCGCCGCCTCTCCATAACAGTTACCACGACGTTCCCTTCTTCCCCTCCACCGCGCTCTTTTTTTCCAGAATACCTCCTGCAGACGGGTCTGCTCACGCCACTTCGCAGTGCGTTAGGTCTAACCGACACACTGCGACTCGACACGGCTCGGCACGAGGTGGTTTTACGTATTAGAGGATGCAATTTCTTTCCAACGGATTTTCTTTTTCATGGGTGTCTACCCGCGCCCCCCCCCCCGTAGAGAGACTAGAACAATGAGGCCGATGGTGATTTTCTCCCCCCTGAGTGAGAGATCGGTCGCATGCGCTGTTCGCTACGGTCCCCGGAGGTGGATCACTCGTTCTGGTTATCGGAGCGTTTTCCCCCCTCCTTTCATCCTCACACGCTTTCTGTCCGCCCTTTTCAGCTTCTTTTTTGGTCCCCTTTTTGGCGGTGGTAGTAGGGATCGCTGCAATTGTTAGTAGTACGCCGACGGATTTTCTTCCCTGGTCTTATCCATGCCGGCGAGCGCGACGCGCTTCTCGCGACCGATGGGCGCACCTCCCCTCATTTTTTTTCTTGTTTTTCGACTCGATGTTCAACTAGCCCCTGAGTCCTCCCTATTTTTGACTCAGACCCCAGCGGTCAATGCCATTTCTTGTAGAACCTTTTTCCTGTCGATAAGTTGATTGAGACTCTATGTTTTCACCTCTAATTTTTTCCTCCCCCCCGGCTTCGCCTTACCTTCCCCTCCCCCCCCTCTCCCTCTTTTCTCCTATCGGTTTTTTCCGTCTCGACGGCTACAAGGCGACCGCAAGAGCTTTAGGACTTTGATCTTTTTTCCCTGGCGCGACGTTACTTTCCGAATGGATTAACGATTATCTTTTCCTCCCCCCCTCGGTAGCTGAACTCCTGATTGCCAAATGGCTCCCCAGTGCGCCGCGAAATAGGATTTTTGACGGGCTTCGAACCCCAAATCGTAGCCGTGCTGCAGCCCGCGTTCCCTCATTTTTCTCGGGTTATTTTCCTCAAGCCCCCTCCAATTTCGGGCTTGTCCGGCCCGCTTCGCCCTGCGCAGGTCGCGCGCTTACGTAGCAGCTGACTCGCCGTTTTTTTCTTCGGTTTTTGCGTTCGGCCCCCCTCGCGATGATTTTTTTTTTCTCTTTCCTGCGTTGCAGTCTCTCTTTCTTTTTTCAATTTCCTCTCGACTTTTTTCTTTTGGTCCGTCGCGCTTTGCGGAAGATCTCCCGTTTGTGGCCTTTGTTTGGAACTCGCGCTCCTTTCGACCATTGCGAAAGCCAGTTTCCTCCTTCGGTTTTTCGAGTTGCTTCTCTTTTCCCATCACCCCCAACGTAGATGACGGCCCACTTTTCTTCCAAACGATGCTCGCTCAGTTTACTTTCCTCTGAATTTTCTTCCCTGATTTTACTTTGCCCCCTTTTCGTGGCCTACGCGGCTTTATCCCTCCCGGTGAAGCCTTTGATTACAGCCCGTCGGAGGGCTATAGCGGACACTCTTTTGTCCTTTCTCCTAAGTTGTTTTGTTTGTCTCGATCTCCCCCGTCGAGGGTAACTCAGAAGGAGGCTTTAACCTAGTCCCCGATGTTATGTCATCCCGTCCGCAATTGAAGTGTCAAGTACCTTCCTCCTGTCCCCTTGGAGCCTTCAATTTTTTTCCTAGGCGTTCCAAGGAGGACACGTGTGAGTCCATTCCCGTTTTTCAGTTCAGTTTTGGGCCCTGTATCGGTGTTTTTTTTTTTCCAATACCTCTCAAGAGAACTCGTTACAGACCTCCGGCCCCATGGACTTCGCAGTTCAGTAGGTTATGGTCCCTGGCCACAAAGGACGTATCTCATGTCTCCGTCCCGGACCAAGAATTCGCTGATGCGAAGGGCACTTTCAAGACTGCCAACGCCGTTGGCTTCGCCCTCATCGTCCTTTGGTCCCCGCCTCCCCTCCCCGCCGCACACCGGCTGTTGTCCCCGCGCGCGGCGCCTGTCTTCCTGCGGCCTCCCTTCGACTGGGCCGTGTAGTTATTCCCCTCCCCCGACCTTTGCTTTGGCCGTCTCATTCCTCCCTCACGCGGGCCCTCCCGGCATCTCGGGCTGCAGTCCACGGCTCTCTTTTGTTAGACCCGTCCCCCAGTAGTCCATCGCTTTCTCTTGACTTGCCCCCCCCCTTTCTTTCAGCGTCCTTTTTCCCCCTAGCAGCGGCGGATGTCCTATATCGAGATCGGTCCTATCCCCAGGAGTACTGTCTTTAACCCCCTCTGACGCCCGTCGGACGGCGATCATTGCCTGCGCGGTCGTGCCTTTCTTCCCTTTAGACGCATCTCTCTCTCAAACTCTTCGGGTTTTGCGGGTACCTGCTGCGACTCGAGAATACCCGAGCGGTGTTGTCAACGGCCATCGCTTTTCCTCGGACCTCTACTTTGTTCTCCTTTCCTACCACAGATTTTTCTTTCCTTCTTTAGCTTTGGTCGGAGTCGACTTAGTTCGCGGAGGTCATGTGACCATCTCGTCGCAACCCCTAATTTTTTCCTTCTCCTCGGACTTTCTCCCGTCTTTAGTCCTGTTCATCCTCCCTGCGGTCCGGGCCCTCCTTTCTGGCGACCACGGTTGCATCGATCCCCTCCGAGACCACAGAAAAAGAAGGATCTCCCCGACCCCGAGTCGTTTTACCTCTCAGCAGTTCTTTTTTAACTTTTTTTCTCCCTCCCGAATACATTCTTAATGATCCTTCTGACACGAGTCTTTTCAGGTCGCGAACAGCTGCGTGATTTGATACCCCTCATAACTTTCCTTTTCCCTCTGGCTTTCGCTACCCCCTGCCCCTCTCTCCACGGCTTTGACTTCTCCTCACCATCTTTTTTTTTGTGACGAAGACGCCTCTTCAAAAAAACGTGGCCCTTATGGACCCGAACCCCCCCTGTCTCTCCTTTCCTCCTCTCCTTTGCGACGCCGCCCCGACCCAGCTTTCCGGGGGCCTTTGCCAGACCGATTCTTCCTGATAGGCGTACAGTACATCCATTTTTTTTCTTCCACTTCCTCACTGATTTCTTTACTTGCCCCTAGTCTCTTATCCTTCTTCCCGCGACTACCCTCCTACTCTCTCCTCCACTTTAGCGCCCCGCCCCTCCCCTTCCTGAAGCCCGGCTTCGCCCTTCGTTCCGAATCTCAGAGAACTCGAACTGCCATTGCCTCCGGAAAAGACAGTTGACACTGGGCGAAAAACGTACCCCCTTTTTTCATACTCCCCTTGACACCTCTTGATGATATATCTCTCCTCCCCCTCCGTTTTGTTTGTTTTTCTAAGTCTCTTTTTCCCCCCCCGTGCCTTTCTCCTCGAGTGTTCGGTTATAGGTCTCCCTTTCGTTGCGCGTTAGTTTTTCCTTTTAGTTCTGCGCATTCGGCGGGTTGCTTTGGACCTTTTCCTTTTTGCATTAGGCCATAGTTGAGTTTTCTTTTTTTCTTGGGCTCGTGATCGTAGTAGTTTCGGGTATCGTTTTAGGCAGTCTCTAGTCGATTGAAATCCGTCCCCCTTGGAGGTTGCTCTCCCCCTTTTCTTCTTTCTCCGAATAGTTTCGGTTTTCCTCACCACAGCCGCCGTGTTTTGCGCTCCGTAGGAACACTTCTTTCAGCTTTCAAAGTTGCTCCCCAAGGTCTTGGGTCCTCCATCCTAATACTTTTTTGTCTTATCTTCTTCTCCTTGAGTATTCGTAACCTTCGGATATGGGTGAATATTTCTCCTGCCCCTCCTAGTGGTCCGACTTTAGGACGATGGTCTCTCCTCCTCCGTTGGATCTTGTTATTAGCGCAAGCTCCAGATCCCGTAAGGTTGGAAACTCGGGTTCCCCTTTTCAGTAGGAGTCTGCCCCGTCGTCTTTTTCTGCTACTTTTCCTCCCTCCCCTCTGTATTGCTCCTTTTGCAGCTTCTTTTGGTGGTGCTCCCATTTTTTTGTCTTTAGAGCTGAAAAGTTTTTCCTTGTCACTTCCTCCAAGCAGCTTTGCACGTCCCTCTTTTTCAGTCCTGAATTGAGAATTCGCGCCTTCCCTGAGCGCCGAGTTTGTGTTTCTCCTACAGAATTTTTTGTGTGACTCGATGGGTTCCTCTGAGTCGAACGTTGACGTAGCCCTCTTTCCCCGAGGTACAGCCCTCATCCTCTTTGTTTATGCAAAGTGTCTACTCGCGTCAGGTTTTCTTCTGTCCTTTTTTTCTTCCGCTCGTTTTTTGTTCTCCTTCCCCGGCCTGCCCCGCCGTCGAGGTGATCATCGCGGTTGCTTGTCTTTTTTTGGAATTCCTTCGGCTCTGCCTTTGACGTTGTTTTGTTCTCCCTTTCCTTTGTTGTGGTCTTTCACCTTGATTTGACCTTCTTTTTATCTGACCGCCTCTCTTCTTCTTTGCTCGTTCCAATTTTTGTCTCCTGCCCGAATTTCTACGGGTTTCTCACAACGATTTGTGCTCCTGCCGCAGCGCTAGCCGTTTGTTTTTTTTCTTGTTCTTCCCCTCTTAGGCTGTGTGTCACACATCCTCCCCCTTTGCCCGGCCGTCGAACACACACCCACCCCCCTCCCGCGCACCGACAACCCCCGTGTTCCCTCTTTCTGCCGCCTTAGACTTCCCAGCAGACGACGCCCAGTTCTCCTTTCACTCTCCGTTTAAAACGTCTGCCCCCACTTTTGGACACTGATTTTTTCCACACGACCGCCGGACGACACCCCCCCCCCCCATCGAAGCCCCCTCACGTCCCCCACAGCCACAACAGTTGTGTCAAGATAGAACTGCTTCATACCACCCCATCCACAGCGGAATTCTCATGTGGCGACCAAGGTGTCAGCACAGGTTGAGTCAGTGTGTGACCCGATTCGCTCCCCGCAAACTTTCTTTTGATCAGCAGTTTGCAAGATCAGTTTGGGGTCTTGTCTTTAACCGTCGGCTTGCGCTTTGAGAACTGCTAACAGTTACCCGGTTTCACTACCATTCTTTTAGTCTTTCTCTGTGGCTTATCTTTCAAGAAAACAACCAACCGAGACCGCTTCCCCCACTCGTTTTCAACCACCCATCTTCCGAGCTTCCCGCGTGGCCCACTCCTGTTCCAGTTCCCCCCGCCCCCCCGTGACTTTCTTCACGATTCGGTTCTTATCCTTCGGCCAGCCCTCGTTGTGGGGGTGGGGGGGGGGGGGGTGACCGTAGGCCTCCGCACGCCGTCTTCCCCCGGGCTTTAGTCCGCCGCCTCTCTCTCTTTAAACCCCCACTTTTTTGTTTTTTTTTGAATCGAATAGTCGCCCCGAGAGGCGCCCCGACTGGGCACTAAAGGCCCCCCCCCGGTATGCGAAGATAGGACACGCGATTTGAAGACAATTTCAAGGAATGGACGGAAACTGCAGAGAAGAGGGAAACTCGGAACAAACCCGATTAGGCCAGACCACAGACGCCCAATCGTTTTGTCACCTTTTTGTAGCCGGTGGGAACTAAATAGAGAGTTGGGCCCTCCCCCCCGAACGTCACTGTAAAACTCTCAACGTCGTGCTTGAGCCTGCGAGGTCCAATTCTCAAAACAATGCGTCCGGCTCGGGTAGATTAGCGGTCAGTAGGCACCACCGAATTAGATTCCCATCTCCGAAACCAACAACCGGGCCTGTCTTTAGTATTAGAACTTACCCACCAACTCTTATTTTGATGAAGATTTATCACAAGAATCCCGGTAATAGTAATACTTGAACCCGCGTGGGTCAAGTGTTCCCAGAAACGAAATTTAATGGTTCCTGGTCTCCGGTCCAAGCCGTACACGTCCACCCCACCAACCTGACGCGGCAAGGCTACGGCGTCCCTTGGCGAAGGCGCGCCGCGACGGCTCATCTTCGGCGGCTTGCCTCTGAGGTGTCTATCCACGTACAAATGAGGCTTGCGGATTATCAACGGCATGAGGGAATGAAACGACGGACCATCAGCCGTTTGCTGCTACGCGCTTTTCCATCACCAAGGACTAGTTTTTTTTTCGAAGAACTCTTCCCCTTACCTATTTTTGAGCGGGCACCGCCTCCATTGAAGCTTACGTGTTGTACGGCCTGAGCGTAGCATCAAGCTGGTCGGCGCCGCTTTCTCTATAGGATTAGAAAGGCATTCTATTGATTAGAAACTCCCCTGCGTAGCATGCTTCCGGCGATCAGTCTCCACTTAATCGCCTCACTCTCACGTGTAACGCCTCATGAAGACTTCCTTACTTTCACAGCTCTGCCTAACCTGTGGCATCGTCTCGTGTAGTGGAGGGTGACCTTTGTTCCCGCGAGTGCAGCGAATCCTTTCCGAGCTGTTGGGTTTTTTTGATTCTTAATCTGCAATTGATCTCCCCCAGTCCCTTCGAGTGTCACCCTTTGCATCCCCTCCCCCGCGATTCGGCATTGGAGACGCGGTTTTCCCTGGTCGGACTTCACCCTTTCGTGCGTCTTCCTTGCTCCCTGCTGCCCCACCAGTTTCGTCCTGTTTTTAAAAAACCCATCCTTCTGTTTTCGTTGCGAAATCCGTAGCGGACGATGCCTGCGCCGTTTCTAGCTAGCCGGCACTTTAGTACCCCCACTGTCGGTCCATTTCCCTTCTCGTCTGAGACCCCCGTTTGTCATCGATCACCCTTCCAATGCAAACGAACCGGCCTTATTAGGCGGAACTGTGGCCCCGCGAGTACAACTTCCTCCGTCACATTTACACGGCGCTCCTTTTTTACAGTCTTCCCGATCATCCTTGCGGCCCCCTCCTTCTGGATCCCTTTCTTTCCCTCAGTTTTGACCCCCCGCTACTCTATCACTCTAAAGGCAATATAATTAACCATCTGCACATCTAGTACTCCAGTTCCTTGCCTCCGGCCACTGAAAACTTCGTCACTTTGGTGGAAGACTTCCTCCTGCATAAGATTGAACCTTTCTTCTGGAACTCCACACTCGTGGCGGCCTTTGGATCTTGACCGACGCTTGCCTGACGAAGTCCACCTCCCGTTTCGTTTGTTGCGATCTTGCCAGGAGCGTACAGTCTGCCCGACGTCACCGGACACAGCTGCGGGGAGCCCAACCACCCCGCCTTAACACGTTCAGTTCTTGCTTTTGACCCTCTTCGCAGCTCTTCCGCTGAGTAGCACAGACCCAGGACGACCCACGAATCCAGACTACCATCTCCCTGATCAGACGGTTGCCCCAAGAGTTT
>Ga0179591_1365734_pt1 | contig 10789 bp, 10 predicted proteins | sample CZOMad2_1_08_16f_FD_182891 | JGI IMG/M metagenome (GOLD analysis project Ga0179591, IMG submission 182891) | Vadose zone soil fungal communities from Angelo Coast Range Reserve, California, USA - CZOMad2_1_08_16fungal (PacBio error correction) | ecosystem: Environmental > Terrestrial > Soil >... | reverse complement strand
CCCCTTGATACAGAGTAATCTCCCCATTTGCGCTGAAAAACGATTGGTCTCTCCCGCAGCGTTACATTGACTATTAAGGACCTCTCTCTTTCCGTTCGCCTTTTTCGCTCAAACCCCACCAGACACTAACCGCCTCTTTTCTTGTAAGTCCGGTACAATTTCTCCGATGCCCGCACCCCGGAAGAGCAGTCTACCTTGACCTATCACAACGGTACTCCATAGGGATGCTTCTTTTCTATCTCTCCGCCCTGGTTTTCCACTTATAGCCGAAAGTTCTCCCTGTTACTCGGAACAAGGAGCATTTGCGGATTTTTTTGCGCCGCTTAGATGACCCCCCCACACTCTAACGGCATCTCTTTTCCCCTGTGGGATTACGGTGTGTCAGTTCTGTTCCCCTCCTCAGTTGGACCACATACGAGTCTTCTTTGGTTTATCCATGAGACGGCCCTTGATGGACCTCAAGTGGGTGGACTTTTTTTACCCCCTTAGGCTTCTCCCTCCAGTGGTCTGGCCCTTTTGTGGTCATCGCTGTCTCACATGACTTTTCCCAAAAAACTCTGGTCCTTTTTTTCGTCACGCATGAAACATGTTCCCTCCGGACCCAGTTTTCAAGTCTTAGACTTGGGCCCTTAACCTTTTTTAGCTCTTATTGTCCGTCAGTTGCTTATTTGGAATAACCTCCTTTCTGAGCATCCGCGCAGAAAGGGTGAGCCGTTGAGTATCCGGCCAAGTGTAGTACCTTTCTCTTCTTGCCTTTCAATTTTGAAGGGTTCTTTTTTCTCTGTCGTAGTCCTATTTAATAACAGCTTTCATTCTCCCGCCATGCTAGGCGAGGGTCGGGATGTGGTGCGCTGCTTCCTCCCCGGGAATCCACCGATTGCTGGGCACGTTCCCTCGTATCAAGTTTGAGGTTTTTGACCCCTCCGGTGGCGCGCGCCCGAATCGTGAAACCTTTTCTTAACCGCCGAGAGCTCCCTGTTGACGTTTTTCCTCTTCATATCTCCGGGGATTCAGTGCCTGTCTTCGACTTGTAACCCCCCACCTCTTCTTTCCTTCTGAGTTCCTTCATGTCATTACATGAGTCGACGCCTCTCATTGAACCCTGCCTTATCTCCCCGTATCTTCCCGTCTCCATTCGACGACGCCGCTGCTGTTCTCCTCCATCCCATCTATAGCTCATCTCGCTCGCTTCAGAGAAATCACAGTCAATCCCCCGCGATTTAAATCCCTCTAACTTCCCCCTTTACACTTGACTGCTCTTTCCCACATCGGGGCGTCCTGCGCTCGCATATTCATATACTTCGTGTTATAGCGAACTATTTTCCCCTCCCTCAAAACCCTTTTCTACCATACCAAGACCCACCTCGAGAGATGATTTTCCCGCGCACCTCCCTTCTCGGAGCTTGAAGAGATGGTCCCGTTTCCTAAACCCACAAGGACACATATATAGTCTTTTTTATGAGTGCTGTCACTCCTGGACACGGAATTACGTACGTTAGAGTCTTTATCTGTTAATTTCAAATCATAGCTTGCTTTTCCCCCAATCCTGAGACGGTCTCCGGTTTTGAAGTATTCTCTCAGCTCCCCGACGATACCACTCCTTTCCTTATTTCGCATTTCTGATGACTAGCACCAAGTCGCCCGACCTCGACCGTGGTACCGTTGAAGGCCTTCGCTTCCTTCCGGCTTCCTCGGCCAGATCATTTTTTTTTACATAACCTTTATCAGGCGGGCGACCCATTTGGATATCCGACCCTCTGGGGGCTTTTCCTCCTTCGAAGCTGACTCCAGCCCTCCCCCCTGAGAAGGACGAAGCGCCCTTTTTCTCCTTGGACTTGGATATCTAATATTCTACTTAATCGTTTTGTGAGAGGATATCCTTTTTCCCGCGTTCCTCGTCCGGCGGCTTTACCGGTCCCCTGCCGGATAGGATCGCCCCCTGGCTCCCCCCCTTTTCTTCCTCCTGAGTCGGGCACAGGATAGTGATAGATACAACCTTTTCTTATCAATGAAGTCGTCACGTGAGTCCGGGCATCGATCTTCCTATTTCGGCCAAGATGTCGAGAACTCCTGGGGTTCTTTTTTTCTCTTTAGGTGAGGACTGTTGCGAGGCCAGACGCAGCCCCGATTTTTACCATCGCTAAATTCCGTCCGTATCTCGGAGATGCTCGACGGCCCATTATATTCTCTCGATGTCGACGCTATTTTCTTTCGCCCACTGCAAATCGACCCTAAAACGGCGGCCGCTTTCTTCTTAGGTGGAACAAGACCCTCAGTCCCAGCGAGTAGTGTACGAGGTGGCTTAGCGGGACACAGGTCCCCCCTATGAAATGTTTGGCGGTACCTTCTATCTGCGTGCCCCCTCAGATCGCACGGTGCTTTTATCTTTATCTTCAAAGTTGCGCTTCAACAGCTAGCCTAGTAATAAGTCCTTTCTTTTTCTGAAGCGCTCGCCCCATTTTCCCTTTGACCTTCTCCCCGTTTGGACCCTTTAGCTTTTCGTTTCTTAGCACTCGCGGTTTCTTTCTTTTGGTTTCTGTCGCGGCCGCGAGACTCGCTTTCTCGAGCTTTGAGGTCCCTCACGTTGCATCTCGTTTTTTTTAACGCCGGCGATTGCTAGTCTCCCTCTTCCCATGGAGGTTTTTCTAAGAGGCTCTCACGCTTAGGTCTATGACGTGAACTCTGATTCATCAGGTTTCTGTAGTAACTCTAAGTAGACTGACATCCCTCTCCCCTTCTCTCGATAGGTCCCCTTCCGCCTGCTCTTTACGTTGAACTTCTTTCCCAGGTTAACTATAGGAGAATGCTTTAATCTATTTCCCACAGAACCCCCCCCCTTTTTTCGATGATTCGTGCATCGAAGATTGATTAAGATGTAACCACTCGCAAACCTCCCTACACTAGGATGATCTTCTCTCCACCCTTGCCCTCCCCCTCCGTCTCCACCGCATGCCTCCCCTTTTGCCTGCCTCTCTAAGTCCCTACCGTCTTGAACGCCACAGTATCCCTTCTTTTTCACGGAGCCACTTGTAAAGCGTTAGCCCCAATAGACACGGCGGGACATGCCGAGCAGCCTTTTCCTGGGCTTCTTGCTTTCGCTACTCTGGTTATAACGATTCCGCGTGCATGACACTGCAGAAACACTTGCCCCCTCTAGGTTGGGGTCTGATGTTGGTTTGTTGGGGTGCTCCATGTCTAAGGCTTCCCAATCCTCCCAAATGGAGGGATCCCCCACCTCATTCCCGGGTGAACACATAGTTATCAAGAACGTCCTGTATCCTTTCTCCCACATTCGACCGGAGGTGCCACCCTTACTGATGTTAAATTATCGAGAAGTAAATCCACCCCCTTTCCCTTGGATTATGTCCTTAGACTTGAGGGCGGATAGAAGTCAACTGTGCACACCCCCCCCCCTCTGCAGCCCCTGTCTTCTGTCGCGGAACCTGTCCCCCCTTTTCCTTTGTATTCCCCTTGACAGTGCGATGAAAAGGCCTAAATCCCTTTGATGTACCCTGTCCCAGGTAAAGGATCCTCTCTTCCTTCGGGCCACATCTTCTCCGACGGTTTTCTTGCTACCGGACGGCCCTAGCCCATTCCTTTCACCGTCCCTCGGTGGTTTTTACTCACGAGTCCAGGGGCCCTTCGATTTGAGGTATTTGAAGGACACTTTCCCGAAGAGTGAACTGATGTTTGGGTCCACCGAACATGTGGTCTATCTCGCTTCAGGAGATCTCCATCCTCTCCTCCGCCTAACTCCTGGCTACCCTCACTTATGGTACAGTTTCATTCCATAGACACGTTTAAGAGGAATATCAGACCGGTCCCTACTACCTCTACGAGAATCGTGCCGGACTTGATCTACCAGAAAAGGTGAACACCTGAATCTGACCTCTTTTCTCCCCCCCGGAGCCCCTCTTCCCTGCCTCCAAAGGGAGGCAGTTGACTCTCGAGAGACGTTCAGGTTTAGACCCTTACCAGGCCTTTCTTTTGAGTCGCTCAATGCATGTTTTCCTAAAAGATCGCCCACGCCAAGCTAGTCCGATAACGCCCTTGATCCGAGCCTCTTTTCTTCCTCCCGCCTCCTTCGGCGGCGTGATGCCGTCCTCCTCTTTTCCCCCACCCCACTCCCAGCGATAAGCGTTTTGCTTCCCCTCTTCCCTGGACCTCAAGAGTCCGGATCGTATGGATTCCCGCCTTCTCTTCAGAGTCCTGTGAGCATTTGACCGTCTACACGATGACTTAATCCTGGGTCGCGAGTTCAGACTTCACCATTAGAGCGTAGATTTCGGGGGTAGCAGGGCTTCCCCGCAGGAATTTCTACCCGCGATTTTACTTCCCTCTATTTTGCGCGGGAGAGAGTTCTTTCCTCCCAGTAAGAGCGCGGCATCCTTTCACATTCGTTGGCCCCGATGATGACAAAGCTCCTTGATCCGAGGAAGTTATGAAAGGTCTGTTTTTCTCTACGTTTTTCTTTTTCCCGGATCTATTTTACATGGTCCTTGGTCTGAGGTCTTCGGGGGGTGCTTTTTTCACGTCCCTTCTTCGGAGCCGCGGCAGGCCCGGCATAGGACCGTACCCCCCTGGATGAGAGTGCTTTGCCCTCCTTGACCGCCCTCTTCGGATGCAGCGAGACTTTCCTTTCGTCCTTTTCTCACGCCTCCGCGACAGCCGCTCAAAGAGAAAAAGTGTCAGTTGTCCTACTGCCCTCTTCTTTCCTCGAGCTCGACTCGGATGTATTGCTCCCTTTTACACCATTCCCCCCCCGCAGGGATCCGAGATCAGATCCTCCACTGGTGCCCTTTAAGATATCATTTTACTTTTCCATAATGTTTTTTTTGCTCTAGATGCGTACGTTTCCCCCCCTTATTCTACACCAAGCCGTTCAGTCTTAGTTGACTTGGCCAGAGAAATACATAACTCTGCCGTCTTCGACTCTCTCTCCTGAGTTCCCGTCGAGTGACATTCGGACCTGTGTCTCTCTTGCGACTTTGTCTTCGGCGTGCTCTACAAGAAGCGGCCTCCTTCCTCGGCAGCGCTTCCCGAGCGCTGGGGACTTTTTTATTTTGCCCCCCTTCGCAGCACCTGTGGAAGGCCGATCTTTTTTTTAGCCGGCCCCGTTCCCGCCTCCCCGCGCCGGGACGGTTTACCGACAACCAAAGAGTCCCTTAGACCCCCGAGCCCTTAAGGTCCCCCCATTCTTATGGAGACCCTCCTCTTAATAACCCCGATCTTTTCTTTATACTGCATTTAGCAATGCACCGCGGCGCCTCTCTGTCTGTACGCACAATCCTGGCCGGACGCTGAGTCCTCTCGGTGTCGTTACTGGAGACTCTTCTCTCACGCGCGCCGAGACGTCCCAGACGAGTTCTTCGACCGTGCCCCAATCTCCAGACTTTTGAGTCCCCCCCCCTCATGCCGGTTCCGTCGGTTTTCGTACAGCATGCAAAGAGAGCTTTTCTCAAGCGTCAGATTTCCCCACGTTTGACCATCGGCCGGTTCCCCCTCCCCTCTCCCCGGACTCGGTAGGAGTCTCGGCTTTTTTGATGATGAGTGGGCTCGTGGGCATAACCTGTGACGGAAGAAGACGCCCGTCCTCCTTGTACCTCGAAGATCGCTCCCTGATTCTCCGGAGCCCGTTCCGCAAGGCGCTCTTTTTCCCTCATCTTTCCTCCAACTCATTCCGGATTCCCCGCATGTCTTACCTGGAGAGGATTTTTTTACGTGGCGCCACCGACCGGGCGCGATTACCCCCAAGCCTTTCCCCTCTTCTAATCTGTCCGTTTCTTTCGAGACGGTAATTTTTCCCTCCCTATATCTTGTGCCAATCCTATTCCCCGATTTCATCACCTCCGTGGCCCTTTCCCTTCTTAGATGCCGTAATAAAGTCATGTTCATTTGGGGAATGCCCCTCCGGCCATATATTTCATTTTTGCGATACGAAGCTCAGGCTGTTTTATCCATGCTATAGCTTCCTAGTCAACCCATGTGCTGCCTTGTAAAACACAGTAGGTGTGTCCAGCATTTCCTCGTTCCCCCTGCATCCCTGCCAGCGCCTGATGGGAAAAGGAGAAGGTAGTGCCTCTACCACTCTCACCTTAACGACTTTACGCTCGGTCTCTTCCACCCTAATATCGCGATTCTCGCCTCGTAATCTCGGATAAGTTGGACGGAAACACAATCCCCTCCTCTTTCTGAGGCCTTGAAGCTCTGACCTTTTTCCCTTTTAGATCCGGAAAGGCTGACCTTACAGGTTACTCTAAAGGAGCAAGGGATTGAAGGTTTTGAGACAGGCTTAGAGGCCCCACCCCCCTCCCCTGCGACTCACCAGCGGTGCATGTGCCCCTTCCTCTCATTGCATGGGAGGTCCCGCGAAGTGTGGACCCCCTTCCGATTCTCGAAACGGTTCCGATTCAAAAGGAGACCTCCGCTTGATTCTCCTCGTTTTACCCCCGAGGATTCCCCAGTTTCTTTCCTGGATGGCCCGAGTCTCACATGGCTGCAACCACCCCCCTTTCTTTCAGTGTTTCTTTCTTTTTTTCATGTCCCGAGGCGGTCGAATTCCAGATCGCTCAAGCCTTCTGACTAACCGTTAGCGCCGGCGCTGGGTTCCGTTGCCGTTTTTTCCCTGGGGGTTTTTACAGCCCTTCTTTCCCTTGGTCTCCCCCTTGAAGAACTGGATCGGTTTTGTATTTCCCCCCCTCCTTCCCGTTACGTCCCGGCTCTGGCTTTTTGGGTTCCCTAATTGTCAGGTCCATTAGTCGTTGTTCCGGAGGAGGTCCTTCTTTCCCACATCCTCTCCCCTCCTCTTCTTTGAGTGCTTGTTATGGCTATTTGTCCCCTTGCCAGCCCCCGATTCCCGTTGGCGGCCACGCCGCATCAAGGTGCTGTTTCCCTTTGCTGCGCGCGGCGACATCGTGCCCGGTTTTCTTTTTTCAAATACAGCGACGCGAGTCTCTTGTGTGTCCTCTCCTGTGTTCCCCCTCTCAGATCTCCTTGTGATCTTTGACTGGTCTTCTCTCTCTGATTTAAAACACGTCCGGGCAGCGCGTTTCCATCGTCATTTTACCTCTAGGAGAGTTCTTTTACAGACCCCTTCCCGCGAGGCGGAAAGCTACCAGTGGTACAACCTCTCTTACTTCATGATCCCCATCTTTCGAGCTTCGCCGCTTCCTCCCCCCCCTCCCCCGCCCAGAAATTCATACACTCGAAAAGACACGAGATCATTATACATGGTACACGACTGCGAGGTTTCTTTCACGTCTTTCGTCTCTCCGATCTCTCTTCGCCTCTTTTCCTTCTCTCCTCTGTCCCGTACCCTACAACTGGTTCCTTCCATCAAGAAACATATCCAAGCTCTTCATGGTAATTCCGATCTCCATGTAGATTAGAAGGTTTCTTTCCTATTTTTTTGCAATACTTAGACCCCAAGAATAGGTCCCATCCTACGCTCTTGGCTGCGGTCCACATGCTGAAAGGCCCGTTCCCTCCCTTCTTCTTCTGATTTCAGGGCGAACCTCCTTCTCCCCTTAGAAAATCCTCTCTGAAGGCTCCGGTGCAGGTATGAGTAGCGCCCCTGAGATCTGAGCTGGAACTCTGTCCCCTCTATGGTGGGAGACTGAATTCCCCTCCCCCCTTCGCCTGACGTGCGGGTAAGTGACCATGACGGAGCTTCCGTCCCAACTCGGCCTCCTTACGCTCCTGCCGTACATCACTTCTTTTCCTTTCCGACCAGTGGATCTCTGCCTATAAGGGTTCCCCCAGTCCGCAGGAGCAGCAGCCGACGCGATCATATCTTCCTTACCCAGCAGCACCCGACATAAAGCGTCTCTTCCCTTTCTCTTTTGATATCCACTCCTCCCCTTGTTGTTGAGTTTTCCCTGCCCTCTCCTTTTAGAAGTAGTCCTCTGATGCGGGCGGTTCCTCCTTCTCTGGATTTGCTGCTGGCCTTCTTGAAGGCGTTAGTAGTTACAAAACTTATGGCATAGACCAGGGTCCCCCTTTTCCCTCATCTTGCGACGTGATGTACTGTGCAGGATATGGAAGATCGGCTCTTGCTCTCCTTCATCTTCCCCCGCTCGTCGGGCGACTTTTGTCGAGGCAAGCAGCATCGATCCCTCTTCCCAGTTCGCGATCTCTGGCGCGTTCTCCGACTGAACCGGATTTTCTCTTCTGTTCGCGTGCGATGACTTACCATGAAATCGCCCCCGAAGAAACCTGATCAAGGCCGGATTCAATCCTTTGACCACAAAATAATTCAATCGCGTAGACGTCCGTACGGGGTGGTCTCTCGGGAAAAGGATTACTTTGTGCTCACTGCTTCCATTGTAGCGGTTACCACGGCGTGACCCTCCCTAAGCTCCCCTTTTTATTTTCTGGTCACTCTTCCCTGGTGGTCTGCGGAACCTAGGAGAGATTTTCAAATCAATAAGTTTCTTATATTTAGAGCGATGACCGAGGTTAACTCTCATTATTGGGAATTAGCTTTTTCCCTTTCTTCTCTTTATGATGTTCCGTTCCTTTTTCCTTCTCGCGACTTCTTCGCTCACTATGGAGGACATCCAGCATCGCTTTCCTACTCTTTCTCTTTCTCTCCGATCGCGCCGGCGGTAGAGCCTTTTTTGATCCCTAGATTTATCCCCTTTTCTGTGACCAGAGAGGAAGGAGGTTTTCTCCTGAGTCCTTTTAATCCCTGTCCCCTCTTTTTCCCCCCCTTGCTCGTGATTCCCCTATCCCCGCCGCGTCCGCTTTCCCTTCACCCTGTTTCACTCTGTCGGGCCGCGCGGTCAGATAGGGCAACCGCAACCATTATCCTTCCCTTTCCTCTAGCAGATGGTTTGCCTAGGTTCCCCGCGGCCATTAACCCTCCCCGAGGATTCTTTTTTGATGATTGGTTTTAGTAACCTGACTCTCCTCTCCACCCGAATGCCTTTTTTTCCCTTGCAGGCGAGTCCTTCCCACCTTTTTCTGGAACCCTGACTCAAAGTTATTGGACTCTGACAGGAAATCCTTTAGCCCTATTAGCAACTGGTTACCATAGAAGAGTCGCCTTATTAGGCCCCAATTTTCCGCTCTTCCCCTTTCCAAGTCTTCTCTTTTCTTTTACGTGCGCCAAAAGGTCCCCCGCCGGGGGTGGGTTTAATGAATCCATTTTTCAAGTGCTCCCCTCCTTTTCAAGTCCCTTGGCGTTCATACCTTTCTCTGTTCCCCCCCTCTGAGCTCCAGAAATTTTCCCCCCCCCCGTATCCCTGAAACCCGGTCGTTCTTTTGAGTTTCCCCTTCGCTGGTTACCCCCCCCTCCGCACAGCATATCACTACCCCCCTTCCCCCATCTTCCTTCTTAGTGTTCTTGCGAATTCCCGCCATACCTGAGCAACTGCGCCATGTGATACCTTTAGCTTTGACCTTCTACCATCCCTTCCAGGCTACCAGTTTTTCCCTTGCCTATCTTCAAAGTTTCGATAAATCGGATTTTGTTATGGTAACGTGAGAGATGTCCAGAGCTACCCTCTTTCCCAGTTTCCTCTCTGTCCCGCTTTTAAATGTTTCTTTCTTTCAGCTCTTCATTTTTCGAGTTTGTCTGATAAAAGCTACATTTGAATAGCGGTCCTTTCGAGTAGGCCGTTTTCGATCCCAATATCTTTGTAAGATAAACACTGGGGTATCCTCTTTCCCGTCTATCTAGACGACGATTTCCTTCCTCTACGATACCTTGAATCTACGGCCGTCAGGCCCTTCACTTGAAGTTTCGACTGTCATCTCGATCTACGGTCGCCTTCTACGCCGAGGGATCAGACCATCTTACTTCCCCCGACGTTGCAGATCGCCCCCTTCTAAGTGTTTTTTTCATCGCGCGGCAGTTCCGGCGGGCCTCTTCTAGACCGATTTCCCCCTTTCCCGGTTGGACCATTGCCGTTTTTCCCTTCTCTTCTCTCCCTGCTCGTTGACGAAAATCTCGACGCCCCCAGCGAGAGGTCCTCAAATAATTATTCTAGATCATCACAGAATTCTTTTTTTTTTTTCTCCCGCCGGCATAATATTCCGCCACCCCCACAGGAACTTCCCTCCTATCAGAGCTCCTCTCGAGCCAGGACGAACCGTTTCTACCGAGGTGATTCCGTCTAGCCCCCCTTCTTCCATCTGCTTACCTCTATTACCCACCAGAGCTATTTCATCTCTGGAGCTGCCCGCTTCCGGACCCCTTCAGAGAGTCGCCCCAGTTCGCTGGTACCTCTTCTCCCCAACAGCCCCCTATGGTAGCTCTTCTCGGAGGGCTACGACTCTCGACATCCTCGATCCTGACGACAACCTCTCCCAGGTTGGAGCCGGTAGTCTCCATCTCTGACGGTGCAGGGGGCAGACACTTGAATTTCCAACTCTCTGGGTCCTCCTTCTCTCGGTCTCCAGGGTTACTCTTCTTTCCTCACGGGTCCTTTTAGGGGTTGTGAGGCACTTGTCCCGGAGAGTCACTTCCCTAACCCCCCCTTTCGTGCCCCCCCCCCTGCAATCGTTCCGCCACCGTTATGAGCGCTTCGTTTTTTAAAGCCAAAGTGTTTCCAGCTTAGGAGCGCTCATGCCATCGTCAGGCCCTTTTCTCATTTTCGCACGCCCGACGCTGAAAAACGGTCCCAAGCGCCGCTCCCCCTGCCTATGTCCCCACTCGGGGTCCCTCTTATGGGACCCTTCGATCGCCCCCCGCGAGCATCGCCCCCGTATTTTTCTTGCGCCGTTTTCCCCCCCCCTCCTACAGAAGCTTGCTCTCAGCCCTCACTTCCTCGAAAACGTTTTGTCC
>Ga0179591_1140257_pt1 | contig 10789 bp, 14 predicted proteins | sample CZOMad2_1_08_16f_FD_182891 | JGI IMG/M metagenome (GOLD analysis project Ga0179591, IMG submission 182891) | Vadose zone soil fungal communities from Angelo Coast Range Reserve, California, USA - CZOMad2_1_08_16fungal (PacBio error correction) | ecosystem: Environmental > Terrestrial > Soil >... | reverse complement strand
GAACCGTACTTTGTCCCACCCCTTGCGAACAATCCCAAACCAAGGAGTCCCGAAAAGTCAAATCTACGCCGGACTGTTCCATTTTACGTGAGAGGAGTCATGCTCGTGGATCGCGTGGACGTGAATGTCGCCCTTACCTTCCTGCCGCAAGTCTGCCACGTTGCGGACCCCTCTGTTCCTGTACGTTACATCGGAGCAGTTTTTTTATTTCTGCAATTCGACGACATTACCGTGAAGCCATCTCCGCAGGACCTTTCACTCTGTTATAGATTACCCCCCTTATTCGTTTCGTGTGACTCCGTGCCCTTTCCCTTTTCCTGAGCTCGGTGCTCGCTCTTATGTTTACATGAAAGATGCTGTTCTATCTTTATTTTGTACCAATTAGGCTGCTTCTGAAAACGCCCCACCCTTGTGTGATTCCCCTGTTCTCCGTTGCGCCGCACGTTCCCTAGCGTGTATACCCCCCCCCCTTCTCTTGTGTATCTGGAGCCCCTCTACGGTGTTCTTTCACGTACCCTTGCCGCGCAAGGTGTAAGTACATAGAATAAGAGTTTGTGTATCTTTTCTCTCATTCGGTACCCTCTCCTTCCACTCCACGTCCCCTTAAAATCTGTCTTCTAACAAGGTTATTCTGTTTTCGCCTACCGCACGGTGAGCCTATGAATGGAGATGCAGAAACCTCCCTGTTGACAAGTGAAGGACAACGCGACATCTCGCTCACTTTGCCCCCCTAGCCGCCGGACCTCGCTTGTGATGGTTCCCGGGCTCGTGTCTTTTCTTCTTGTGCGATGTCCTTCCGAGGTGCCCTCTACGGATTACGTCATCCTTGTCTTTTTGTACTTCCACTGGTACTCCTCGATTTTCAAGGCAACCGGGTCTTTTGCGGAACGACGTAGACCCGTTTTCAGTGTCCTCCTCAAGGCGCTAACAATATTTTTATCCTCCCTTGCACAGTGCACTGCGCCCAATCTCTTGTTCTGCGCAAAGTCTTAATTGAATTGCTTGTTGCACAAAATGATGTACGCGCTTCGACCTGCTCCGTCTCAGCGCAGACGGGCCCCTTGTTTTGTAACCGTCCTCTGGCCCAAAGTTTAGTTTTTTGCAGTCGCTTAGACCCTTTGGCGACAACCTGATTTTGTTTTCCCTTTTTTTAATCACTGCCCTCTTTGTAGTTCACCCCACCCAGCTCTATAGTCACTCCCGAGAACTGTTAACCTTCCACTTCCCCTCCTCTCCTGACTTCGAGCTTCAATCGCCCCGGTGAGGCTTCGTGACGTCAGTCTCACATTCACACACAGTCGTTTGTGGTAGTCGTGGCTTTTCCCTTCGGCGAGGTCGGTTGCCCCCTGTACCAATTTTGATCAGCCTGACTCTCGTGTCTGAATCCCATTCGTAGTTAGTGGCGTCTCTCTTGTTTCTGGGGAGGATCCAAGGAGACTGCTCTGGACTCTATGGAGTGGCCACGTTCACCATTTTGCAGCTTCTGTCCAGTCACAGGACGGTTGAACTGTGTACCCTTCCCTGCCTCCACCACGTGGGACAACCACACTCACCTCCTAGCCCCTGATTCCGCCCCCCCTATCAAAATATTTTCACAAGACGCACAAAACAGGGGCTGCTCCACGTGTTACCGACGCTGCCTGTCTAATACGTTTCACCGTATGCCCGTGCTCCCATTCGCCCCCATCGCACCACTTTAGAAACACCCCACCTTCATACTTTGCTGGTTTCTGTGTGACCCAGCCGTAGTTTTGCGCGTGCCCCCCAGTGGTACTAGCGACATAGGTCCCCAACAACCCGGGATTGTGCATTATCTTTGGTGCTATTTGACAATCAGGGTCCATCCGGTGTAGCCATTCCAAGAGTATTTCTGTGCGGAAATATGAGGTGATGATTATGTGCGACGAGACGTCCTATGGGACGGCTTTTGGGCGAGCGTATACTTACTCTCCACCAGCGCCCCCTCTTTTTTTTTTTTTCCTCTCAGGTTAGAGGAGAGATGAATCTTTTCAAGTAGGCTTCTCTTGCACCAGAGTTAACCCTAGTCCAGTTCGTTCGCTGACTGATCTGAATAGGCGCTGTTAGCCGGACCCCCCCCTCTCAAAGCCAACCACCACCCCCCCCCCTTTTTCTCCCTTTCGAGCGGGGGATAGAAGGAGCCTGGCTCCCCTGAGTTCTCAAAGCCCAGCCCTCCGGCGCGAGGCCAGACTTATTCGGCGGGCAACTTTTGGCTCTTTCTCCTCTTCGAGACTCCTCTTGAAGTACCTCCCTTGAGAGTTAGTTTCTCGAGAGAGCTTGACTTGAGGAATGCATCTCTCCCCCCTCTCCCCAGCCTGCCCCACGTCTTTCAGCGCGACCTTCAGTCAGGTCAATGTCTCTCTTGGGCTTTCTTCTCTCCATCTTTTGCTAGATCACCCTTGCCTGAGCTGCGAGCGGGGCGGGGGGTTTTTGACCCGGAGTGAGCGTCTTGCTTTGGAGATGTCCTTGGTATTTCTGTCCCTCGCTTCCTCCTCATCCCTGACCTTGACTCCTCTTCGTCGGCAAGCGACCTATCTCTTCCTTCGATGCCATCCCCTCGTTTAACACGCATGATGGCGCGCACGACGGATGGGCTCTTCGACAAAACCTTCGGTCGCGCCTTGCGCTCGCCCCCTCTCTTTTTTTTGCGTTTTGGCGGCGACTCCTCCGCCCCCTTTCGATCGAACCGCCGCACCTAGCTGCTTTTGTTCAGTCTGGGTCCAAGAGCAGAAAACGGTCAACCTCATTTTCGCCCTCCCCCTCAGCTCCCGCAGTTTTGGCAAACCGAGCATAGCGCGTCCTTTTGTGTAGACGTTCTTCCCCACTCCTCCTCGTGGAAGAAATACGAATATGTCGGCGCCAGTTTCGTTGCTCGGAAAGCGCAAGACTTTGACTTGAACTTGCCGCCACGCAGCATCGTCCTTTTGTTCGTCACGAGGCGGGCATTTTTTTCACTGTTTTCCAGGGAGGACAAATGAATTTACTTTGAATGATGATGAACCTTTGAGGGCTTAAAGATCCCTGCATGTTCCTTATGGCTTTTTTTTCTATTTTTTTTTTTTGGTCTTTTTTGTTCTGGCTATGTCTTCCCTTTTTCCTCAGCCTCTCCTGAAGCTTTCGGAAGGAGCGCACCTTTTCTTCACCAAATGACGAGTTTTCGCGTGTTCTTTGATCTCTCTTTTCGGGGGAGATACCCTCTCGCCGAAGCGGCGCCCTTGTGGTACTTTTTTTATCCGATTGGACTAGGATTTTTTGACCCCAGGTTGCATGCGTAGTTCGCCCTTGGAGAGCAGCGAGTTCGCGATCACTCTCTTGCCTCTTTGATCCGGCTATTTGGTTTCTCGGTCCTTCTTCCCCTATGCCCCCACCTGTCGATTTTTCGAACGTATTTGATATTCGTCGCTTGTAGGTCCTTGTCAACTTTTGACCCATACTCTGTTCCCCTAGCTCTTTGCGCTCCTTGCCGTTCTTCGCGCCAGAGTGGTGCGCTCTCCATCTCTGAGACGTCGCCGCCGTTTTCTCCGCCCTCCCTTCCGTCGTCTCACCCAAGCCCTCCCTCTCTAACGTTCCCCCCTCCCATTCTTGGTGTGCGAACGCGAGCTTTTATTTCCATCGATAGTTACCAGTTCGATCTCTAACAACTGTTAGCACAGAGTGGGAATCCCCTTTCTTTACGTCGAAGCGACGGGTTTTCTTTCTCTCTCTTCAATTGGTTTCCTGGAGTTTTGTTACTCGCTTGTGCTTATTGGTCTTTCTCGAGTTGTCAGTTCCTCCCCCGGCCCCTGCACTCCCCTCTCCCCCGGGCCCCCTCCAGGCCCGCGGCGTCTATCTTCTTTCTTATTACGTCGATGAGTTTTCTTCCTTCTCCATAGGTGGACCAAGCGCGGCTTCCTTCTTCCCCCCTTATTTATTTTCCCCCTTCAACAAAGTTCTCAGGAAGAGTCTGGCGGGTTTCCAGGACTTTCCTTTCTCCTCCCACCGACGCCCATTTTGTTTCTGGCATTCTACAGTTTTTCCGTTCTCCCGGTGCCGTGTCACGCCCCCGTAGAATAACTGCTCTCCACCCCAGTCGTGTTTATCTTAAGACTCTCTTTCTTTTTTTTTTGGCGTTTCCGTCTAGCGGAATGGTTCTGTCCGTCCCCTTCCCTCTTAACCACCCTATTTTTCGAATCTTTTTTCTGTATGTTGCAGTAAGGCGTTTTCTCTCTCCCCTAGTCCAAGCTATCTTCTGCCCGGATCTCTTTTCCTTCCTCAAATGGCGCATGAGCCGCTTTCGGCCTGTCCCTTTCCTTCTCCTTCGCCTCCCGGATGTCCTGCGCCGATTTCGCGTTTTTCGACTCAGTAGAGCTTTGCGCTCGTTTTTTTGCGGTTTTTCTTCCCTTGGTCGTATCTGGCGTGCCTTTTTCCCCCCCCGTTTTTCCTTCTTAGCTTAGGGTCAGTTTCCAGGCTATTCGGGTTTTTTTCACGTGTGCTCCGTGCCTTTGTACCCTTTCTCTTTTCCCTTTCTTCTGCGAGAGCTCGTTTGCGTACTTTTTCTTGTTCCTCCGTTTCTTTCTCCCCCCGGCTTTCCGTTGAAACGCGATTTGCGAGAGGCCTTCTTTTTAGAGCGTTGCCCAGTTTTTCACGCGGTCGTACTTTTACTCCTTTTCCCGCGGCATCGTGACGTATTTTTTCCCCCCCTTACGCCGTCTGCGACCTCAGCGCCGCGCGTCTTAAAATTAGGGACTCAGAGGCCCCCATTGGTGGAGCCGCAAGGTCGCCTTGTTCCTTCTGTTTAGATCTCGCGTGCGTAAGTTCCTTTCTTTCTGTTCCACGAGCGCATTTGGTGTTTTTTTCACACTCTCCTCTGTCGCTTTTTTTTTTTGGCGGTCTGCTTCTTTGCACCCAATCCTCCCTGTCCTCGATCGCGGGACCCATCTCCCCCTCTATGTCTTTTGTCTCTTGCTTCCCACGCTTCTACCGATGTTTCACCTGTCGCCCGACGTCCGACGCGGGTCCAAAGCCGCCTTTTGGGGTACCTCTCGCCCGCTACCCTCTTCCCTTGTGGTGTTGGATAGCGTATAGTTTTCCGGTTGCTGCCCGTTCGAATTCACAAATCCTTTGCTTGAGGTGTTGCCCTACATTTACTGAACGCCCCCGCCCATCGACCTTCGGGGCTATTCCGCGCCTTCTAGGAGCCCTGGCCCGCGTCGTGAGCACAAGTACTGCTCCAAGTGCGGCTCTGGAGGAGCCCCCCCCAAGCCCCCCCCTGCCTCCTCCAACGAATTTTTCCTCAGCATTCACCCTGAGCCCGAAATAGTATCCTTCCCGCACTCGCCTTTCTTGCCCCACCCTTTTTTCACTTCATGGATCCCTTCTGGAGCTTTTTGGTTTTTGCCTCCCTCCTCTCCCTGCTTTTTCTTGCAGAGACTGTTCCCCCTCATTTCGATCCTTCGTATCCACCGTCGGATTCCTCCTCTTTAGACACTGTCGCTGCGCAACTTCTTCCCGATAGGTCCCTCTCGTGGTTTGCCGTTCAACCCCCCCTCCCCTTTTTTCCCGTTTCGGAAGGTTGATAATTTTTATCCCAAGAGTAAATCTCCTTCCCAATTCGACGTCTCCCCTTCACGTTACAACCAGCGAAATGCTTTTCCACTTTAGTCCCAAGCCGAGCCCTTGTCCAGGATCCCAATTCACGAATTTCCCCCGACCAGCCTCGCCAATTCTCCCCCAAGCTAGTCCCGGCGGCCCTTCCTGCATTAATACAGTCGCGACCATCCCGGATTGCCATCGAAGATTGAGCTCTCCTGTTCTGCTTGCTCCCGAATCCGGACTTTCCATGGTCCTTTCCTCTTCTTGTCCACTGACGCTGAAGCGTCGTATGAGCGGTTCCCCTTTTCAGGATCCCCTTTCTTCATCTCACTCCTACTTGACCCATGTTTCCCCCCATCTTAGGTTACGATCTTTTTCGGACGACCCCGGATCGACAGGAAAAACACCCCCCGAGAGGTCTGCCTATAGTACGCACCTTTTTCTCCTAGCGTGCTTCCTCTCGACCGAAGCCCTGCCCCCTTCTCCCCCGGCCCACCCTGTAGAGCATGGAAGAGTGTGGCGTAGTTGGATTTCGTCTCCCTTCCGGAGGTCTTGCACGGCCCCCATAGTGGCCTTCTTTTCCTTCACACCGTTGCGCCTCTCCTCCTTTCGTCAACCCGTGCCGATCTATTTCAAGATGCAGACGAGCACTCTAAGACCTTCCCGATTATTGTTGGCATTCAACTTCCTTTCTCACATCGGTTAGGCACCTTCTCCGTCGACGCAGGAAGCGACTGATGACGGATCCGCTAGCCCCACCCAGATCCTTTTTTTTTCTCGCACGCTCTACGACACGTCCGGCGTTTTTCGCCCCTCTTCTTAACCCAGACCGCTCCTCGGACGTAACCTCAAGGTCTCCTTGTTTCCCCGTTGATGTAGATCCAGTTCTCCCTTGCGCTCCTAGCTCCGGGAAATAGACAACCTCTCCCTCTCCTTTTATTTCCCCCACACAGCATTTTGGGAGTTGGATATCGAGGATGCTGTTTTCGTACCTCCCCATGCTTTTCCCCTCTTCGGACTCCCTCGGGCGCCGGCGCCTTCTCGGTCTTCTTTTTACTCGTTCTGCACCGGAACCGGAGAAGTCTTCTCTTCCAATTAGAAATCCTCTTTTATACCCCAAGTGCCGCCGACCACAGATTTGACTCCTACGGCCCTTTTCCGGATGCGCCTTCTCCTTTTCTCTAGAGAGAGGCAAACATGCGGAACTTTCCCCTGCTGTAGATTTTCAACCGGACCAGATCTCGCTTCAGCGCCGACCCCTTCCAGAGCTTATCCCGACAACCGTGGGGTTGTCCAGCCACTCTTTTCTCCCCTCTCCAGTTCTGTGGATCTTCCGATAGTTCGAACTTGATTAGCGATCTGCCCACTTCTTCTTTATTTTTGACTTCCCGTGCTAGCTCCTCACTTGACACTGCCTGGGCGCGCTATTTCTCGCTTTCCCGGGCCTTGATCCTCCAACCACCAAACAAAAGCCACATCCGGACCCGCCGACCACCCCCTAACAACTTCATGCTTGACACCTACTCCCTTTATTTCATTTCCCTCCCCCTCTTCTGTCTTCGTGCCATTCTCCCCTTTCTCTCCCCCCCCTACGAAAAGTTTTGTAAAAGCACCGGGAACGGAATGGCTCCTCGAGGATTGTTTCCTTTTTCTGGCAGAGTTTGTCCTGCTTTCCCCTAACTGAACTCCGCGTCTGGCGCCGCTTTTTTCTTTTTGTTGCGGTCTCTCCGTTGTTTTTGCTCCGTCACTTCCCCCCCTAGACAGGACGACCGATGAGTTTTTCCATCTTTGTTTTTGAGATTTCTTGATGAAGTTTCTCGTCTCCCTGACGTGTTCTTTCGCTTGCCCGAGCGGTCTTCCCCCTCTCGGCCGGGTTCGGCTGTCTTTTTCTGTGTCCTCCGCCAACCGTCCCCCTACCACATGGCGCGGGGCCGCTCGCTTCATCCCCTTTTTTTTCGCTTTGAGATCCCCGACTGGGCTTTTTTTACAATTTCTGAGAGGAGTCAACCGCTTGTTGTCTAGTCGATCGCCTTGCTTTCGTCTCTTCTCAACGAAACATGCGTCACGTTCCTCCTTCTTTCTCCGTTCCAGCTGCGCGGTCATCCTCTCACTCCCGGAGGCAACCTTTTCACGGGATTAATCTCCCCTCTAGTGTGATCTCTATATTCACTTTTGTTTGCTCTCTGATCACACTCGATTCCTCTTGGCCCTTTCTTTTCCGCGTGGTAAGACGTGGTGCGGCTTTCCAGGGGCTTCTCCTTTTCTTGTTCTTAGGTATACAGAGGATCCGAGAGCCCGAATTCTCGCTGTGAGTGGTATTCGAGATCCGAGAGATGCGCCCTCCTCCAGCGTTTGCTCCTCCCGCCTGATCGGGTTCTCCCTCTCCTTTTTCTTTCGTCTGGCGTAGAGTTTATTTTCGCTTCCCGGCAGGTGTTGCTTGGCGCGACATCCCCCATCCCTACGCTCTGCAGCGAGACCGGCCTCGCCTGTGATTTTTTCCTCTTCCAGAACAGTTGTGCACGAGACCCAGGCCTAACGCTAGCCCAGAGGAGGAAAAAACCCGATATAGCGGTGTCGTGGTGTCGTTTCCCCCTCCCCCCGCCTGATCGCGCGCCCACGACGACTCGTTTCCCCCTTCCTCCCATTCCGCGTTCTGAAAGCGTAGACTTTTCTCCCATCTTAGCACAATCGTTATGCTATTACATTAACGTTTGGTTCTGTTAGTTCTTCCTTTTTTAATTTTTTACCGGGGAGTGAATTTGCAACGATTCGTTGAAGCCATCCAAGAAGGAGTATGGTGTCGAGGCCTGTTTTATTAGGTTTTAAGATGGTTGCGTGTTGTGATTGTCGGTTTTTTCCTTCTCGTTTGCCCGGCCTGTAATTGGGCCCTTCGTTCTTGTAAGCGCCCTTTGCCAATCCCCAGAGGATGCTTCGCAGCGTCTTCCTGTGTCTCTACGTCTAGAGCTCTTATCCTTTTTCAGCCCTAATGGGTCCTTAAGCGTGTCTGGTTCTCCCACGGGTTCTCTTTCCTTTTTTCCTTCGTCTTGATCGAGATCTGGCAGGTGGCGATCGCGCCTGGGCCAGCGGTTGGATTCCCTCTATGGGGTCTCTCGGTTCCTTCCCGCTCTCAACTGGAGATTTGTCGTTGAGAAGGTTTTTTTCAGATCGTCGTCTCTCGCCCCACTTGGTGAGACACCGAAGCCTTCGATCCCCGTATCTCTACCCTTCCCTTTGCCGCGCGACCCCTATGTTCCAAACTCTACTCCAGAGACCTGAGCAGGCGCCGTAGAGGTGACCTTATCAGAAGACCACAAGTTTATCAGAGTATTGCCCCCCCATCATGCATTTGGGTGCCTACCTGTCCCTCTAATTTTCTCTTTCCCACTTGAGAGCTTTAGTTTGGAAATTTTCATTTACTACGAGCCATCACGTGGAGTGGTTTACGTCAGGAGTGGGTCTCCTCTCCGTTCCATTGTCACAACCCTCCCGGTCCCCCTTTCAATCGTTTTCGTGCTGACGGAGATGGGATTCCCCCGATTCTGAGACAGGTAGACTATGTACTGATTCCCCCGTAGCCGACCCGTCTCATCCCTCTTCGGTACCGCGGCCTCGTTCTGCCTTATACCGCTCTCGATCCTGACCTGTGGACAAGATGATCCCTGTCGTAGTGCAGGCCTATGTTTACCTTTCTCCACTTGGCTATCTCCTTTCGTTATTTTTCAGTGAACGAGCCCGTGGCTCAGACCCAACAACTCAGCGGCCTCTTAGTTCTCTACACTGGCTTTGTTTTTATGTTCACCCCAGTTCATGCGGCGCGAGCTACCCTATTCGAAACAGTTTAGGATACTTTTCACTAGTATTTTTTAGTTTCCTTTTCCGATCTGGTGGTTTTCGTCCAGGAATGTGAGCCCCCCCTGTTTTTAGCAGATGGTTTAAGTCTTGGCGTAATGAATTTCCCTTTTACGCATCCCGCTCCATGCCTTCTTTCCTTCTCCTTGTCCTCAATTCTTCGCCCTGTTAGGGTGACCTCGTTCCCCATTCCTATTTTTTATGTAGATGGCCGCCTCTTACTTTAGCCCCCCCGTCTTCCTTTAGAGCATCTCTGTGCGCGCTCTCCGCGCTGTTTGTGGCTTCCTTGTTCTCTGGTTTGACTTCTTTGCATTGTGGAAGGCGGCCTTTTGTCTGTGACTTTACAGGGCCTCCGTCGTTTTTTTTTCTCGACTGAGATCTGTGTCCTTTCGTTGTCCGTGTAGCTTGAGAGAAATCGGTGTATGAGCGCGTTCACTGACACGGTCCTTGGTTTCGACTCCAAAAGGTCTGTTCCCGCATCGCATCTGCTAGCTCCTCCTTTCTCCTTCCCGATCGTTCCGGCACTGGTTATATTTTCTCCTCTCCGTTCGCATTCTCCTTTTTGCTACGTTTACGAGATTCTGCGTCCGACAATCCCTCCCCGCGCGTTTTCCCCCTTTTTTCTTCCTTTCCGCGTCCAAAGTGTGTCGACCATCCCTTCTCGCTGCCCGCTTAGATCGAGCGTGAGAAGGCCTTTTGCTATGTGGTGCCTCTTTTGCGTTGTTGTGGCTAACCGCTCTTAGTGTTTCGGCGTTCTTGCGTGCTACCCACCTCCGTCTTTCTCCTTTTCTCTCTCCTTTTCGCCACCGCCCGATTATCGGTCGGATGACCTCTTTCCCAAAATCGCCACCTCTTTTTTTCCTTCTGAGCGAATCGGGCAAGCCCTCCTGTTGGGCCAGCCTCTATATTTTATTCTCCTTGTTGTGAGGAGGCTTATCACTGAAGCCCTCTCCAGTTGAGGCTGCCCTCTCGGCTCTGCCTGGAACAACTCCCGTCTGTTTTTTCCCCAATTTTTTCTTTCGTGCCTCTTCTCAGCAGCTTGCGTTCTCCCCCTTCCTTGTCTGCTCTGACGGTGTGTTCTCGCACTCACGCCCCTCCACCCAGTTTCATTCCGAGTTCGGCTGCCAGACCCGGCTCTCCCCTTCCCCCCATAAAGTACTCAGGTCTTATTAGCACGCGTTCCCTCCATCCCCCTGAGCCTCCTCCCCCGCAAGTCTCCTTTCTTTTCCCCCCCTCCTTTGGCTCCCGCACAGGTTCATCAGGATACGCGTTTTTGCTGCGCTGTGGCAGTCTACGGCTCGTTCCCACCAAGCCGTTCACCCTCCTTGCCTGCTCTTCCTCGAGCTAATGG
>Ga0179591_1297396_pt1 | contig 10790 bp, 5 predicted proteins | sample CZOMad2_1_08_16f_FD_182891 | JGI IMG/M metagenome (GOLD analysis project Ga0179591, IMG submission 182891) | Vadose zone soil fungal communities from Angelo Coast Range Reserve, California, USA - CZOMad2_1_08_16fungal (PacBio error correction) | ecosystem: Environmental > Terrestrial > Soil >... | reverse complement strand
CACCGACTTCCGTTAATCGCTAAGTTTTTTTTTCCCCGATTAAGGAGTCAGTCCAGAACCGGAGAGTGGGTACGGGTCTGTAATTAGGCGTGGGCCGCAAGTTCCTCCGAAGTAGCCAGGGTTTTGGAAGCTTAGCGTAAGAACGACTCGCTTTTTCTATTAAGGACCAGCTCGCGCATCGAGCGTGCCTGCTGAACTTGGCTAGTAGATGTGGACCTGCCTTCTTCTTAAACGGGAGCCGCCCGATCTTCTTTCGGCTTTCTATCAAAGATTTGCTTTTCCCCGGGACGAGCTTTAACGGATGGTTCTCTCGAGAGGGAACCCCCTTTCCCCAGCCGGGTCCCCCGACCCTTGACACGATCTGCGTGATGGAAAGACGTCACTTGGCTTAAACCGGACTCCACGCAGTCCCTTAAGTTGTTCACGAGAGTGGGGCGGTTTACGTCGGATTCTTCGGCGCGGGGGTCGCTTTCTTTGCTCTGGTCTTTGCAAATCGACCCGAGGTTCCTTCGTTGGATTGCCGTTTTTTTGTCGCTTCTACGGTTCCTTCGGCCGCCTCTACTCCCCTTCCGCCCCCGTCCACCTACTTTTTCGGGCCTTTTTCCCCCTCGCGCTAGCGGTCTGGTGTTCGGGTAATCTTCCTTACGCGACGGAGCTTGAGCGTTTCTTTCGACTTTCATGAGTGAGACTGTCACGTTTCCCCAAGCCGCCTTTTTCATTCCACGGATAGCGGACACAAGGCATCACTCTCGCTCGCCTTCCGACGTCGATCTCCCGGCGAGGTGCTCGTAAGCTGGAGCTGTCCCCGGTCCAGTTGAGGGAGGTGACGCACGGCGACGCTGAGGTTTCACGTCGCGCCGAGCAGGTTTGATCGCTAAAGCGGGTCCGGAGCCGGGCGTTCTGATCGCCGTCGTACATGGGAAAACCTGTACCGCCCTTGTCGTGGGGCAGCGCTTTTTGTAGTTCTGCTTCTCCCGTGTTGCTGTGAGTGCTCCCGGCAAGGCCGACGACCCTTAACAATTTTTCGGGCCCGCTTTCTCCCTTGATCCCTCTTTAGCGGTTCTTACCCCCCCACCGGCGCCTGCTTGTAGCAGGGATTCCCCAGTGCATTTATAGAAGTCCGCGAACGGTCCCCCCTCCCGCGTACCGGCGTGCGCTGAAGAAACGCCTCCGGAGGGTCTGCTCTTAAAGATCTGTAAGGAGCCCGGAGTCGATTTCCGGGATCCCCGTGTCTTTCCCTTCTCAGTCTTCCTACGTGCTTTTCCTTCGTCACGCTGATCGACTCGTGCCGCTGTCGCGCCCTGCCGAACCTTTACCTCGTCTTCTTGAGGAGATAGGGCGCGCTTCCGGCCCGCGGAGCCTCGTTTCATCCTCCCCATTTCTTCCTGTGGAAAGACCGTCCTCCCCCCACCTTCGAAGGGGAACGTCTTTTCTTATGCCTCCCCGTTTCTTTGGGTGTTCCGCAAGATACCGTGCGCAAGCCCCGATTGTTCATCGCCTACCCCAACTGATCTCTAGCGTCGCGTTCGATTCCGGTCGCGTAGTATCGCAATTCAAGCCTCTACCTTTTTCCGGCGTTCTCTCCAGAAGAGAAGTTGAGGGCCCCTGCCGGTTGTGCCGTGATCGGCGTGACCTCGCGGCTACGTCGTTGCCGGCTAGTGAGCGCGTCACGCGAGAGTTTCTTCGGCATCGACGGTGTCGTCCTGCAGTTTTTTCCCCTCTCCCCTTGCTCGCGGTCAGAGGTCTTGATACTGAAACTTGACAGCTCGTCCCGAGCTTCCTCGCGCCTGGGGATTTGAGCCCATTCTCGAAGTTTTTGGCTCCCTCCCCCGAACGTCGCGCAACGCCCGGCTCGTTTTTTATGTCAAGGTAGTGTTTCCTCTCCCCGTTGACTCCCGTCCTAGTGAGTTAAATCTGCTGCTGTGTGGAAATCGTTCGTGTCCTCGGTGGATCTGAGGAAGTTCTTCGTCTCGTGGGGCTTTCACGACTCGTACTTTCTCCACCCCTTTCTTTCCTGAGCATTACCTTTTCGTGCCTAAAGTCTCTTGTTTGGTAGATTCTCCTCTTCCTCCTGGCCGGCCCCTCGGGCCTGGCCTTTTGATCGTCACTCGTTGGAGTCCCAAGCGAACCCTTTTACGTTTGCTTAACGTGAGGTCAGGAAGGTCGCCTTTTGCCCTTTTCTTGAGGCATCGACCTCACCTGAGCAATTCTGATCCGGCCCCCCCTCGGACCCCCTCCGCAGCCTTTTCTCCCGATGCATAGTCACAGCTCGTGGCTCCCGCTTTGCGCTCTCTGCTAGTTTATGTCCTCTTTTTTTGCAACTTCTTCAGCCCTCTTTCTCGCGACTGGACACGCCTACCCTCACGGCCCTCTAGAGCGACTTCGAGATGGATTGTTTGCACGGACCACCCTGTGTTGTCTTCCCCTCCCCTCGCAAAGCAACGAGATTCTTTAGAACCTTCTCTCCCCGTGGTTCCCTTTAACACATCTAGCATCCTCGCTGCCCGTTTTTTTGACCTTTCTTACGACCGAGCCCCATTATCGTCGGACCAGCCTTTTGGCGAAAACCGTTCTCCCCCGCCGGCCGGATACCGTTCGCCGTCTGTTGGAAATCAGACCACCTCGGTGAACTTTTTCCATTAAGAAATCTCGGGGACGGGTCGAGCCTCGGGCGGGGAAGATGCCTTTTTCGGGAGGGCCAAGGAGTTTGGCTTTAGTGGGTTCCTCCATATCCGAGCGCCTTCCCATGTAGTGCGATCTCAAGGATTCCGTACGTTTTTTCCGTCCCCCTTCTTTTTTTTTTTCCAATCGCCCAACTTCGTGTTCGTCAGATACGTTGGCGTTCGCCACCTTTCGAATAGGACTCCCTAATCCGCTGGCCACTTCGGACTGCGATCTCGTATTTGTCCCTTAAGCTCGCCTCAGATCGTCCCCCCCCCATTCCCTCACATGCGACCTGTTCCTCGAGGTTTTTCCCGTCCTAGAAATCGCGTAGCCACTCTGTGCTCGTTCCTTGAAGCTGTTGATAGAGGAAACCTCCAGGCCTTCGGGTGGTATGAGTCCCTCCCGCCCCGGACGTCAATCCTTCGGTTCCACACAGTCTCCCCTATATTTCCTAATAGACAATCCCTCCCACGGAGTTCCCCTCCCTTGTTCTTTGGTGAGGTAGCCGGAACGACCCGCCTCGTGCTAAGCCTTTTTTCGCCCCCGTTAGGACCCGAGCCGATAGATTCCTCGCTTTTTTGGTCCCCCTTTCTTCGTCATGAAGAAGGAGTGGGCTCTCCCTGTAGACCAGCAGACGCCCGCCTATTCGGGAAGTTTCTTCGTCCTCGCGACCCAAACCCGGTGATCAGGCTCCTTTTTTAGCCGCGCGTTTCGAGCGTCTTTCCTCCCTCCCGCGGAAGAGGCATTCGCACGAAGGCGCACGGTCTCAGTCAATCCTCGGCGGGCCCCGCAGACCCTAACCCCCGATCCTCACCCGTCTGTGGTGAGCCTTGTAGCGTAGTGTTTTCTAGTGGCCAGTCGAAAAGCCGAACCCCCCTGTTTCTTTCATCATTTCCATTGTCATGGCTCCCTCATCCCCCTGTCCCCCCCTCCTCATCGGGGTGGTGTTTCCTCTTAATGTGAGATTCGAATGAGCGGTCTGGCTTTCTCTTTAAAGGGTGGTTTCTGCTACCTTCCGGGAGCGGTTTGAACCTCGTCGGACCGGCCGCTAAACGCACACCTAGATAGGTGTTGGTCTTCTTGTTTTCTGAGTCGATCAAGGACGTCGTAGTACCGGGCAGACTTCGTTTCTTCTCAGTCCCGCGTTGAATCGAAGGCTCCGAGGTCTCCTAATAGGGATCCAGTGGCTTGATCCCCCCCGTTTGCACCGTGGTACGGAAGAGAAGGTCACCTCCTCGGAGTTCCTGGTCTGACGATTCCAACCCGGTTTGTCTTTCCCGGACCCCCCCCCCCCGTCGCATAGGAGATTTAGTGATCGAATTTCTAGGAGTCCCGTCCTGACGGGTTTCGCGCCAGACTCGCCAACTGAAGACCTGAGGCGCGCCGTGCTTTGTTTTACATTCTTCCCCCCCCAAGTCCTGTGTGCCCGGAGTGGGATTTGTTGCGGACGTCACTCAACCCGAAGTACGGATTTCGTAGGGATGTTCTCACGACCCCGAATTCCCCGCGTTTGCACGAAGGCAACGATGTCTCCCCTTCCCGAGTTTCGGGCTGACCGGGACAGCTCCGTTGAACTTGTGATTCGGGTTTTTTTCATATCTAGAGGCGATCTGAGTGACTTGGACCTGAAGCCCCCTCTGCAGGCACGCAACCGATTTTGATACCGGATTCCCAGATCGTCCCTTCGAACTCGGCCGATCTTTTTTTCCTCAATAAGAGGGTGTCAACTTTGAGCTCTCTCTTTTACCCTCCTGCTGATCCTCCTCCGTCTCTTCTTTTGCAGTCTGGCTATTCCCTAGACATCCCCCCAGGTGCCCTATGCATCGCGTTCACATTCTTCCCCGATGCTCTACCCGTCCCCGCTCAGAGAGTGCATTTTTTCACCTGGTGGTGCTCTTTCCTGAGCCGCGACGTGTACCTTCGGGACTCTGCTTGGTAGTCGGTTGTTGCCACTCTTTTTTTCGTACGTAGTAAATTGTTTTTTTTTTCTTGTGGACGCGGCACCGTTTGATAGATTCTATTCTGCTTCCCGGGGATCTGAGGGTGGGTGTTCTAGCCGTGCACAAGCGTCGCTTTTATCCATTTGCGGACGCGCTACCGTTTAGAAAAGTGCGTAACTTACCTCCTAGCGTCTCGACGGCAGGGATGTCAGTGTTTAAGGACGGCTTCGTCCGCTCCACTGTAGCTTTCGACTCTACAGTTTCCTTTGAGACTCACGGAAGGGTGCCGTATGACCGCTGATCCTAAGCCTGACTTTTATGAGATTTAAGCCCAGGCCCTTTCCGCCCTGCAGAGATTACCCGATCTGTCACAAGAGTTTTATCCTTAGTAGAAGGGAGAAAAACACTCGCAGCGCATGTCCTCTTTCACAAGTTTGTACGAGGCTAAGGAAAGCTCTAGAGTTTCTTTATTCTCCCTTATCCGGCAATCGGTCCCTCTAACCTGCGTTAATGCGCCTCAGAATATTAACTGAAGAATGCCCTCCTTCCAAAGCCGTCGTCGTTTTTTCGGTACAGCGACGAATTTTTATCGCCACTCGCTCGCGTTTGCGCTCTAGCTTCTTCTTTTTAACTTATGACCTATTATCTTGAGATTTTCAAACACCCTTCACCATTTTCCCCTTTGCCAGGCTAGAAATAGTCTCAACGAAGCTGCACAACGATCTCCCCCTGGTCTTAATAATCCGGCTTTTCAGTGTTTTTCTCTACTGATTATTCTCTTCGCGAACAACTGCGCAACTTCGCTTGGCCAGATGATGACGGATGCTGCGACCTTTCATCTTTACCTAGATATGCAGGCGCTTTTTGTCCCTGGCCGAAATGAGTTTACACCTTATATGAAGGCCCGACACCTGATAGTGTTTGCGGCTCACAGAATAGGACCTCTCCCTACCCCTCGATCCCAGTTCCCAAACGCCCAGTTCCTCTACCAAATTCCCCGTTGCAAGGCTGCGAAGCTTCCCCGTATATGCGGCACTCGGCTCTGAGCCACGCCGGCGATTTTTTCGAGCGGTGTCGACACATTTGTTTTCGGCGCTTTGAACATCCTTGCTCTCCTCTGCGTCTCACCCTCAAAACCACTTTGCGGCTTCTCTCTTTCCACTCGTCACTTGGCGACTGTTCTGTCCTACCTGCCATTTCGATCTGTTAGTCGAACGATAGCGCCCTCTCGTCCTTAGCTCCGCTCCTCAGGCGAACTGTGTTCGAGGTCGCGCGGTCTTTTTTTTGATCGTCGCGAGGGTCTGGCGTACGACTTTTTCCTCGATTCTTTTTCTAACGATTTGGCTAGACCCCTCCTCGCATTCTTTTGCGGACTCTACCCATTCGATCTTTAACGGTTTTTGGTCCTATTAAGCGTCTATCCTCTCCGACCCACTGTTTTCCCTTCTTTTTAAGCCCTTTCTCCAACTTGAAGGTTTCGGTGGTTTGTGGTGCTTGCTCGATTCTCGGAGAACGATTCTCCTTTCGACAAAATTAGGTTCGTGCTTCCGACAATCTTCTTTAATCGCCAGGATCATATCCATTGCCTTTGAGATACAGCCGCTTTTTCCCCCCCACTCATCAATGTCTTGTTGCCGTCTTTTTTATCGAGACACTGCTAGGAACACTCGTTTAGTTGGCAGCATCCCCCTTCGTCTATCGTGAAATACTTTCGCCGTCTCCTATTCCGGTACCGGTGCAGCAAGATCTTTACCCTCTGCTCCGATCGTCCCCCGTCTCTCGCCGCCCTTTCCCCTCAGTGCGTGCTTGCGCCGGTCGATGACGGATTTAGAGGACTTCCTTCTTTCGTATTGAGACGTGGTCCGCGAGCTCCTCCTATAAATAACCCTTGCAAGGAGCCCCTATTCTTCCCTCAAGGAGAAGCTCCATCCCCCTTTTGAAGCGGACTAGCGGGTTTCGTTCGTCGCGGGCGTACTAGCCGATCCTCCCCGAGGAGGCTTGTGCTCGCTGAGCACCTTTTCAGATCCCTCTTTTTCCGTCCCCCCGCAAAATGACGCCACTTCGACCCACTCTTTCTTGCCCCTCGTAGACCTGCCCTAGCTCACCCCTGGCTGCTGCGTGGCCGTCCGAGCGGTAGTTTTTTTTCCCCCGCCCTGTGAGCTTCTCCCCCAAGAGGTCCAACCGTTATCCCAGGACTAATGGATCAGCCCCTTCGCCCCGCAGCACTTTTCCCCTATCGAGTGAAGTTTATTCCCACTTAAGAATTTGGTCCCTCCTGACGACTCGCGCGGTTTATCTTCTCCCCTTTTCATCAGGGAACGTTTTGCGAAGCAGAGGCTCGATTCCCCCTCCCGAGTTCTGTTTTCTCGGGGGGAAGCTGCCCTTTTACGTTCGTCAAGTTTCGTAGAGAGCAAGCCCTTCTTCCCTTTGTCCTCCCTGTCTCTTTCAGCCATCGAGCGCGTCCACCTGCTAGTAGTATGGCTTTCATTTCCTTTTTCTTGCCTTCGCGGAAGTGCTAGAAGAGTCTTTGATTCCCCATCCTCTCTCCCTCCTCCTTTGGAGAGAGATGTCTCCCAGGACTTTTTGCTCACTTATGCGACTTTCCCTGATACGACAGGTCCGCCAGCTTACCCCGGCTCTTTCTCCTCTCGCTGTCTTCCCCGCTCTTCCCCCAGAGGGCAGTTTTTCCCCTGTTAATTTTAGACGGAGGCCATTCCTTTTTCGCTTCTATCTTTTACAGTTTTGCCCTTTAACGCGCGTCCGCCCTCTTCCACCCTAGGGAGATCGAGTGCTCTCGTCTTCTCTTCCGACTTGTGACCTTCCCCGGAGATCGCCCTCTCGATCGTCGGTCGACCCCTACGGGGGTTTTTCCCTTGCCTCTCATGGAACCGGAGGGAGATCTTTGAGGACCCATGCCTCTTTTCTCCCGGTGGACAAGATCTTCTCTAAGTAACCTCCGGTCGTTAATACCGGTTCCGCCTAACACTGCAGCTCCCTGGTGACGCGAGGATTTTGGCGAGACTCCTTGCTTTTCCGGACTAAGTTTTGGTCTTTTCGGTGTTGCCACCTGTCGCCGCACCTATGCTTGCTTGTGCCTTTCATTAGTTTTTCCATTCAGGGACTCTCCCTCCCCCCTGACTTTGACTGACTCACTCTGACGGATTTTCGATCGCCGACGTCTGGAGACGAATGCGGGTCGCGACTCTCCTAGCATAAGGGCCTTTCGCCTATGTTCTTTTCTGTCCGATCGACTAGTGTAGAGCGTCCCCCTAGATCCTCCCCGGTTGGCACAAGTTCGCTACCTCGCTCAGTCTTTTTCGTTTTCGTCCGCTCTCGGGTTTCATAGCCTCGTACAGCGAGGCCCTGTCTTTGTTGAACCTTGACTAGCGTTTACTCTACCTTCGCGTTTTCACGTGAGCTATCTATGGATGGCTCCGAAACCTGGCCGAGCCTCTTCTCTCTGGATCGCCGAGGAAAAGGTTAAGCCCTTTGAGTGTGCCGCGGTTTTTAGTCCCTCTCTTCTTTTTTTAGATGATTTTGTTTGCTATTCGCTCTGTTCCGGACTGACTGAGACGACGTACACCTTTGTTAGTTTCCCGCTTTGAGCTCGTTTCTGCGAGCGTCGGAAAGTTAAAGCATCTCCTGTCGACTGTCTTCAGCAGGTTTTAATCACGCCCTCTCCCTCTCCTCCCAGTCGACCCTTTCTAGGTGCGTTCCGCGGTCACGAACCATCTCTCTTATTTTCTCCGTGTCGTCGGATTCTTCCGTTTGAGCGTTCTTTTAGCATATCGAAGTAGAGGAATGACTATTTTTTACTCCCCAGTGTAATAGTTCCGATCGATCGAATTCCCCCCGCTTTACTGTGACATTCCGCCCCCCCTTTACTCGGCCCTGCTTTATGAGCAGGATCTACCCTCGCCGGCGTCGCGAGAATAGTACCAGGATCCACATCTGATACTGATTTTCTTTCTAGTGAGAAACGGTCCGGGGCCCCCTCTCTACTCCCCCCCCCCCTCCCTTAATATTTTTTTTTTTTTTTTTGAATCCTCTTTTACTTTCGCACTTTCCGATGCCTTTTCCAGAAGAAAAAGCGGTTTCGCACTCCCTTATTCCCCCTGTGTACGACGTGCCCCCTATTCCGAGGACTTATTATCTCCGTCGAGACCGTCCCCTCTTTTCTCCTCGGCCCGTCTAGCAGGTGAGGACGGTCTTAAGTTCTTCCCTATAGCGATCGGCTGGAACTGATGAGACCCTTCCCGTCCTCACGCCATGTTGTTCGGGCGCTGGCCCCTACCTTGGTCTTTCCTCCTGTGTTGAGCCCGCCCATTGAGCTGCCCGAGCTCGATTTAGATTAATCCTCCCTCCTCGATCCTTATCCGCTCGCCGTGGAGAGGCTGTTCTAATTTGGTTGCGTTCCCCTGACAGGCCGGGCGCATCTGGCTCCGTGCTTCTTCCTCCCGATCTAGTTTTTCCTTCCCTTTGAAGACGCAGTTGGCCCAGGAGATGAAAATGTGGTTCTTGGTCCGAGGGAGATCAAATTCGCTAGATCTGTGGCGTAAGCTCTTCGATAGTACCAACCTGACCGTATAGTCGAGGTAGAGACTGTTTCTTTTACGAGAGTGAAATGAAGTCTTCCTCCTCAGATTCAATATGCTGCGTTCAGTAGCTCCTGGCAGGGTGCTCCGCAAATCAGTAGTTCCCTGCCGGGCTCGAAGTTAATCAACGTTTCAGAGCCTACTTACTTAGCGCGTTACCCATGTTATTTCCAGGACAGGTAGCCTGCTCCCCCCTTGGTTTTTTCTTCCTGAATCAGCATGGTGACTATAGTGCTTCTCAGGTTTTTCAAAGATGACCCGCGCAGTAGAGTGACCGACCAAAGATCTTGCTCGGTCGCTTCCCTTTTTTCCTCCCGTGCCCTCATCTCGGGCATTTCGTCAGGCTATGTGATTCCCCTTCCCAGGCGCTTGAACGCCTAACGGCTATCCTTCACTCTTTTCCCAGCTTGTGAGAGGTTTCATGTCTTACTCCTGTTAAAGTTAGACACGCGCTTTTCTCCCCGGATCTTTTTCCGTCTGGTTAACCCTTTATACCCCCCCACCCTCTTTTCAGTCTGGGCCCGACCTCCTCGAGCTTCGTACGCCGTGCACTTAGGTACTATCCCCCCCTAATATTGCTTCTCCCAGCCCGCAGCCCCACAGCTTCAAGCCTTGGCGACCCCTCACCTCTTTCACGTATCCGATAGACCCCCTTCCCCCCCAGCACAACTGGTGTGAACGTCCTTTCCAAAGTTCTTCTTCGTTCTTTTCTAATCGCTTTGGTTAAGATTCTAGTTCGGGAGGAGGACCCCGAAGCGAGTTCTTCGCAATTAAGAACTCTTCCCCCGATCGTACGGATACTGGAGAATCTTCACATTCTTTCCTTAAGTACAGGTACTATTACGGGGTCCCCCCCTTCGCTTTTCCCTAGAGCGACCTTCCCGTTCGCACCCTTTTTCCCTCATTCCCCTCTTCATAAGATGCCTCGGTTAGTCTTGACCGAGATTTTGAGCGACAGCATTCACTAGATCGCAGACATCCTGACCTCCTCAGCCACACTGCTATGCCCCCCCCTTGTGTTCTGCTGAGGGGAGTCAAGCAAGAACATCTTAGCACCCCTAGGGCCGGGTCCGTTCATGGTTTGATCCATCCTATGCCCCCCTCCCCCGATTTTCCCTTTGTCATCCTCCCCATCCCTTCCCGCAATGAAACACGGTCCCTTCCTGGCCAAGAATAGGGCAGCCCCCCTACTTGTCCTCTAACAGTCGTGCCCCGTTCCGACGCAACGTGAGCGGCTCGTCTCCTTTTCCAGCAGCCCCCTTTGGGAGCTTGTCGGCTTGAAGGGCGATAGTTTTTTTCCCCTCTTTAGAACCTGAATCCTCACGCCGATTTGGCCCAAGCGACGTCTGCCCATTCCCCTTGACGAATTTTTTTTTAACTTCCTGGCTCCTACGACTGTACCATTCACTTGCCGAGGCATTCGTACGCCCAAGTAGGGAATTTTACTTAATTCGCCCCCATCGCCGGCTGGCAACGCCGACTTCCCCCCCCCCCCGATCCCCCCTGGAGCGTTTCTAGCCTGTGCTATTTTCACCCCTTGCTCGCGGGACTCCCCCTCCTCCTTCCCTCTCCCCAATCTGTCTGGCCTATA
>Ga0179591_1268121_pt1 | contig 10790 bp, 13 predicted proteins | sample CZOMad2_1_08_16f_FD_182891 | JGI IMG/M metagenome (GOLD analysis project Ga0179591, IMG submission 182891) | Vadose zone soil fungal communities from Angelo Coast Range Reserve, California, USA - CZOMad2_1_08_16fungal (PacBio error correction) | ecosystem: Environmental > Terrestrial > Soil >... | reverse complement strand
GGTCGCGCCCCCCGCTAAGATTTTCTACTCTGTGACTTTCGCTTTATTTTTCTCCCCCCCCCTTGTTTCACGTTAACCTTTCGTCTTCCACCTGTAAGACAGGTTCGAGTTTTCCAATCTCTGGCTGGGCCAGTTCGATGCCGAAGGCTCCGAATTAGAACCCCCCTCGATCCTCGGTGCTTTCTGACTCTCTATGTATAAGCCTTATATGGCTTCTCCCCCCCCCCTACGCCTTCCACCTCTGCTTGATAAATTTCTGAAGTTCATCGGCAAAGGCTTGTGACGCGTACTCGGACCTGTCCCTCCCAATTTTCCCTTTTCTTGCCTTCCCCCCTTAACTTTCTCTTTCCTCTGAAGCTAAACGACGCAGAGTCGATGAATCGAGCGGAACATTGATCCGAGAAAAGTTGTCCCCCCCCCCTCCCGATGGCGCATCCGATGTAATGGCCTCTTGAGAGGAAGAATTTTCCTCTAGTCGCTTTACCGTACCCCCGCCCTTTCGGAGGAGCGGGGGCTTTATTGTCTATCTTGTGCGCTTTTTACCTGCGATATCGATCACTTGAATCTATATCGTTTGCTCGCGGGGCGTGTACATTCCTAATCGACCTGGCTCGCTCAGCCCCCCCTCAGAGACGACGGGTCGTTGGGATGCGGATAGGTATTCCTCTCCAAACACCGAAAATCGGAACGAAAGTTCAGACTCCCGTTTCCCCCCAATTCTTTGTCTCTTCGTCAGAGAATGTCTGACCGTTGCGCGAAAGAGAGTGACCAAACTCATCAACTGGCGCGGCTGGCAGCTCTGACAATTGGAGGATGGAATGTGTTCTTATGCGACCTATTGTTATCCCTTGTAGTCGAATTGCGTCCTAAATAGCGGTTTACGACTAGCGAAATTGGTTTCCTTGGCGCACTTCTAGACATTGCTTCTGACTTTACCCCCTTTGAAACCGAAGTATTGAAGAACCTCTGTGCCCAGTAGCTTGAGGTCATTCGCTGGCGCAGGACGGGCGAGCTTCATCAGTGTAAGGGAGTTTCAGCTTACTTTTATCCCTCGCCTGGATTCGGCTTTGCCTGAGATGAGATTTCCCAAATCGGTGAAGGGCTCCCTACATCTTCGGAACAAGTTCGTCTCCCCCTTTCTGGTCCGCTAAATACACCGTCGATCTCTTTCACCAAGCCGATGAGGATGGGGGATCCGCTCTTGGTGATCAGATTCAGCGGATGTGAATTTTTTTTTTCCCGTCTCTTGTCCCTTTGGTGAATAGAGACGACGAGGTAGCAGCTTCGAGGAGAAGATTGATGAGTCGCTCGGCCGACTGGCCAGCGACTTGAGCCGGCTCGGGCCCCCGTCTGGTCAAAAGTGCCCGGAAATGGAAGGACCTGCATGATGGCGATTGCTAAGAGTCGCACTTCGAGTACACTTTTTGACCACATAATTAGCTCCCCGTCGAAGAAGAAATAGGCCTTGAACGGTATAACTCCAACTCTTGCCAGGCATTCGCTCTGAGTTGGTTGTTATGCTTGGCTTCACCATAGGGAGCAGGATCTTTAGAGGAGGATACCGTTAACTCCTTCTGGCGTCTCCGTATTGTCTGAATTAGATAGCCGTTCCTTTCTCGTCTGAGAGCTTCCTCCTCCGACTCCCGTCTCGACGTCCTGAACCCTTGCCGCTGCGGTATGTTTTTAGCCTGCCGCTCCGGCTCAAGTCGCCACCTCCGCCTCCCCCCTTCCGTTGCTAGAGATGTCAACGTTTGTACACCATGCTGCGGAAGGCCGACGTCGTCCTGGCCAGCTCAGGCCTAGTTCCTCTGACGACTTCAAAGTCCCCCCCCCCCAACGCGCAAGTTGCGGCCGTCCCGTCGTTCCCGGTCCAGACAGGATCAGTACGTCTACTTCTCCGGAAACGTTGTCTTCCCCAGCATCATTGTGGATCGGCGATCGGGGTCCGCCGAGCTAAAAACCGTACAGGCTGAACTATATGAGACTGTACTAACCCTTATTTGGATGACTCGATCCCTGTTTTTCTCCATGTTGGGTTTGTTGCCAGATCCCTGCATATCAAGACGGCCAATATGAGGGGGAACGGGAGACAGGTTCTCCTTTTTTTTCATATTTTGACCCTTCTTGAGACATCGCCGATCCAGTCTTGGTCTGGATACACATTCATTGACCGGTCGGTAATTAAGGAAGTAATAGATTGCTTTGTTTCTGATTGGATTTCCGGTTTCCCGCAACTTGCTCGCGTCAGGACAATACGACTGACTCGTCGTCGAAGCCTACTCAAACTTGCCTTCTTCTCGTTCTCCTTCCTCCTGTAGGCCGGCCACCCGTTTAATCCTTTTAAGCGATCTTGCTGAAGGAGCGTATTGGGATCACTGATGGAAACGATTTGGAAGCCGTTGGGATTTCCCTTCCTGTTTTTACCCCCTGTCCCTCCGGAATTCTTCAGCCTTTGAACTTCTAGGACGGGGATGTCGGCCCCCGCACTGTTCATTATCAATCATGGCAGGAGCTATCCCTATTCTCTGCCTCACAACGGAGCGCTCAAAGTATTATGGCGCCTGCTGACCAAAGATCCGCGGCCCTTTTTTCCACTTTTACCACTCGCCCCCCTTCTTTCCCCAATAGAGCAGTCGCTTTACGGGCACGAGGGGGAGTACATGACGTCAATGCGCTAGTCGTGGAGACGCTCAGAACGCTTTTTTTTTTCCCATCGTCCCTTTGTCGGGACTTTCAAAAGCCAATCATTACTGGGGCTTTCCACTGGACGTACTTGACTTAAGTCACTTTCCCGACATCCTCCATTCTCTGATCAACAAGATTACCCCCTCCTCTCAGTTCGCCCCTTTTTTAGGAACACACCTCGCGGATAGAGGTGTCCTCAAAATCGTTGATATGTCTTCTCTTTTTCTCCCATCCCTGTTTCCGAGAGGTCTGTTCTATGAGATCTGCCGGCTCCCTGACGGACTTTGAACGACGTTCTCCTCGGTCGGTGCTCAACAACGAGTTATTCTCCGGCTGGGCGCCTGCACACCCAGCAGAAAGTGGAAGGGAATGAACGTATCTGTCTCTCTCTTCAATCGACCGCGAGGGAAGTCGTGATGAGTACCATAATCGCAGCTCTGCCACAGCTCTTCTGAGGAGGAATTCCCGGGTGGCTGATTGGGTCATTTCTCAGAAGGCCGCCATGGGAGTATCCCCCAGCAGTCCGAAAACACACGAGGCCTAGCATTGGTCTTGATTGCCCCAGGAACACAAGAATATTTTACGGCACGTCAGCATACGCGGGAAAATCCGCCACATTGTCCCACTCATCGCAGAGCATGATAACCATCTCGCCAGCTTTTGACAGTTTTCCCCTTTTACTATTACTCCCCTCCCTTAACAGACAACAAGAAGGGCAATGAAAAGTAGAATTGCGATTCAGCTTTTTTCGTATTTGAGGCTCCTGCTACCAGAGCCTCCCTCCCCACCCTGAATGCCAGCGCTTACTTACGATATTTCAAGTAGAACCGATGAGGTTTTACAGCCCCTCGAGCCTTTCAGTATCATATCTCCGCTGTGTTCCAGCACGCACCGAAAAGTCGCCCTGATTCGATGCCCCACGCAGACAGTTTAAACCGACCTGTCTTGATGGATCGCGACTACGAAACTGCCCAGAGAAGAGCCCATGACATCTTAGCTTGCGTTGACTATAGGACAAAGTTGTTTCTCCTTCGGCCCAGGCCATGGCTCGAATCGATGGGCATGCCGACATCGCGGCGGTATTTTCCTTCTTCCTGATGGTGAAGCCCCCCCGGAGTTTTCTGCCAGCCCCCCGAACTAAAAGTCCCCCATCAGAATCCATTTACATACCCGCGTACAAGCCAGGATTGCTCTTTACACGTGAATCAGAGGAAGTTTTTTCTTCCTCAGTCCGGTAGCCATAATCAGATCTTCGCGCATAAGGCTGCCTCGACAATAGATCTATGGCTGATCCTCCCTGGAGACTGAGAATCACCTGCCCCCAAAGTCAAAGGATTTCCCTAAAGGCTGTCCCGACCTGATTTAGCGAAAAGTTTCACGAAGACATGTCTGTACATCCACGAGAAGACATTATATCGAAGCTTGGGTGCTTAAGCCCCTCTTTCTTCCTTTTCCTTTCCCCTATTTTTGAGATCTGCGTGTGGTCTATCGCCCATCGCTCTGCCATCGGCTAATAGGACTGGCGTCTTCTTCCTGGTCAGTGTACGCCAATGTCTTCTTTTTTATTGAACATTTCTTACCCAGGCATGCCCCCCCCCTTCCTCTTTCTTTTCCCCATATCCCTTTGAGGTGAGCTCCCTTGAGCTCCATAGATCCCCGGACTGAGGAGAGAAGATAGTATGCGTCTCTAGCCTTCTGCTTCTCACCTCACCTGAACTACGATCCCCAATTCTTACGTTTTTCTTTTTCCCCATACCCTTCTTTTGCCTTTTGTACTTAGTATGGCTTTCCAAGCTGGATTGCCTGCTCCCGTGAGGTGTCTTTCATCCACGCCCAGATGAAGTCGAAATCCCTTCCGCATAATCTCTTAGATTCACCTATGACCGGCACGACCAACAACAACCCGCAGCCTTTCCGATGATTGCAGCGACCCCAGACCTGATAATTGCGCCACCCTCTCCGGGCTCCTCCATTTTTAGTATTTTTAGACAGTTCGCCCGTAACTCCCCTGGAGGTGAGAAGGAGCGGTTGCTCGTACTCGAATTCCCTTTGCCTTTTTCACAGCGTTTTCTCTATCACTGATAGATATCGGCGCTCGCGGCGTGTACTCGTCATTTCGTTCGATTTATTACTCTTTTCGCTCAGGAGAGGCGACTCAGAACTTGTTCCTTTTTCTTGCCTTTTACCTATTTTGAAGCAAATCTACAACGGAAGCGCCCGTACCGCCTGCGTCCGTGGACAGGACCGTTCTTTCTTTTTTCTTTTTTCATCTCAGTCCCCTTAATGAGGAGCCCCCTCTGTGACGAACTAATACAAGCTTGCTTTGACAACTCGTCTTTGATGAGTTGAGTTTCTCGCTCTTTTCCAGACTAGGTCGTGGCCCCCGAAGTCATAGTCGTTGTTCAAGACTCTGCGCCCTTGTTGTCCCCCTTGGAGTATTCATGATATCGGAACATTACGCTCCTGACCCCCCTCCCTTCGACCCAGCCCTTTTTAAGAGTGTTTGGGCGTTTTTTGGTGTGATTGGGGCTTCGATGGCTAAGGGACGGCTCTTTCCCATCTTGCTTTACTTCTTAATGTGAGGCCCTGGACTCTTTCTGTTTTTTTTTGTGTGCCTGGTTTCCTTGTCAGACGCGGTTTAGGAGATAAAGACCTTCAGCACGTCGCCGCATTTTCCTTTAACGATGGTGATCTACTTCCCGCCCCCCCAAATTCTAATCCTGCGATGTTCTGATCAAAAATGAGCTCTTGGTGATCTATGATCACGCTTCTGTGCGGTTCAGAGACGACTTCCTCCTCCTTTGGTTAGTTATCCTCTGCGAGCTTTCGACTTCGTTGTCGACGATGATGATGCACGCTGGCCGACTGGCTCTTTTCGCGAATTGAGGAGATGTCGGGACCTCCCCTTTCCCGGATTCTTTTTCCCCCAGACGAACACGGATGATGGAGCGCGCACCGCTCTCACGACCTCTTTTTTCCCCCCTTTCTGTCCTCCCTTCCGAAAGAAATTTGCGAGACTCCTAAATAACTAGTCCTTGCCTTTTCGCCGAGATATGGACGTTAACTCTTGGTATTCCTCACGGGGTGAAGAGTTCTGAAAAAAAACTCTTGCTTAGCTCCTCCTTTTCACCTCTTTTCGATTCTTCTCCTTCTTGAGAAGGAAATCGAGTATCAGTCATGCAAGTAGATCCTGATGAGATGAAGTCGGTGTCTCTCCCCGCCCCTTTAGAAGTAATTAACATTCACTCTTTCCTATTTTAAGAATGACTTAATAGCTCCAGAACTTCTTTTGATGACACTCCTCCTTCCTTCCCAGAACCATATGTACCCTCATTTTTGTTCCCACCTCTTTTTAGGCAGGAGACATCGTCGGGACTAATCCCCTTTTCATGGAATCGTGCTTATGCCCTACCCCTCCTCCTTTCTCATTGCACAGCCAGACGCGAAAGAGTAGGCCCGCCGCACATCCCTTAAGTAAAACTTACCCTTCCTATAATGATTTCCCCGTAGGCCCTAAAAGATAGGGGCTCGGATATTTTCGGTTTTAGAAATACACACTTCCCCCCTCTGATTGCAAACTATAAAGTACCGGTCCGTAATTGGATCGCTCAGTGATGCTATATAACTCCTCACTTGTTGTTGTCCTCCTGATCCTCCCTAATAATGTCAAACCAAACGGCCCTGATAATTTTTCTGTCATTTAGATCCTCTTCATCTGGCCGTGGAGAAGACCCATTTAACTCTGCCCAGCCGAGGTGGAATACTGCCCCCCCTGATCCTTTTAGTTAATATGCTACGTTTTACAGGTGCCTGAAGCTCGTGAGACCCCCCTTTTCTTCTTTACTGACAGTGACCCGCATGTCTGCCTCCCCGCAGGGCTTCCAGGCCGAATGCGTGACTTCCTCACCCTTCTCTGTCCGTAGCTGTTCCTGCTTTTTGTTTAATCTGCGTATGTGCAGACTTTTTGAAGCAGGCTTTCCGTCCGGGATTCAAAATAGGCCGAAGGACTGTCGGACTCTTTTGTGTGTGGACTTTCCTTTTCTCCATTCCTTCGCTCTTCTGACTGCAATCTCCAAATCTACTGATCGTCTCCCATAGCTATCTCCCAATCTTATCATTCTTCCCATTGAACCACGCCCTTTTTCCTCCTCCATGCGACCTTGCCTTGGCATCTGTGGGCGTCCAAGTTTCCCCTTCTGCAGATTTCTCTTTCTTCCCTCGGTTTTTCCCCTCCGTTCCACAATCGCTTTTTCCGAGAGCTGCGAGCATTCTTCTCAACTCTCCCTTCCCCTTGGAATGCGACCTTCACTTCTCCTTACTACCAATTCCTGGAACCGCCCTCCCTTCTCTCCCCCCCAGTTCGACTTCATTACTCCCCTTTCCCCCCTCGCGCCGTCTGACTCGCCTTTCTTAAACTCACACCACACTCGATGTCCCATTCAAAAATCCCCCCCCTTCGTCTTAGGAGGCTTCTCCCCCCATCACCTTTGAGGTTGCCCTATCGCCTGGTGGTATCTCTCGTTACCCACCGGACCCTTCTCTCCATTTCGGAACTTTGGACTTCCGAGGTTGTATTATGCCCCTTTCTATTCAATAATTTTCTCACCAACCCACCTCCCTCCTTCTTTCCATTTTGAATAGATCCTTTTGAAGACATTCCCCCCTTGATGGAAGATGCTCTTTTCCCTTTCCCCGTCCCGCCTCCTAGCCCTTTATCCTCCTGCAAGATTCTTACAGAACGTCCTTCCTTGGGCTGTTTGCGACCTTTTCCTTGAACTCTTGAATTCAAGATCCTTAACTCACGTGTCCCCAATTCCAGTTTTATGATCGGCCCACCAGCCTATTTCGTTATCTTTCATAACGGGACAGCTCTCAGAACCCCCCCGACCCCCCCCCCAGGGAGCCCACCTAACTCGAAAGGGATATTTTACAAGAGATTTAACTAACGTATCATAGTCCTTTCTTCGGTACTCAGAAGTACTTCCCCGTCATGAACTTCTACTTTGGCTATTTCATCGGCGTTATGCAGCTGGACTAAAGACAGAAGCCCAATCACACGTTCGATGTGATTATAGTGATTACTTCCCCCCAGTCTTTACACACTCGTCCAGAGGAAACTCAGAGAGCCTGTTCTTTTTGATCGATATCACTTCTCCTTTTCACTGCTCCTACTTTGAAGTTCCTAGTCTCTTTCTGATCTTTCAAGACCATCGAAGAACTGCCCCCCCCCCCCCCCCCCTTTGCCCAAACCCAACAAACCAAACCACACACACAAACCACCAACCACAAAACGCCCCCCCCATTAAACCCAACACATAAACCCTTCCAAAAACACTTTCTTCACACACAAAATACCCACCCCCCACCAACACCCCCTACACCCCAAACCCCACACAAACACACCCCCCCCCCCCCTCCACCCCCCCCCACCAGAAAACCCCAACCACCCCCCCCCACACCCAACCCCCACCACCCCACCAACAACACACCCCACAACTCCTCACAACACAACCTCCCCACCAAAACAACCAACCAACCACAACACACACCCCACCCCAAACAAACACCACCCCAACACCACCCCCACCCCCCCCCCCCGCCCAAACCCCCCAACCCACCAAACACACAAACCCCCCCCAGAACAAACACCACACCACCCCCACACTTCTCCAACCCCACCCCCCCCCCACCCCATAGGGGCCTCCCGGCTCTCACTTTCCCCCCATGTCATCTTTGCCTATGAGCCCTTCTCTTTCCAAAGCTCTTGGTTGTGTGCGAGGTCCTCCCTATTTCCTTCTCTCTACTATGGGTCTTTCCTGCCCCCTTCCCCCGTCTTTCGTATTTTACGGCTCATTTGCGTGGCTGACTACCGCAAGTGAGCGATTCAACTCCCTTCCCCCTTTTGTCCGCCAAGGCAAGGTATCTCCCTTCTCCAATCTGGCTTTGCCGATCCAATGAATTTATTGAGTGTAAGGCTCCCCTTTTACCTCAGAGAAGGTCCTTAGAGAGACCCCCCCCCTTCCCTCTGTTTTCTAAGCCTCTTGAAAACTTAATGGCGATCTTCACTTTCTACTTCGCCAAGAGACATGCCAACAAGTCTATTGTGCACTCCCTCCTACCCCCTTTTTTGAAGATGCTACAGTTTTTTTTTCAGCTCCCCCCTTCTTCCCCACGGACCGCGAGAATCTCGCCGTCAGCTCTGCTACTGGCAAGCGCTGGTGTCTAGAAAAAACCTATATTCTTCTTTTTCCTCCTCTCGTTTTTTTTGTGACCTCTTTTGTTGGTGTTCTAAAGCCATGACTTATTAACTTTCTTTCCCTTTTACTGGAGTTGGTTAAACAATGTCTTTTTGCACTTTTTAAAGCCTCGGTTTCCCAGAAAAGGTTAAGGAGGGACATAATTGGCTTCTTTTGTTTTTGGATGCTTCTGCATTATCCCCCGGCTCTCCTACTCCCTACTTTTACGCAAGCGGATTCCATTCTGGTATTTTTCTACTTTGGCGATTCTAACAGACCCTTCGAGGATACCTTAAATTTCATAGGCCCCTACTTTACGCGGCCTGCTTTCTCTGTCCTGTTCCCAAAATTTCTGCAGGGCGCCTCTCCCACGGTTTCTCTCCATTAAAATACCAAGATTTATCCCTTTTTTTACCCCCCCGAAATACGACCTCTTAGCCATCCCCATGAGCTCCATACTATACAGGCAGCACCACCACGCCCTTTGTTCCCGATCATCTTCCCTCATCAGATTTTTTTCATTTGCGTGGAGAAATCTTTCCTTCCGTAGCGTAACCATTCTTCCTCATGGGGTTTCTTAGCCTCGATGTAGATGGAGTCCGCTTGTCGTATATCTCCCGAATCGATACCTCCGTGTCGCTAACCCCTCTTCCACTGCTCCCGACTCTCGCTCAGGCATACACTCCGCCTCTGTGTGGGTGCGTGTTCCCCTATGGAAAATTACAATCCAGGAAGCGCAATCGGCATTGTCGTAACCGTTCGAGTAAGAGAGAATAACCCGTTGAGTTGCTACCTGTGCCGCCGGAGATCTTTTCGGCTGTTGATTATTTGGTGTGAGCTGTTACCGCTTATAGCCGGACGGCCTCAGGGGGTTTAAAGCCATTCCTCCACCTTTTCTAGTGATCCTGCGCCCACCGTCGAGAAGTCGAGATCCGTCGCCTCCTGAGTTAAGAAGAATATCTGGGTAGGAGCGAGCGAGGCAGACGGTTCCCTTCCTGCTTCATAAGAGATGAAGGCTGCATATTCCTTAATCTTTTCGTCGTTCTGTGGGTGTTTCCGGTGTCTCGGCGATTTTGAAGAGCGGAGATCACCGACCCGCATGAAGTTCCCTTGTCCAGGTAAGAGGGCGATCCTCCTAGCCCACCATCTAATCTTTCCTCACCGTAGTCACTGCCGGTGATAAGTCCTAGATGTTGCCGGAAGCAGCTCCGCCCTCCTGAGTTGGTTGGACCTTCAGAGCTTCCGGCTTTTTCGAGCCTGGGTGTGCAATTCTCTCCTTTCTAAGGCGGGTGTCGGTCCTTTCTTTTTACGTTTCAGACCGTCTTTTACATCATCTTTTTCGTGAGCAGTGACAATCGCGACCTGAGGATTTTCTCGAGTCCCCTTTTTTCCGTCGCCGCCCACTCCTCTGTACTAGTCCCGCCTCCCCCCCCATGCACCGCTTCCGTGAGTCTTCAGCCTCTTGCCAAAGGGTTATCCTTGATATTGAGGTAATTCTGTCCCCTTGCCTCCTCGGATTTACATCCGCTACAGAGATAGCTTTCTGCATTCGCGCATAGATTTATTTAGTTGAGGGACTTCCGTCACTCCATAGCCCTGACCCCTTTCCCCCCCGATGCTATTCACGATGTCTTTAAAGTCATGTCCTCCCGGATCCATGACCCCTATTCCCTCAACCAATCACTCCACTACCCCGCACGCTGCTCTCTCGCAACAAATTTTATGTGTAAACACTCCTCACAACTTCTTCCCTTACCGACCTTCCTTCTGCACTGGAAGAGACACACTCTTCTCTCGGTCTGCTCGAATATTAGGTAATCCGTAACATCAGCACTTTTTGAGTTTTACTTCCCGCCGTTCCACCATACT
>Ga0179591_1335539_pt1 | contig 10791 bp, 16 predicted proteins | sample CZOMad2_1_08_16f_FD_182891 | JGI IMG/M metagenome (GOLD analysis project Ga0179591, IMG submission 182891) | Vadose zone soil fungal communities from Angelo Coast Range Reserve, California, USA - CZOMad2_1_08_16fungal (PacBio error correction) | ecosystem: Environmental > Terrestrial > Soil >... | reverse complement strand
ATAAATCTGCTGCTTGATCGCCCTTCCCCCCCCTAACATCTTCTTGCGACCCCCCCCCCCCTTAACGCGGAACTCCCCCTGAGAAGGAGGTCAGGCCTTTTCGCAGTCTTCCCTCTGCGATTTTTTCTTTCTTACCCCTTTCCCTTCTTAAAACTTTTTCTCTCCAGCGCGCTTCTAGGGAGACCCCCGACCTGGGTCCCCTCTTCCGCTTTGGATCACGCCTCCCTACCCCCCCTCCTCCCTGGGTATTCTTTTTTTTCCTCGATTTCCCATCCATTATAGCTCCCCCCCCCCCGAGACAAGAGAGCACCACCGTTCCTTTCCTCCCCTTCCCCCTCCCCCTTGTTCTATTCTTTACTCCTTTTACCTGAATTTGCAGGGTGCACTCTCTCCAACAAAGGCCCTCTCAAGACGAGGGAGTCTCCCTGAAGCCTGGGGGAAGCAGCTCCTCTCCGTTGATCGCACTCTACAAATTCCGATCCTCTTCCTTCCTCGCTCTCCCTTTTCTTTTTTGTTTGCAGATCCCCCCCCCTCTCAAGTGTATATGTTGTGGGGTGGTGACCTTATGACAGTGATCGGGGGGAGATGAACTTTGATGGGCTTGCCACCTCCTTTTTCTCCCTTCTTTTTTTTCCTCTGGCAGAGTTTGTTTGTGTTTTTTCTTTTCAGTTTTGCACCCTTTTTCCCCACCATTTAGATATGCTTTCCCCTCCCCCATAATGATTAGTTATGAAGAGAGTGGTTAGGGAATTGTCCTTTCCCTCCTTTTTTTTGTCTTGGACGGTCTGAAGGGTTTTTTTTTTTCTCCCCCCCCTCGACTTTTCTTTCCTCGGGTTTTCCCCCTCCCGCTGCTATCTTTTTCTTCCAGGAGTTTTGAACAAGCGGTAAGCACCCTTTCCCCTCCAGTTCTTCCCCTGTTCTTCTCACTTGTCTCCTTTTCCTCCCTCGGCAACTTTTCTTCTCCATAATTTCGAGAGTTTCAGACGGGGTGAGAAGATTATGTCTTGGTCGCTTTCTCTTTTGTTTTTTTCAAGATTTTTTTTTTTCGCTAACGTTTTTCCCGAGACTTTTTTGCATCTTCCTCTCCCGGAACTGTGGATGTGTTTGTCCCCCGGTTGCCTCCTTTCCCCCTAAGCTCTTTCTTCCAGGCGGATTTTTTTTCCTTTTGTCTTCTCCTCCCTTTTCTCGGACCCCTCTCTGGAGCTGTTTCTGACGCCCCTGCTAGTAGAGTATAGTGATGCGCTTAAGGCTCTTCCTCTTCTTTCTCTTAGTCCTCCTTCGATTTTTCCCCCCCTCCCGATCAACTGGACTTATCCCATGTTTTTTTCCAGAGCAGCAAACAGTACGGTTTAGAATAGATTCGCACTTGGCCTCCCCCTCCTGCCTAATTTTTTGCTTTTCCCTCCTGGACCCTTTTTCGGAGGTGATCTTTTCTGCATTAGAGATCGATACCTCAACCGTCTCCCCTATCCGATTTCTTTTCCCTGCCCGTCCCCCTTCTTAGCCCCTCTGAGGTCCCCCAACCTTTGAGAGTCGTATACGGGGTCGTTTTTCTTTTGTTGGGGCTTTTTGGAGTCATTCGCCCTTCGTCTTCCTTGCCCGGTTTTTTCTTTTTTCACTCCTTCCATCCTTTTTGCCGGGAGAAGTAGACTGATCGAGTTTATGAGTTCCCCACCTTTTTTTGATTTTTTTTTTCTTATTAATTTCTCCTCGACACAAGATGAAGACTTAGGTCTACGACGTGGGTTTCCGCGTTCCTCCCCTCTTTTTCCGATCCCTTCCTAATTGGCTTCATTGACCTGAAGGTGGAGGGGTGAGTAATCCTTTTCCGGCTTTAGGAACCCTCTTATTTTTTTTTCTGATGGATTCTCCCCTTCTAAGATTTCTAGGAGAATCCCTCCCAAAAAGGTGAAGTCCCCTCCTTCCTAATTTCCTCCCTCCTCCTTCGCCCTCTCTTTTCACCCCCTAATCTTCCCCCCCCCTTACCCTCCTTCCTAGGCGTCCGATTAATTAGATCTCTCCTTCTCTTGATTTCTCGAGCTTCCCCCTTTTGATTTTTCTCGTTCTCATGTTCCCCCCCCCCCCTTCATCCCCAGACACAGTGCCCAATCTTGGTTTTGATGCGTCCTTTCTTTATCTCTGGATGGTTAGTAAATGCCCATAAGGCTTCCATTCCAACCTTTTTTCTCCGGAGTCGAAGGTAACATTGCGCTAACATCTCTTCTCGACCCCCTTTAGTCCCCTCCCCCCTTCCTACCCCGGGAGAGCTCCTCTTAGAGGAGGAACAAAGCCCCCCCCTTGTGTTATACTCCTTCTCTCGGACTTCCTTACTGCTCCCCCTTTTGTTTTCTTTTGGTCCCCCCTGAGTAAGGTCTGACTTCTTGACAAAGATTTACGCACTACCCCTCCTCTCTCCCCATTCTACTCGAAGAACGGTCTCTTTTCAGGTTCCCTCCCCCCCCTCTCCCCTATTTTGTCGAGTCTTTTCCCTTTTCTCTATAAGCTAGGTCGATTAGGGATTTGCCCACCCCAACGATCTCTTGAGCCCTTCGCGCCTCCTTTTTCCCAGATTAGATTCTCCAGAGTGTAAACCCTCCTTCCCCCTCAGTCGATGTTTTCTTTCCCCTTTTCTTTTCGCTTTTTCCCCTTCCTGCCCCTTCGACGGGAGGGCCCTAAAGGAGAAGTTCAATTCAGAATACCCCCATGTTTGTCTTTTTTCCTTTTCTCCCTCTTCAGCTCTTTCCCTCCCCCGATATGAGTTTGGAAGTTCATAGATAGATGGGATGAGAATTTTTCCCCCTTCCTCGTTCTATTTTTTTCCCCAGACCCCCCTCTCCGCGCTTTATCTCTTTCCCCCCCGAGGACCGTCAAGAACTTCCCCTTTCCCTCGATGATCTTATGTTATTCTGTTTATCTTTCTTCGCAACACACCTTTCCCTTCTTTTTTTTCCCAGCTTTCCTTTTTTTTGCACCTTCCTCTCGCCGGCGTTAGCGCGGCTTCTCTTCCCGAGGAAGGAGCTCCTCTTCGACCCCGTTCCCCCCTATTTTTCCTTTCCGCTTTTTTCCCGTTGATGTTCCTTTCCTTTTTTCTGGGTGACTAAGACCTCCTCCAAACCGACTTCGAAGAAACTTAAGCCTGTCTTTCCCCCCCTTCCCTTTTCCCTCCCCCGATTTTCTTTTCTTTGATTTTCTCCGGTCCCACTTCCCTTTTTAGTTGACGGGCACTTCCCCTTCTCGCGAGGGGAGAAAAAATCCTTCCTTCCTTTCCCAGCACATTTCTCTCTTCTTCGACCCCCCCTCTCCCCTTTTCCTTTTAGGCTCTTTGAATGAAGTAATGAAGGGTTCAGCGTTCGCGGGTGACGTTCTAGACATTCTCCCCCAAACCCCCCTTTTGCAGCGGCATTTCCCCTCCTGTGGGACCCCCTTCAGAGTTCTTATATATTTTCTAAGAATAAGGTTTTTGGTTATTCTCTCCCCCTTATGACACTTCCTCTGCAAGTTTTTTTTTTTTTTTTTCGCGTTGGAGGAGTTTGGTTCAAGTTTTTCCCCCCCTCCCCTCATCCGGAGGAAACCCTCCAGCTAAGTTGATAATAGTAGCTGGTAGGTCTCTTGTTTTTTCGATTCCTCCGCCCTCCGTGTTTTTTTTTTTTTTTTTTTTTCTTCCATTTTCTTTCTTTTCCGAGACCCCTCTCTTGAAAGTCTTCACTGATCGCTTACCTAGAGGGAGAGATCCGAGTGATGCTCCCCTTTCTTTTTCAGCATCCCGCCTTAGTGACCTGATTCCTTCTGGTTTCTTTTTTTTTCGGGTTTTTCTTTTCTGACGTTCCGCAAGGAGGTAAATAAGGGTGAGATCTTTTTCTCTGACCATTACCGGAGAAGGTTCCTCTCCCTCGGTGGGTTTTTTTTTTTTCAGGCGTTTCCTTCCTTTGCGTTAAGCTCCTCTTTACAATTTTTTCTATGTGGTAGTAACGATACGTGTGGGAGTTGCCTTTTTTCTTCCTTCCTTCTTCCCTCTCCTTTTCGCATGCGCCAGTTTGTCCTTTTTTTTCGGTCTCTCAAAATTTTGAACCCTCTTGCGAGGGAGAGGTTCGATGCCATCCTCCCTTTCCCTCATCCGCCTCGGTCTTGATCGTGTTTTTCGCTCAGTTGCCTCGTGTTTCTTCCCCTTTTTTCTCCGCGCGCTTTTGCCGACTCTTCCTCCCCCGGAGGACTATTATTCTTATTCTTTCTTTTCGTCGCCTTCTCCCTTCCAAATCTTTGTCTTTGAGTTTTTTTTTTCCAACCTTTAAGCCCCTTGGCCACCCCTCTGTTTATAAACGTTAGGGCCCATGATGCCTATTTATTTCTCCTCCCCTTTTCTTTTGCATGTCGCTCCGTTCCTTTGATTTTCTCTCCCTCCTCCCTCATTTTTTGCGGTCTCTTCCCTTCAAAAGACTTAGAGACTTATCGTTTTTCCCGAAGCCTTCTTCCTTTTTTGAATCTCCTACCGTTTTTCTTGGCTTTTTCGTTTTCCCAGCGTCATGACTCCCCTTAGGGGGAAGCACAGATGTCCTTTCCTCCCTCGGGCTTTGCCGTTTTCCTTTTTTCTATCTTTTGGTGGTGTTCTCTCCTTCATTTTTATCAAGCCTTCATGACTTGAAGATGGCCTCGAGGTTAAGCCAGCCCTCTTTCCTCCTCTCTTTTATCAATTTTAGCTCCCAACTCTTTGGAATTCTTTCCAGTTTCCTTTGCTCCCTCTTACCCCCGAGGCTAAGGGTTAAAGATTCCCCAGTATTTTGTTCTGAATGGCCCGACCCAAAGTTCTGAAGCTCATAAATTCCGGAAGCAGCTGTCCTCTCTTTCCCTCCTCATTTTGTTTGGCTTTTCCTCTCTTTCCCCCCGATCTCCTTCTTCTTCCCTCGTCGTCTTTTGTATCTAGGATCCCGTAGCCTCCTCCGCTTTTTTCTTCAGCTCGGCTCCCCATGATGAGATCCATTCGATAATTTTTTTTAAATTCTCGCGTTCCCCCTTTTTCTCTTTTTATCCGCGCTTTCTTCAGTTAAAGTAGTAGCCTCCTTTTGTATATTGTCCCGCGGTCTCGTCTGGGTCCACTCCTCCTCTGCTTCGGCTCCCCTAATTAGGAGGAGGATTCCCTTTTCTAATTCTTTCCTCCGGGGCCGTTCCCCTAAGGTTTTCTCCCATTTCCCACTCTTTCTTAGAAGCCCCTTTTCCGAGCCCCGTTGCCCTCTCCTCGCCTTAATCCCCTGTTTCCCTAGTTCTTTCCTTTCTTCCCTTTATAGTCGGAGGAAAAAGCGCCGCTGGGATGATTCCCTCCCGCTCCCCGTGCCTTTTTTCCCTGACCGATTTTTTTCTTTCCGGTTAAAACCTGGTTTGATGTTATCGAGTTATTCCCTTTTTTTTTTCCTGACAGGTGGCTTCATTTGCCTTTTTCTCCCTTTTTCGAACCCTTCCCCTCTTTTATAAGCTTTGAGCTCTGGGAGAGCAGATTCCCCCCCGATATCTTTATTTGAGTTTCGATTTTTTTTCGACCCCCCCCCCTCGACGCTTTGTCCTTCTTAGGTTAGAGTAGAGTTTCTTACTCCTCCCATCCTTCGACCGCGAGTTTCCTTAGTGTCCCTCTTTACTCTTCGGCTTTTTTTTTTTGCCGGTTCTCTTTCTTTGAGGGTGATCCCCGATCAAGGAGCCCCCGTGCCCGTCTTTCCAAACGACAACTGGCCGTCGCGGCTTGATCATTAAGTTCCCCCGCGGCGCCTTTTCTCCCACACGATTTCCCAAATATTCCCCTCCCGTTTAAGATCTTTTCCCCCCCCCCCTTATTCGTCCCCTCCCGCCTGCTTTGCTGGAATCTCCTTCCTTGGTGACTTTTTTCCCCAGCCCGATTCCTCTCCCTTTCTTTCTGGAGCGAAAGATGCTGATTCGCTCAATGTGCCTCTCTAGCGCCCTCTCTTTCTTCCTCGATTCCTTTATGACTTCCTTTCCCTTTTTTTGGAGGGGCCTCAAATGGGAAGATCGGCCCATCTCTTATCCTCTCCCGGCGACCACGAGACCCCCCCTCCTCAGCGCGATCTCTTGGTCGCACGTAGCCTCCTTTCTTTCCTGACCTTTTTTCAGGTGTTTTGTGATCTTAACACTGACAGACGCTCTCAGGCACCTCCCCTCCCCCCCCTCTTCTCTTTTCGACCAGGTTTCCCCCAAAGTTTTTCCTTCCCTTTTTTCTCTACTATTTTTGATCTCGATGACCGTGTTCTTTTTCCTCCGCTGGTGCTTTTCTTGCCGATGAGAGGAGCGCTTTTTTGGGTCCCTCTCCTCTCCTTTTTTTTCTCTTCACCGACCTTTTCCCAGTACCCTTTGATCCTCGTTTTTTCCCCTTTTGTGGCTTTGGTAGCCGGGTCCCTGTTGATGCCGTTGAGGGGAAGCGACTAGTAGAGTTAACTTTCTTTCCCCCCCACACCTTCACCGTATTCTTTCTTTGTAATTTTTCCTTGGTGACCGGTTCCCCCTTTTTCCCCAAGAGCCCCTGAGGACTCAATAGGGACAGAACTAGGACTACGTTTCCCCTCCTTTTTTTTTTTTTTCTCCCCCCTTTCCTGTGGTCTCCTTTTTTTTTTCCTTCTCCGAGCTTTTTTGCCTTCCCTTTCTTCTTCCCCCCCAGGGTGTCTTAAAGGTTTCTTCCTTCGGAGGGAGGTGACCCCTGGCGTCTTTTTCTCCTCCTTCTCGGACGCGGACCTTCCCTGTCCCCTATTTCTTTTTCAGGACTTTCCCCTTTTTTTGCATCTCGTTGATCGGGGTATGCCAGTCATCCCTGCCCCTCCCTCCGCTCTGTTGTTCTCTTTCCTTTTCTACGCCCTCTTCCGGAACTCCGGCGATCTTTTGGGATTTCAGAGGAAGAAACCAATATCGCCTCATCTCTCTCTCCTTCTTCTTTATTTTTTCTTAGAAGCCTTTGTGCCACACCCCACGCATCAACGCTTCCACCCACCTCTCCCCACCCCCAACACCCACACCCCACACCAACCCACCTCAAACGCCCACAACACACCCACCAACCCACAAACCCCCTCTCCAAACCAGGCACCACCCACCACCCCCCCCCACCCCCCCCCCCCACCAACCCCCACAAACCCCCACCCCCACCCCCCCCCACCCACCCCCCCCCCCCCCCACCTCCCACCCCCACCCCCCCCCCCCACCCCGATTTTCTCTGAGTCCTTTCCGTTTATTTCCCGTTTCCCCCCCCATTGATATTACTTCCTTTCCGATCAATTATAGAGCCACGACCTTGAACTCCCTTTCTGCTGAATTTCCCCTTCTCTTCTCGGCTTTGCGGTTTTTTAGTCCTTCGCCCGAAGGAGGTGGATCCTTAGCGCTCCCCCCTCCTCTTGGTCGCCTCCTTCCTCCATAATTTTTTCTTATCGCGTTTCCGGCAAACTTTTTTTCTTCTTCCGAAGAGGAGGTATCGGCCTACCTCCCTTTTTTTCTAAAGGGATCTTTCAGGTCCTCCTTTTCTTTCTTGGCCCTTCTTTCACATTTCCCGATTCCCTTTGGCTCTTCTCCAGCAAGCATCCTTGACAGTGGGCTTTCTCCCCCCCCTCTCCCGGTTTTACCCCCCTTTGGTGGTTTCCCCCCCTTAATCCGCGAAATGAGTCGATACTTTCCTCCGAGTTCCCGCTGGCCTTTTGGCCTCGGAAGCCTCTCTTGCTTCGATTCACGATTTGAGATGACGGTGTTGATTTTTTCCTCCTTCCGAGCCCTTTACACCGCTGTCTGGTGACTTCCTCCGATCTTTTTCTTCCTAAACTAAGCCCCAGACTGGAAAGACGACAAGTCCTCAATCCCCCTCTTCTTTCAGGACTCTTTCCCCATTTCCCTAAGTTTTTTTCCTCTATAGGAGTGCTTCAGCTCTTTCTTGCTGATGACGTTAGTGTATGATCCCTTTCTGTTGGAGACCCCGAGCTTAATTCCATTTTTCTCAACATTTCACAGAGGGGTGGTTACGCCGTCAACGTTTTTCTCCCCCACCTTTTTTTTCTCCAACTCTGTCCAGGGATCCCGGAGGATCCCCCTATTTTAATATCTTCCGTCCTAATCTCGGCCTCTATCTATCCTTATGAATTTTCTCTCTCAGACCTATGATCATTATCGTTCTTCCCACCCACAGATTTGTTCCTTCCCCGAATTCCCCCCGCGCCTTTCTTCCTTTCTTGGATCTTTCTGAAAAAAGAAGGGTCCTTAAGTCCCTGACAGGCGTGATCCTCCAATTTTATTCCTTCCCCCCTCCACAACTCACGGTAGTTTTTTTCCCCTTCAGTAACGCATGCAGACCAGATTTTTTTCTTTCTCTCGTCCTTCGGTCCCGCTTAACTTTCCTCGGTGTCTTGATGGAGTTTTTCCTGAGTCGGAGTTTCTCCCCTCCCAATTTCACACCCGTGAACTCCCCCCCTTTCTGACCCCTTTTCAAACCATGATGACTTTGTTTAGGTCAGATTTATTTCCCTTCTCTCTCCCGTTGGCTTTTTCGAATTTTCGATCGGTTTTTTTTTTTGGTGGGGGGGTTTGGGGGGGGGGGGGGGGGGGTGGTTTTTTTTTGGGGGGGGGTTTTGGGGTTTTTTTTTTTTTGGGGGTGTTGGGGTTTTTTGGGGGGGGGTTTAAATCAAGATACACTAGTCTCTTCCCCCCTCTTTTTCCTTTTTTGCGAGACGTCCCCTCTTTCCGGAACCTTATTTTTCTTTTCTAGAGTGGATCGATTTGCGCAGTATTGTCCTGGGCCCCTTCTTTTTCGGAACTCCTCCCTGACTCTTCCTTTGATCTAGTTGTTCCATGGAGCCCCTCCTTTTGACAGACGAGATGTTTACGATATTGCTCCCTCCTCTCTTATACATGGTCCCCCGACGCCTCTTTCCCGGCACCCCTCCCCCCTAGTTTCTAACTAAAGTCTATGGAAATTTTAGGAGGAACCCAGTATAGCGCCCGGCTCTTTTCTCGACTCCCAGGTCAGGTTCTATCCGAAGATCTTTCCCCCTCCTTCCTTCCCCACCGTCGGTTGATTTTCCTTACGATCCTGATAAAGAGAAGACCCAGTAAAACCCCCTCTTCCCTCTTCCCAGGTATTCCTTTCTTTTAAAGATTCCCCCGTATGTTCTAATGCTCTCTCGCTCCGTCTTTCCAGCGACTCCATTAAGATTTTTATCTTGGGGCAAACAAACATTTTCCCTCGTCAGTCACCCCTTCCTCCGTCAGGCTGCCTCCCTTTTCCTTTTAGAAAACCCCCCTCCCCCTTCTTTGAATCTTGAGGCATTTACTGGCCTTTTTTTGGGATTGGCTTTCCTTTTTTCCTCATCACTTTTTCCCCCACGCGATCTTCCTCTTCTTCGCTATACTTTTTTCCCTCTGAGAGTCCCCTATCCTCATCAATATTTATACAAGTAGAGATTCACGGGCCCCCCACTTTTTCTCCTCTCTGGTCCTTCTGGCTTGAACCTTTCAGTTCGTGGTGCGATTCCCCTTTTTCACAAGTTTTAGTAATTTTCCTCAAGTCTAATTAAGCTCCTTAACTATCGTGGTCCTCCTCTCTTTTTGGGTATCTTCTCCTTGTCTGTCCCCTTCCTTTTTTGCCCGATGTTTCTTACGCCCCCCCTTCCTTTCTCGTATTTCCTCTTATCGCTGGCAACTCTCAGGCAGACGCCTAAGTTCTATCCCTTTTTTGCGGAAGAATATCATTCCTTCCCCTTCCCCTATCTTCGATTTTGCTGGATCCCTATCCCACTTCTCCCAGAATTTTTTGTAGGCCGTGAGATTCCTGGAGCGATCAGGGTGTTCCTTTTTTGAGACGTTTCTCTTTTTTTTTGTCTTTTTATTTCCTGGGAATCCTCCTTTCCTCCTTTTCGGAGGTGAGTGTACGCTCGCTTTTTTGGACGGGTTGATATCTTGAGCAGTCCCTTTTCCCCCCCCTCCCTCAGTATCCCCTGAGGGTTTCCCCTCCTTCCCCCTTCCGTCATTCATGGCTCCCCCTTTTCACCGCGAGACTCTTCTTAGAGGAGCCTGCATCCTCTTTCCTTCTCCTTCACCTGCCGCGATCCCGGGGACTTTTTCTACCCTTCCCCTGCTGTCCGATAGCTCTGACGTAGAGCCCCCAGATTAACCCCCTTTTTCTTTTTGTGGTGGGCTACTATTTTCTTTTGAGAATCCTTTTAACCTTTTTCTCGTAATTCAGATTTCCCCCCTTAAGCCAGACGATGCCTGGCCTTTCCCACTTTCCGTTGACATTCCCCCGCCACGGAGTCTTTTCGTTCCTTCTTCTTCGAGGTTCGAAATCCCTTTTATATGTGAGAGAGGCCTCCCACTCAGCCGTTTCTTCTTTCCATTTCAGCTGCGCCTTCCTTTCCTTGGGTTTTCTCTTTTCTCATGTTTCGGAGTTTTTTCCTTAAGAACTAGTAATGTGCTCTCCCCGTCTTGGTCCATGCTCTCCTACATTTCCTGACGTTCTTTTTTTAGATCAACACCTCTGATATGTGAAAAAGGGTTTTTTTGAATAGACCTCTCCCCTCTGCCTCTGGCTTATCCCGCCCCTGGTACGAGTGACCCTTTCTTTCGGTTTTTTTTTTAAGCGACTTTTCCCTCCCCTTTTTCAGAGCTTGAGAATGTTTTTATCAGGAATAAGGTGAGCGAGCTATCTACCCCCCTCCACCGGTTCTCCCTTTTTCTCTGAGGGTTCTTCTGTCTCCGGTGTCTTCCTTAGGAGACCCCTAAGTTCTTCCAACTAATAATACCACACCCTCGATCTTCCCTCTCTGA
>Ga0179591_1311692_pt1 | contig 10791 bp, 11 predicted proteins | sample CZOMad2_1_08_16f_FD_182891 | JGI IMG/M metagenome (GOLD analysis project Ga0179591, IMG submission 182891) | Vadose zone soil fungal communities from Angelo Coast Range Reserve, California, USA - CZOMad2_1_08_16fungal (PacBio error correction) | ecosystem: Environmental > Terrestrial > Soil >... | reverse complement strand
ATTTGGTTATAAGGATTTTTTTTTAGCGAGATACGTTTTCTTTTTTTTCGTTGTGTTACTCGTCTGCGCCCTTATGGAAGAGACAGTACTTCCGCGACGGGGTTTCAAGGATGCAACTACTTCAGGCACGATTTTTCCTCGCAAGGAGTTCTTGAACCCTTTCAATGCCTCTAAGAACTCCATACTTTGTCTGTGAATTTTGAATCACCCCCCTTGTTCCCCGGTTTTGTCGTAGGCGTTGTTTTGTTTTCTTTGCCGCTTTATGATTTCTCATTTTCCTTTCTTTTCAAATCTTTTTTTCCCCTTTCTACGGCCTCGTTGGCTTTTATTTGAAACTGTCCTCCGGTTTCATGGTTTAGGAGGAACTAGTTTCAGGAGGTTGATTATCATGTACTACAGTTATCGTAGTAGACTGGAGGATGATACCGAGGCCTTGAAGGCTAATGGTTTTCGTGTTTGATGTTCCCTTTCAGACGCCAAAATGTTCTATGGGCTATTCGCTGTTCCGTTTTCATGAGCTTACTATGGTGCGCCGTTCTGATTTTTTTCGCGAGTAGAACTCCGTGTTCCCCCCCCTGCAAAAGAATCATCTTGCGGGCCCACCTTGACCCCTGCTTTCTGTCGATGCGATTATCATCCTCGAGACAACTCCTTCACTTTTTTTTTTTTCCTCTATTTTGATTAGCCAAGGATTTGCCTTTTTTCAGCGCCCCCCTACTTCACTTTTTAGTCTCCCCAGGACTGAGCGGTCCCACCCCCTGTTACTCCTTTTTGGCGCCTCTTTGATCTTCGGCCAGTTTTAACCCTCAAACAGCAGTTTTTTGCATAACCCGCAATTTATCCCCTGTGGGGTTTACTTTTACCCTTAAAGTGCAAGATACTTGACTCTCGCGTAGAAAGTTGTTTCTTGTCGGTTTTTTTCGTTCGGAGATTTGTTTTTTTTTTTTTTTCTAACAAAATGATCAGGATAGCTTTTTTCCTTTGGGGGTATTCAGTTTCTGTGACTGGGGTTACTCCTCAAGACTAAAGCGACCCGCTGCCTGCATATTAGATTTTTCTATTCAGGCACTGGATCCGGCGACACCCCCCCCCCCGTCCCCCTTGCGTCTTACTCCCCCCTTTTCTGGAACAATCTGGGACTCATTGACACCCAACCTTAAACCGACATTTACGTTTTCCCTGCGAGGATCGTCCTTCCCTTTAGCATGCTCCCCAGGATGGTCTCGTCATACCCACAATCGGATCGTGACTATCCCCTATAGTAGTTGCTCTGTAAGCGCCACGATCCCCTGTCACCTTAATACATGTCGCGTGTTTTGGTAAAGCAATACACCTTAACTTCTATCACCACGGATTTCTCCTCTCCCCCACTGCGTGCGCAATTATCACTCCTCATCTCAGGCGAACAAGTACGCAGGACCAAAAAATATTTCTGCCACATCTTGCTTCGTTTTCCATCACAACACCCCAGTAGTCCCCCCACTATACGCCCGACACCCGCCCGCAATGTTCGTATACGAATACTGATGACTATCCTTTATCCATAATCGCCATCTCCGTTTTTTCTCGCGTCGTAGTCACACCGCATCTCGGCAATTGTTAGTCCTTCACCCCCGACTGAAAATCAGTTTAAGGACAAAGAACCGAATGTATAATAATCCCCTTTTAAGCCAACGCACCCCCCCACCACCGAAGGGCGACTTCAAAGGATGCACCCCCTTTTCTCTCTTCCCTGACAAGAGACGATAGCTTCCCCCTAGAGATCCTTTGCAAACTTATGTTTACTCCTCCTTGCCCTTTCACACGTCCTTCGCGCACCCCTCTTTTGTTCTTCTTCTCCCCTTTCCTTGATCAGAGATGTTCTCCTGTTCGATGAGTGCCTCCCCCCAAATCGCTGATTGGAACAACACTTGGGGGGTACCTCAGACTTCTCTATCCACCCTGATCATATCTTTCTTTTCCTTCAAGCATCAGAGGTTCTTCCATGACGTTTTTTCACTTATTGAAGAGAAGCACCTTTTCCTGTGGAGAAGAACTCCAAAGGCATCCCTCCGATACCATCTCCAAGGTTTGAACGCTAATCTTCAAAACAGGATCTCAATCACCCCCGCCACATAGCGGACTTTCTACAGTTTTCTCCCCCGTATCGGTAAAAAGTCGAACCTTCTCATTTCGTCTAGAGTGAGGAGCAGTTGGGTGCCCAGTGACGCACATGTCATTTCTGCCCCACTTGCTGTGTCTCAAGATGCCATTCCCCCGCACTCTGAAACTCTGAAGGTTGGCGAGAGGTACATAGGGCTTCTTCCCCCATTGGTTTAATGGAAACACAGCCGACCTCAAAAAAAAATTGCCAAGGAACGTCCAGCACCCTTAAGTCAACCGTTCTGTTACATATTAAGTCCCCTCCCAACATTCTACCTGTTCCTTCGTAAAGCTCCGTTCTTATTTGGGACAGCACTTCTTCCTCACACCCCCTGGAACCAATTTAGATCCCACCTCCGTTTTGTTATTCCATAGAAGACTCCAAATAAACCCCCTTTCTAGCGATAAAAGAAGCAGCCCCCCCTTCCCCCCAACTGATCCCCTAACCCAAAAGCTGAAAAAAAGCTGCAGAAATCTGTATCCCATGTCCAAACCATGGCAAAACCCCCCCCCCCCTAACGACCTTCGTAACCAGGTTTCCACCCCGACCATTTTTCCGAGACCACAAGTAACAAGTATCAAGGACTTGCCCATTTAGGCTTCTTAGGATACCCCCCAGTAGCGGACCTTTTTTAGGTACAAAAGGAGCGGAAAGCCTCACGCAAAACCTTCGGAAGAAGTCACGGCAAAAGGAATCCTCGCCCCCCCACCCACATCGTCAAAGCCCGCACGCAGGACCCCCCAACCCCCCCATTTTTGCCTTCGTTTTTGGGGTCATAAATAAAAGCTCCAGTTATTTTACTGGAGTCTCCCTACCAGATATAGTCTCTGAGTAGATCTTTTGTGGGTTTGAATTTACCCCCCCAGCTAGAAGATTTAGCAGAAGACCCCCCCCCACCGATGAAATAAAGACTTCCCAAGAATTAGAAGACCCTTCATCGCTCAAGATGGCATATAGACTTTCCTCTACAAGGGCTAGGAATTCGCAGTATACATATTAACCCCCCCCACACAAAACATATGGCCGCAAATCAAACTGACATTCGAAATGGGCCCCAGCATCTCTTCCCTTAATCCCTAAAACTGCAAGCACTTCCCCCATCCGGCTTCTAGTTTACATCCTCCGGCCATTTAAATTCCGTGATAGCAGGATTTTTCTCTGGCTAGTCCGGCCCTTATCCTCTTCCGTCTAACCTCCCAGATCTACCCCTTCAGTCCTCATCACCCCTCTGTCGTCCCATTCCCCCTTTTTAGAACACTCCTTCTTCCCCCCCCCGATAGGGAGATTCTCCCGAGGTCAGGACTTATCACCCCTTCCCCTCCTCTCCCCCCCCCTTAGTCTTTTTCAAATCCCCTCTCTGAAAAAGGGACCTTCCCCTCCCACACGAAACCAGCCCGCTTAATCGTCTTTCCCCCCCCCCCTTCCCCCCCAACCGTCGTCTTCTTTCCTAATACCTCTAGCTTACTTCATGTTCAAAAACCTTCCATTGTTAGCCCAGTTTTTGCCTCCGAGCCCTCGTTCGTTTCGTGAGTCCCGCATCTCGCCCCCCCTTCCCCCGCCCCCTTAATTAAGTCGGAGCATAACTCAGGAAGACCAGCCCTCACCTTCCAAGGACAGAAATCATCCTCCCACCCCTCCCCTTGACCCACCTCCTCCTCCCCCGTCCCTCCGAGAGGCCCGACCCCCCCGATGGCACACCTCCCATTACAGATGTCCCCTCCCCGCTCGAACGTTTAACGGGCCCCCCCCTTTCCCTCCCTCCCACCTCCTCCCTAAGAGATCCTTTTCCGATCGACTCGAGCGTCTAACCACTACAACAACCACCTGTGCAGCGGCGCCCCCCCTTTTCATGTTGTTCACGTGAACATACGTCAATCAACAGCCCCTCATTTTTTTATTAAGATAGTATTTGAACCACACCACCCTCCCACATCCAGCAAGAGTTTTCTTAAATACCGTCGGGACATCCGTATAAAGAAGCGTCCCTCCGCGCGGATTCCCCCTAGGTCTCTATTTGACCACCAACGCGTACATCAAGACTCGAGACGAGTATAACCAAACTAGCTTAGACGGACCCCCCTAAATAATTTAATGTCCCCCAGCCCCCCCCAGGCGACCGAATCACTTCTCAAATCGCCACCCTACGCCCAAGAGAAGGAATCTTTCAACTAACGTCGCTCCTATGGTCACTCCGTCGGGTGGTATCGATTTTATTTGAATCTCAACTCCTTTCCTCCAATTTATTGTGCTCTTTGATTGTATTCTTCCCCATGATTTAAGTTTTTGCGCCGGGGGACTCTCGAGAAGACGCTTTTTTGGTAGGCGCTTTTGTGTCTGACCTTTATTCACTTTCGGGCCCCCGCCTTTTTCTCTTAACGGTGAATGACTCCCGATGGCGGATTTGTCCCCGGGATAAATGATTTCGGGTATCCCTTTCATGAGGTAGCGTTTCATTTTCAAAGAGGATCACCTTTTCCTCTATTAAAATGGTTTTTCGTCGGTGTGATAAGACGCTGGGATATTCCTCGTTGAGGAAACGATCCTTGAACAAGCGTAGACGTGGCATGAATGGATTCTTTTCGCTTCCATCCCCTCTGGTCCGACATACCTTCGAGAATGTGTCGAAAGGATTCCGCTGACGCTGCGACCGAGTTACGTTCCTCAGGCGAGTTGTGCTAGGGATCCGACTTGGATAAGGTTCTTTTTTTGTTTGAACTTTTCCTTCCGGGACATCATTCTTCCCGTAGGAGTTGTCCGCCTGAATAAATTGGTGTTTTCATTTTTGATCTATGGAGGGGTCTTTTATGGGGTTGCGTTTTTAGTGACGCGTTCCTTCAAGTTTGTGGCGCGACGACTTTGTCTTCGTGGGCTTCTTTTTTTTCGTAAGTCGTCCTATGCGGAACTCTCCCTCTCCATCCGTCGGTTCATCCGTTTCGGAGGGGCCTTTTTGATTGAGGAAGTGCTGGTGTTATCTGTGGTTGCGCTACTGGTTATTTTGTGAGATTTTGAGCTCCCGAAGGCCTTCCCATTTGATTTTCGCAGAGAATAACCTGTGAATCGACGTCCCCCACTTTTCGATTGTCATCCCTTTCTACGAAGTATTCGGGTCGTGTATTCGCTTATTTTTATCATCTTTTTTGTTTTCCAATTTCTCTTTTTGGTTGAGTGGAGGCCCTGTCCCCCCCCCGGGTTTTTAGTTTTTTTTTTGAAGAGTTTTTGTCCCTTTTAAGCATGCCGACCCCCCTTTTTTCCCTATTCGAGGAGCAGCGCCCGCCGATATCCGTATGACGTAGGGTCTTCCCCGGTTTCTTTCTCTACAGCTTGGGTTTCGTTCATATGATCTCCGCGGATGGAGATTATTCAGTACTCCGCCCCTCAGAAAGACGTCGGACCTCTGACGTGAAGATTCTGACGACTCTTTACCCTACTCCGCCTCCTGGTGGGGTAGGGTAATCTTCCAACACTTCCCGACTGGCGGCGGTACCTTTCTTTTTTCCCTTTGGTGTTCTAGGGATGCTGGTCTTTGCTGTCAGGATGACGCTTTCTTGGGCTTCGATTTTCGTTATGTTGGCGTTCTCCGTAGCTTCCAGGCCAGTAGACGGTTTCCCAGCTAAGAATTTACCGACGACTCTCAGTGGATTTGGAGCCCGGTGAAAGCTGGGAGGTTTCCTTTTGTGAGGCCCATTTTTAACTTTCCTTTCTAATGCTGGTTTCTTGTTGGTGATGTTGCAATGGGATGTATCCCCGCCTTTCTTTGGTTTCTTGTTCTTTTCTTGTTCAGTGTTTTGTTTTCCCGATTGACCTCCGAATCTAGCTTGTTTTCATTTTGAAACTCCACCTAACTTTTGGATTCACCACGCTTGTTCACGAGAGGAGGATGAAAAAACTTAACCTCCCCCCTGTTTCTGTTAACCCTTCGTCTTCAAACCCCCAGGTTTTGGTGGTTCTTGAATATGATCCAAATATTTGCTTCTTGAAAAATGGACCTTTCCGACTGCGTCTCATTCGTATGTCTAATTCCAATGTCCAATCTCCCTTTCTTCAGAATGTCCCCCCCCCCCCAGGAAGCGGTAAGTTTACTCTTGCCCCCCCTGGTAATCCTTATAGACAAACATTTGACGATACAGCCTTTCTTCTAGTTCCCCCCCACCTGGGTCTCCACCTAAAAAAGTTCCCCCTCCCCTCCCCTGACCGTCCCTGATTATTTTTTTTCGTACTCGAGGGAAACTCTCCAGATTTAATAAAAGAGTCCCAAACTCTTGTTGAGTCGATCCGAGAAGATTTTTGAACCCTTGAGGCATGTCCCTTTTCTTCCCTTACTTCCCCTTATCTTCGGCGTTTTACTGGGTTGGGATTATCTTAAAGAGCCGGATGTTTTGCTAAAGTTCTCAATAAAGCCTTCATGTTTTACCCAGATCCCGATGGCTTCAGGTTAAGGAACAATCCCTCTATTGTACAGCCTTTGTTTGTCATTAGCGAGATGGACGTTTTTTTCCCGATCCGTCTTGCGCTTGCAAACCGACCTGCCCCTAATCGGGCTGGAATATATTTCCCTTCCCATTCGTAGACGCGTTTCCACAGCGCCAGGTCTTGCTGGACCATCCCCTCCCCCCCTCATCTAGAGAATCCCCACTGCTAGTGAATGACTCTTAACGGGAAAATCGTATGATCTCCTTTCTTGCCGTTTTGAGTGCATATTAATAATGGACTTATACAAGAGTTTCTCCGGCCCCTCATCTACTTTTTTTCGGATGGCCCAACCAAGATTGGAACTACAAGGCAGCTTCAGTCGAGGTCCTTTCGGTGGAGAGGCCTTCCTCCGTATGAGATCGTTTCGGTACTGTTTTTCGCTCGATCTTGTATGTTTCCCAGTTTGATCCGGGTGTTGGTATTTCCCGGACGACAGCAACTGTTGCGCCTTTATTTGGGGCTCCCCCCCGTGAGTTCTCTTGTTTTCCTTGAGCAATCGTGTTTTTTTCTTTCTAGAAAATCAGTGGGTTCCTCACAAGGTTAAAGGCCTGCTGTCCCCTCCCCCCGCGGACCCTCTTTTTGTCCGATTTCTCTATCGATTACGCTCTCCAAGGCTGAGATCCCCCTTTTTAGTTACGATCCTTTTAACAGTTCGCCTCCTTACGTTTATTATCTCCTAGAGCTATCAAAAGGACCCCTCAGTGAACACTGTCCTGGGTCGAGTGTTCCCCAGATCCTGGTGAGATGTTTCCCCCCCTCTTGGGCAAATCCACGTATTTGCGAATTTCCACCGCCAGGGACTCCGTTATGGGGTTCCCTTCATCAACTAAGTGACTAACCCCGAGCGATTCGATCCGTAGGCCGTTGCGCGTATTCCCGTTAGGGGGCGTTTCCGAGTGTCAAAACATCCCCCCTCCTCTTTTTCCTCCTCTTGTATTTCTTCTAGGCGGCTATGGTTTTTCCATTCCTCCGGCTACAGGACACGCCAGTAATCCTCCTCATTCTATGATATTTTGCCGCGAAGGATCTCGTTAGCCACCCCCCGGCACGAAGGCTGTTCCACTTCTGCTTTTAAACAATGTTGTTCGTCCCATTGCGCCAGCTCCCCCCCCAAAGAGTGGCAACAGCGAAAAGGCCGGGTTTTCGCGGCACAGTCCCCTCCTTTTGATATTCTTTCCCCAAGGAGTTCTTTTCGACGAAGACCCCGTTCTTTCCACCCTTCCCTTCCTCTGCGAACCGATCTTTTTCAGCACCTGCTTTTTCCTGCTAGATCCTTTCCCCCCAAAGCTGGATCGCTATCTTAAAGAGAATTCAGACCGTCGTCTTTTAGTTTGGCCAGACCACCCCAACCTCCCCCCCTGATTTCCTATAGAAACAAACCGGAGGCCCTCTCGCTCCCCAAAACACCAATACTGTTTCGACGGGCTTTGCTTTGACGCATACCGAATCAAAGAACCAAGCATAATCGACGACCAATAGTAACAACTTCGAGTACTTACAAGCCCATAATGCTGCTAAATCTTGCCCCTCAACTAATGCCCCCTGAGTCCCCCCCCCTACGGCCCTTAGACTTACTCACTGTACTGGAGACGCAATTTCCTATTCCATTCCCACACCTTCATTTCAATGAGAGTGACTCCGTCTTCGTTCCTTTCAAAAATCCTTTGACTCTCTCCAGCTCGTTTTCTCTTGACCCTCGAACACTATTTAGCACCAGGACTGCCGATTTCCCGGCATTTTTTTCCTCCCCGAAAACAATAAGCCACAGAACTCCCGCCCCTTTCCCGTCTCCGATAATTACCTGCGATAACCTTTTGCGCTCTCGGGTAGGTCCCACCCCCTTTTTTGCAACACCATCTTTTCCTTTTTCTCTGCTGGACTTTTCAGCCTGAGTTACGAAAGTGAGAATTTTTTTATTCCCGTAGCCGTTTCAAGACTGGATGGATAACCACCACACAGTTTTCCACTGCTTCATCTCGGTCCCGCCCCCGATCCACCCCTCCCCTTTGTTCGAGTTTGATGTGACAGCCCTTTGCCTTTTAGCGTAGGTTACCATCCAAGACCCCCCCTTTGTGGGCCCCCTCCAATACTCCCGAACCCCAAAAAGAACTTCCCTTGAAGCTTCCTTCCTATGCAAGGTTGGAAGATGGGCCCCCCCCCCCCCCCCCCTCGAGGAGACCCGGGTCACCATAATTGCATCTACACGGATTTCCCTCTCTTCTTGCCCTAAAATTCCCCCCCTCCCATCGACTGTCGTATCGTTTCGATTTTGGGAATAAGGTTTTTCCCGCACGACCTTGCCTTTTAGTGCCAAAGTTTGCGGATGGTCATCAGTCCGCTTGATCCCAGCAAATAGTGAAAACTCCTAGTCATTGGCCCTTTTTGGACATCGTCATTTGACAATTCTTACTTTGCCAACACATAATCCTCCAAAGCTGCAATGACACAGCCCCCCGAATCATATTGGTGATCACTGCGTTCCCGAACTCACACATTTATCCTTGCCCGTCACACACCCCCCCAGTTTCGTTATTAATTTTTGCAATATCCCTCCCCCTTAGCTGGAAACTTGCCAAAACCGGACTTTCTTCACTATACTTTTTTCAAAAAACCCGATATATTCTTTTGTTTTAATAGACCTCACACAGACCAAAATGATACACTCAAACCCCCCCTCACCAAGCGCCTGCGAAATTTTTTCTTGCATAAGCCCCTTTTCCCAACTCCAAAAAATCTTAAAGAACCAACCCCCCATGAACCCGACAGAGTTTCGACCTTCCCCCATAATGGGTGAGGACTCTTCCGTCCTATTATGAGCTTTCCGACAACAGAAGGGCCTTCTCGCCCAGGATCAAGTCTTGACTCCTCACCCACATGTCGCTCATAAAATAATAATAAGTGTTTGCCCCTTCAACTTAATTCACCGAAAACAACATTACCCTCAAGCGGTCCAATCACCAATCCTTTTCCCCACCCCGCTCCAATCATTTCTTTTCTTCTGAGTCCTCTAATAGTAGCATACGAGAGGTTTTGGCTTATACCCTCCGAGCCTTATAGTTCGACTAACACCAATTCGAAAAACGTCTTCCCTTTCCAGCGTCACCGCCTTTCGTATACATACTCCTACTTCTAGGTCTAAGTTTTTCAAGATTTCTCTTCTTCCATTGTTCTCTTACCGGCTTCGTACAAATCCAAACAACACCCCTCTTTGTCCCGGGCCCCCTCCACCCCCAGAACTTATACCTTTCACAGTCCTCTGCTTTAAATTTGTCTCACCCAATAACCGAGACGAATTGCCGCCTAAATCTGTCGTTACTGTCTAATCACCCCCCCTTTCCCGCTTTTGAAGAAACATTCTCCGGCAGGGGTATTCATGGTCCTACTGCCTGTTCAATTATCTCTTTCTGCCACCCACCCCGATCAAGAGTTCCCCTTCCCCCTAATCAAAAATATGTAACATCCCTATTCTTTAACCCAGTACGTCACATGGGGTGGGACCCTTTTTCTCCGCCTGACTTATCACCAATCATCCCTGCTATCAAAACTCTTCTCCCATAAAAAAGGACCCATCCCCAAACTAAATACCTAAGTACAGCCCTCTGCCGAATTCTTTCACCCCTACCAAACCCCTTCTTCTGTATTCTTCTCACTCCCAATTCCATGAGTTATCCAACTACATACCGTTGAGCCCAGGTCTTATCCTAGACCTCTTCTACGTTTCCATGCGTCTTTTCTCGTTTTAATTTTTTTTCTCTTCTTCAACCCTCTCTCCGGAGTAATAGTTCGGCAGGAAATAACCATTCTCCGGCCAATTCCGCGAGCATACTATCTGCACTCTTTCGGACCCCCCAATGCAGACCGACCCTTACTTAGTCGATCCAACCATTGTGCTTGATGTCCTTTTTTACCGCATCGCACGTCCTCGTCCACCATCGAAATTTCTGCCCTCCCGAGGTACCCATTTCTTCACGGAGCCTATTACTAACACCTTGTCGGTCCTCTCCCATACCTCTTGCCCAACTCAACTGCAATTAATAAGGCATCGCGAACCTATACCAACCACCCCCCCCCCTTTTTTTCTCAGAACCCCCCTATTAAGAAAAACGGTTCCACCTCACCACCAGAATCCCTCCACTGCTAACCCGGTCACAAATTCAAGATAATGGTCTTTTCACAGT
>Ga0179591_1261514_pt1 | contig 10791 bp, 16 predicted proteins | sample CZOMad2_1_08_16f_FD_182891 | JGI IMG/M metagenome (GOLD analysis project Ga0179591, IMG submission 182891) | Vadose zone soil fungal communities from Angelo Coast Range Reserve, California, USA - CZOMad2_1_08_16fungal (PacBio error correction) | ecosystem: Environmental > Terrestrial > Soil >... | reverse complement strand
GGCTCGCCCTTTTTTTTTTTCTTTTCTTTTTTCCTTCAGTGTGGTTGGCTTCTTGCAACACTCAACGCGATTGTTTGGATGCAGGTTCAACCACCCTCCTTCCCATTTCCTCCCCCCCCCCTCGTTTTTCTTTGGTGATGCTTTTACTCGTTGTGCGGCAGCGGTTTTCCTCTTTCCACGACTCTTTTTTTGTAAATAAGGCCCGGTATTGGCCGCGCGCCTTTTGAACAGTTCCCCCCATTTTTTTTTTTTCTCCCAGCATTCTTGACCCACCTTTGCTGCTGCGAACCCGCAGTTTCCTTTTTCCTGCCCAAACTACCCCTTGCCTAACTTTTGGACCCCAAGCTGCGACCACCCCCGCGTGGCGCTGCTGGAAGGCCCAACACCAGTTTTCCCCCTTCCTGTCCACGTTTTTTTGTGTTTCTACTTTGTACCCATCGCCTGGCCGAGTGGCAAGCTTTTTGTGGATTTTTTTTTTCTTTTTTTCCCCGCCGGCGCTGTACCCCCGTTCGGTGGATTGTTTGGTGGGAATTGTTGGCGCGCCTTTCCTCCTACCCTTCAACTTCCCATACTTTCACCCCTCAAAACACGGCGGTTTGCTTTTTTCCCCCCCCTGTTGATGCCCCCTGTCCCTCTACCATACAAGGGGCCGGAGTTTGTTTCTTTTCAGGAAAATCGCCCAAACCCCCCATGTCCCCCCCCCCCCCCCCAAAACACTTCCCTCTAACGTCCCCTGACTCTCTTGATCGACCCTTGTGACATCATCACCGTTTAACGGTTTTTCCCTTACTCGCGTCATGGGATTACCGGGCGACGCCGCTCGGCCGAGGTCCGCATGTGGGGCAACAGTTGGTTCACTTCGTGGTCTCAGGCACCCCCCCCCCCCCTCGTTACAAAAAAGGTTCTATTTGACGTTCTCCCGAGGATTCCTGGACTTTGCGATGCTTTAGTTCTTTTTGTCAGTGCTAGGTCTCTTTCAAGTTCCCCTCGGCGACAGCCTTCTCCTCACGCGGCGCTCAGGTCCAATGTCCCCGCAACATTGACCCCTTCCGTGCCCAGTAGCCCGGTCTCCATCCCTTTTTTTGGCCCCAATGATTTGCCTACAGGTCGACCAATTGCCGCCTTCGCGCCCCCCCGGACCAATTTCGTGCACTTCTTAGAAGGAAATCAGAGGTCCCCTTTGGTCATTTGTCCCAAGAACACTCTTTTTCCTATCGTTGATGATTTTAGTGGCGGCAAAGGATGTAACAGTCTCGCCAAGTTCCTGAACCGTTTTGAAGACTTTTCCTCCGCTTCTTTGAAGTTGTTTCCCCTCTTGGCTACGAAGCTTCTCTGGTGTTACCCAACTTTTTCCAACCTGGTATTTCGGGGTTTCCACATTTCTCCCCGCCGCCCCTTCTCCAACGATCCTCATCGTCGTCAGAATTGCCGTTCTTGGGCCCCCACACCGCAACAGGAGCGGGTGAGGCCATACGTTTTGATCCCTTCCCCCTATTTCCCTTTTGAAGGAACCCCCCCTTTCGCCAAATTGACGGGGTCGCCTTTTTTTCCTTTTTGCCCAGCACCACCAAAAAATTGCCCATCCCCGCTCGTGTGGCACATGGCCCCCCCAAACGTACAACTTCGCCTGCTGCGAAGGGTGTACCCCTTTCTTTCCTCCCATCCGCACAGTTCTTTTTTCTTGGTTTTTGCCTCTTTTTTCTGCCTGTTTTGACAACCCCTCCATCCCAGCATTCCCAGATGCGTCCTTTCCTTTTCTTTCCGGGGATTTCCGGTTCGTTGGGTACTGGTGATATCGAGGCTGCTCGGCCGTACTTCGGCCCACAACCCCCCTTCCTTCGTATTGTTTTCTTTTTCCTCTCAGTCCCAGTCCAGGATCCCTCTCCCCCACGGAGTTTTGACCCTTCGACTTTCAACCTAATGCGCGTTTTTTTTTCCTACTTTTCTTTGAATTAGGTATCCCTCCCTTTACCCCAATGAACCTTTGGTAAAGCCACCTGGCCATAAGCCAAGGTCTTTTTACCCCACATACCCCCTTCCCCGTCTCCCTGACAAGCGCCTGTACGTGTTGCGGGTTCCCCCGTAACCACCGCCTCTGTTTGCCGAAGTAAGGCAGGGCCTCCGAGACCCTTCTTCCTTCCTTTGTTCTAGTTCCACTTTCCCCCAGGGAAAATTCTGGACACCTTCTTTGCCATGTCAGGACTTGCTCTTTTTCAAATCCCTTACTGCTTATCTTCTTTTTCACACCCCCCCCTGTAGAATACGCCCTTTTTATTGTGTCGTAGTCTTTCTTTTTTCTGGGCTGACATGCGTTCCAAACAACCACGTGCAGCTTCTTTGACCCTTTTCCTTTTTTTTTGTAGGGCTGTTTTTTCCCGTTTCCTCATTAATTTCCTCCCCCTTATAAACTTTACCTAGGACCTTGCCCTTACACGACTACAGCCGCCCAGCCGGAACCATCCTTTTTTCTTGCAATATTTTCCCTAGAGTTTCACCCCACACCCAACCTCCGCAACTGTAGGGCCGTCAGTGTGCGTCTCAGGCGTCCCCCCCAAAAACCCATGTATTTCTTATTTCCTCCTTTCCACCAGCGGTCGCTTCTCTTTTTGAGGGTAGCGAATTAATGGTTTTTTTTGGTTTTTTCAACCCTCCTTTCACACCGGTTTTCTCCGGTGTACCATCCACTCATTTGTTGTTACCAGTAGGTGCCCGTTTAATAGGAGGTGACTTTTTTTTTCCCTTGAAGCGCCACCTGCTCGCGTCAGGGCCAAGCGGCGTTTGTCGGTTTTTTCTCTTTTTCCCATCTTATTTCTTCGGGTCCCTCCGGAATCTTCTTCTTCTTTGTGCGCTGGTATTTTTGCGAAATGGTCATTTTTTTTCTGCTCGACCGTACTTTCCCTCCCCTGATGTCTTTGTAGCTTCCCCCCCGTCGAAACTTCCTATACTTTTGTTTTGGTGAAAACCTTCTTCTTCTTCTTGCCTGCGGCCAGTCTCTCTTGCCTTTCTTTTTACCTCCCGAGGCATGGTTTACGCCCATCGTCCAAACCCTTTCGTGCACCCTGTGTCCTGTCCCTTTCTGTTTTTTTTTTCGAACCGGATGTTTTTTTCACCAGCTTGTTTGCAGCTCTTCGCCGCTTAGCCGGCGAACTTCCCCCCCCCCTTCTCCGGAAATTGTTTCCCCCCTTCCCTCCTTTGTCTTTCTTCATTCCACAGATTACAGGCTTGTCTTGGTGCGCTTTGCCCCTTTTTTACCCAGTTTTCCCTCCCCCTCCCATTGAGAAAGTCTCCCCCCCCCATTTCTTTCCTTGTTGGCTCCGACGACCTCCTTTCCGACAAAAATGATCTGAAACGAATCTTCCGCTCTTTTTTTACCCCCCCCCATACCTCCCTTTTTCCTTCCCATTGGAACTCCCCCCCTCCTTCCAACTTCCTTTCACCTCCCCCATCTTTTTTATTTTATTTTTTCCCGGCGTATGAGTCCGAACTTTTTTTAACCCCCCAGTGCCTTCTCCCGATGTTAACACATCCCCCTCCAGCCCTCCATTTCTTTTTTCCTGTGACCGCCATTTCACATTTGGCAATCCGCCGCGGCCGGCGAGAGACTGGTCTTTTTTCGCACCCTGTCCACCCTCCTTGTCTACTGCTTCTTTCGGATCCGCTTCGCTCCAAATGCTGCAACACTCATTTTTCTTTCTGCCTTACAAACTTTCCATTCTCTCCCAGGAGGATGTTTTTCCTTGTTCCCCATTTTCTTGTTCTTCCATTGAAATTTCATTTTCTTTTTTGGAGTAGGAGGGGCCTTCGTCCATCGTCCAAAATAGTTGCCCTTCCACCCCCCAAGCCCAGGCTCCCTCCCGCCCATGTAATCTTTCCTGCCTCCCGTTACCAAAGGTACGGCGAGGGCCTCCAGCTTCTTTGACCAGGTCTTGCCCTCCGCATTCGTCTCCCTCCCATTTTCCCTTCCCCGTGTGAAATCTTGAACGGATGCCTGCTTCGTTTCTCAACAACCATTTTCCTATCTGATGATTTGCCGCGTGGATCCAAAGCCCTTTTTTTTCCTCCGAACTTTCTTTTTGGATGATTTTTCCCTCTGATCTTTTTTTTTTGTCCTTAGTTCGCCCCCCCTTCCTTCTGCAACCATTTGAGATGGACCCCTCGCCGGACCCGGGGCAATTTTTTTATTTAAATTTCTTTCTTTTCCTGGACCAGACCCAGTTCCCCCCCCTCCAGTCCTTTCCAAGTCCCCACCCCCCTCCGCCAGACGCGCCCGTAACCCATCCAATTTTGCTTTGACTTCCCCATGAATGGGGGCAGGACGGTTCCCCGTTTTTTCTCTCTTTCTTGATTTTCCAGACTTCCTTTCTGTTTTTTTTTGTTGTCTCTATATGCGTTTCCGGACGGGTTAAAACTAACGTTCCTCCCCCCTTTCCTATTGGGGTACAGGACAGCCTTTGCTGTGCTCTGCTCGGCGGTCGTTGTGGCGTTTTCTTTTTTTTTGTTGGGTTTTTTTTTTTCTTCCTTGCCCTCTAAAGTAGCCACCCTCCCCCCTTTTGACCTTTCCCTTAGATGTCCCCCCCCTTTGCTTTCTCCTCCTTTTCCTTCTTTACTTTACGCTCTACGATGATCGCAAAAAAATCCCTTTTTTTCCCTGACCCCCTGATTTTTTCGCATGGCGGCCCCTCCTTTTCTTCAAGTTCTTCTTTGGTTTTTTTTTTTTTCCCAGAGATCCTTTTTTTTTCTTTTTCGTTGTCCCCACGTTGGAATGATGCTGAAGCCGCAGAGGCGGCAAATCTTCCATGATTCCTTTTTATGGAAAGCTGTGACTCCCCCTTTTCTCTTTCTCTGTCATTTTTGGACGGCTAAGGAGCGCCACTGTTGGGGTCGTGACCGGAGTGTTTCTGCCTTCATGACGCCTTTTTTTTTTTCCCCACCCGGCCCAAAGGCCCCGTTTTTCCTTACCACCCTCTTCAATGACCCCCCATCCTCTTGTCCAAATGGTCCCCTTTCTCCCAGTCCTCTGATATTGTGAAGCCCCCCCTTTCGCGAGCGAATCCCCTCGCCGATTTGTTTTCCCAGGACTTGCTTGACCTTTCTTTTTTAGTTTTGAAGTACCCCCCCCTCTCGTTTTGCTTTTTGAGGATTTGCGCTGAAACGGGACGTTCCCTTTTTTTCCTATGGCTTTCCTTATCTTTTTTTTGTCATCCTTCTGTCTGTCAATTTTTCACTTGTCTTCCATACACGTCCTGCATCCTTTTGCATGCATTTTTTGTTTTAACCTATGAGTTCAGGAGTTGACTCTTCCCCTTTTTGGTTCCCCCCCCACACTCGGCGTACGATTCCTCTCCCCTTTTCGACGATTCGTCCTTCCAACTCCCAGTAACGTTGTTGAGTGTTGCCCCCCTTTTTTCTTTGTCTTTTTTTTTTTTTTTGCTCCCCTCCCCCCCCCCCAAAGATTATTGTGCTAGGCGCAGCAGAGCTTATCTCTCTTTTTCCATTTCCGACGGCACTTGTCAGTCTCTTTCACCAGCTGTTCCAGTGCATCCCTGGGTTCGAACCACCGCCGTCTGGCGAAATGTTTTTTGCTCTTACCCGTTTTAAAGAGTTTTCTTCAGATTGACCTGCCTCTACCGCCTTTCCCCTCTCGCTCAGGCCGATTGTTTCCGGTATTCTTTAGTTCGCGGTAAATCTGACATTGCCACCCGAGAGTCTCCTAGAGATCAACTTCCTTCGTTTTGACCCTCCCCACTCTTTTCCGAAGAAGGCCGATGGACGCTCCCACTGCAGCCGAGGCTCTTTCCCCTCTTCTGAAAACTCCCCAGTCCGCATTTGCCGTCCCCCAGAGTCCCGTGCCCTGGTGTTGACCGGAACCCTCTTTTTTTTTTTATTTCCCCCCAAAAACCCCATTTTGCTAGTTCCCCGGTACCCCGTTCCCCTTCCTTTTATGCCAACCATGCTCGCAACCTGTTTACGCCTCGAAAACCCTTTTCCCTTCCAATTATCTATCCCCCCCCCTATCCCTCTTCCTTGATTTGCAACTCGATCAAATTAACTTGGGTCGGTTTCGGCTGCACGCAGAACGCCCCTACATTTTTTCGTGTTGGGACTTTTCCTCCCCCCCGCTCTTCCCCCCATCGGTCGTCCCACTTTTTTTTTTTTTTTTTTTTTTCATTGTTCCTAATTTGTTTCTGTAGTCGTGTAATTGTTCCGCTTTTGTTTTCTACTTTGGAATGTCTAGAACTTTTCCTCCCTCACAGAAAAAAAAAAAGCCTTTCACCATTTTTAACGTGGCCCCCAACCCCCTTTTTATCTCCCCCGCCCCTTTTCTTTTGTTGTTTTTACTGCTGTCGCCACCAGACTCAGCAAGCCCCCCAACCCCAAAGGACCTGACTGCCCCTCTGTGGTCGTCACCTTCCTCCTTGATTTCATGCACCTGCCCTTTTTTCTAAGTTTGGTCAATTTTCCGCTTTGGCCCCCAATTCTCACACCCAACTCCTCTGTCTTGGTCTAGATCCCCCTCTTGTAATTTGATCCCCCCCCCCCGTTCTTTTCTTCCCCCCAGGGTTAACCCTCTTCAGTACGGGGGCGTCGCGCGGCCTTTTTTAGTTTTTTGCGGTTTCTTCCATTGTTTGGCCTTGCCTCCATTCCCAAGTTCTTTGGGCGTGTTATTCCCCCCATTCTTTTTTTTTTTAACTTTTTTTTTTTGGCCCAATCTATGAGTCTTTTTTTTCCTCCCCCCCTCCGTTAGTGCCCGTTTTTTTCTCCTTTTCTTGCTCGGCCACATCCCGACATTCGAAGCTGCATTTGGGTTTTTCGGGCCGACTTTTCCCTCCCTTAGTTTATTCTCAACCCCCCCCCTCCCGACCGTAGGTTTTTTTTTGAAAAGATTCATGACCTCCATTTCCTGGGCCTCTTTGTTTTCAAGCCTTGCGTTCCTCCACTATACCCCCACCCCCCCCTTCCGCCCTTTGACCTGATTGCCTCATTATGTAACCTGCGCATTGAAATCCTTTTTCAGTGGCACCAGCCGCGTCGGCTGCTTTTTCCTTCCCCTTTTTTTTTGCCTTTCCGCAAAAAAGTTCGAAACCTTCTGTTCCTTGTCTCAAAGTTTTTCTGGATGCATATGTTTTTCTGGTCTCTCCCTTCCGCTTCTGTTGTTCCAGAACCCCCCAGCGCTTGTGGCTCTTTTGGTAAACTTTGAAATGGTTTCCCCATTGATTCTATTTCGATTGCGGCTTTCCCTTAGGCTGTGTGACCAACGCACAATCTTCATTTGTTATTTGTTTTCCCCCTCCTCCCGTACAAAGACCCCTTTCCCCGGACACATTTACGGTCGACATTTGTCTTCATTTTCGTGCGCCCGCTTTTGCCATTTTGTTTTTCTTATGCTACTCCCTTCAGTCTATTTTTTTTTAGGTCTGGAGAACATAAACCGGTCGCGGCTTCCTGCTTGTTTTTGATTGAATTTTTTTTTTTTCCTTTACTATTTTAGTTGGTCCTTTTTCTATTTTCCATTGGGTATTGCTGTTTTTCTTTAAATCCCTGCCGCTCATTTTGCGGTACGCTTCCCACCTTGATTTTGATGTTTTGAACTGTTTTTTTTTTTCCCCTCTTTCTCCGAACCGTTCAAGGCCTGTTTGCTAGAGTAGGGGCCCCCCCCCCCCCCCCGACGTTCCCGCACGCGAAGTCTGTATAGTGTGCGACGTTCCCACCTTCCACCGGGTTTCCTGCTTTGTCCCCTCGCAATGCCCCGGGTTTTGAGGGACGTGACCATAGACTCTTCGACCTGGGCCGGATTTTGGCTTTTAACCTTTGGTTTCTTGCATCATTCCTTTCTTTGATTTTTGTCTCGTATTTTTTTGACCCCACCCCCCTCCCTGATTTTTTTAATTGTCCGAAAACCACCCCGTGGCCCTTCTTGCCGTGCGTAAAAGTCGTTTTTGCTCCTTTTTTTACTTTTCCCCCTTCAGGACTACACACCCCTGAGTGATTTCCTATTTTGTTTTTTTCTTTGAAAGATTTTTTTCTTCGAACGGAGAATTTTTCTTCCAAATGCCATACTTTTTTTTTCTCTTCCCCCTCTCTACTTCCAGATGGGTATTAGCACACATGGTTCTTCTTCTCCGGTATTCGGAACTTGGCTTTCCCTTGCTGTGCTCCCATACGTCATAGCTCCCTTTCAGTCCCAACTTTTTTTTTTTGCTTCGCGCCGGCCTTCTGTTTTCAAACCCCCCCCGACTTTCTCCCCCTTAGGGCCGCCCCTTGGCAATAGTGTTTTCGCTTTTCCCCCCCCCCCCCCCATCTCGTTGTTTTTTCCTTCTTGACCCCGGTTACCCGCGATCCATCTTCTCCCCCCCTCCCTTTGTTTGTTGTTGGAGTTTTTTATCCGTTTTTTAAGGAACGTTTGGTGGGTTCGTCTTTTACCCCCCCACCTGCTGATTGTTTTTGGCGGCGACACGCTTCCACGTGCGCCTGCCGTTTCTCGACCTCTTTTGTCGCATTGACTTCACCCGTTCTGGGCGCTCCTGCGATTGCCGGTCTCTTTCTCTCTGGGGAAGTTTTTATATGATATGACTGTCCCCACGATTTTGTTTACATGTTGTCCGCTTGTGTGCCATATTCAAGTGCGCGTTTTGACTGGTTGGGCCCTTGCCCCAAAATGATCTGAACTCACCCCAAATTCGAATTTGGCTTTTTTTTTCAAGGGTCCCCCCCACCATCCTTCCATGTCCTTTCGGCCTCGCGTAATGTAAATCCATATTTGACTTCGTTCATTTCCCGAACCTATTTTTCCCCCCCCCTGGTCCCCCTTTTTTTTAGCCTGGTACTTTCACTGGCCTTTTCGCTAAATCCCACGGGCCTCTGGATCGTAATTTTCAATGGTTCAAACCTCGAGCCAAACACCTTGGGCCGGGGTTAACTTTCTCCTGTTACATCCTCCAAACCCCAGGTTCAAAGGGCCCACCTCTCCCCTTGCTCCTTTCCTTTCCCCCACCGGGCTCCTTTTTGGCTTTATTTTGCCTTGCCCCCAACGTCCCGTTTCCCCTTTTTTGTTTCCCTGCCACCCACAACTCGCCCCCTTTTTTCTTTCCGTAGCCTAGATGCATTCCTAAAGAGTTTGTTGTCCCAATTTTCTCTGCGGACGGCTGGCTTTTGACCCCCCGTCGGCGGCTTATTTCAGCCCACTCCTTTTCTTTGCTTCCCAAGTCCCAATCTTACCGCAAAACCCTGCCCTTCCCGCCAAAAATCGGCAGTCTTTTCCCCCTCCCCCCGAACTTCCCTCCGACCCCCCCCCGTTTCCCTTCACTTTACTTCCTTCGGCGGGGTTTGTTCCTTGGCATCGTCCGAAATTGAAGGAGCGGGCGGGCCTGTTGTAGGTGTCCCTGTTGAATTTTTTTGCATTCCTATCTCCGACCAAAGTTTTCTGTCCACAGCTCGTCACCGATTTTCATAGACTCATGGATGCCCACTGTTTCTGTTCCTTTTTTGACACCTTTCTTGTTATTTTGGCGGGGGTACTTTAGTCCCCCATCCCACCCAGGAAAGATTTAGGTTGTCCCCTCCGCTTGTATAAACGATTACTCCGGCACTATACGAATCGTAGGAAGCACATGCCTTCGTAGTCCCCCCCAGTTCCACCCCTAGTTAGGGTTATTGCCAGTTTTTCTCTCCGTCTCTCCCATGCCCCCCTATGACCCTTTTCTTTCCCCCATTTTCGCCACCCATCGTTGGTCGCAACTTTTTCTTGCAGCAACAAATGGAGGAACCCCTCTCCTCCTCTTTTTAACCACCTTTCCACACTCCTTCTTTTTTCTCTTGATTTTCATACATGCTCCGGGCCATTCTCTACGGCCCTTCTTCGGGGTGCTCTTTTTTTTTTCGTCCTTGTCCCCCACGTTTCCCCCCCTCTCCTTCTTCCCCCCACTTGTCATTGATTTTCCATGGTCACTATTTGCCTCTTTCCCAGCTTTCGTGGCTTCAGTATACGATGGCCTGCTTCGGCGACTTCGGCACAATTTCCCCTTTTATTTTCTTTAGTTTCTTCCTCTTTTCCTGATTAAATCCTTCCCCCAGTGCCCCTATTTCTCATTCCACACGCAACCGCGTTTTGTTTTCTTCTTTTGGCCATCCCCTTCGTCATACGTCTACCTCCCTACCCTCCGCACTGGACGTTTTCCCCTTCACACTGTTTTCCCCTTACAAGCACCGTGGGGTGGTACGGACCACGTCCGCTTTTTTGCTTCCCGTTTTGCCCCTTTCCTGGTAACCGGTTTTTCCCCGTCCCCCATAAAAGAATGTGCGCCTTTCAGGCGGGCTCCTATTTTTTTTTTCTGCTTTCTCGTTCTGGTTGTCCCATCCCAGGCCCCGCCTGGAATTTACCCATTTTCGGACCTTTTTTTTTTCTGAGTGGCGAAAATAAATAATAGATCCCCCACGTCGCCTCGTTCTTGTTTGTTGCGAGTCTTGTTGGTTTTTCCCAGCGTGCCCACCACACACAAACCTCGATTCAATTTTTTTTCCCCCACCCCGGTCCTTTTTTTTGAGGCTTTACCTTTTGTTACATTTCATCTCCTTAACGGTTCAATGACCTCCCGTCTTATACTTGCCCTCCCTAAGAACTGCTGAAAAACCCTAATTTGGTTTCTTAATTTCGCATTTTTAGCAGATTTGCCCGCCCGCGCACCCCCCCCCGTCGTTCCATTTTTCGGCTTTGATTGCCCCCCCCACCAATGTTTCTTTTCTTCATCCTCCACATATTCCTGCTATGTAGATGGTGCCACAAGAGAGCTTCCG
>Ga0179591_1325808_pt1 | contig 10792 bp, 13 predicted proteins | sample CZOMad2_1_08_16f_FD_182891 | JGI IMG/M metagenome (GOLD analysis project Ga0179591, IMG submission 182891) | Vadose zone soil fungal communities from Angelo Coast Range Reserve, California, USA - CZOMad2_1_08_16fungal (PacBio error correction) | ecosystem: Environmental > Terrestrial > Soil >... | reverse complement strand
CGTATTTTCGTTTAATTCTCCTTTTCGTTTTTCCTCTGCTCCCTGAGATTTTTTTTTGTGGACCTTGATTTCCTCCACGGCCCGACTTCCCTTTACTAACTCCGGGGGCGGAGATAGCGCAAGATGCTGTAAGATCCCTTCGACCTAGTTGGCCTTTTTTGGCACCTCCCTACACACGGCCTACGCACTTTCTGCTGCGCGACGCTGCCTCTCCCAGGCCCGTTCACCGCAGACCTCCCGACCCCCTGTCGTTAACGTTCAGCTGCACTGCTGGCACCCACGACTTACACTGGCTCGCGTCGAGGACAATCTGTTTTTTACCTGTCGGTGTTTCGACCGTTTGAGCCTGTGATTCCTCCCCATACGCTCCCTACACCTCTTTTCTGTCATGCACCGTGTCCTCGATTCTCTAGAGCTCCTTTGGTCGCGCCTCGTCTGCCCATAGGGTAGCCACGCCTGTCGTTCCCTTTTCCTTTTTGCTGTTGCCCCTCTGCGTAAGCGTTGAGGGAAAGGCCTGGGAGCCGCCTGGTTTAGTTTTTCCTTACGACCGCTCGTCCTTTTCCCCCCCTTTTTCGGCCAGCTTAGTGGAAGTTATGGGCATCGCGCGCCTCATTGCTGGCGACGAGATGACCTTGTCCCCTTTCCCCTCGACTACTCAGTCCGGATCCGCCCCTGAATGCTCCTTCCGGACCTCTCAGTCCTTTTTTTTTTTTTTCCCCGCGCTCACCAGGCGCGGCATCCCTGCCTTCTTAAGCTACTCACGCGTCGCGCCTCAAAGCATGGCCGCATTTGCCTGAGGTCCTTTTTTTTTTTTTTTTTTTTCATTTTTTTTTTTTTTTTCTTCTTTTTTTTTTTTCTTTTTTTTTTTCTTTTTTTTGGTTCCCCTCTTTGATGTTCACTAAGGCCCCCCCAGCGGGAGCAGAATGATCCTCGAGAGTTAAGCTTATAAATCCTTGTCTCCTTGACCTTGATCTCCCATTCACATCAGCGTTTTTAATCGCCAGCCAAGGTGTGTTTTGTTCCGTCCGTTTTCTCACTCCTACTGGCACTTTCCCGTGCATTAGCCCCGTTCAGCCTCGGCAATATTCTGCGCATCTCCTGTTGTTCCAGATGCCTTTGTAACGAACTCGAGTGTAGTACTCTCCGCCACAGAATGATCTCTTTTTGATGAGTGATCCCCTTTGAGGCACCATGTCCACCTTTTTTTCTCGTACCTTTTATAGAACCCCCAATTCATGAAGAGATACTTTTTCCGCGCGACTGGCGCTGATGAGATCCTTTCCCTCCCCCTTTAGAACGCGCTTCCCAACACCGTAATTGCATACAATCGTTCTGAACCAAACAGAAGGAACAAGACCCTTCCCCTCCTTTGATCCCCTTTCAATTGGACCCGCGCCCCTTTTCTCAACCCCTACCCTCCCTGCCGTTTTAACAAGTCTGCACAGCAAGAGAATGCGCCACCGATGAGTTTTTACGTGGTTCTCCTGGGTCGACAGGATTCCCCAGGCCTGCCTGTGCGGTTTCGCCGCTCATGATCTTCCGTAACTTGTCGTCGCGCGATATTTGTCCAGGCCAGTACACCCCCTTCCCCTCTCCCTCCTACGAGGCCAGCAGCCCTGTTCAATGCGAAGGACGTGAGAATCTTTGTAGCCGGTGGTTTGCCTCTTTCCTTGATTCACACGCCACGCTAGATATTTTAAAGTACCGACGATGATACGCGTTGGATCGACCCTTCCTTGTACTCCAAGGCATGCGTCTTCTCCTGCATCAACTCGCCTTCGTGAAGAGCCGTGCAGAGAAAGCCAATGGTGTTTTCTTTTTTTTCTCAACTCATAGTGAACATTTTTTAACCTCCCCCAACCAAACCCAACCCGGTGCGACGTTGTCTTATTCCGTACTTCAGACAGAACGACCCCGCAATCCACAGACACCACGTCCCCCAATTTCTTGCTTTTTTTTGTCTTTACTTCGTTCGCTGTCTGAACGTCCCTCTTTCCCACCAGGGGAGCTTGCCCGCCAGTGTGCTTCTCAATGTAATCGACATTTCGTAGGCGGTTTTGAGAGCGATTCAAGTTGGGCGACGGTTTCACTTTCTCTGTCCCTTTCTCATGCAGGGTCTCCCGTCCCCCAGTCTCCTTTCAATCTTTTTTAAGAGCTCCCCTCTGAGACTCCCCCTTCTTTGCATTATCAATACGTGAACGTTCGCCCCCTTTCCCCCCCCCAGTCTTTCCCTCTTCGCCCAACGGGCATCCTTCCGATAGACATATTGACGCCTTGATTTTGCTCTGGGGAGTCTCTGGAATCTGAATCTCCTTCCACTTTTCCAACACAAAGCAGAGATCTTGGGTTAACCTGTGTGTGCCTGTTTCGATTCCTCTTGCCTTGGTCGCCCTCGGACCAGGTACGCACAAGGCCTCTGTACTCCCCCCCCTCCTCGCCTTTTATATGCCCCGCAATTTGCCCTCGTCCACTGCCAATTTTTTTCGACCAATTGTCCACCCGCCGCTGGCCCATTCCCCCTGGGATGGATCGAACTTTGAATCCATCTTTTTGCTCCGGCTGCACGATTAGTACCGCCAACAATATCCGCCGTTCCCCTTCTTCTTGCGCAGTTGTCTCTACCCGCTGCAAGATTGAGCCCAGCTACCGCTACACCGAAGCGTCTTCTGGTCCCTCCGGATTCGAGCGACTGGCCTCTCTTTTCTCCCGTTCTTCTGCGGTTGGCCCATACGCCAGAAACCAGTATGCAGGCAACAATCTCTAGCCGATACCCCCTCCCCCCCCCAAGAAGCCCCCACTAACAGTCGCCCCCCCTTCACTACAAGACTACATCGCGGTCTCCCCCTTTGCTTTCGCCCTTTGCACCACCTGGCCTTCGTCTTCAGTTTATCGCTTGACAGCTAAAAAGACCCCCAGTCTGCGTGGCCCCGACGTGCCATGTTTTTTTTTAATATATCCTCACCTTTTTTTCACGTTCTTCTACAGCGGGGTTTTTAGCCAATGCTTTCCCGTGAGCAGCATCGCTTCCCCTCTTTTTTTTCTATCTATGTTAATATCGCTGGCTCTAGAGTAACATGCGCTGCCGTTGTACCCCCCCCCCGCGGGTATCTGCCGATGATGATTAAGGAAATCATCTGCCGTCTTATTTTCTAGCTTCTTTACCACTTAGTGACCAATTCACTAAGCTTTTTTTTCACTTGAGCATGTCCTGACGAGCTGTTTTGTGTCCAATAGTCTGCACCTTTTCTCCACTTTTTTTACTACCGCCAACGCACAACACCCAGTTGGCCCGAGAAGTTGCGTCCCCCTTGACAACGTTCTACTTTTCTTGTTATTGCATCCTGACTTTAGCATCTGTATAGCTTTGAAATTTCTAGCTGTATCCCTTCCTGCTGTGCTGACGTGGAAGGTTCACAAAATAACCCCAACAGCCGAAACTCTCACGTCCGACCTCAAGCCTTGCTCATTTCTCTGAGTGAGAAATCTGGCGCCTCAGCCATCAGGGATCCTTGATTGGTCGGCAGTCCCATCTTGAGATCTAAGGCCGAGGCAGCCTTAGGCCAGCTTTACTGGTCTTTTTTGCTTGAGCCGCACCCTCGGGTACCTCCCCCCCCTGTCGCTTCAGATGATTGTGCCCTCTCTCCGGACTGAGAACGGCCGTCAAGTGAGGAAGACGGTTCTTTAATTCTTACCGCCTGCTCCAGGGGAGCTCGCCTGCAACCCCGACGCCTATCTCCAAGGTATTCACCGGTGCGAGGGGCTATGGCGACCGGGAAGAAGTCAGATCCCAAGTAGGATGTCCATTTCCGTTCTCACACAATTAGGGCGTATTTGGTATTGTCCAAGGATCCCCTTTTCCCCATCGAAGCATCTTTTTCGGGCCGTCGCTTTCAGCGTAACCGGACTTTTTGGCCTTTCCCCCCCCTTTTTTTTCTAATAACTTGAGTTTCCTTTTTTTTGACCTTCTTCCCGGTCGTTGGACGCCGTAGCGCACCCCCCCCAGCCTTAAGTAGATTAAGTGCCCCTTGTGATGCACGCACCCATGTTTTCAGCGATTTACCACTTTCCCTCCTGCTCCCCTGCCCCGGTGTCGCAGCATTACTTTCACCAGTTGTTTCCTCTTTGTTTTCAAACCCCTTCCCGAAGTACTTCCCTATTTCGCCGAGTTTTCCCCATTGACCTCTCCGAAGTTTCTGTAAGATAGCCCCCTTCATCGCCCCCCTGTCCTCCCAACTGATCCCACCTTCTTATTTAATCGTTCTCTCAGGGGGGCGCGCAGAGCCTCTCAATAGAAGGAGGATTTCTCCCAGTCTCTCCCCTGACGCCGGCAAAACTATTAGTCCCGACAATTGGATAGGGTCGTGTTTTCCTTTCAAGTGGCAAATACTCGCCATCTCCTTTGACCTCCTGCTGACGAATTTCCCCGCCCCCTTTTTTCAGAGTTCCCCCCCCCCACCCTCCCAGCCCACTCATCGTTGCTGTACAACCGGCCAAGGGGGGTTTTTTTCCCTCCCCCGACGATCCGCCTCTTCAAGCTCCCACTGACTCCCTCTTTAGTAGGTGCGTGAGAGAGGGACACACGTATGCACCCCCCCCTCCTCCGCTCACCCGTCCCGCGGAACCCGCGTGGTTCTTTCATTTGTACCCATTTTTATTCTGAGCTCTCTTACACTTCTTAGAAAACGAACATGGTTGGCGCTTAAGGAGTGTTTTCCCTTCCAATCTTCTAGTACAAGCGAGCAGTGTTTTCCCCCACTCGGCTGCGCGTAATGATCCCCGGAACCGCCTTATTTGTTACAGCAACCTCGGTACGATTTATTCCTTTTGGCAGAAAACGAACCCCTCCCCTCGTACGCGCCAACCCCCCTTCCGGCTGCGCGTTTCTCGAACTTCTTTCGCGTTCACCACGAAGGAATCAACGATGATTTTTTCGTTATCTAGGCAGTCTTTTCCTCCAGATAGGCAATTCCGCGGAGTGACTTACCTCCCCTCTCGTCATTTTTGCCCTGCCCAACCCGCATTCAGTTTCTCGCCACTGACTATTTTTCATCCGGATGAGCGGTTTATCCTATTTGCCCTTTTTCTGTTGCCTATCCTAGCGTATCGTTTTGAATGCCCTTTTCGCGTATATGAAGACCCAGCCGATCTGCCACCGCCTTCTTCCTTTTCCTCCTCCGTTTTTTTTTTTCTAAGATGCGGGTATGATTTGGATACGCGGACATTGTCTTGAAAAAGTTTCTCTTGAACTAGCACCCTTTTTTCCCGCTTGCGGACCATGGCCCCTCCTCGTACGTCCCATGCGGCCTGACTTAGTACTAGATTCGCGGTGGGAATTGTTATCTTTCCTTCCCGCGGCGGAAGCTCCCCTGTTCCCTTCGAAGTGCGTCGACGAGAAATAAGCTCAATCCCGGTGCAGAATTGGCCACGCGCCCTCTTGTTACTCCTCATTCGAGATTGGCGGGACTCTGTCGTTTGTTCCGTTTGCCCCCCCTTCCCCCAATATCGAGGTTTCTGCCCCTCACGTCCTCGCTGTTAAGGGGCTGTCCTTGAATCACTTTTTTTCGTTGCCTGGCGTCTCGCTTTCCCGTGACGCGTCCTTGTATTGGGCAACAAACACCCTTAAGTCCCACCGAGTTTTTTCATCCCTCCCCGGGCGTTTCTTCGCCTCGATCGACTTTCCCGAACAACCGGCGACTCCGTTTTTGACGCGGAGGTCAGTGTCACTGGGGCTTTTGGTGCACATCTCCTCCCCCCCGGTCACGACTCGGCGGTTTCTCTTGTGTTCCGCTGTATCGTCGGAAAAACCCGCTTGTTTCCCCGTTTGGGTTCAAAGCACTTGGTACGGCTGGGCGGTTTGGATAGACCCTGTCTGTGCACTTCCCCCCCCCCGGTGTTTTTCCCCCCTTCTTCTTCGATTTTAAAGTTGAGATCCACTTTTGACCGCCCTTTGAAACCGCATTGCGCGTTTTCGACTTTTGCTCCCTTTTTCGCTTCGCAGATGGCGCACCTGCCTTGCTGGCCCATCGATGTCCCGGCGCCGCGGTGGTCTGCCTTTCTTTAAGGCTGTGGCGGTAGGGGGGGACCTATTTCTTTTTTTCAATTTTAACTTCCCTGGCTTATCAGTCTTTATCTTTTTTGCGCCACGGCCGAAGTGGGTTAATTGCCTTCCCCTCTTGGCCGGGTGGTTTGATCCGTAAATGCAATTGCCTACTCCCTGGTGCTTTGGGCACCCCGCCAAGCGTTGCCTTCAGGCGCCCTTTCTGCGTGAGAGAATTTCAGGGGCAAATCGATTAATGGGACGACCTCCTTTTTTTTTCACCTACCGTGCTGCTATGCCCACGACATGCCCTTTCTCCCAGGAAAACGATTTCTCTGCTGTTGATTTGTTTTCGTGAGCTTTCTTACTACCCCATTAAGATACCCTAACCCGAGTTGTTCAATTTTCCTTCCGACCGCGGATTTATCTCTTCGGTCTCGCCGGCGGTTCACATAGGGGTGCACAGGCTTTTCCTTTGGTTGAGTGATGCGTACTTTTCGGGCGTGGTTACGCTGCCTAGAAGACCTGGGAGCCGAGGCGCTTTCCTTTAATTACTCCTTTTTTCGGTTCCCCTGTTCCGTTGACCGATTAAGACGGTTCCTTGACATACTGTTTCCTCTTTTTTACCAGAGGTGCTTGCCGGCTTTCCTCCCCCCCTACCCGCTCCCTAGTAACGCATGCAATGAAATCTCTGATCTCAAAATCCGTGAGACTGCGCCTACCTCTCCCCTGATCCCTTTAGACTTGTGTCTTCGCACCTCCCGTAGCGTCTTTTTCCCAGCATCCGCTGTCCTACAGTGAAGCGGCTCCTTTGGGTCGTTTTGTGTTATGAATCGGGCCACCCCCCCCCCTCCTGTAAGTGTAACATCGACTTTCGCTATAAATCCTCTTCAAGTTCCTGTCCCTTTCTTGACCTAATATCTCCGCCTCAGTTTACGACATCGCCACTTTTTTGGCGCCCTGGTCGCATATCCTGTGGGACGCCCTTTGTGACTCCCCCCCCACACCGGACGCTCATTAGCCCTTTTGGCCTTCGGTTCAACTTCCTTAATGAGACTTTTCCCCGTACGCTTTTTCTACTTGAAGCAGACATGTGAATCTCCCTATGTCGGATCCCCATGTCCTACCGTTTTGATGTTTCACCAGCCCTTTGAGATCTTCGGCTTGAAGAACCAGCATCGACAATGACTTTCCCTGCTCTGGATTCCACTTCTGTAGAAAGAGCGCCCGAACCAGACATTGATGAAAATTTCTTCTCCACCAAACAGAGGCCCCCCTCCGCCATTTGGGAATGAAAAGATTGGTAGCGCCTTCTGAAACGACCCGATCCGGTTTTCCCGTCTGACAATAACCCGATCCGCCCGAGCGCCCCGTATTCATTCAGGGTTCTCCTTTGGTGCGAGTCTTTCTTGGGGGGCGTTCGACGTCTTCACGTCCCCTCCTTTGGTATCGGTCTCTCGTCGCCTTAGGTAATACGCGGAGAGACGGACCTTTCATTTCTGCGGGCGTGAGTCCCAGCGCATTCTAGCCGTTGGGTTATCGCTTCCTTGAATACACCCGCACGCCTAGTAACTGCGATATTTGAGCTCTTCGCGGCTGAGGGTGATTACCTTTTCGGATTTTGTTTGCTTGTAGACCACCAGGACTCCGGCGAGGCCTAATCACCTTGAGTAGCTCGCTTCTTTTCTCCGCACAATTGGTCCAGTTTTCTGGATACGCAGGTGGAGCGGTATTACCCCTCTGTTTTTTTTGTTTAGTATCGGTTCCCGCTAACCGACCCGTCTACCCCCGCAACACGCACACTCTTCCCTCTGTTCTGTGGTTTGAGTTCGTCTCGATCAGACCGCGCTACAACGGGGAGTCCCTGACGACAGGGAGGTCTTCCCCCTTTATCGAGCGATGTTCTTTTTTTCCGTTCCTTCCGTGTTTTTTCTCCGTTCACTTTGTGTTTCTGAAGGATTTGATTCTCAGGCCTTCTATCTCGTTCCCTTTCTTTTTGTTGTTCTCCCGATAAAGATGCCGCGAAAATGAATCTCTTCTCACACCTTTCAGACCTTTGCACCCTCAGCCCGGCTCCCCGCGCACGGATGCCATCTTCGAAGTTCAATGTTATTCTCTTCCCTCCACCTTTGTGAGTTGCCCTTCAGCGTCCTAATAACTCAACCCAACGAACAGAGCCTTTGTTTTCCCTTGGTTTTGTTTTGTCCCCTCATGTGTTGGTAGCTATTACCCCAAAGTGCATCTTTACTCCCCCGCTGCCCTTTTCTTTCAGACAACAGTAGCAATTGGTTGGCGCCCCCCCGGCCCTCTACGACATCAACGAGTGAGATTTGTCCCCGACTTTTCCTTTTTTTTCCGCCTGACTCCCTAATTCAGGTATTTTCAAAGGAATCTCCCCGACGATTATCTCCCCCACAATATCATTTTTAAGGCTGTTTGTGCTTGTCTTCCCACTTGGCCTCTCCTCAAAAACCTTAAAAGAAGCTATTTCTCCCGCCCTCAGACCTCTCCAAAAAGTCAACGCGCTGTTGCCTAGTTCAACGGCTGTGTTCCCTCCTCCCCCGCTCCAAGGCGGCACATCATTGCGAGGCTAAAGACCACCCCGCCCCCCTCCCCCCCCCGTCTCACCGCGCCCTTGAAGGACTGTGCGCTCCGTTATGTCCGAATTCACTTCCTTTTTTGGTTCTCCTTGCTCTCCCATTCATCACACCCCCATGCTTTGGCCGCCGTTTTTCCTTTTTTTTTTCCTCCGAATTTGTCATCCTCCTTTGTTCCCTCCCTTCTCCTCGCGGTCCCCCACAGGAAATAGCAATTTCTTCCTTTCCCCCCATTCCTTCTCTTGTTTTTTTCTCCATCAGACTCTTTCGCAACCTTTGGCCCTTGCCACATTCGGTGCCTGCCTGGTTATTTTGACACAAGATGTGCGGATCTTCTAACCGGGTGACAGGCTCTTTTCTTCCTTTTTTTTCCACTCCTACTGCAAATATGTCCTGAGGTCGGTTTTTGGAAGAATCAACCCTGCTTCCCCCTTATGATCGGTTCCCCCTTCCACGCACCCAAACTTCCTGAGTCGTTCAGTTCCCGCGCTGATCTCCCTTTTCTTTTCCCCCGTGGTTTTCATTCGAAGGATGAATGGACCTTCGTGATGTCTAATTTCAGTTTATGAGTGGACGATGATTTGCAAAAAATTCTTTCCCCAAGAGCCTCCCTTTGGGCCGGTATTTTTTTCTCACGCGACGGCTGAGAATTTTTTTTTCTTAGAATCAGTTCCCTTCTCCTTTTAGGACTCAGGGAACCTCTTTTATGAGCTATCGTCTTTCTGTAATTGCATGGCTTTTACTCGGAAGTTTTGTTTTTTATTTTCCCGCAGGTCCTCCCCCCCTGGATTCAATCCAGTTCCTGCCGCAATATTTCTTCTCTCCCCGATTCTCTGTTTTAGGTCCAGGAAGCCTCCATTTTACCCGAAGTTTCACTTTTCCCGGACAGCGAGGAAGTTATGAAGCTAGTCGAACCCCCCACGCGCGAGAGAATAATTCCTTTTTCATCCTCAACCCCTTGGTCTCCGTCCGAGCTGCACCCCGTGTTATAAGACGCGCGACCGAGATTCTCAGAGAAATCGAGTTGCTGTCCCGTCCTTGAACAACCTCGGTGTCTTTCTCTTATGTCGGATCCCGGTTCCCGGTAAAAAATCGACATCCCTCCCCCGGTTCGCGCCTCTGTGTACGTGCGTATTTTAGTTTGGATTTCCTTGTGCTTTTCAGGCAGCTACTTCCCCTTTTTTCCACGCGTCTGGAAATTTAGTGAGTCCCGTGAGCGCCTTCGAGTCAAAGTCCCTTCCCGTCGCCGGAGTGCACCCGGCCTGGCTTTCCACGACGCAGTTTCCCCTTTCCAATTATCCTTTCGCGGATCCGGCCCCCGGCCCGGGTTAGCAAGTCAATTTAGTTCCCCGTTTGTCCCTTCCTCACTTTTTTTTCGGTCCCTCCTGCCAATATCGCCGTCGGTCAGTGCAACTAGCAGAGTCTTGCCCGTCCTCTCAGAGATGTCGCTCTCCCCCCGCGTGATAAGATCTAATAGCTTTTGCATAGCAGCAGGAGTGATCGCATCTCCGCCCCCAGTTTCCTCAGCGGGGGAGCCCCCCTCAGATTCATTTGGATTTTCTGTTTTACTCTCCAGGGACGCTGGTCTGGATCGGACCTACTTTTTTTTCCATAGCTACTCCTTATAGTTTGTAGAAAGAAAATCCTGACAAGAACATTGTTCGCGAAACCCTCACTTCACTTTATGTTTGACCCCCCCCCTTCCAAAACCGCTTTTTTTCCCCCTCCGAAGAAGAACGAAAGCGTGGACAGCGTAACTTTTCTTACCAAGTCCTACGTTGAGCACCCTTTTCCTCTCCTCCCTCGCTTCCCCACTGGCTGTTCTGCCCGGTGTTTGTCCCTGTGGTCCAAATTTTTTCTTTCGTACTATCCCCCCCCCTCCACGTCGTTTAACGACATTTTGTGTTTTGTGCTTTTTCAACAATCTTTCCTCCTTTCTCGCAGCGCGCCGCCAGAGGTTTCCTCCTGCTCGGCGGCCAAGCCCATCGAGCCAACTCCACGTTTGATTTGCATTCCTCCCCAACCTTTTTTTTATTTTCCTTTTTCCTGCAAGTTACCCCCCCCCCCCCCCGGCCCCTTTTTTGCACCTCGCGGTGCGGCGGTCTCGCGCCCTTTTTCTTTGCCTTTCCCCCCCCCGACCGCATTCAACCGATTAGTG
>Ga0179591_1299146_pt1 | contig 10793 bp, 8 predicted proteins | sample CZOMad2_1_08_16f_FD_182891 | JGI IMG/M metagenome (GOLD analysis project Ga0179591, IMG submission 182891) | Vadose zone soil fungal communities from Angelo Coast Range Reserve, California, USA - CZOMad2_1_08_16fungal (PacBio error correction) | ecosystem: Environmental > Terrestrial > Soil >... | reverse complement strand
CTTTAACTTCACCGCTTCTCCCGGCTGTATGCTTTCATATCCTGCTTTGGCGGCAAGTTTTGTTTTTCTTTCTTCGCTGAACGACGCTTCCGCTGTCTTCGTCGGCACATAAGCGTCGGCCTTCGCTCACTATCCCCCTTTTGGCGCAGCGCGCCATCGCCGCTGCCCCCCTGACTCGAGACCTCTTTGCAGCTCATCAAGAAGGAGCTTTTGGATTTTTTCCCCCTGATTGTAGCTCCTTGGAAAATCCCCTTATAGCCTTTTCGATTGGTCTGAGATTAGGGGTTGCGTCGCGTTCTTGTTTGTCTTATATTTGTAGTAAGGACTCCCTTTCGGCCAGTAGGCCGGATGCGTACCCTCCTTCTTTTATGATTGTTCGCGATATACTGTGCCGCTATCACTCTTGCTTCCAGACCGCGATCTGCTCCCGATTTTTCCCTTGAATGACAAGCTTCTCCGATTCAGCTTATGCCCTTGTTTTCCAAGGCCACCCCCCCCCTCCTGGGAATATCCTTTTTTGTTGATCACAGTGCTCGTGTCTCTTGACCACGAACTTCCAATATTTTCCCTCTCCCCCCCCCCCCCCCCATCTCATTGCCGACAGTTAGCGAACCGGCCTACGGAACGATCGGCGGGTTGTCTATCGTACCAACTCGCCCCCGAGGCCGGCTCGCCGGTTTTGGTTTTTTTTTCGGCTTTCTCCTTTTCAAGGATGGGCGGCGAATGGCTCTGGGAAAGGTTGACACGACTGTAGAAGTGTCGCGCCTTGGGCGGTCCCCTCGTTTCCGGAGACCCTCGCCGCCCTCATTCGGTCTTATGGATCGCTCCTAAAGGGTTGAACCTTCTCCTCATTTTTTTTTTCGTCTTATTCATCTGGTCTTAAGGCTGCCCCTGCCGTCGGCGGTCAAGCAGGGGATACTTCGTAAATTCGATCGGGTAATGGGTTCGAGTGGATCGTTCGCGCCTTTCTCCCCCTTAAGTCCGTCCCCTCCCCGTCCCTTTTGTATTTCAGGATCCGAGACGATTCCAATGGTGCTTTTTTTTCTTCGACCGTGGGGTCCCCTAAAATTTTTTCTGTGTTCGATTAAAATTTGCTCTAACCGCCTGGCCAGTCGCCCTTTCCGGCGCGGACTTTTAGATCTATTCTCTCAGCCTGTCAGGCATCGAGCGGCTCTTCCTCCCAGAGCCCAGAAATCCCTATCCTCTTCCGACTTTTTCTCCAAGTTCATGGAACGGCGACGACGTCACCAGTTACTCGTTCGGACCAGATCTTGCAATATAACACCACCGCCCTGGCTTGCCTCTGTTTGCGGGCTTTGGCGCGTGAAGATTTTCACTTTCTCAATGTCAAACGGTCGTCGTCATGCGTCGCATCTCCGCCATCTCCCAGCTTCTAATTGACGTCTTTTCGCTGCGGTGTCTCGCCCTGTTCCCCCCCAATTCTTGCGGGGCAGATTGCCCGGCATTCTATTATAAGACGGCGGCTTTCGCGATGGGGCTTTGACTTTTCTTTGAATTGGACTCTTGGAATTTTACTTTTCCTTTTCCCCCCCTCAACCCAAACGGCGCTATGGCTTCGGTCAACCGGGTTCTGATAGATTCCCCCCAAGGATGTCATTTGTAATCTTCCTGCTTTTTTGCTTGTTTATTCTTTCCCCTCCCGAGCATTTAGATATTACTGGATTTCTATCCTAGCTTTTGCGTCCACGCCACCATTGGGAGCGCCCCTCTTCCACCGCTCTTTCCTCAGCGATTCAACCTGCCGTTACACTTATGTTCTTTCCTTTTCGATAGCCCCTTTTTTGCATGACCCTGTTGACGCCATTCTCTTTCTGGCAGCAGTGCCCGCGCGCTCTATCGTTATTTGCCTCCCCTGCGTCCGTTCGATTGAACGTCACCCTCTTCTTTTTTTTGACCTTGTCTTTGCCCTGCCTCGATTGCGCCAGATCTCCGCTTTCGAGTTTACTCGACTGCTGGCGATGTTCGCATTTACACCCGATATAAAAGACGCGAAACCCTTTCTTCCGTGCGCTTTTGAACCATGGGACTTGGGTTTCTCCGCGTGGCTTCTGCGCCTTGAATATTCAAGCGTGATTGTCTTGCCTTTTGAGAGCCCCCTCATGTTCGTCCCAACATCAAGCTGGGCGATGTTTTTTTTTTTACGCTATTTCCATGACTGGCTGCACGGCGTTTTTGCCAAACCGCGTTGCTTTTGGTTTCCCCCTCCCCTTCTTCCGTCGGTCGAACTTTGGTCGTTTTCTGTTCAATCTTTTTCCTTTTCCAGCTTGGGCATCGCTGGGCTATCGACCTATCGCAAGTTTCATCAATCAGGCTTACCGCCGATCGGCTTATATGCTCCTTTCCCCATTCTATCGTTCCCGATTGGCTCCTTCCTTTCCAGCAGGCTGGGTGTGGCAGCGAACCTCATCTAATTGCATTGTTTCGCTTTTTGCCTTTTGAAAACAAGTTCCCTTTTTGTCCCCCCGTTGCTTCCGGTTCTGTTGCTCCCCGACAAGCTACTTCCTTTCGCCCTTTTCTGGAACGAAAGTGCTCGAATTATGTGCCTGGGTTTTACTTCTGCCCGGTTTTTTCATTCGTGCGAGATCTTTTTTCAGAAGCCTCCCCCTTCGCTCTTCTTTTGTGTTGAGACGATAAAGGTCGCTCTGTTCTCCCTTTTCCCCCCTTCCCGATGACTGACCGGCTGCAAGCTTAGAAAACACCGTGCGCTCGTTGAGCACTTCTCTGCAATTATGCGACCCTACTTATCGTAGGGTTGCTAAAGAGTAAGCCCCCATCGTGAGTGACCCATCTTTTTGAACCCCCCTGCGACCAAGTTTCATAGATGAGGTCCTTCAGCCCCTCAAGGCTGGTTTTCCGGTCGGTCCCTCTCATTTTCCTTTTTCTCGGTTTTCATCTTGACAGATTCAGAGATGAGGTTCCTTCTTCTGACCTGGAGGAATAGCGGTCGTTTGCCGGGGCGTTTTGGGACGTTCAGATCGAGGAGACCCTTTTTTCAGCACAGATAAGCCTCTTTTTTTCCTCTGTCCCTGCGATTCCCCACCGGGCTCACGCAGGCCAGTCGCCGGATAATTGGCTATTCGTCTCTCCCCCACAGCGCTGATGCGTTAGGTGGGACACTTCTGGCAACGCGAAACTTCTAAACGGTAGCCACCGTCCAATTCTCCCTTTTTTTATTATCCGTTCGTTCTCCCGTTGAACTGTCATTGAGAGCGCCTTCAAATTTTCCCCTTTACTGTCGGCGTCAGTTTTTTGCGTCGTGCGACCTCGCCTCCATCGCCCCTACCCCAGCGTATATTCTGTCTCACCCTCCGGCCATTTCTCAGATTTTGCCCTCCCCATCTCCGGCATCCCTTTTTCAGTTTCTTCCCGATCGCCGGGCAGTTCGTCCATTGATCCCATTTTGGTTTCCGGAGGCCGTGATGTTTTCAGTCAATACATGAATTGTCCGCCCCCCCAATTGCTAATGACCCTAGTCCGTCCCCGCAGGCGGCCTTGGAAAAATTTTCTTGCTTCTACGGCGAATCGCTTTGGGAAGGCTTCGTCTACCCATTCCCTTTTTTTGGTTTCAGTGCCCCCCCGGATGGGTCGGAGACGATAAATACCTTTTACCCCTTCCTCCCCCCTTCTGTGCGAAATGACATTTTTCGCATTTAACCCCTCATGGCGTTAACCTTGCAGAGCCCTGACTCGTTTTGCGCATATCCGCCCCCTTTTGGTTGACCGACGTCCTAGATTTGCTTTTTCGTCGGCGCAATTCCATTCAACCCCAGTCGCACCTCGTCCGAAATCAGATCATCATTATAATAGCTTCCTTCACTCGGAATTTTTTTTTCGAAACCGGAACGACGCAGGCTCCGACTTCCTTCCCCCTCCGGAGGTGCGAGCTGCAGATTTTTTTTTTTTTTGTTTACGTCCTGTGTGATCGACCCCCTGAACATTTTTTTACTCTCTGTCTGCCGCGGACGCTCCCCGCTTCCCCATGGTTCGGTCGAGGCCTCCGGCGCTCTGCCGCGCCGGTCGATACCCTGGATGAAGTCGTTTCTCTTCTGCCTTCGTCTGCCCCTCCTGCTTGCCCCCGTTCCATTCGCGAGACGTCGATCTTCCGCCAATAGCTAAGATAGTATCTTTCGAGCCGCAATGCTTCCTGGGGTCGTTAGGTACCCCTGTTTTTATTCCTTCCCCCCCCAGATTCATTTTTTGGCCACCCATTATTATCCGCAGCACCATTTCGCTCTCCTATCCCTCGACTTGGTCCGGATGCCTTTTGGACCTTTTTTTTTTTGCGCGACCTGCGTTCCGCCTCCTCTACCCCCATGCGCTCCTGCATGTTAAACGGAAACGTCTCTTTTGGTAGCCTCCTCTTTGCCGGGAAGGCCGCATTGGTTTTTTTTCCCGCCCGATAATAACATTTCAAAATTCATTCGTGAATCTTGATGGCCGCTCCATAGCTTGTTTCCCGATTTCCCTTGAACGAGCATTCGACCTGCCCCAAATTTGCTCTTTACACGTTCCTCAGTCGTTACCGGTTCCCGAACATCATCCTCTCCCCCACAGACTTTGTTTAGCTCGGGTCCTCGACCATTTTTGCCGACTTTTAGTCGCATATCTTTTTCCTTTCCTACAAGTCGCTCGGTTCACGTCGGAAAGTCCTGTGGCCGGTCGGCCCTGCTATTGTTCGGTTCGATCGTGAAGTCTTTTAAGTTCCCCCCTTTCCTTAAGCCCCCCAAGTTCCTTCTCGCCTCAAGTTCTCTGTGCCACCCCAACAACCGACGGGTGCCGATTGTCCCCGTCCTTCGTGTCGGTCTTTTTTTTTTTTCCTCGTTATGAATGATTGACCCCGTCCCCTCGCTTTCACGAGAGGCCATTGCGTTTTTTCCCTCGCGGCCCTTTTTTATCGCCCACCTCGCGCGTAACACCACTGATTCCGAGAAGAAGCACTCCTGCCCCCCGTCCAAGTTCTACCTCTTTTTTCTAACCCCCCCCACTTCCCTCTTAATTTTCCCTTTCCCCCCCCCAATTACCCTCCCACCCCATCCCCACCCCATCTCATTAAACAAAAGTACTCCTTAAAACTACTCGACAATAACAGCTTTTTACTCCAAATTCTCTTCCAATCTAAAAAAACAGCCTCTGGTGCAAGTCGCTCTAATTTTCGAAAATCTCCCCTTTTACCATCTTAAGATGGTTCCCCCCCCCTCCTTCCACCTTTTCTTCGGGCGCGAGAGTCATTGTTTTTTGATTTCCCTGACCGGCGAGTACGCCTGCCGCCTAGCGTTTCCCACGGCGTTCCTCTTTCCTAGTAGAAAAGGCACGCTTGTTCCACCCAATTCGATTGTCGGTCTTCGAGACCGATCATTTTTTCTCTCAGAGAGTGAAGTTTACCCCCCCCTCTCCTATTTTGTTGTTTGTTGTTCCATCTCTCCTAGTTTCGGTTTACTTCCGTCGTACTTCTTCCTCGACATTCGTCCTGGGTAACGTTCTTTTGTTCCCCCCTTTTTATTCCTCGGGGGTCCGGCGGCATCATCAGGCCCTTCCTTCGCCGTCCTCCCCCCCCTTGTCGGCGAGCCACCCACTCTCCTTGACCTCGCGGCACCCTTGCCGCTTCGATTTTCGTCGATGTCAATTGATGTCGGTTCATCAACCCCCCGTTGCTATAGCGGGTTTTCATTTTCTTCCCTCTTAGGTGAGTCTTCGCGCTTTCCGTTAGTGGCCCTTGCAATGATGACCCCCTGTTTTCCTCAGTTGATTTTACTCTTATGTTGGCGCGATATTTGGGCCGCTAGTCTCCTATCTAGACCCGCGAGATCATGAGGGCTACACACTGCCAGTTTTTTCCTTGGCATGACCTTCCCTTTTGCCCGTCGCTTACATATCATTTTTTCACAGTCCCCGTGCTATCTTGCTTCTTTGACGGCCCTCCGTTGCCCTCGAAAAAACCCCCCCACTCATTTCCGACCTGGAGCTTCCCCCACATTTTTCACGTAAAATCGGCGGGGACCCATTCTCTTCTCCCAATGAGAGACTAGGCCGGATCTTTATGAGAAGAGCCGATGGGTTCTGTCATTAGTCCGTTTATTTTCGGACCCTTCGGGAACCTGTCCCGCGCCCCCCTTTTCCCGCCGTCCGTCCAAAGGTCTTGCCTTTTAATCCCGCCGTGCAGGAGGATGGATCTCGCTTTTTCTCTCGAACTTCGCCGTCTTTGGAATTTTTTTCGTCTTTCTTTCTAAAGCGCCTTGCTTCAAACGACTTCTTGCTTTTACAGGGCAAGTATTCAGGTTAAACCTCCTCGTTCCCTCTTTTTTAGAGTCCCGTCTGCCAACGAGATTTTGCAGGTTTCAGGAAGGCATAAGCCCCCCTCATCCTCAGTTTTTCTACTTCGACCATGGTGATTCCTTTGCTCCTTTCGATGTGTTTGGGCATTTAAGTTTTTCCTTCTGATGCCAAAGTTACGCCGCCATTATTAGCAACTTTCCAGGCGTGGAACGATAACGATCTCGCATTGCCTGAAGAAGAGGGATCTCTCGGTATTACGCCACCTCGACTCCGCCCCCGTAATGGAGGCCGACTACAAGTGAATCCCACGACTCCGTACCTCCCAGTTATAGAAAGGAGCTTTCCTCTTTTAATACGGGAGGCCCTTATAAATCTCCCCCATTTCCGGTTTCTTTTCACGCGATGTCAGATTGGGGAATCATCCTTCGTCAACTGTCTCATCTACCTGAGTCCGTTCCTTTCTCCCCCCCCCTCTTCCCTTTCGCCGATCCGCGCAAGAATTGGTATTGATTATACTTTTTTTTCCTGAGGTGTCGACGCGCCAAGTCCTTTTCAATTCCCCCCCTTGGTTGCATATTTCTCTCTTATAAGGCTGATCTTCTCGTCACGTCGTGTTTCTGTTCGTCCCTTCTTTTCGATCTTGCCGACTGCGAATTTTATGGGGAATTGCTGCAATCCGGCCTATGGCCAGTTTTCACTCGTTTAGCGAACCTATCCCTCCCGTTTTAGGTTACAAGTGAAGGTCCCTGGTCTTCTTGTTCTATTCGCCGTAGCCTCCGTAGTAACTGATTTATATCCCCCCCCCTCATTTCTGCATGGCGCACCAGTGAACTGGAGCGCCCTCCTACACGACCTGAGATGCGTCTAGTCGGAACTTTCCCCAAAAAAAAAGACGGAAAAGTTTCAGCTTATTTTTTCTCGGAGAGCCTAGGGGGCTCCCTTTCCCCATGAATTAAAGTTGGGCGAGTTGATGCGAATCTTCCCCCCAAGTTCGATCCCTTTCCATTGATGAAATTGATTTTTTTATTCAGATGTTAATCTCCGCCGGCAGGAGCTTCTTTAGCACCCTGCCCTGACGCAGATTTGAGCCTCACACTTTCTCCGTGATTCTTCGAAAGAGCCCGACTGTCCCTCTCCCGATATTCTTTTTGATGGTCTCTTGAAGACCCGTCCGACCCCTCATGGTCCTGCTTTCTCCTCGATCCATGATTGCCGTTCACGCGTGGACTACGAACACGTTCGATTCAAGAGTCTTGATTACCCGGTTTGATGCTCCTTTTTCCCGAAGCGACCCCCCGACTCATCATCAAGAGGGTTCTTTTTTTTTTTCTTCTCTCTTTGTTTCAATTTTCTAGGAAGGCCTTCCCCGGGACTCTTCCCTGCGAGGCGGCTTGGGATCCCAAAGCCCCCCCCGATTCCCCGAGTATCTGGTTTTTCGTTGTGCCGGACCCCTCTCTCTGCTCGACTCAAGTTCTTTTTTTATCGCTTTTTGAATCTACGTCATCCTTTTCAGGTCATCCACTTGATTCGCCCCGCGATCTCTTTCATCTTACGTGACGTAAATACGCAAGCCCTTATATCGGTCCCGCTTTTCCCGCCCTAAGCCGGCATGGTGCATGTGCATCTACCCCTCTCTATCAACGGGTCTTTTTGTCCCCCAGGAAATGTCTTTTCTGGTACCCCCCCCTCTTTCTCCGAACTAGTTGGCCTCTGCGAACACCCCCGACAAGCTATCTTGTGCATCCCCCGTCTTCCTCAAAGAATTTCGCCCTGTTTTCAGCTGCCGCCGGTCATAATCGTGCGCTCTTTTCTTCCTTCCTACTTTCGACCTTTATCTCTCTTCTTTTCTCCCCTTTTTTGTTTCAGCTACCAGTCGCGTCTGTGACCCCATGACGTCCTTTTTACCGGCTCTAGACACACCTTTCCCTTTTCGGAGCAATTTGAGCCTAGCGCTTAATTATGGCGACACTGTAGTTTCTGCATAGCGACAAGAGTTCATCGTTGGTTACCGACCCCCCCTTGTTGTCTCAAAGCGAACCTTTCCCCTCTTCTTTATGCTTCTCCCCATGCGCTTCTTGTTTTTCCGGTCCCGATCCTCTTAGTGACAGGTTTGGTCATTCCCTCCTTTCCCGATTGAACCCCTCCCCATGTTAGTTTTTCCTTTCCCTTGCGGCGATAGAGGTCGATCTTTTCTCCCCGGTCTTTGCTGACGTCTTGACGATATTGTTTTCTTGACCCATCCGGGACTCGGTCGCTCCCCACTGCCGCTGCTCCTTTGATACCGGAAATGGTCAAACAAACGCGCCCCCCCCCCCCTGCCCTGAATTGTGAGGATCTGTCGGGAAGACCTTCGTGGAAAACTGATAACCGTTTCGAACCCCTCAGCAGCTTGACTATCGTTTCCCAGAGAGAGAACACTCTTGAGTCTCAGACGCCAGTTCCCTCTCTAGCCCCTTTATCTGACTTTTTGAATTTTAGGCCTTTTCGACCTTTTCTTCCCTGCGCACATGCCTGAATCTCTACCTGGTCTGGCGTCCCCTCCCCCTTTTCAATCTTGCCGGGGTTTTCTAACACCCAGGCCCCTCTTGTTGAAGTTCTTTCAAGCTCGCCCCCCTTGTGTTTAGGAAGTGTCTCCCTCGTCTACTGCGGACCTTGCGATTTGATTTCTTTCAGTCGTCATCCCTTGGAGTACAACCTTTTCTGACACCCGGCGATATCGTCCCCCTTGGACCTTGGATGGTTTGCTTCACCATTTGGTCCTCCAGTTTCGCCGTCTTCACCAATGTCCAATTGTCGTGGCTCTTCTCATACAAGGAGGTTTTTTTTCGGAGAGAGCCCATTGACCCCCCAAACTTATAGGTCTGAATAGACTCATACACGAAATACGTCCCCCCCTTCCCCCCTACATTTCTTCGACAAGAATAATGGTTATATCCCCGTTGGACGACGCAATCGCGCTTTTGCTTTTTCGACCCCATTCCCCCACATTCCCCTTCCAATTACCATTCGAAGAACAGAATCTCGGCGATCAGACCCCCCCTTTAACAATATCCTTCATCTGCACAGAAGGACCCTTTGCCCCCCGAAGACGCAGTCTCTCGGACGGCGGGAGCTGCGTCGAGTGAGATTTGCCGAAGCGAGTCCTTGAAACGTTGACATTGCAGATGAGGTCACCGATGCAATCCGCCCACAGAACTCGGTAGACGGAAGACCCTGCTGTCTTGTAGCTTTTTAAAAGATGGGCCCCTCTCGCATTTCGAGAATCTGTCTCTTTTCTGTGGCTTTACCACTGTCGTCGGCCAGAAGGGCGCTTCCCATTTTTCCTTATTATCGAAAGAGGAGCTGATCTCGGTGTTTTTTCCTCCTAGAAATATAGGATCCCTTGAAAGGATAGAGTTGAGAACTAGGGGCGGGAGTGAGTAAATGTGTTCACGTACGCCCCCCCGCTCTTTTTCCTTTTCAACACAGTATAGAGTCATAAGGTCTTTACGATAATATCGAAGTGCCACCCATCTTGTTCGGTCTCTCCCCCCTAATGGTCAGAAAGGTCTCCCTCTGTTACTTCCCTAGAAATGAGACCTCCCATGGGCCACGTAGCATGCTGTCTCGCCTGGTTTTACGAAAGTCCCCTTCAGTTCCCACTTTTTTAATAAGAACTCCATTAGTCCCTTTTTTTCCCCTTGAGTATTGTCCATCCTTGCTGTACAGAGATACCTCCCCCCGGCCAATGCTTTTCTAAGAGCAAGAAAGCATTTCAGTCTCCAAATTTTGCGGTTTTTCATTTTACCACTTAGAAAGTCGTTCTTCCCTCCCCTCCACAAGGCCCATAGAAGCCACCCCCCCCATGCGCGGGCCGCATCGAAAAAACGGAGACTCCGGCTCTTCTCCTTCCCAGCTTACCCCCTTCCCCCCCTTTCAACTTGTTTCTGAGAAGTGTCCCATGTGTGGTAGGGTCTCTTCCGATTGCTTTCTATACAAGCAGACTATAGAACGTAAGCACTCCTTCCCCCCCAGCAACCCTCTAAGAAGTTTGTGGACTCTTGCCAATGTCATGACGTGCAGCCTCGTGGATACTCCTCGCCCATGAGTCCCAGAGGCGTGTCTACCTCTCTCTTTTTTCAATTCTTTTACGAGAGCCAAGTGATATTTGCAATCACCGCGTTAGCAATGGATTTGTTCAGCCGGGATCCGGTCTCGCTTAAATTCCCGCATAAGACCCTTGCCCCCTCTTTAATCCAACCTCCCCACTAACATGAACCCCCTATAGCATCGGTGATTTTCCCCCCGCTGTTCTCTCCGACAAATTCCCCCTTTTTTTTCCTCGGTATGTGGTTCATAGATGTCGCCCTTGATTAGGCATGGGAGTTGATCCCTTCCGAGCTAAGTCTCTCCTTCTCTTTCCAGAGGCCCCCCCAAGTTTACGCTAGCCAGAAAACGACTCGCCACTCATTTCGTCCGAGGAGCACCTTTAACCGAAGCATGCTCGCTTTCCCTTTTAA
>Ga0179591_1536693_pt1 | contig 10794 bp, 17 predicted proteins | sample CZOMad2_1_08_16f_FD_182891 | JGI IMG/M metagenome (GOLD analysis project Ga0179591, IMG submission 182891) | Vadose zone soil fungal communities from Angelo Coast Range Reserve, California, USA - CZOMad2_1_08_16fungal (PacBio error correction) | ecosystem: Environmental > Terrestrial > Soil >... | reverse complement strand
GGCCTTCGTTGGGGGGACAGTGAAGAATTTTTTCTTGTGTGGGTGGGATGGTGGGTTTTTTTCCCTGGAAAAGGAGCGTGTGCTTCCTGATGCCCCGTCTTGTGATATGCTGGTGTGAATTAAGTTTAAAGGTTCTCGTCTACGCGTGACCCCCACCCCCCCTGGGGGGATAATTCTGTCCTTCTAAATCCCTGTTGCGTTATTTTGCAAAAATAACCTCTTGCAAAGATCCGTCATTTATTAAAAAAGCGGTTAATTAGGGCAAAAAAAAAAAAAATTCGTCTAAAAAAAAAAAACAAAACAAAAACGACTTAGCGGCTTTTGCCGGTTTCGATCCACTATGCAAAAAACCCCGGTTTCGGGCACGGGGAGGTTGTTTTTTATTGTATTAACTTAGTTATAGGCGGGGGGAGATTCGGGACCTAATAATACGCCAAAAAAAAAAAAAACGGGTTTATGTTGTCTTGTCAAATTGCGCGGTTTATGCTTTGGTGTTTTTTGGGGGCTGGGATCAGTTTGCGGTTGGCTTGTTCGAGGCGAAGGCAAACGGCTTTTCCGGGGGGATTTCTAAACCGGTGGATGATGGCGAGTGCGTCGCTTTTGGATGATTCGGATTCGAGGGGTGTGGGAGGAGGGGAGGACAAGCAGTTCTCCTCCCGCTTCCGGTGCGGGGAATGAAATGGGACAAAACAAAAAAAGCAACAAAGGGCCAACGGCCACTGACCAAGCACAAAAGCCAACGTTTTGGAATTGACCGTTGTGTAGGGGAAGGGATAAGGGCGGAACAGCAGATTCCTCCGCTTCGCTGACGGAATAATGGAAAAAAAGCACAAGCAAACGGAATGGGACAAGGAAGAGGGACAAACGGCAGCGGCCCAATGGACAGGCCAAAGCAAAACGGCAATGCAAAAAGGAACAACAAACTAAAAAAAAAAAAGTAACGGGGGCCGAATGACAAAAAAAGCACAATAAAAAAAGCATAAAGGGCAGATGCATTAAAAGAGGAGGACAAGCAAAAAAAAAACGGGATGGGGCGAGACCGGGGTGGGGCGCATATCGCAACAGTGGATTTGTGGCGCCGTTATTGTTGGGACCTCGGTGGTGGGTAGTCTTTTAGGGATAGGAAATCCCAAGGGTTTTTTAGAGTTAGGGGCCCCGGGTTGCGAGTGGTGGGACGATTGGTTTTTTCAGGGAAGAGGAAGGAAAAGATTGTTTGCCGACCAAATTCTCGGGGGATGTTTGAAAAAAAGGCCCATGTTTTTTGCGGGCTGCGGTTTGAAGGAAAAAACAACAGTGCGAGGGCCAGGAAACCAGAGGGAAAAACCCCAAATTGGTCAGGGAACCGGCTTTTGGGACGCGTGCCGTGGCGTTTGTGCAAGGGTTTTTTTCTTTCGGCACCAGGTTTTTGTCGTGCATCGTGGGAGCATTTTTTGGGGGACCGGCTTTCGTCCACGCTTTTTGATTCAAAGGCGGAAAAAATTTTTGCTTAAAACAAAATGCTCGTTCCTTCCAACTTAAGCGGGGGACGACGGGCCCACTTTTGCGAAATAGTTACGGAAGTTGTGAGGCTTGCGGCCCGAAGCCATGTCTATATTTACTACGGTTTTAAGTTGGCGGGAAAAAAAAAAACAGGGAGTTGGAGCATTTTTCCCAAAGGGGGGCGTGAAGCGCCCGCAAGAAAAAACTGGGCCTCCATAGCGACCCGGACGCGGGTGGGGATGCGATGGGGTGGACCGAGGACCCGCCCGGCAGGCCGCCTACGAAACGGGGGAGGGTCGGAGGGGCGCGGCCTTCCATTCCGGCGCAGACGATGGACTTTGCGGGGTCGCCTTTGCGGTTTGAGGGTTTAGGGCGGGACGAGAGGCGGGGACGGTTGGAGGGCCAGGTTACCGCCTACGGTCGTAGAGGGCGTGGGAACTTTGCGTTGAAGAAAGTTCGGTGCGCCGTGGGGAAATCCCACGTGACTTGGCGGCCTTCCTCGGCGGTGGGTGGTCCGCTGTGCCGGGCCCGGCTGATTGGGATGGGCGCATTGAGGGGGGGCCTCCTTGGGGGTGTTCCAGTGGTGATTGTTTTGAGGCGGTGATGTGGCTGGGCCGAGGGTGGTGATGAGGGGATTGGGGTTTGGGGGAGGGGAAAGGCGGCCAGGACCCAAAGGGGGGCAGGCGGTATTGGAGCTGAGTTCGGGGGGCGGGGGGGGTTTTTGGGCGAGGGACCGTCGGTTGCCGGCCACTGGCGGCCATACGGAGTGAAGATTGGTGGTATTTTGGATGGGGGGGATTTTCCTGGGAGTCTGTAGATTGGAACCCGGGTAGAACCGGTGCAGGAGGGGTGCGGTGGTGGCGTCGATTTTGGCGGCGTGGCGATGGTCCTTTCGGAAGCGGCATGGTCGGCGAGGGGCGATGGGAGACGGGCGGCCGGACGGCTGGGGGTTGGGTCGGTAAGGGGTACGGTTTTGGGAATGCGGCAGGAGGGAAGAGTTCGAAGGAAGTTGGGGTGGGATTATGATGGTTTTTCGGGTCTCTGGGATGGGTTTTCGGGAGTAGGTCGGCCTTTTCGCGAATGCTCAAAAAAAAATCACAAAAAGGCTATGAGATATAGGGGGAACCCGGTTGTATCAGAGGGGAAGAGGGAGAAGAAGAGGGGGGGGGAAAAAGACAGAATAAAGGTGATATCTCCAATGCGCGCTTCCCACGATGATGCAGACGGTGAACCGCTTCGTTTCGAGATGGCGATTGTTGTGGTCATTTTGGGCGCTTGATGGTTTTCTTTGCGGTCGATATGACGATGTCCGCTCGATGGTTGATAGCCATCTGGTGGCTGATCGAATCTGATGGCGGATTCGCATCTGAGGCGATTCGCTCTGACTGCCTGATTTCGCATCATCGATGGCTGAATTCGCATCTGATGGATGATTCGATCTGAGGGCTGATTCGCAACTATGATGGCGTGCGTGCATCGCTGCGATCGATGGATCAATAACCTATTTGCCGTGTGATGCTTGAAGAGGCTGGTGTTTGTTGGAACATCGAGGAACGCGGGCGATCTTTATTCCTAGCCACTTTGGATTTGGGCGGTGCCGTAGTAGGGGTTTGGTCGTTTTGAGGGTGAATTTCGAATTGCTCGCTGGCGGCAGTTGCGGTGCGGGCGAGGAGGGAGGCGATATGGGTTGGCGAGGGGTTTGATCAGGGTTCGTGCGGTCTTTTCGAAGGCCTATCGAGTTGGTTCTGTGGTGAGTGTCGATGCCCGGTGATAACAACCGAGACCGGTTGCGTGAAGGAGTAGTGAAGCGGCCTCCGGATGGGTGGACGGTTGTGCTTTGAGGACTTGGTTCTTGTACGGATCGAAGAAGGTCTTCATGGCTACGGAGGAATGAAGATGGCCCTTGCTTGAGGCAGCGACCGGGATCCCTGACTTTATTTCTGAAAGAGGATCGAAGGGAGGTACGAAAGTTGATGAGGAAGATGAAAGGAATCTTCGCCCGTCGAAGTGGAAGCTATTGCTTTTGCGCGACCTCAAGCATGCGGAGCAGGTGCGATCTGCCGGGTATTTGTGCCCGGTGACGCCGATGTTGTAGCGGATCTTCCAGCTTTTTTGCGAGGCGACGGCGAGAGGCTTCGATTGGCGACAAAAGACTGAGGAGAAGATGAGGGTCGGGATATTCCATGAGGAATGAAAGCGTGGAACTGGACGAGGTCGATCATATCGGCTGGAGCGGACGAGGGGGCTGCTCGAAGTTGCTGTTGTACTCGTCGGCGGTTGGGGCCGTCCCTCTTGGTCATGAGAATACTTTTTGACGGTAGCCGTGCGCAGGGATGGCATTGCGGAAAGAGGCGAGGAAGGCGTCGGGAGTCAAAGTAAGTCTTCTGTAGAGGAAGGGGATGAAGCAGGTAGATGGGACTCCTCAGGTGGGCCAAGAGTGAGTTGGAGGCTTAGGTAGCCGTCTTTGTTTAAGACTGTGGAGCCGCCCCGGACGATGGCGGAGAAGAGATGCGCTTCGCCGGTGTGCCGAGTTCGCGGAGTTAGATGCAGTAGGGTGGATAGGGGCTTTGACGGCTGGCTGGTGGTTCTGGGGAGATTGTGCGTTCATCGGGGGATCGCACTGCGCTCATACCCGGAGGCGGTTTGCTGTCGTGAGAAAATCTATACGCTCATGACGGTGCTCCGTGCTGAAAAGTTGGCCTTCCTGTTGGATGCAGGTTATTTGAGGTAGGACGCGATGGCTTGCTTGTTGAACCAGCTTCAAGGGGAGTGTTTTGTTTGTTGGCGGCGGCACGGCAGTCTTCAAACTCGGGGGCGATTATTGCACTCCTGTCAATAGAGGGTGCCGATCTTTAGCGGATATCGACCGTTAGGTGGTGGCGAACGGGACAGTGGAGGGAGGTGAAGTATAGAAAGAAGACGAGGCGGGAAGGAGACAAAGCGAGGAGAGCGAGGAAGAGGACGGCGAAGGATCATGAGGGGAAGGGGTGGGGAGGGAGCCAGGCGGATGGTGGATGGAGGGAATGTCCCGCCACGTCGGTAGCTGAGGGGCTCGAGGGAGAGGAAGGACGATACCAAGGTGATTAATATTTTTGTAATAAAGACCGGAGTGAGCATGACAGGAGAGTGAGCCCTGCGGCCCAATGGCGGGATAGGAGAGACTAGAGAGGGATCTGGGGGGAGAGATTCGTCCGAGTGCGCGTCTAGGGACGGTGACGGTATGTGAGTTCGAACGTGATGGGTGTGGGGTAGTTGCGTTGGAGATGGGATGGAGTGTGTGTGGAGTTGTCGGCTTCGCCGATGCTGAGGCAGGAGGACGCTTGGGAAAGTCTCAGGGTTGAAGTTGAAGGAGACGTGAAGATGGCATGTGCTCGACTGCATGGAGGCGGGGGCACAAAAGTAAGCCGGGGGGACCGGAATATTATCCCCCTCTCGCAGACTCTCCTGGGGGCCGAGGCATTGAGAGTGAGCGAGAGGGGGCCGGGGCGGGATACGAGAGGATGTTGTTAGTAACGGGAGAGAGGAGTCAGGTGGGGACATGGGCAGAGGACAGAGGTAGCGCCTATGTAGGAGGTCAGCTCGTAGCATGGGGGCGGGGGGGAACGGGGAGAGGCCCGTCGTTGGGGGCACAGTCAACCATGCTTCAGCCGCCGAGGTTGATGGGGGAGTGAGAACCACTGTCGGAGTTGCTTGAGCCGGATAGGGACGGGACAGGAGGAGGACCTAGGAGAAGACCTTCTCTTCAAGTTTCACATCCGTGTAGAAGATGGTAACCCCTCATCGAATGAGAATTAATTCGAACGGGGCCCCAAGGTTTCACAGACCGCTCCATATCCCTTACTGCAATAAGCAAGGACGTTAACCACCGCCCCAAAGACTTGATCACCCTGTTTCCATCTCACTATAGCTAACTCTAACCGCCCATGACAATACTATGAGACCGTGCGATACACGGGGTGGAAGGCCCTAACTCCCCAAGCAATACCGCTACTTCGCCCAAGATTCAATCTCCTCGAACATAGTGGTAGAACACGCTACCACGGGGTTCCTGGAGGCACACGGGGCAACGGCGAGGCAACGTGTCGGAGCAGCGCAGCAAGAAATACCGGAAGTGTAGAACCCTCATGCTACGTCAACTCCCGGGGGACGGAGAAGCTCCGGAGCCAGCCAGGCGGGACTTTGATTATCGACAACGTCATGATCGTCAGTGTGGTGGGAAGCGAGCAGCCATGCGACCGGAGCGGTCGCGCCAGACGGTGCGGAAAGAGCAGAGCCAAACAGCGGATAGGTCGACGACAACGGCAAGTGGGGGAGGACGAGGCCCACGCCGGCCCCGCGATTGTAGCCCCCCCCCCCCACGCCCTGGGTCGGAGGCGCGTTTTGAAGGTGAGAACATGGGCACAGGAGAGAGAGAGGGATCTCCCCACCTTAGGGGGAGGGATTAACGTGAGCACGGGGGCGTGGGGGGTGACCCGGTCTTGTGCTGGTGATGGGTCTTTGGCGGTGTGGTGGTGCGCGTGGGGGGGCGGTCGTGTGGGTGTTGGTGATGGGGGTTGTGGGATGATATTAGTTTAGGGGGATGGAGTAGAGAGCGGGGAAGAAGAGAAAAAGGGGCAGGCCGAGCGATTGCACTCCCCGGGGCCCTTACGTTGCGGAGAGGGGAGGACCGACCTGACCGAAGAAAGTCCTCATATCTCCCCACGGAAGACAGAAGAAGAAGCAAGGACCACAACCCACCCAGCACACCACACCCACCAGGCAACCACCCAAAACCCAGCACCAGCACACGAACCGGACCCCCGCATCACACCCACGACCCACGCTCACGAAAAACAATACACGGCCCCCGGCCGCTCTATAACCGTAATCTGACGACCATCATCCCCACCCCGACGCATATTCCTACCTCGCCGCTCACGACCCACGAACAACCAGCCTCAACACAGGACACCTTTTTTAATTTTATGTCTATTTTATTCTCGCGGCCTCCGAAGCAAAGATCCACAACGTCCCCTTTCGAAAAATTAACTTCCACGAAGTAGGCGCAGTCACGAATCGTCGACATCGTCGCCTCCTCCGCCGGCACTCCACGCCTCGCAATCGACATAGTGGTTCTCCTCACCCATCACCTCGGCGGAGGCATGGTTGACTGTGCCCACGGCCCCCCCGCTTCCCCGTTCCGCCCCCCGCCACCGCCGACCTCCTCGCGCAGCCCACACCTACTCCGCGCACATCGAAAAAGAAGCTCCGTCACCCCACCGGCGCCGCAGCATCATCCGCGCCCTCGCCCCAACCGTCGGGGCCCAGCCAGCCATGCGAGGTCGGAGCACATCGGCTACGGCGCCGCACTCGCAACCCGAAATGGACTTACCAAGTCCTCGCCTCAGCATCGAGAAAGCCGACAACTCCACACACGCCATCCATCTCCAACGAAACTAACCCACACCAATCACGCTTACACTCACAGACCGTCCCGTCCTCGAGCCCGCACTCGGACGAGCTCTCACCACGATCCTCGCCTAGTCTCCGAGACCGCCTTGCCCAGGGCGACACTCGACGTTTCATTGATCACTCCGGTCGTGATGAAAAAAGGCCGCAACCGGCACTCTACTCACCATCCTCTGCAATCCATCCGACAGCCCCGCCCTCCAGCAATATTCCTGCGCAGGACCAGCACCCTCGGCCTCCGCGTCCGTCAGGACAGCCGGCATCTGCGTCGACCGCATCAAGGCCACGTCTCCACACCCTCGGCGATATCCCGTAAAGATCGGCACCCTCGATGGACAGGAGGCAATATCGAACCCGAGTTGGAAGACTGAAGTTGCCGCCGCAAAAAAACACAACATAAACTTGAAGAGGGTTCAACAAGCAGCATCGCCAGCATACCTCAAAAACCGCATCCAACAGGAAGGCAACTTTTCAGCACAGGAGCAACGTCACGGAGCGTAGGATTTTCTCAAGACAGCCAAACCGCCGCCGGTATGAGAGCCGATCCCGATGAAACCGCACAATCTCCCAGACCACCAGCAGCCGGTCAAACGCCCGAATCACCCGAATGAATCTATCGCGAAAGCGGCACCACCGGCGAGCGCATCTCCGCCATCGGCCTGGGCGGCCACCAATCGGCAAACAAAAGGACGCTACCGAGAGCCTCCAACTCATCACACCTCCATCGACCGCGGCATCACCTTCCTCGACACAACTGATGGGACTACAACGGACGGCAATCTCCGAGGTCCGCATGGGCCAGGCCCTGCGCAACGGCAACCGTCAAAAAAAGTATTCCTCATGACAAAGATGGGACGGCCGACACCGCCGCACGAGACACAAAGCACTCGAGCAGTCCCGGCCGCCTCAAGACCGAGATGATCTGCCTGTACAGTTCCACGAGGTCATCCGCCAGGGAGATCCCGACCGCATTTAGCCTCAGGCGGCGCCATCCGAAGCCGCCGTCGGCCGCGCAAAAAGCTGGAAAGACCCGCTACATCGGCTTCACGGGCACAAGACCCGGCGGTACACCTCAGCATGCTTGACGGTTCGAGTCAAAAAGCACAGCTTACACTTCGACGAAGACGTTCGATGCCCCATTCAAAGTTTATTGGACGCGCACGTCCGATCCTTTCAGAAAGAGGTCCTTTGCCCGTCGCCGCTTTCAAGAAGGCATCGGAATTCCTCGCCATGAAGACCTTCGGCGATCCTTACATCCTGCAAAAGCAAACACCGTCCAACCAATTTCGGAAGCCCTGCCTACGGCCTCACGAAACCGGTCTCGGTTGTTTCACCGGCATCGACAAACACCAGACACTCGATCAGGCCTTCGGAAGCCGCACGACCCTTCAACACCCCTCGACCAGGACCCAGATCGCCTCCCTCCTCGCCAGCACCGCAACTGCCGCCAGCGAAGGCAAAATTCGAACTCTTCAAAAAGACCAAACCACTACGGACGGACCGCCCAAAATCCAAAGTTGGATAGGATAGGAAGATCAGCCGCTTCGCGATGTCCAAAAAACACTCAGCCTCTTCAAGCATCCACAAGGCAAATTAGGTAATTGATCTATCGATCGCGCGAGCACCCATCAATAAGATGCGAATCAGCATCAGATGCGAATCAGCCATCAGATGCGAATCAAGCCATCAGATGCGAATCAGACATCAGATGCGATCAGCCTCAGATGAGAATCAGCCATCAGATGCGATCAGCCACAGATGCGACTCAAAACCATCGAGCGGACATCGTCAATCGACCGCAAAGAAACCATCAAGAAGCCACAAAATGACCACAAAAATCGGCCATCCGACCGAAGCGGTTTCACAGTCTCATCGTGACTACGCGCAGTGAGAGATCCCTGTATGACACTTCTTTGCCCCCTGCTCCTTCATCCGCGAACACCGGGTGCCCATATCTCGAATTTGAGATGTGGGAGCATTCGCGGGGGAGGCAACCGTTTTTTTTTTTGTTCTCCCGACCCATCCAGAGACCCAAAACAAGCAATGAATCACCAAAATACTTCGAAACTCCTCGCGCAGTCCAAACCGAACCCCTTTACCCAAGTCCACGCCGCATACCAGCGCTCGCAGAAACTGCCCACGGGACATCGCCAGCCCGCATCGACCACCACGCACCCTCCGCCACCGGTCTACCCGAGTTTCATCTACGCCCAGGGAAAATCCCCCCAGCAGACCACCGAGATCTTCACCCGTATGGCCGCCGCGGCCACCGACGTCCTGCACCCGCGCCGACCAGCCACCGTCGCCTTGTCCTGCCGCCTTCCCCAAAGCCATCCATCACCCCCTCGGCCCGGCCATCACCCTCAAACATCACCACTGAAGACCCCAAAGCCGCATCGCCACCTCAGCGCCGCACCAGGCGACCAGACCACCGCCGAGGAGGCAGCAGTCACGGCCGAACTCTTCAACGCAACGTTACCGCCTCTACGAAAGTAGGGTAGCCGGCATCACCGTCTCCTATCGGCCGCGACCAACTCGCACAGGCAGACGCAGTAATCGTCTGCGCCGGAATGGAAGGCGCCCTCCCTCCGTCGTAAGGGCGGCCTGGTCGGCGTCACGTCATCGGCAGTCCCACATCGGTGGCTATGGAGCCAGTTTGTGACGGCGCCGCAGCCCGTTTGGGATGCTCAACTCCTGTTCCCCCAACGTTACTCGTGTAAATATAGACATGGCTTCGGCGCAGCCTTACACTGCCGTACTGATAGCACGTGAATCCGTCACTCTAGGTGAAGGAACGGAGCAGTGTTAGCAAATTCGCTATCAAAGCGTGGACGAAAGGCCGGTTCCCAAAATGCTCCCAAATGCCGAACAAACCTTGGGCAAAGAAACTTGCACGCACCGTCATCGTCTGACAATTGTTGCTCTGGTCTGCCTCGCAATGTTCATCGCAGCCGCAAACATGCTTCACATCCCGAGATGGTCGGCATCTTCCTTTCTCCGGACCATCGGCACACCAACCGGGCCATACTCACCCTTGGATTCTCCCTACCCACACGAGTCCAACAATAACCGCGCCACCAAATCCACTGCTTCGATAGCGCCCTCGTATGCCAGCCGTGGGTGTCCTCTTTTATCATTGCCGTTGTTGGCTTTTGTCATTGCCGTTGTTTGTCCTTTTGCATTGCACGTTGATGTGCATTGTTCATTTGCCGCTGCTTGTCCTCTCTGTCACTGACGTGCTGCATGCTTTTGTTGTCTTCCGCAGCGAAGTAGGAGGAAATCTGCTGTCCCTTTCATCTACAAAGAATAAAGGAAAAAGGTGATTGTGATTGGGTTATAGTGAAGTGGGGGTGGTGATTTGGGTTAATGTAGACAAGCAGAAGCGAGCGAGGAGGAATCTGCTGTCGACTATCAAACACGCGAATCCGATCATCCAAAAGCGACGCACTTCGCCATCACCGGTTAGAATCCCCGCAAAGGCGTTGCTTCGGCCTCGAAACAAGCCCACCGCAAAAACCGGTCAAGCCCCCAAACAAGCAAACCGCGACAATGACAACAACATTACCGTTGGCGTATTAGTTAGGTCCGAATCCGCTATATAAGTAATAAGCATAAAAACCCCGGCCGAAACGGGGTTTTTGATGTGCAACGACGCAAAAGCCGCTAAGTCGTTGTTTAGACGTTTTGCCTAAACCGCTTTATAATGACGATCTTGCAAAGAGGTTAATTTTGCAAAATCAAGCAAACAAAGGATTTAGAGGCGATACCACCAGGGGGTGGGGTCAAGCTGAGACGACTAATGATTAAAAAAGCTGGCCAGGGAGGAAAAACAATCAACCCAACAAAATCTCACCTGTCACGAAGGCA